>CEQK01050023.1_pt1 | contig 11542 bp, 12 predicted proteins | sample 531051 | NCBI WGS metagenome assembly CEQK01 (sample SAMEA2621229, study PRJEB7988) | marine metagenome | biome: marine biome (ENVO:00000447); feature: deep chlorophyll maximum layer (ENVO:xxxxxxxx); material: "saline water (ENVO:00002010), including plankton (ENVO:xxxxxxxx)" | depth 150 m
CCTTCGGCGGCACGCCGCTCGCCATGTCGGCGGTCGGCGCCATGCTGGACGTGGTTCTGGCGCCCGGATTCCTCGCCAATGTCGACAAGATGGCGCGCGTGCTGTGGGATAAACTCGGCGCCGTCGTCGCCAAGCATCCGACGGTGCTGACCGACGTGCGCGGCCAGGGCCTGATGGTCGGCATGCGTTGCGCCGTGGAAAACAGCATCCTGGTCGGCAAGATGATCGACAACGGCGTGCTGACCGTGCCGGCGGGCGATAACGTCGTGCGCATGTTGCCACCGATGATCCTCGAGGAAAGCCACATCGACGAAGCCGTCGCCGCCCTCGACAAAAGCTGCGCCGAAATCGCGGCGGACATGGCCAAGGAGAAGACGGGATGAGCGCGCTTCGCCATTTCCTCGACCTCGACCGCGCCGACGCGGGCACCCTGCGCCGGATTCTCGACCGCGCGGCCGCGATGAAGAAGAACGGGGCGGCCGCTTCGGCGCCCCCGTCCCTGGCCGGAAAAACGCTGGTCATGATCTTCGAAAAACCGTCGACCCGCACCCGCGTGTCGTTCGAGGTCGCGATCCAGCAGCTGGGCGGCCGGGCCGTCGTGCTGTCGGGCAACGAATCGCAGCTTGGCCGGGGCGAGACCGTGGCCGACACGGCGCGCGTGCTGTCGCGTTATTGCGACGTCATCATGATCCGCACGGACGATCCGCAGAAACTGCACGATCTGGCCGAATACGCCACCGTGCCGGTGATCAACGGCCTGACCGACGCCTCCCACCCCTGCCAGATCATGGCCGACATCATGACCTATGAAGAACACCGCGGTGGCATCAAGGGCCGTACCGTGGCCTGGGCCGGCGACGGCAACAACGTCGCGGCGTCGTGGATTCACGGGGCCGCGCGGTTCGGCTACCAGCTGCGCCTGGCCTGTCCCGAGGCGCTGTCGCCCAATCCCGAGCTGGTGTCCTGGGCGGCGGACGAAGGTGCGGACGTGCAGGTGACCGAAGACGCCGAAGCGGCGGTGGCCGGGGCGGATTTGGTTGTTACCGACACCTGGGTGTCCATGGGCGACGCCGACGCGGGTCCGCGCCACAACCTGCTGACCCCTTACCGCGTGGATGACCGTCTGATGGCTCAGGCCGCGCCCGATGCCCTGTTCATGCATTGCCTGCCCGCGCACCGTGGCGAGGAAGTCACCGAATCCGTGATCGACGGGCCCCAGTCTGTGATCTGGGACGAGGCCGAAAACCGCCTGCATGCGCAGAAGGGTATTCTGGCTTGGTGTTTGGGCGACGTCTGATCGGGCCTTCCGAATGATGGTGAAGGACGCCCCTCATGTTTGACGAAGAGGGCATCCGCGACCTGGAGCGCCGGGCCGCCGAATGCTGGCCGCCGTTCAGCCAGGGCATTCTGGAAGGCTGGCAACTGCGCTTTTCCGAAGGGGTGTCGCGGCGTGCCAATTCCGTTCTGGCGCTCGAGGAAACGGGGTCGAGCGCGCTTGATCTACGCATCGACGCGGCGGAAAAATTCTATCGCCAACGCGGCCTGCCCTGTCGGTTCCAGATTTCCGGTGCGGTCGCGCCGCATGGTCTGGACGCGGAGTTGGAACGCCGTGGCTACGTGATCGAGGCGCGTACCCTCGTCATGACCGCCGATGCCGCGTCCGTGGTGAAAAACCTGGCCGACCGACAGGCGCTCCGCTTTCGCGCGCGTCTGTTTTCCGGCCCCACTGGGGCGTGGTTTCAGGTCTATGGCGGCGGCCTGGCGCAGGGCCGCGAACGCGGCCTGCGCTGTCGTCTGGCCGAGGGCCTTCCGGCGCCGCGGGCCTATGCGGTGGTGGACGACGGGACCGAGCCCGCCGCCGTGGGCGCCGCCGTTATTCGCGATGACTGGGCATTGATCCTGTGCATGGCGACACGGGACGGGTACCGTCGCCGGGGACATGCCGCGCGGGTGTTGGCCGCCCTCGCCGCCTGGGCTGCTGATACGGACCGCGCCCGCCGCCTGTTCCTGCAGGTGGAATCGGACAATCGTCCCGCCATGGCGCTTTATCACTTGGCGGGCTTCCAAGCCGCGCATACCTATTACTATCGGACACAGACACAAGCCGCTCCAAACGATGCCCTCCCAGATACCGCCGACCGAGACAATGCCTGACATGACCCTTTCCCTCGACGACGTTGTTCAGCCGTTTCACGTGGACGCGCTGGGCGTCAACGGGCGCGTCGTGCGCCTGGGTCCGATACTCGACCAATTGGTCGGACCGCACGGCTATCCGCCGGTGGTCGCCGACCTGCTGTCGCAGGTCGTGGTGCTGGCGGCGACGCTGTCCAGCGTGCTCAAGTTCGACGGCGTGTTCACCCTGCAGGTCCAGGGTGACGGTCCGGTCGGCCTGGTCATGGCGGACGTGACGTCGGCCGGAGGGGTGCGCAGCTACGCCCGTTTTGACGCGGACCGTCTCGCGGCGGTTGATGCCGCCGGCGCTCAGGGGGCGCCGGTTCCGGCGCTGCTCGGTTCCGGCTATCTCGCCTTCACGGTTGACCAGGGGCCGGACACGGACCGTTATCAGGGTATCACTGAATTGGTGGGGGCGACCCTGGCCGACTGCGCCCATGATTATTTTCGCCAGTCCGAACAACTGGAAACCGCGATCCTTCTGGCGTCCGATGCCGATCCTCTGGCCGCCGGGGCGATCATGGTGCAGCGCCTGCCAGACAAGCACGGCGCCGACAAGGACGAGACCGAGGAAGCCTGGCGCCGGGCGGTGATCCTGATGAGCAGCCTGTCGTCCGGCGAATTGCTCGACCCGGCGGTGGCCACGGACCGGCTGCTCTACCGTCTTTACCATCAGGACGGTGTGCGGGTGACCGAGGGCCGGCCCGTGAAACAGACCTGCCGCTGTTCCCGGGACAAGGTCGAAATGACCCTGCGTTCCTTTCCGCGGGCGGAAATCGAGGACATGGCCGACGACGGTACGGTCACGGTAACCTGTGAATTCTGCCGCACGGACTATGTTTTCGGCCCGGACCAGATCGAGGCCCTTTACCAGGATTGACGCCGCCGTTCGTCCCGGCGGCGCGGATAATTCGGCCCATGCCTTGATCCTGACACAGGGCATCCCCAGTATGAGGGGTGCCGGGGAAACCATTGGAGCGAGGAAACGACAACCGATGACCTTGACCAGATCACTGACCGCCGCCCTTGTCGCCGGCCTGCTGGCGCTGGGCGCCTGCACCACGCCGGATCCCAGCGTCAATCTGCCGGAAATCACCTTCCAGCACGCGCCGTCCCTGAATCTTGCCGTCGACCGGGTCGAAATCGTCGACGTCCACAAGGCACCGCTTGCGCCGCCCAACGTGGAACACAAGATGCAGACGCCGCCGGCCAAGGCGATGGCGATCTGGGGCCGCGATCGGCTCAAGGCCGTGGGCGCCGCCGCCGGCACGGTCGCACGCCTGACCATCGAACGGGCGGAGGTCGTGGAAACCAAGCTGCCGCGCACCCAAGGCATCAAGGGGGCCTTCACGACGGACCAGGACGCCCGCTACGACCTGGAAATGTCGGCCATGATCGAGGTGTTCGACCCCGAGGGCCGGCGCGTCGGCCATGCGGCGGCGCGCGCCACCCGCAACCAGACCGTGCCCGAGGATGTGACCCTGAACGATCTGAACAAGATGTGGTTCGCGATGATGGAAGCGGCGCTGAAGGACTTCGACCACGAAATGGAAACCAACATGCGCCGGTTCCTCGGCAACTGGATGCGCTGACCGACCCCTTTGAGGCTTGACCGGGTGACACCGGCTCCGCACCATGTGTGCGGGCCGCCAATGTTCGGTGTGCATCCGTAATCCCGCAACACTCTGCTCCATCCCTGCCGGAAGGCCTCCATGCTGACGTTCGCCGCCGCCTGCTTTTTCCTGTTCATCACGCCGGGGCCCGGCGTGTTGTCGCTGGCCGGAGTTGGCTCGGGCTTCGGCTTCGCCCAGGGGCGGCGCTACATGATCGGGCTGTTCCTGGGCACAAACCTCGTGGCGCTGGCCGTGGTCACGGGCCTGGCCGCCGCCGTTCTGGCCGTGCCCCATGTGCGCACGGTGCTGCTTTATGCCTCGGCGGCCTATCTTCTGTATCTGGCGCTGCGCATCGCCTTCGCCGGCTCCAAGATCGCCTTCATCGAACGCCAGTCCGCTCCCGGGATAATCGGCGGCCTCATGCTGCAGGCGATCAACCCCAAGGCCTATGCGGTGAACACGGCCTTTTTCTCGGGCTTCGCATTCATGCCCGACAATCTGGTCATGGAACTTGCGATCAAGTTCGCGATCATGAACGCGATCTGGATCTGCATCCATTTCCTCTGGCTATGGGCTGGGGTGACCCTGCACCGCCTGGACCTGCCGAAACGCACCCAGTTCGCCATTAATGTCGCCATGGCGCTGTCCATGCTGGCGGTCGTGGCGCTTGCGGTTATCGCGCAGCAGTAGACGAGGCCCTTTGTATCGTTCAGTTCCGCCAGAACGCGCGGGTGAACAGCACGATCACCGTGAACAGTTCCAGCCGTCCCAACAGCATGCCGATGGCCATCAGCCATTTCGCGCCGTCGTGCAGGTCGGCGAAGGTCGTCGCCGGGCCGGTTTCGCCCAGCGCCGGGCCGACATTGGCGATCGCCGTGGCGGCGGACGAGAAGGCGGTCACGAAATCGAGCCCGAGCAGTCCCAGCCCCAGTGCCAGCACCGTGAAGCAGAGAAACCACACGAAGAAGAACGACAGCACGGAGATGATGACCTCGTCGGAAATCGGCTGCTTGTTGTAATAGGGGATGAACACGCCGTGGGGATGCAAAAGGTGGCGCAGCTGGGTGCGGCAGGCGGCGTAGAGGATCTGAAAACGGAACACTTTGATGCCGCAGGTTGTTGACCCGGCGCAGCCACCGATGAACATGATGAAGAAGAAGATCGGCAGGGCGAAATGCCCCCATAGGGAATAGTCGTCGGTGGCGTAGCCCGTGCCGGTGATGATCGAGATGATGTTGAAGGTCGCGAGCCTGAGCGCATCCAACGGATGCTTGTCCTGTTCCAGCCACAGCCACACGGCGGTCACCACGACGACGGCGCAGACCGTGGTCAGGAACCATTGCACCTGGGGGTCGCGGGGCAGGGCCATGAACTGGCCCTGCAGGAAGCGCACGTAAAGAATGAACGGCAGCGCGCCGACGATCATGCCGGCCGAGGCGATATAGTCGATGGCCGCATGGTCGAAGTGGCCCATGGAATCGTCATGGGTCGAAAATCCGCCTGTGGCGATGGTGGTCATGGCATGGGCCACGGCGTCGAACCCGCTCATCCCCGCCAGCCAGAACGCCCCCGCCCAGATTATGGTCAGGAACAGATAGATGACGCCGATGGTGCTGGCGATCTGGGCCGCGCGGGGCAGGGCCTTTTCCGTCGACTGATCCGACGATTCCATGCGGAACAGCTGCATGCCGCCGACCTTGAGCATGGGCAGAATGGCGATCGCCATGACGATGATCCCGATGCCGCCGAGCCATTGCAGCAAGGAACGCCACAGCAGAATGCCGGGCGGAAGGCTGTCCAAATCGGTCAGGATGGTCGATCCCGTGGTGGTCAGGCCCGACATGGCCTCGAAAAAGGCGTCGGTGAAGCTGAGGTCCCGTTCCGAAAACATGAAGGGAAAGGACGCGAACACCGTCAGGGCGACCCAGGTCAGCGTCGTCATGACGAAGGCCTGGCGCACGCTGAGGTTCCGCACGCCGCCGGTCGTCGCCGTCAGCGCCATGGCGACGCCGAGGAACAGGGTCACCCCGGCGGAGGCGGCGAACACTTCCCAGTCCGGATTACCGAGCGAGGCATCGACCACGGCCGGCACACACATGACCAGCGCCAGCGTCGCCAGCAGCGTGCCCACGATCATCAGAATGGGACGGAAATCCATGCCCTTGCCTCGTCTTATCCCCGTTGCGACGAGGTTTAGAGCATTTTGGACAAAGAAGGAACCAATCGACGGTGCCGGGGCCGGACCGGCCCCTTGCGAAGGCTAGTGGCCGATCATGGCCAGGAACTCGCGGCGCGTGGTCGGATCGTCGCGGAACGCCCCCAGCATGCGCGATGTCACCATGGTCACGCCCGGCTTAGAGACGCCGCGCGTGGTCATGCATTGGTGCGCCGCCTCGATGACGACGGCAACGCCCTTGGGCTCCAGCACGTCGTTGATGGCGTTGGCCACCTGGGCGGTCATCTTCTCCTGAATCTGCAGGCGTTTGGCATAGGCGTCGATGACCCGGGCCAGCTTGGAAATGCCGACGACCCGACGGTGCGGCAGATAGGCGACATGGGCGACGCCGATGATCGGCACCATGTGATGCTCGCAATGGCTTTCCAGGCGGATGTCCTTGAGGACCACGATCTCGTCGTAACCGTCCGTTTCCTCGAAGGTGCGCTGCAGGATTTCCATCGGATCCGCGTCGTAACCGGCGAAGAATTCCTCATAGGCGCTGGCGACCCGCTTGGGGGTGTCGACCAGGCCCTCGCGGGTGGGATCATCGCCGGCCCAGCGGATCAGCGTGCGCACGGCCTGTTCGGCCTCGGCGCGGGTCGGTTTCGCCTTGGCGGCGGCGATATTGGCGACACTCAGATGTTTCTTGGCGGTCACGGTCGGGGTTCCCGGTCCTGTTGGTTTTTTGGGGCTCAGTTCAGATGGACGCGTTCGTGTGGACTGTCGAGCGAGAAGGCCGGCACGGCGGCGTCGAAGAAGTCGCCGGCCTGGGTTTCCATTTCGTAGGATCCCATCATCATGCCCGACGGCGTCGCCAAAGGCGTGCCGCTGGTGTATTCGAAGGCCTCGCCCGGGTTCAGGACCGGCTGTTCGCCGACCACGCCCTCGCCGCGGACTTCGTGGGAAGTGCCGAGCGCATCGGTGATCCGCCAATAGCGGGTGCGCAGCTGCACCGTCTCCGTCCCCTGGTTCTCGATCCGTACCGTATAGGCCCAGACATAGCGGCCGTCCTCGGGCGCGGATTGGTCGGGAAGGTACTGGGGGATCACGCTGACATGGATGTCGCGGGTCGTTTCTGAGTAGCTATGTGTCTTGGTGTTCATGGTCTGTCGCTGTTTCTGCCACGGCGGTGCGCCGAGAAAGGCCAGTTTAGCCTCGGATATGGGGGGGTTGTCCACTAACGCCAAGGGTTTGTTGTCCGTGACGTCCATCTGTTCGGCCAGAGGCCCGCGCAATGGCAAATATCGGCCGGATTCCCGGAATCTTCTTGAATCCCCCTCTGGGAAGGCTAGGCTTTAACCATAAAACGGACTTCGAAGGCCGACTGAACGGCCCCTTCCTGCGACAAAAAAACGCACTTGGGAGGTAACGATGACCAAATCCGACAACCGGCCCCGCGTGGCAGCCCTGGTCGGCCCCTACTTAAGCGGCAAGACATCCCTGCTCGAAGAAATCCTGCGTCAATGCGAAGCCATTGACCGCAAGGGTTCCGTCAAGGACGGCAACATGGTCGGCGACGGCTCACCCGAAGCCCGCGCCCGCCAGATGTCCACGGAAATGAATATCGTGAGCGCCCCCTACCTGGGCGATCCCTGGACCTTCATCGACTGTCCCGGGTCCATCGACATGCTGCAGGACGCCCATAACGCCCTGATGGTCGCCGATGCCGCCGTGGTGGTCTGTGAGCCGGGGCAGGCGCGGGCCCTGACGGCGGCGCCGATCCTAAAATTCCTGGATCAGCACCAGATTCCCCACCTCATCTTCATCAACAAGATGGATACGGCCGAAGCCAGTGTCGCCGAGACCTTGGATGCCCTGCAGGGCCTATCCGACAGCCCCTTGGTGCTGCGGGAAATTCCGCTCCGTGACGGTGACGACGTGACCGGCCATGTCGACCTGGTGTCGGAACGCGCCTTTCGTTGGCAGGAAGGCAAGCCGTCGGAATTGATGGAATTGCCCGATAGCATCCGCGACCGCGAGACGGCGGCGCGCACGGAGCTGCTGGAAAGCCTCGCCGATTTCGATGACGCGTTGCTGGAAAAGCTGCTGGAAGACGTGGTGCCGCAGGCGGGCGAGGTGTTCGAACATCTGACCAAGGTGTTGCAGGACGGCAAGGCCGTGCCCGTGTTCTTCGGTTCGGCCGAACATGGCAACGGCGTCCGCCGTCTGCTCAAGGCCCTGCGCCACGAAGCGCCGGGCCCGGAGACCACGGCCCAGCGCCTGGGTGAGCCGGTGTCGGGCGAAGCGGCGGCGCGGGTGTTCAAGACCGTCCATGCAGGCCATGCGGGCAAGCTCAGCTTTGCCCGGGTGTGGTCGGGCGACATCGCCGACGGCATGGCGACGCCCCAAGGCCGGGTGTCCGGCCTGTCCAAGGCTTTCGGCCAGAAGACGGAAAAGGCCGCCACAGCAGGGGGCGGTGAGGTCGTCGCCCTCGGCCGCATGGACGCGGTCAAGACCGGCGATCTGGTCTCGGCCTCCGGCAAGGTCAAGGGCATGGCCTGGCCGCCGCCCCTGACGCCGCTGTTTTCCATGGCCGTGCACGCGGCCAACCGTGGTGACGAGGTCAAGATGTCTGGCGCGCTCGCCAAGATCATGGAAGAAGACCCCTCGATCTCCCACGAACACAACCCGGACACGGGGGAAATGCTGCTGTGGGGGCAGGGCGAAATGCACCTGTTGATCACTCTCGACCGGATGAAGGGCAAGTTCCACATCGACGTCGACAGCGAACGGCCTCAGGTCCCCTACAAGGAAACCATCCGCAAGCCGACCAGCCAGCACGCGCGCCACAAGAAACAATCGGGCGGGCACGGTGAATTCGGCGATGTGCACCTGGATATCAGGCCGCTGGCCCGGGGCGAGGGGTTCACCTTCGGCGATACGATCACCGGCGGGGTGGTGCCCAAGCAGTACATTCCGGCGGTCGAGGCCGGGGTGCGCGAATATCTCGTCCGCGGCCCCTTGGGCTTTCCCGTGGTCGACCTGTCCGTGACCCTGACGGACGGCCAGTACCATAACGTCGATTCCTCCGACATGGCGTTCCGCAAGGCGGCCCAGCAGGCCATGCGCGAAGGCATGCCCAACTGTCAGCCGGTGCTGCTGGAGCCGATCTGCAAGGTGGTCATCTCCATGCCGTCGGAATTCACGTCCCGCATGCAGCGTCTGGTGTCCGGGCGGCGGGGACAGATCATGGGCTTCGACGCCAAGCCCGGTTGGGCCGGCTGGGACGAGGTCCTGGTCCAACTGCCGCAATCGGAAATGCACGACCTGGTGATCGAACTGCGCTCCATGACCATGGGGGTCGGCACCTTCGAATGGGAATTCGACCACCTGCAGGAACTGATGGGCAAGGAGGCGGACCAGGTGGTGGCGCTGCGGGCCCAGGCGGCGCAATAGCGCCGCCAACCATTTGACCCGGCGCAATAGCGCCGCCAACCATTTGACCCGGCGCAACAGCGCCGTGGGCATTGTGACCGGCGCAACAGTACTGCCAGCCAAACCGGGGGGGCATAAAAAAGGCGTTATTATACTTGGCGTACCCACCTCCCATCTTTTGCGGGGGCTGGGTAAATGAGTGATTCAAAGAAGCGGTGCGAAGTCGGCCCCGACCCCCTCCACAACTTCAATAACGCGCTCAAGCGATGGCACGACGAGCAGTGGGCCAGGTTGACCCCTGAAGACTACATCAAAGGCAACGCGGTAATTCAGGTCCACTATGTCTTCTGGCGGGGTGGCGAGGCATCGTGCGATCACTGCGCCGTCGTCTATCTCCATCATAGAAATCTCGGCGTTGAACTTGACCTCCTTCCCGTCGACCACCTCATGGGAGAACCGCCCTTTGTTCAAGATGGAAACGCTCGGCAAGAGAAGTTGGTGCTTGTCGATATTGTTGAAGTCATGAAGGAACATGAGGGGGTTCTTGTTCCAGCCCCGAGCGTCGTTGAAGGGCTGTATCCCCTCCAGCATTGCGAGAGCCTCTTTCCCTACCAAATTCTCGATCTTGAACTTTCGACCATTGAAGGTAGTGGCGTCCTTGATGATCGGGAAATTGACGCTGGATTTGTTTTTGATGTTACCGCCGGGATTGCGCTTGACGGCGAGAGCCCAATAGAGGTGGTCAAGAGCCGTCCTTGTGTTGTGAAAGCAGTCGCCGATGACAGTGGACCACTCGATAAGTGGCGCGGGGTGGCTGATATGAAGCCGGAATACAAACTCCCCCTTCTCTCGATCTACTTCTTTGGAGACGGAATACGCTTCTCCGTCTCCAACGTAAGGAGCAATAGCCACCTTAAGGGCATCAAGGTGTTCCTTTGCCCTCGCGATCTTGGCATGAAACCCTTGTGGGAGATCAGCGATCCTACGGCCCCTTTGTCGGATGTGCCTTAGATGCAGCAATCCGTTCCATCACTGCATCGAATTGCTTCTCAGCCTCGGTGGGGCTTAGTTCGCCAGCGTCGATTAGTTCCTGAACGGTTTTCAGGAACTTTTCCGACTGCTCCACTTGATCTTTTTTCGGCTTCTTTTCTGCCATCAGACACCAACCGTTTCATAGGTCAGGCGCTTGCCGGTCACGCTACGCAGCAAGTTCTCTGCCCGCTCCCTGTCGCTGATTTCCAGCGCAGCGCGGTTATTGTAGCGGAAATCAAATTCCGCCAGATAGCGGTGAAGGTGGCGCTTGGCGCAGTGCTGATAGACGCCCTTCATCCCGCGTTTGAAGATGGAGAAGAATCCTTCAATGGTGTTGGTGTAAATGTCGCCGCGCCCGTATTCGCCCCGGTTGTGATGCACGATACCGTGCTCCGCGAAGTGCTTGCCAACCTGGGTGTAGTAGGAAGCTTCGTCGGTCATAAGGCGGGCTTCTCGGTCAAGGTTCTCAACGACAATCGGTCCAAGGGTGCTGGCCTTGAGGTCGTCAACAACCATGCTCCGCGCCTTCCCGGTGGTGCGGTCGATCAGGGACAGAACCTTGTACTTGTGGTGATAGCCCCGGCCCTTCTTCTCGCCATACGGCTTGATGGAACGGTCATGGCCGATGAAGGTTTCATCGACCTCAACAGCACCACCATTGCCACCAAACGGGGTCAGATCGTCGGAACGCATCGCCTCGCGGATACGGTGGCCCATGAACCATGCGGTTTTCAGGGTGACGCCCAAGGTACGGTGAAGCTGGTTCGCGCTGATGCCCTTCTTGCTGGCCGCGATCAGATAGATCGCTTGCATCCAGATATGCATCTTCACGTGGCTACCTTCAAAGATGGTGCCGATCTTCACGGTGAAGGGCTTGCGGCAGGAGTAGCACTTGTACACCCCAATGCGGGTGCTCTTGCCGTTCAGCTTGCCGGTGCGCTCGGTTTCCCCGCAGTGCGGGCACGAGCGGCCCTTGGCCCAAACGCGGGCCTCAACAAACTCGTAAGCGGCTTCTTCGTTGTGGAATTGCGGTTCGTTGAAAACAGACATATCACTGATCCCTTTCGCGTACCCACAAGGTACGTCACGGGATTGGGTACGTCAAGTATAATATCGCCATAAAAAAACCGCC
>CEQK01017024.1_pt1 | contig 11537 bp, 11 predicted proteins | sample 531051 | NCBI WGS metagenome assembly CEQK01 (sample SAMEA2621229, study PRJEB7988) | marine metagenome | biome: marine biome (ENVO:00000447); feature: deep chlorophyll maximum layer (ENVO:xxxxxxxx); material: "saline water (ENVO:00002010), including plankton (ENVO:xxxxxxxx)" | depth 150 m
CGTATTCGTTGAGAACCATTGCTTTCATGGGATTACTCCAAAAGACGGGGGTTATTTCTTGGACGGAGCCGAAACGATGTCGAACTTGCCCTGGGTGCGTGCATAGATGATGCAACCCGCGGCGGCGTCGCAGGTGATCCGGTGCGCCGAGGCGCCGTCCGAGCCGAAATAGCTGCCCGGCTCCAGGGTCTTCACTTCGGCCCCGAGGTGCTTGGCCGATCCCTGGATGACGACGGCGCGGAAGGTCGTGCCGCGGCTGCGCAGCGTGCCGGTGAATCCGGTCGGCAGCTTGATCAGGGACCCGTTCAGGTGACCGTCCTGGCGCTTGCCCCAAAGGAAGGCGACCTTGGGGCCTTCGGCGGTGGCGGCGGCGCCGGATTGATCGACCCAGGTCAGGTCCGATGCGTCCAGCCAGACGATGTTCGATTTGTCGACGTTGACCGGCCGTTCGCCGTTGTCGAAGGCCTGCTCGGTCGGGTGGACCAGATAGGGGCCTTCCTGAATTTCGATATAGGCCAGGTTGATGCGGCCCTTGGCGGCGGTGATATGCGGTTCACCGGCAGGCTGTGTCCAGAACGAGCCCGCCGGCATCCACATTTCCGCGGCTTTGGGGTCGTCGTTGTGCATGAGGCCGCGGATCACGACGCCCCGGTAGGTGACGTTGTGGATATGCGGCGGTGAGGAAAATCCTTCGTTAAACTGCACGAGAAAGCCCGACGCCCCGGAGGACGCACGATCCCCCCAAAGGGTGCCGGCCTTTGGGCTGGCGTCGCCGCGCGCGGGGTTGAGCGGCGTCCAATTGACCTCGGATTCCAGGACGACCCGGGGCGCAGGTTCGGCGGCGATGCTGGGCGGAATCTGCGCCAAGGTGAAGGCAGCGGTTACCGCGCCGGCAAGGGCGAGGGACGGAAGCGTCTTCTGCTTGCGAACAGAGTTCCGGAACATGGTGTGAAGCATTGTGTTCGTCCTAATCAAATGGGGCGGCAGTCGGTGCGCCTGCCCCCGGGGAGGGGTGATAAGGTCAGGTGAATTTGGGCGATTGACGGAGAGCCGCGGCAGTTGAGCGCCGCAGCTCATATGCGAAATATATTGATTTAATTTTATATATAAACACGCTAAATTCTGCTTCAGAATTCGGATTTCAAGGATAATAAGATGGACACCACCAGCCTGCGATTGTTCGTTCTGGCGGCGGAAAAGCTGAATATCAGCGCTGCCGGGCGGGCGCTCGGCATGGCCCCGGCCGTGGCCAGCGGAAAGCTCGCCAAGCTGGAAAGCACCGTGGGGGCCGACTTGCTGCATCGTTCGACGCGAAAGGTGGCGTTGTCTCTGGAAGGGGCGGAGTTTCTTCCCTTCGCCCGTGAAATCATCGCCCAGGAAGACGCGGCGAAGGCGGCGCTCGGCCATGGCAAGGCGACGGTTACGGGACGGTTGCGGTTCGCCGCGCCGAGTTCATTTGCTCAGATTTATATCGCGCCGCTTCTTCCCGGTTTTCTCGAACGCCACCCGGGCATTGACCTCGATCTGCGCCTTTCCGACACGCAGTTCGATCTGATCGAAGGCAGCTTCGATCTCGCCTTGCGGAATTCCGTGCTGGCCGACAGCAGCCTGAAGGCGCGGAAGCTCGCCGATGATCGGCGCATCCTCTGCGCCTCACCCGGCTATCTCGAGAAACATGGGACGCCGTCGACGCCGGAGGACTTGCGCGACCATCAATTGATCGCGTTCAGGGATCAGACGGCCAGAAAGCTGATCGGTCCGGCAGGGCGCACGGGAGATTTCGATCCGAAGCAGGCAAATTGCCGGATGACGGTCGACGATGGTCTCAGCCAGAAGGTCGCGACGCTTGCCGGCGCCGGCATTTCCATGAACTCGCTTTGGAGCGTGCATCCGGAGATTTCGGACGGCTCCCTGGTTCAGGTGCTCCCCGGATATCAAATCGACAATCAGGCGGCACTGTGGCTGGTGTACCCAAGCGCCAACGTGCTGACCGCGAAGGTCCGGGTTTTCATCGACTTCCTCGTGGACCGGATCGGCCGGTCCCCGGCCTGGGAACAGGCAGGGCTCGGCGCATGAAACCTGGCGCGTCATGGCTGGGGTCGACCCGGTGGTTTCCATGTCGCCTGGACTTGGTAATCTGCAGAGCACCGACCACTTCTTCTTCCGACCATTGGGAAAACACATGATCACCAGTCTCGTCCCGTTCCTCCGGGTCCCCACGGCCATCCCGGCACTGCCGGCCCCTTGCATCCGCAAGACCACCTCTTGGCCGCGGGGGGCTGAGCAATGAGCGGCACGGCAACCCCGGAATTGAGCGGGCGCGTGGCCTTGGTCATCGGCGCCGGGTCGATTGCGCCCGGGATCGGCATCGGGCGGGCGATCTGCCTGGCCCTGGCCCGGGAAGGGGCGCATGTGGTCGCCGCCGACAACGACCTGGCCGCCGCCCAGGTGACCTGCGACATGATCGCCGAGGCGGGGGGCAGGGCGGAAATCTCCGAAGTGGACGTGCTGGACGATGCCTCGGTCGAGGCGCTGGTGGCCCGCGTGACCGGCCGTCACGGCCGGCTCGACATCCTGCATTGCAACGTGGGGCTCGGCAAAAGCGGCCCGTCGGACACAACCTCGGCCGCCGATTGGCGGCGGATCAGTGACGCCAATCTGACGTCGCTGCATGTCGCGTCTCAGGCGGCGATCCCGACCATGCGCACCCAAGGGGCGGGGGTGATTACGATTACGTCCTCGATCGCGGGAATTCGCTATCCCGGGTTCCCGCATCTTGCCTATAGCGCGACCAAGGCGGCGGCGAGTCACTTCGCGACGGCCTTGGCGGTCGAACTGGCGCCCGACAACATTCGCGTGAACTCCATCGTTGCCGGGCTGATCGACACGCCCCGGATTGGGGTGACGCTGGCCAAAAGCTATGGCGATCGCGACGAAGCGCAGATGCGTGCCGCGCGCGATGCAAGCTGTCCGATGGGCCGGATGGGAAGTGCGTGGGACATTGCCGAGGCGGCGCTGTTTCTTGCCTCGGATCGGGCGGGCTATATCACCGGCACGTCATTGGTGGTCGATGGCGGGCTGTCGGCCACGGTCCGCCAGCCGGCGGCGGTTTGATATGCAGGCCTAAGACATCCCCCGCCAGATCAGCATCAACCCCAACAGGATCAGGCCGATCTGCACGAGCCGGCGGAATATGGCCTCCGAGATGCGCTTTCTGATCCAGAACCCGGTGGCGATGCCGATGCCGACGGGGATCATCGCCAGGGCCGAGGCCGTGAACTGGGGCCAGGACATATGGCCCTCGGTGATCAGGCGCAGGTACAGCGGTACGGAGCCGACCATGGCCGCCAGGGCCATCTGAGCCACAAACAGGTTCTTGGGCAGGCGCAGCGCCGCGAAATAGACGATGATCGGCGTGAAGGCGCCGGTGGCGCCGGAACAGATTCCGATCAGGCCGCCGGCCACGGGATCGGCGATACGCGCGTGACGCTGCAGGAAGGTGGCGTTGGGCGTGAAGATCTGCGCGCACGTCGTGACGATGACGACGCAGCCGAGGGCCAGGGCGATCAGTTGCGGGTCCAGGGAGGTCAGGGCGCCGGCGCCGACCCATACCCCGGCCATGAACAGGATCAGGAACGGCCAATACCGCCGGACCGCTTCCCGGCATTCCCCGGATTCGATGATCTGCCAGACGTTGGAAATCGCAATGGGCACGATGAACAACGTCACCGCCTGGGCCGGGTCGATCACCATGACCATGATCGGCAGGCCGACGGCCGGGATGCCGGCCCCCAGCACGCCCTTGACCAGGGAGCCGGAAAACAGGCCCAGGATGATGACAAGCAAGGCGGTGGTGGAAAAGTCCGGCAGCGTCATGGTCTGGGTATCCGCCGGATTTTGCCGTGTCCGGATGGGCTGGAGAGACGGAATCAGGTAACGATGGGTGTGTCCTGCCGCGCCCCCCATTCGGACCAGGAGCCGTCATAGACCGCGACGTCTTCCTTGCCGATCAGGTATAGCGCGAGTGCGGCGTAACAGGCCGTGACGCCGGACCCGCAGCTGGTGACCAGCGGCCGGTTGAGGTCGACGCCCGCCTTGTCGGCCAGGGCCTTGATCTCTTCGGCCGAGCGCATGGTGCAGTTCTTACCCGCGTCCATCAGGTCGCCGTAAGGCAGGTTCATCGCGCCCGGCATATGGCCGGAACGCATGCCCGCGCGCGGTTCCGGCGCGGTGCCGGCAAAACGGCCGGCGGCGCGCACATCAAGAACGTCCTCGCGCTTGCCGTCGATATTGGCCATCACCTGATCCACCGTGCGAACCATCAGATGATTTTCGCGGGGCGTGAAATGACGTTCCCGCGGGTTGGGTTCGATATCCGTCACCGGGCGGTTTTCCGCCAGCCATTTGGGCAGGCCGCCGTCCATCACGCAGACGTCGTCGTGGCCGAACAGGCGGAACATCCACCACACCCGGGCCGCCGCCATGCCGCCGCCGTTGTGGTCGTAGCAGACGATGCGGTTGCCGTCGCCCAGGCCCAGTTTGCGCACCTTGGCCGAGAAGACATGCGCCGGCGGGATCATATGGGGTAGGGGGTTGTCAGGATCCTTGACGTCGTCGATGTCGAAGAACACGGCGCCGTCCAGGTGCTGCTTGGCGTATTCCTCCCGCCCGTTGCGGCCGTCGTTGGGCAGGTAATAGGTGCAGTCGACGATGCGCACGTCGGGGGCCGACATGTGATCGGCGACCCAGTCGGTGGAGACCAGGGCCTGGGGATTCGAATAGGGCATGGGGCGGTTTCCTTCCCGGCGATCAGGGCAGGAAGTCCGGGACCGGCAGGCCCTTGGACTTCAGGAAATCGCGGTTGAACAGCTTCGACGTATAACGCGTGCCGATGTCGCATAGGATGGTGACGATGGTCTTGCCCGGGCCCAGTTCCTTGGCCAGGCGCACAGCCCCCGCGACGTTGATGCCGGACGAGCCGCCGAGCACCAAGCCTTCGTCCTTGATCAGGTCGAAGATCAGCGGCACGGCTTCCTGGTCGTCGATGGAATAGGGTTGGTCGACCTTCAAATCCTCAATGATCGCGGTGACGCGGCCCAGGCCGATGCCTTCGGTGATCGAGCCGCCTTCGGTCGCCTTGGCCTCACCGTCCTTGAACAGGTGGTACATGGCCGCGCCCTTGGGGTCGGCGCAGCCGACGACGATGTTCGGGTTCTTTTCGCGCAGGAAGGTGGAGGTCCCGGCCAGGGTGCCGCCGGTGCCGACGGCGCAGATGAAGCCGTCGACCTTGCCGCCCGTCTGTTCCCAGATTTCCGGGCCGGTGGAATGGTAATGGGCGCGGCGGTTGTCCAGGTTGTTCCACTGGTCGGCGAACAGCACGCCGTTTTCCTCCGTTGCGGCCAGTTCCTCGGCCATGCGGCGGGCGATGTGCTGATAGTTGTTGGGATCGGAATAGGGCAGGGCCGGGACTTCGACCAGCTTGGCGCCGCACAGGCGCAGCATGTCCTTCTTTTCCTGGCTCTGGGTTTCCGGAATGACGATGGTGGTGCGGTAGCCGCGCGCATTGGCGACCAGGGCGATGCCGATGCCGGTGTTGCCGGCCGTGCCTTCGACGATCAGGCCGCCGGGCTTCAGATCGCCGCGCTTTTCGGCCTCCAGGATCATGTGACGGGCCGGGCGGTCCTTGACGGATTGGCCGGGGTTGAGGAATTCGGCCTTGCCCAGGATTTCACAGCCTGTCGCCTCGGACAGTTTGTTGAGGCGAATGAGCGGCGTGTTCCCGATGGCGTCCACCAGGCCCTTCTTGATGTTCATGTATTTGAGTTCCGTCCCTAGAGGTTCGTCAGCTTACGTTTATTGGGGTTTGCGGCAACATAACCGTGCCTGCGGGGCCGATCAAGGCACGGGCATTGGATTTCACGCGGATTTCCTGTTCCGTCCGGCCGGTGGTTAGCGTTATTCTCCCCGCCCGCCGGGACGGGCACGAAACAAATAAACCAGAATGGAGAACGAACATGGCCGACGAACCGGTTCTTGTAGAGATTGACGGGCGTGGCGTGGCCACGGTCACGCTGAACCGACCCGAAGTCAACAACGCCTATAACGGCGAAATGATCGATGTCCTGCTGTCGGGCATCAAGAGCCTGTCCGCGAACGACGACGTGCGCCTGATCGTGCTGCGCGGCGCGGGCAAGCATTTCCAGGCCGGGGCCGACCTGAAATGGCTGTTGGCCGTCTCCGAGCAATCGGAGGCCGAGAACCTGGAAGTCTCGCGGCGCACGGAAACGGTCGTGCGGCTGCTCGACACCTGTCCCAAGCCGACGGTCGCCGTGGTGCAGGGGTTCTGCGTCGGTGGCGGCACCGGCGTGATCGCCGCTTGCGACGTGGTGATCGCCGCGTCCGATGCCACCTTCACCATTTCCGAAGTGCGCTGGGGCCTGATCCCGCAGCCGATCCTGCCGCAGCTGATCGCTGCCATGGGCTCACGCAACGTGCGCCGCTATGCCCTGACAGCCGAACGGTTTTCCGCCGACCAAGCCAATAACATGGGGCTGGTCCACGAAGTGGCTCCCCCCATGCAGTTGGAACGCACGGCGGAAAAAACGATCGAAGCCTTCCTGCGCAGCGGCCCCGACGCCGTGGCCCAGACCAAGGCCAAGATTCTGGAGCTTGCGGAAGCCAGCATCGACGAGGCGACGGCCGAGGATCTGGCCCGTCTGCATTCGGAAAAGCGCCAGTCGGCCGAAGCCAGCGAAGGGCTTGCCGCGTTTATCGAAAAGCGCAACCCAAGCTGGTTCAAGGAATAGGGCGGGCGATTACGTCCACTCCCGGCGCACGGCATCCCGGTTCAACTGCAGCCATTGCAGGCAGATGATGATGGTGCCGTTGTTGATGGTGCCGTCGGCGACCATGCGGAAGGCGTCTTCCGCCGGGACCGTGAACACGCGGATGTCTTCGTTTTCGTGATCCAGGCCGTGAATGCCCCCGGCCTTTGAGGCATCGACCCGCCCCAGGTAGAGGCCGATGGTCTCCGACGAGCAGCCGGGCGTCACCAGATAGGACGTGATCGGCTTGAGGGCAAGGAGGTCGCAGCCGCATTCCTCCATGGTTTCGCGGGCCGCGACCGCGTCCGGGTGCTCGCCGTCCTCGACGATGCCGGCGACGATCTCAATCAACCAGGGCGAGGGCGCCTGGCCGCCCCAATTGGGCGACGGCGCGCTGGCGGCGGCACCGACGCGGAACTGTTCGATCAGCACCACCTCGTCGCGCACCGGATCATAGGGCAGGACCGCGACCGCATGACCGCGTTCCAGGCATTCGCGGGTAATTTCGTTGCTCCAGCCGCCTTCAAACAGGCGGTGGCGTATCCGCCATTCCTCCATACGGAAATAGCCCTGGAACACTTGGCGCCGCGCCAATACATCAAGATCCTTACTGTCCATCAGACATCGCCCTTTCATGCTGCGGCGGTAGTATGGTCACCTTAGGTTTCATATCAACGACTTCCCCACTGACAAAAGGCCGCCGCCATGACGACAAGCGAAAAGGTTTCCTTCCCGGGTGCATTGGGCGAGACCCTGGCCGCGCGCCTTGACCTGCCCGACGGCCCGCCCAAGGCCTATGCCCTTTGGGCGCATTGTTTTTCCTGTACCAAAGACGTGTTCGCCGCGTCGCGGGTGGCGCGGGCGCTGACGGAAAGCGGCATCGCCGTGCTGCGCTTCGACTTCACCGGCCTGGGTGCGAGCGAAGGGGACTTCGCCAATACCAACTTTTCCTCCAACGTCGGCGACCTGATCGCGGCGGCGGACTGGATGCGGGACAACCTGGACGCCCCGGCCATGCTGCTGGGCCATTCGCTGGGGGGCGCGGCGGTTCTGGTCGCGGCGGCCCGGGTACCCGAGGCCAAGGCCGTGATTACCATCGGGGCGCCCGCGGACGTCGCCCATGTCGCCCATAATTTCCAAGACTCGATTGAGGAGATCGAGGCCAAGGGTGAGGCCGAGGTGCTGCTGGTCGGTCGGCCCTTCCGCATCAAGAAGCAGTTCCTCGACGACATCCGGGCGCAGAACGTTCAGGACGCCGTGGCCGGGCTGAAAAAGGCGCTGCTGATCTTTCATTCGCCGGTCGACACCACCGTCGGCATCGACAACGCCGCCGCCATCTATGGCGCGGCCAAGCATCCGAAAAGCTTCGTGTCCCTGGACGATGCCGACCACATGCTGTCGCGCAAGGAAGACGCCGAATACGTCGCCGGCGTGATCGCCGCCTGGGCGCAGCGCTATGTCTGCCTGGGCGACGCGCCGCCATCGCACGTCGCACCCCAGGCCGAGGCGGGGACGGTGGTGGTCGAGGAAACCGGCCAGGGCAAGTTCCAGAACGCGGTTTCCGTCGGCGGGCGGCATGTGTTGCTGGCGGACGAACCCGCGGACGTGGGCGGCACCGACACGGGGCCCGGGCCCTATGATTTCCTGCTGACGGCCCTGGGGGCCTGCACGGCCATGACCATCCGCATGTACGCGGATTTGAAGAAACTGCCGTTGACCAAGGTCCGCGTCACCTTGACGCACGACAAGATCCATGCCGAGGATTGCGCCGATTGCGAAACCAAGGTGGGCAAGCTCGACCGCATCGTCCGCGACCTGCATTTCGAGGGCGATCTGAGCGACGAACAGAAAGCGAAGCTGTTGGAAATCGCCGACAAATGCCCGGTCCACAAAACCCTGCATTCCGAGATCGTCGAGGAAAGCCGGGTGGTTTAGGTTAGGCTGAAGAAACACCAAGGGGAGGACGCAATGACCAAGAAACTGATCCCAACGACCCTCGTCGGCAGCTATCCGCAGCCGGCCTGGCTGGTCGACAAGGACAAGATGCTGGGCTCCGCGCCGCCGCGCGTGCGCATGAAGGATGTGTGGAAGGTGTCGGCCGATGAACTGGACGAAGCCCAGGACGATGCCACCCTGACCGCCATTCATGACCAGGAACGGGCCGGGATCGACATTCTGTCCGATGGCGAAATCCGCCGCGAAAGCTATTTCAACCGCTTCGCCAACGCGCTGGACGGCATCGACATCGACAATCCGGCCATGGTCCCCAACCGCCGCGGCGTCGCCGTGCCGGTGCCGCGCGTGGTCAGTGAGATCAAGCGCACCACCCCCGTACAGGTGCGCGACGTCGAATTCCTGCGCGCCCATACGGACCGGCCGATCAAGATCACCATCCCCGGCGCCTTCACCATGGCCAAATTAGCCAAGGACGAACACTACGGCGATACGGCGGCCCTGATTTCGGCCTATGCCAAGGCGGTGAACGAAGAAATCCGCGATCTCAAGGCCGCCGGCGCCGACGTCATCCAGATCGACGAACCCTACATGCAGGCCAACCCGGAAGAGGCCGAGAAATTCGGCGTGTCCGCGATCAATCAGGCGCTCGACGGCATCGAGGGGGAGACCGTGGTGCACCTCTGCTTCGGCTATGCCTACGTGGTCAAGGACAAGCCCGTGGGCTATTCGTTCCTGCCGCAACTGGATGCGTGCTCGGCGGGGGCGATCTCCATCGAGGCGGCGCAGCCCAACCTGGACCCGGCGATCCTCGAAAAACTGCCGAGCAAAAACATCCTGTTCGGGGTTCTCAGCCTGGGCACGGAAGAGGTTGAGACGGCGGAGACGGTCGCCGACCGCCTACGGGGTGCCCTTAAGTACATCGCGCCGGACCGCCTGATCGCCGCCCCGGACTGCGGCATGAAGTACCTGCCGCGCGAGGTTGCCTTCGGCAAGCTGAAGGCGATGGTGGATGGTGCGGCCATGGTGCGGGCTGAGCTGGGCTGAGTTCTTTAAATATCGAAATAACGAATATTAATGTGCAAAAGAATTCGTTATTTCGGCCTGTAGGTATCAGGTATTTATTCCCCTGCCGGCAATGAGCCGGTCACCGCGCCGGGCCCCCCGGCGATTTATTGAGGAAAATGAGCATGTTTTCCCGCACCAAACCCGCCACTTCCGCCGCCGGCAAACCGGCCGCGAAACCCGCCGTCACCAAACCGGCCGCCAAGCCGGCGATTCCCGCGAAAAAGAAGTAATGTCGCTGTATCGGCCGTCCTGACGGCCGCGCGACCAGGGCCGCCGGCTTCCCCCGGCGGCCTTTTTTTGGGCCCGCCAAGGCAAGGGGGAGCGGGCCGTTCCGCCCCAGCCAAACGTCTTGAATTCCGGCCGTCCGTCGCGCCGGTTATGGCACGCAAATTGCGTAAATGACCGCAAAGGAATCATGCCTGACTTTTCCGAAGCCGCGGAGAGCGTGTCACCCGCCTGGTGCTCTCCTGAAAGCCGAGGCGGAGCCTGTGTGGAATGGAGCGGCAAACCGCCCCGGATCGCATGACGTTGGATTGAGATAACCATTTGAAATCTTTTTGGGTTTCTGTCCGTGCGCTGATCTGTCTCGCACTCACCGTAGTTTCGGCGAGCGTCTGCTTCAGCGCGCCTGCCGCCACGGAACCGCACTCGGAAACGGGTGAAATCAAACGTGAGGTTTCCGTCGCGGTATTGCGGTCCTGGCCGCCGCAATTTGACACCAATGCCGGCGGCGCGCCGATCGGCTTTGCCATCGATGTCATGGATGCGGTGGCGGCCATGGCCGGACTTAAGGTGTCCTACGTTCAGATGGAAAGCTTTCCCGATGCCATCGCGGCGCTTAGGAATGGCCGCGTCGATATCATTCCCAATATTGGGATCCTGCCGCAAAGGTCCGGCTCAATTGCCTTCACGGAACCGGTTGAGACCTTCAACACGCGGATATTCGTCCGCTCCGATACCTACGATCTGACGGGCCTGGCGGATTTGCCGGGGCGGAATTTGGCGGTTGTCGAGAACAACATCGGGATGTTTTTGTTTCGTGACAGGAACGATATCCACCTGCACCGGTTTCCCGACGTGAAAAGCGCGTTTTTTGAACTCCTGGCCGGGCGGGTCGATGCCCTTGTGTATCCTGCCCCCGTCATTACGGCCCTCGCCCACAAGGTTGGACTCGCGGACCGTTTCAAGGCGGTCGGCGAGCCGCTGAGAGAGGTTAAACGTGGCCTCGGCGTTCGTGTCGACGACCTCGGACTTCTGGCATTGCTGAATGATGCGGTTGCGCGGTTTGTCGGGACCCCGGCCTATCACCGGGTTTATGCAAAATGGTACGGCGCGGAAAAACCATTCTGGAGCGCCGCGCGTGTCGGCTGGACAATGGGCGGGATCGTCGTCTCTCTCATTTTCGGAATGCTGTGGTGGCGGTATCTGGTCGGCCTGCGAATGATCAAGGCGGCGCGTGAAGGTGAAGAACGTCTGCGGGGCGCGATCGACAGCATGAACGAAGGGTTTCTGTTGTTCGATGCCAACGACGAACTGATCGCCGCGAACAAAAAATTTCACAAGATGAATGCGAACGTTCAAACGTTCCTGGACAAAGGGGGCAGTTTCAAAGAAATCGACCAAGATGGAGGGGCTTTGGGGGGCATTTTTGATTCTTCCGGGCCGGGCCGGGCGCTGGGGCTCGGCGGGGAG
>CEQK01028110.1_pt1 | contig 11523 bp, 6 predicted proteins | sample 531051 | NCBI WGS metagenome assembly CEQK01 (sample SAMEA2621229, study PRJEB7988) | marine metagenome | biome: marine biome (ENVO:00000447); feature: deep chlorophyll maximum layer (ENVO:xxxxxxxx); material: "saline water (ENVO:00002010), including plankton (ENVO:xxxxxxxx)" | depth 150 m
CCCCTGACCTTCGACGCCGTCACCGGCTTCGTCAACGTCGGCGAGCGCACCAACGTCGCCGGCTCGCCCAAGTTCGCCGGGCTGATTCGCGACGGCAATTTCGCCGACGCCCTGGAAGTCGCCCGCCAGCAGGTCTTGAACGGGGCCCAGGTGATCGACGTCAACATGGACGACGCCATGCTGGAAGGCGAGCAGGCGATGACCAAGTACCTCAACCTGATCGCCGCCGAGCCGGACATCGCGCGCGTGCCGATCATGGTCGATTCCTCGAAATGGACGATCCTGCAGGCGGGCCTGCGCTGCATGCAGGGCAAGGGGGTGGTGAACTCCATCAGCCTCAAGGAAGGGCCCGAGCCGTTCATCGAACAGGCGCGCGAGATCATGCGCTTCGGCGCCGCCGTGGTGGTCATGGCCTTCGACGAGACGGGCCAGGCCGAGAACTATGACCGCATGGTCGAGATCTGCACCCGCAGCTACAAGATCCTGACGGAAGAGGTCGGCTTCCCGGCGTCGGACATCATCTTCGACGCCAACATCTTCCCCATCGCCACGGGGATCGACGCCCATGACAACTTCTCCAAGGACTACATCGCCGCGGTGAAGACCATCAAGGAAACCCTGCCCCACGCGCATACGTCCGGCGGGCTGTCCAACATGTCGTTCTCGTTCCGCGGCAACAACGCCGTGCGCGAGGCCATGCATTCCGTGTTCCTGTATCACGCGATCAAGGCCGGCCTGGACATGGCCATCGTCAACGCGGGCCAGCTGACGGTCTATGCGGACATTCCCGAGGATCTGCGCAACCTTGTCGAGGACGTGGTCCTGAACCGGCGCAAGGAAGCGCAGGACGAATTGGTCGAGATCGCCGATCAGGTGAAGGGCCAGGCCAAAACCAAGAAGGAAGACCTGTCGTGGCGCGAAAAGCCCGTGGCCGAGCGCATGACCCATGCCCTGGTCAACGGCATCGCCGACTACATCGACGAGGACACCGAGGAAGCCCGCCAGCTGTTCGACAAGCCGCTCGAGGTCATCGAAGGCCCCCTGATGGACGGCATGAACGTGGTCGGCGACCTGTTCGGCTCGGGCCAGATGTTCCTGCCCCAGGTGGTGAAGTCGGCCCGCGTCATGAAAAAGGCCGTGGCCTATCTGACGCCCTATCTTGAAAAGGAAAAGGCCGCCGCCGGCGACACCCGGGCCAAGGGCAAGATCGTCATGGCCACGGTCAAGGGCGACGTCCACGACATCGGCAAGAACATCGTCGGCGTGGTGCTTCAGTGCAACAGCTACGACGTCGTCGACCTGGGCGTCATGGTGCCCTACCAGAAGATTCTGGACACCGCCAAGGAAGAGAACGCGGACATCATCGGCCTCAGCGGCCTAATCACCCCGTCGCTCGAGGAAATGACCACCGTCGCCCGCGAGATGAAGCGCCAGGGACTGACCCTGCCGCTGCTGATCGGCGGCGCCACCACGTCCAAGGTCCACACCGCCGTGAAGGTCGCGCCCAATTACGACGGGCCGGTCATTCATGTGCTGGATGCGTCCCGCGCCGTGGGCGTGGCCTCCAACCTGCTGTCGGACAGCCTGAAGGACGGCTACGTCACCCAGATCGCGGACGAATACGAGGTCCTGCGCGACAAGCACGCCAACCGCAAGAAGGCCGACAACCAGGCGACCATCGCGACCGCCCGCGCCAACGGCTTCAAGGCCGATTGGGCGGCATATGATCCGGCGGCCCCGGCGTTTACCGGCCTTAAGGTGTTCGAGGATTACGACCTCGCCGAACTGGTCACCCGCATCGACTGGACGCCCTTCTTCCGCACGTGGGAATTGGCCGGCACCTATCCGACCATCATGGACGACCCCAAGGTCGGCGAAGCCGCGCGCAACCTGAAAAAGGATGCCGACGCCATGCTACAGCAGATCGTCGGCGAAAAGTGGCTGTCCGCCCGCGCGGTGATCGGCTTCTTCCCGGCCAATTCCGTCGGCGACGACGTCGAGGTCTACGCAGACGCGGACCGGTCCAAGCCGGTGACGACCCTCAACTTCCTGCGCCAGCAGATGCAGAAGGACGCCAAGCGGCCCAACTTCTGCCTCGCCGATTTCGTCGCCCCCAAGGACAGCGGCAAGACCGACTACGTCGGCGGCTTCGCCGTCACGGCGGGCATCGGCATCGAAAAGAAACTGGCGGAATTCAAGGCCAACCACGACGACTATTCGGACATCCTGCTGAAGGCCCTGGCCGACCGTCTGGCCGAAGCCTTCGCCGAGCGCATGCATGAGCGGGTGCGCCAGGAATTCTGGGCCTATGCCCCGGGCGAAGAGCTCAGCAACGACGAGCTGATCCACGAGAAATACCGGGGCATCCGCCCGGCCCCCGGCTATCCCGCCTGCCCGGATCATACGGAAAAGCGCAAGCTGTTCGACCTTTTGCAGGCGGAAAAGAACACCGGGATCGAGCTGACGGAAAGCTTCGCCATGACGCCGACGGCCGCCGTCTCGGGCTTCTATTTCGCCCATCCGGACAGCCAATATTTCGGCATCGGGCGGATTTCCAAGGATCAGGTCGAGGACTATGCCAAGCGCAAGGGTCAGGACCTGGAAACCACGGAACGCTGGTTGGCGCCGAACCTGGTCTACGACCGCTAATTCGGCGTCTCCGCCGCTTGGATTTCATCGGCCCCTGGCGCATCATGGCGCGATGATTCGCCCCGCCATGAGCCCCCCGCCCCGCCCCCAAGGCGTGCTTCGACCGTGACCGCGTCCAGCGGCCCCTTTCCGCAGCTTCGCGACGTGCCCGCCCTGGTGGTCGGCGTGCGCCATGCGGCCTGGCTGACGCCCGAGGGCGAGATCGAGACCCTGACGCCGGCTGAGGCCGCGCGCCGGGTGCGCAAGACCGACCGCGTCATGGTCTGCCACGCCAAGGCCACGGCGCGGCGGCTCAACCTGCAAAGCATTCCCGCCCTCGACCTGCTGGAGCTGTTCGCCTTCTGCCGCCCGGCCAAGTTCTGCCTGCCGACGCCGCGCGGCCTGGCCGAAGCCCTGAACCTGGCCCTGCCCGCCAGCCACGAGGCGGAGGCCGAGGTGCTGGCCCTGGCCGCCCATCGCCTGCTGACCGACCTGCGCGAGGAAGGGCGGGGCGATACCGCCGCCATCGCCTGGTCCATGGGCCGGGGCGGCTGGCCCTGGACATCCGCCGTGCTGGCGGCGCTCGGAGCCGGGGAAGAACCCCATTCGGCATCGACCCGCCGGGGACTGATGATCTGGCAGCGCCTGCCCGACTGGGAGGACGAGGCCCCGCCGCCGCCGCCCGGAAACCAGCCCGTGGCGGCCGCGGAAGCTCGCGCGCAACTGGCGGTCCTGTTGGGCCGCGGGTCGGAGCAGCGCCCCCAGCAGGCCGATTATGCCGCCGGTGCCGTCGCCGCCTTCCTGCCCCGCGACCGGGCGGGGGAGCCGCGTTTCGTCCTAGCCGAGGCGGGGACAGGCGTCGGCAAGACCCTAGGCTACATCGCGCCGGCCAGTGTCTGGGCGAAAAAGAACCAGGGCACGGTGTGGATCTCGACCTTTACCCGCAACCTGCAACGGCAATTGGATGCGGAGCTCGACCGGCTTTACCCCGACGCGGTGGAGAAGGAACAGAAGGTCGTCGTGCGCAAGGGACGGGAAAATTATTTCTGTATCCTGAATTACGAGGAAGCGCTCAATCGCTCCCTGCAGATGCCGGGTCCAGCGTCGGTCGCCCTCGGCCTGCTCGCCCGCTGGGCATTGGCGACCCGCGACGGCGACATGGTGGGCGGCGATTTCCCGGCCTGGCTGGCCGATCTCATGGGCACGGGCCTGACCACGGATTTGACGGATACCCGGGGCGAATGCGTCTATGCCGCCTGCGCGCACTACGGCAAATGCTTCATCGAACGATCGCAACGCCGGGCCAAGCATGCGGAAATCGTGGTCGCCAACCATGCCCTGGTGATGATCCAGGCGGCCATGGGCGGCATCGGGTCCGACGATGGCGGCGGCCTGCCCCTGCGCTATGTGTTCGACGAGGGCCACCACCTGTTCAACGCCGCCGACGGCGCCTTTTCCGCCCATCTGTCCGGGTTCGAGACGGCGGACCTCCGGCGCTGGCTGGTCGGGGCGGAGGAAGGCCAGCGGTCGCGGTCGCGCGGCCTGCGGGCGCGCATCGAGGACCTGATTTCCGACGACGACAAGGCCCAGGACGCGCTGGAGGCGGTTCTGGCGGCGGCCCGCTGCCTGCCCGGCCCCGGCTGGCGGCAGCGCATCGAGGCCGGACCGCGCGGCCCGTCGGAGGATTTCCTGGCCCGCCTGCGTGCCCAGGTTCTGGCTCGGGCTGAGGACGCCGACGCCGGCTATTCCCTGGAGTGCGAGCCGCACCCGGCGACCGACGGCCTGCTCACCGCCGCCGGGGAGCTGGAGGGGGCCCTGGCCAAGATGGGCAAGCCCATGGGCGAGCTGATCGAGCGCCTGGCCGGCAAGCTGGACGACGAAGCCGACAGCCTGGACAGCCAAACCCGCAACCGCATCGAAGCCGTGGCGAAATCCCTGGAGCGCCGAGGCCTGGCCCAGATCGCCGCCTGGCGCGACATGCTGAAGGCGCTCAAAAGCGAGACGCCGGAGACCTTCGTCGACTGGTTCGCCGTGGAGCGCACGGGCGGGCGCGAGATCGATGTCGCCTTCCACCGCCATTACGTGGACCCGACCCTGCCGTTCGCCCGCGACGTGGCCTCGGAAGCCCACGGCGTGCTGGTGACATCGGCGACGCTCCGCGACATCACCAACGACGACCGCGACCCGGACGGCGACGGCTGGCCTCAGGCCTCGGCCCGCACGGGGGCCGTCCACATGACCCGCCCGGCCCAGCACGTCACCGTGCCCTCGCCCTTCGATTACGGCAAGCAGACCCGGGTGCTGGTGGTCGGCGACGTGAACCGCAATTCGGCCGATCAGGTTTCGGCGGCCTACCGCGAACTGTTCACGGCGTCCGGCGGCGGGGCCTTGGGCCTGTTCACGGCGATCAACCGGCTGCGCGCCGTTCATCAGCGCATTGCCGGGCCGTTGGAGGATCTGGATATCCCGCTCTACGCCCAGCATGTGGAACCGTTGGACACGGGCACCCTGATCGACATCTTCCGCGCCGAGGAAAACGCCTGTCTGCTGGGCACGGACGCCGTGCGCGACGGGGTCGATGTACCGGGCCGCTCACTCCGGCTTATCGTCTTCGACCGGGTGCCCTGGCCGCGCCCGGACATCCTGCACAAGGCCCGGCGCAACGCCTTCGGCGGGCGCGATTTCGACGAGGCGCTGGCGCGGCTCAAGCTCAAACAGGCGTTCGGGCGGCTGATCCGCCGGGCCGGGGACCGGGGCATCTTCGTGATGCTGGACCGGGCCCTGCCGACGCGCCTGGCCGCCGCCTTCCCTGCCGGCGTGGAAATCCAGCGGATCGGCCTGAGCGAGGCCGTGCAGCAGGTGAAGGCGTTCCTGGCGGAAGAGCCCGCGCAGGATTAGGGCAGCAGCGTATCCGCGACCTGCGGCAGAGCGAAAAACGCGCCGATGGTGACGACCGCGATGAGGGTCGAGAACAGGGTCGCCGTCGAGGTGCGGCGGATGTAGACGGTCTGCTGCTGCGCCAGGACGAAACAACTCGCCCCCGTCGGCAGGGCCGCCAGCATGACCAGCACGACCAGCCAGTCCAGGCGCACGTCGAACACATAGGCGCCGAGCACCCAGGTCACCAAGGGGTGAATCAAAAGCTTGATCACGACCATGACCGAAACCTCGCCCATTCCTTCGGAAATGGGCTTGCCGACCAGGAACAGGCCGAGCGCGAACAGGGCCCCCGGCCCGGCCGCCGCCCCCAGCACCGTGGCATAGGTATCGACCGGCACCGGCAGCGTGAGCCCGCCCAAGGACCAGGCCATGCCGACGGCGCAGCCGATGAACAGGGGGCTTTTGATCAGTCCCCACAGGGAATCGACGAACACTTTCGCCAACGCCTGGCCCGTGCCCTTGCTTTTTCCGGCGGTGATCAGAACCTCGGTCACGGTAATGAACACCAGGGTTTGGAATACGGTCGCGATGGCCGCGGGCAGGGCCGCGTCGGGCCCGAAGGCAACGATGGCCAGGGGAATCCCCATGTAGCCCGTGTTGGCGAAGACGGAGACCATGGCGAACAGGGACGACTGCGACATGTCGTTCTTGAAGGCGATGCGCGACAGGAAATAGGCGCCCGCGAAGGTCACCCCGTTGCCGCCCAGATAGGCCAGGATGAAGGGCCAGTCGAAGATCGTCGCGGCATCGACCCGGGCCATGGAATGGCCGAGCAAAACCGGCAACGCCACGTAATAGACGAACCGGTTGAGTGCATCGGTCGAAGACGGCCCCATGACGCCCGCGCGGCCGGCCAGGTATCCCGACAGGATGATGGCGAACACGGGCAGGACGACGTTGAGGACGGGTTCCATGAAGGCTCCGAAAAGGATGCAGGGGCTTGACCGGCGAACGGCGGCCCTCCCATAACGGGTGCGGCTTTATTTATAAAGGGGAGAGTTACGGATGACCAATCTTGCGGGAACGACCATCGGCTTCATCGGTTTGGGCCTGATGGGCAAGCCCATGGCGCGGAACCTTGCGAAGGCGGGGGCCAAGCTGGTCGTCAACAACCGCTCGCAAGGCGTCATCGAGGAACTTTCCCGGGAAGGCATGACCCCGGCGGCCAGCCCCCGCGCCGCGGCGGAGGCATCCGACGCCGTCATCTGCATGCTGTCGGACACCCCGGCCCTGGAACAGGTGCTGATGGGCGAGGACGGCGTGTTCAACGCGGCCTCCCTGCAGGGCAAGCTGGTCGTCGACATGGGCACGTCGAAGCTGCTGGTCACCCGCATGCTGGCGGCCAAGGCGCAGGAACTGGGGGCGGATTATGTGGATGCGCCCGTATCCGGCGGCACCCTGGGGGCCGAGGCCGGAAACCTGACCATCATGGCCGGCGGCACGGACGATGCCTTCGCCCGCGCCCTGCCGATCCTTCAGGTCCTGGGCGGAAAGATCACTCATGTCGGCCCGACCGGGGCCGGGCAGGTCGCCAAGGCCGCCAATCAGGTCATCGTCGGCCTGAACATCGGCGCCGTGGCCGAGGCCCTGTCCCTGGCCCAGGCGGCGGGGGTCGATCCGGGCAAGGTCCGGGAAGCGCTGGGCGGTGGGTTCGCCGACTCGCGCATTCTCGAGGTCCACGGCCTGCGCATGGTCGAGGGCAAGTTCACCCCGGGCGCGCGCTGCCCGATCCAGCGCAAGGACATGGACCAGGCCATGGAACTGGCCGAACACCTGGGAATCGAACTGCCGGCGACGGCGCTCAGCCGTGATCTCTACGACCGGGTGATCGCCGCCGGCGACGGCGACCTGGACCACGCGGGCCTGATCCGCGCCATCCGCCCGGACTGGCCGGTGAACGAAACATAAGGGAACGCCCTAGGCGGCGCCGACCGCCGCTTTCGTCTCGGTCGCCAGGGGCAGGGTGAAGGTCACCGTCGTGCCCTGACCCAGGGCGCTGTTGATGCGGATGGTGCCGCCCAGCTGTTCAACCAAGGATTTGGTGATGGAAAGCCCCAATCCCCAGCCTTTTTCGGTGGTGAAGGGATTCTGATTCCGCGTCGAGAAAGGTTCCAGCAGACGGTCGATCAGGGCGGCATCGATCCCCGGTCCGGTGTCGGTGACCATGACCGCGATCATGCCGTCCAGCTCTGCCGCGGAAATCGTAATATGGCCCGACGCCGGCGTGAACTTGATCGCGTTGACAAGCAGATTGAGGAAAACCTGCTTCACCGCGCGGGCGTCGGCCCATACCAGAGGCAGCCCGTTCGGCACGGTAATGTCGATGTCGATGTCTTTTTCATAGGCTCGGTCGCGGGCCGCATCGACGCATTCCCCGGCGATGTCGGGAATACTGACTGCGGTCAGGTCATGCAGTCCCGACCCCGCTTCGATCGCCGAAATATCCAACAAGTCCTCGACCAGAGACAAAAGGTAAGCGGCGCTTGAATTTATGTCCTTGGCGTACTCGCGGTATTTGTCGGAATTGGGCGGGCCAAAATATTGCCGGTAGAGAATTTCAGAAAACCCGATGATCGCGTTTAGCGGCGTGCGCAGTTCGTGGCTCATGGTCGCCAGGAACTGGGTTTTGGCCAGGTTGGCATCCTCGGCCAGCGCCAATGCATGGCGCAGTTCCTGCTGAACGGCCCTTTCCTCGGTAATGTCGACCATAATGGTGATCAACGCGTGGTCGTTCTCGGCGTCGAGCAGGATCGGAATTTTGTGGTTTCTGAGCTGCCTCAGACCGGCCTTGGGAAACGTCCGCGCGACCTCCTGAATGCTGATTTCCCCCGAAGCCAAGACCTCCCGGTCTATTTCCATGAAGACGCGGGCATCGTCTGCGGGAAAAATGTCCCGCATGGTCTTGCCTATCAGCGCCGCCGGCTTCAACCCGACCCAATCGGCATAGGCCGAATTGGCCAACAGGATTTTGCCGTCCTTGTCCTTGAGAGTCATGGCGTTGGGTCCGTTGTCGATAACGGACTGCAGGCGGGCCTCGCTGACGGCAAGCGCCCTGCGGGTCTCGATCCGGTCGTCTATGTAGGCGAGGATCATGCCAAGAACCATCGTCGCCGGCGTAAAGGCGACCACGAAAGGCAGGGCAACGGTCTGCATGACCTTTTCGGCAACGGGCGTCGGCAATTGGGTGAACAGGCCGATGACGACGACATGGACGATCAGCCCGAAGACCAGCAGCGTCAGCCAGTTAAGCGGCACGCGGCCGGACTTGTACGCGGCGCGATAGCCGATACCCAAGGCGACACAGGTCACGACGACCGCGACCCCGACGGGTGCGCCGCCGCCGCCCAGATAAGCGCGGTAGCCGCCGGCAATAACCGCCGCGATGGCGCCGCCGACCGGACCGCCGAACACGCCGGACAGACTGATGATGACGGAACGCGGATCGAAAATGACGCCCGGGGCGATGGTCACGGGGGCTTCCATGCCGATCACGCAGATCACGCCGAACAGCAATCCGGAAAGAATCTTTCCGGTCAGCTCTTCGTTTGGCCATCGTTGCGCGATGAAGGCATAGAGCAGGCAGAGCGACAACAGCAACGAGGCCGCCTTGGAAAATTCTGCGACCATTGTTCGATCAACCTACCCTAAATGAGAAATATTATTAACTAGACCGAAAGTGCAGGCTGCACAGGGACACTTAATGTCAGCGGTCAAGGCAGGATGTCACCCATATTATGCAAGCTGCGGGCCATTTGCAGGGGCCCCAGCGCACGATAGATCTTGCCATCAAATGCATTTTTTTTAATCATCAAAAAATAATAGCCTATTTTTTATTCATATACGACAAGCCTACTGCGTTGTCCGCATATGGATGAATCCCCCTAAGTGATTGCGTCAAGATGATAATTCATCTCCGTGTCAAATTGGCACAGGACTTGCTTTTTGCATATGCGAAGTGCGGGCCAAAACATCTGCCGACGCCTGACACAAACAACAACAATGGCAAGTAAGAAAACGACAATGCGTGTGATGCTGGTAACGGATATCCCCGACGCGCTGGAGGCCATCATGGCACACGCTCAGGGATCGGGTGGGGCGATGCACGAAGTGGTCGCCCTTGCCGCCCCAAATGACCCCCTTGCCGACAAGGCCCGCGACTCGTCCCCGGACGTGATCGTGGTGCATGTCGCCAAGCCCGAGGAATACCCCTTCGCAGAACTGAAGAGCCTTAGCGAATCAGCCCCCCTACCGGTCATGTTCCTGGCCGACGACGCACGGCCTGAAATCATGGCCCAGGCGTCACACGCCGGGGTCAACGCCTACCTGCCCGTGGACGCGGGGCTGAAAGCCTTTCCGACCCTGGCCGAATGGACCCGGGCACAATTCCTGACCATCCGCGAGTTGAAGAAGCGGCTGAAGGAAAAGGAAGACAAGCTTGCCGACCGCATCACCATCGAGCGGGCCAAGGGCATCGTCATGAAACTGCGGAGCCTTGAGGAAGACGCGGCCTACCACGAGATCCGCAAGCTGGCCATGAAGCGGTCTCAGCCCATGCGGGTCGTCGCGGAACAGATCATCGACACGGAAAACCTGGTCATGTGCAAAGGATGACGCGCGCGATTTTGATTTTTCCAGACTTACGGATTTCTAAGTCCACCTCCTCCCAAGGACGGACTTAGCGAAGGCGGCGGGTCGGTATCGACAGCCACTCTCCTCGGGACCCGCCGCCTTCCTCCCCTCTTTTCCCGATATTCATCGACGACCGGCATCGACGGCTGACATCGGCGGCAGGCCGTTTGGGTCGGCGCCTGTCAATTAGGCCGGCGCGGCCGCGGGCAAAGCCGCGATGTCGCCGGCATCGACTTGGGCCATGGGCTTGGCGATCTTCCAGGTCAGGCTGGTCTGGGCATCCCCCATGACGGCGATCACCGTCTCCACGTCGGGGCAGCCGTCTTCATGGCAGCGCAGTTCGGACACCATCAGGGTCGCCGCCTCGTCCAGGCCGAAGCGCTTTCGGACAAGCTCCTTGATGCGTTGGCCGCTGCCGTCGGGCTTGGCCCGCGACAGGCCGAGAATGTCATCCATGATCGGGCCTCCCTGTTTCATGAACGGAAGGCGCCTGATCGCACCCGATCAGGACACCACCGGTTCGAGTATGCGCATGACCGCGACCGCCCCGGATTCATCCGTGGCGACCAGGGTTCCGCCGTCGGCGGTCCAGGCCAGACCGGTGACCGCATGGCCGCTGGCCGGCCGGGCGATCATCGCCGTCTCCTGTTCGATGGCGCCGATCAAAACCGTGCCGTCGGAATAGCCGCCGGCGACCACGTGGTCCGCCGGATGGGCCGCGACCTGGCGCACCACGCCGTCATAGACATAGCCAAATTCCAACGGCGGCTTGCCCGACGGCCCCTTGCCGGAACAGTCCCAGGACGTCACCGTATCGGCCCCCGAAGCCGCCACGTACTGGCCGTCGGCGGTCCAGGCAATGGCGCGGATCTTGGACGGATATCCCGACATCCGCATGCCCGTCCTGTCCTTCCAGCGCCAGCAATGCATTTCCTTGTCCTGCATGGCCGAGACGATGAACTGACCGTTCGGCGACCAGGAAACGGCCGTGTGCGAACCGTGCCAATCGAGCCGCACGGGCTTCTGACCAGGCTCGGTCAATTTCCACACGCTGACCCCGCCGTAATGGGCGGCGGCGATCCGCGCGCCGTCGGGCGAGAAACTAAGGCCCGCGACGGTCGAAGGATGGTCGGCCGCTTCGAACACCACAGCCCCCCCGGCATCCAGAACGGTCAGGGCCTTTGCGGCGGCGAAAGCGCGCAATCCCCTGCCCGAATGCACGGCGATCTCACCGATCCAGGGGCCGCCCGTTTCCGCCAGTTTGTCGGCGTCGGAACCGCCCAGGCGCAACAATTCGCCCCCGTCCGTGCCGATCAGCACCCCCGC
>CEQK01024139.1_pt1 | contig 11474 bp, 13 predicted proteins | sample 531051 | NCBI WGS metagenome assembly CEQK01 (sample SAMEA2621229, study PRJEB7988) | marine metagenome | biome: marine biome (ENVO:00000447); feature: deep chlorophyll maximum layer (ENVO:xxxxxxxx); material: "saline water (ENVO:00002010), including plankton (ENVO:xxxxxxxx)" | depth 150 m
TCCACGACAGACCGGCGCGTCTAGAGCGTCTGCGCGCAAAGGGCAAGCGCTCCGCCTGCGGGCATTTCCGGAAGGGCGCGGAAACTTGATTATGACGTTTAGGTTACATACACAGTGGATAGTGTAACAAATATGTCAAATTTGGATGGGTGAAAAAATGAAATCGAAGATGAAAAAGCGCGCCAAAGCGCTCGGAAGGCTGATCGTTCCGCCGGTCAATCCGGCCAATGGGCGTCTCTCGTCCAAGGAACTCGAAAAGGACGGCCCCGGCGGCAACCCGCTGCTGGAGCGCAGTTCGTGGACCAGCGAGATCGATCGCGAGCGTCTCGATGCGGGGCTGCGGATCGCGCATGCGCGCCGTTTCTCGCTCTATGGGTCGAGCCTGACGCCCGATTGATACGCCACCGATACGCGAGCCGTATTGTCAGGCCCCGCCGCTCTGTCTATCGGCCAGCGCCATGACCGAAGAAAGCCCCGAAAACACCCCCGCGCAGACCCCCGAAACCCAGGGTGCGGACGTCCCGCCGATGCACTTGTCGGTCAATCCGCGCAGCCCGCATTTCGACCAGGCGGTGCTGCAGCGCGGAGTGGGCATCCGCTTCAAGGGCCGTCAGCGCACGGATATCGAGGAATATTCGATCACCGAAGGCTGGGTGCGCGTGCAGGCCGGGCGGACGATGGACCGCAAGGGCCAGCCGCTCACGCTCAAGCTGAAGGGCCCCGTCGAGGCCTGGTTCGAAGATCTGGGCGAGGATGCGCCGGTCGCCCGTCTGGACGACTGAGCCCTCCCCGCTCCACGCCTTTAATCGTAGAGCGCGACCGCGCGCTCGACCACAGCATCCCCGCCTGACCGCCCTGCGCTCGCCTGTACGCGGCGCGGAGTGAGCGGTCGCGCGGTCGCGTAGCTCGCCTGGGTCGCGGCCTGTGCGGGCCTGTATGCCGCCTGCGTCACGCGCGGCTGGCTTGTCCGCGCCTGCGGTGCGCGCGCCGGGGGCGCATCGGCAAAGGCGGCGAGGAAGGCGCGCGACGGCTCTTCACGGGTCGGCTGCGGCCGCACTGGAGCGGGGGCCGCCTGCGCAAAGCGCTGCTGCGTGCGCGGCTTCGCCTTGCCATCGGGATAGATGAAGCCTTGCACCGGCCACGGCGTGGTGCCAAGCGCCTGCAGCGGATAGTACCACACACGCACCTGGCTCCAGTCGTTGTTCGGCGAGACATCGACTGCCTTCACATTGCGTTCGATCTGTCCGCGCCGCCCATTGATGGGTGACCAGTTGGCATGGTCGAGCAGCACGGTGCGCGAATCGATCACCTTGGCGACCGCCGCGACATGGCCCAGCTGCATGTTTCCGGTCGGAATGAATGCCATCACCGCACCCTCGCGCGGCGTGTGGCCGCGTTCGAAGCGACCTTCGGCCTGATCCCACCAGGTGTGGGCATCGCCGTAAATATCGATCCCGCTCACTTCACGCGCATAGGGCACGCATTGCAGGTAAGGCGGCAATTCGCTGCCGCTCGACGCTGCACTCGCACCTGCGGCGACCTGTGCCTGAGCGGCGACAAGTGGCGAAACTGCAAGACTTGCAGCGACTGCGGCGAGGGGGAGGACGAAGAGATGGGGGCGGCAATTCATACGGCAAAGTTTTGCCGGTCGTGCCTTTCCATCAGCCTCAGAAGACTGGTTAACAGCGCGTTTACCTTTGCGCCCCGTTCCTTCTGCTTTTCGTCTACCAGGAGTGCGAGGGCGCTTGCCAACGGCGCGGGCAAGGCCCAACTGCCGTCCCTATGCTGCCTCGCGTAATCATTATCGGGCGCCCCAATGTGGGCAAATCCACCTTGTTCAACCGGCTGGTGGGCAAGAAGCTCGCGCTGGTCGACGATCAGCCGGGCGTCACGCGTGACCGGCGATTCGGTGACGTGACGCTTGCGGGCATGCGCTTCACCATCGTCGATACGGCCGGGTGGGAAGACGAAGACCCCAGCACCCTGCCGGGCCGGATGCGGATGCAGACCGAGGTCAGCATCGCCGATGCCGACGCGGTGCTGTTCGTGGTCGACGCGCGCGCCGGGCTCACCCCGCTCGACAACGAGATCGGCAACTGGCTTCGCACCGCGGACGTCCCTGTGATCGTGGTCGCCAACAAGGCCGAGGGGCGCAGCGGCGACGCAGGCATTTTCGAAGCCTACTCGCTCGGCCTGGGCGAACCGATCGGCATTTCCGCCGAACATGGCGAAGGCACTGCCGACCTGTTCGAGGCGCTGTGGCCAATCATTGGCGAGAAGTCCGAAGCGGGCGACGCGCTGGAGGCGATGAATGAGGGCGAAGAGGACGAAGACGGCGTCCCCACCGGGCCGCTGAAGCTCGCGATCGTGGGGAGGCCCAATGCGGGCAAATCGACCCTCATCAACCGAATGCTGGGCGAGGATCGTCTGCTGACTGGGCCGGAAGCAGGCATCACCCGCGATTCAATCGCGATCGACTGGGAATGGACCGATCCCGACAGCGGAGACACGCGCGAAGTGCGCCTGATCGACACCGCCGGGATGCGCAAGAAGCGCAACGTGGTCGAAAAGCTGGAAAAGCTATCGGTCGCAGACGCGCGCCGCGCGGTCGATTTCGCCGAGGTCGTCGTCCTGATGCTCGATGCGACCAAGGGTCTGGAACATCAGGACCTCAAGATCGCCAGCCTCGCGATCGAGGAAGGGCGCGCGCTGATGATCGCGATCAACAAGTGGGATGTGGCCGCCGAGCCGAGCAAGCTGTTCAACGGCATCCGCTTCGCGCTCGACGAAGGACTGGCGCAGGTGCGCGGCCTGCCGCTCATCGCGGTCAGCGCGAAGACCGGCAAGGGCCTCGATCAGCTGATCGCCGCCGCGTTCCAGCTGCGCGAGACCTGGAGCAAGCGCGTGTCCACCTCCGCGCTCAACCGCTGGTTCGACGATGCGCTGGAGGCGAACCCGCCCCCCGCCCCGGGCGGCAAGCGGATCAAACTGCGCTACATCACCCAGGCCGGCACCCGCCCGCCCCGCTTCGTGGTGTTCGGCACCCGGCTGGACATGCTGCCGACCTCTTACGAACGCTATCTGGTCAACGGCATCCGGCGCGAACTGGGCTTCGACGCAGTGCCCGTGCGGGTGGTGCTGAAGACATCGAAGAACCCCTACGCGAGCGAGCAATGATCGACCTATTGGCTGCTTCCGGCGCCGATTTTGCGAGCGACCTGGTCAACCGCACCAGCAACACGATGCGCGTGCAGCAGGTGCTGCAGCTCAGCCTGACGCCGGTGTTCCTGCTCGCCGCGATCGGCGCGGTGATGAACACGATGACCCAGCGGCTGATCTGGATCGCCACCCGGATCGAGGCGATCGAAGAAGCGGCCGAGCTCGGCGAAGCGGGTCGCAGGCCGGAAGAATTGCCGATACTGGAGCGGCGCAGGGTCTATGCGCAGGGCGCGGTGATGTTCTGCACCGCCAGTGCGCTGGCGATCTGCATCGTCATCGGCCTGCTGTTCGTCAGCGCCTTCATCGAGACGCAGATCGGCACGCTAACCGCAGTCGCTTGGATTACCACCATGGGCCTGATGGTCGCCGGACTGGTGCTGTTCCTGCTGGAAACGCGACTGGCGACGGGCAGCGCGAAAGATCGCCGCCGTCGCAGTCGCGAAATCATGCGCCGCAAGGCAGAGCGCGCGGCGGAGGACGATAACTCCGGCGCGTCGCTCTAGCCGCCCCGCGCAGAGGCTTAGGGCGCGCCCGCGCCCGTCTCGCCCTCGCCGGCGGGGTGGCTTTGCAGCTGGACGTAGTTCTGCAGACCCATGCGCTCGATCATGTCGAACTGGGTTTCGAGGAAGTCGACGTGCTCTTCCTCGCTCGCGAGGATGTTCTCGAACAGCTGTTCGGACGTGTAGTCCTTCACGCTCTTGGCGTATTCTGCGGCATCGCGCAGCAACGGGATCGCTTCCATCTCGAGCGCCAGATCGGCCTTGAGGATTTCATCGACCGTCTCGCCCACCTTCAGCTTGTGAATCGCCTGGAAGTTCGGGAGCGCTTCGAGGAACAGGATCCGCTCCGCCAGCCAGTCGGCATGCTTCATCTCGTCGATCGACTCGTGCCGTTCGTATTCGGCAAGCTTGGTCACGCCCCAGTCGGCCAGCACGCGGTAGTGCAGCCAGTACTGGTTGATCGCGGTCAGCTCGTTGGTGAGCGCCTTGTTGAGGTACTCGATAACCTTGTCGTCGCCCTTCATGGCCGCATGCTCCTGTAAATGTGGATTGCCCCACGCTTAGGCGTCGGCAGGTCAACTCCGCAAGGGCGAAGGCGCAAAAAATCGCAGATTTCCGGGCTTTTGAGAGCGCCTCGCAGTGGCAGGCGCGTTATTGCGAATGCGCCTAGGCCGCAGCCTTGCAGCACCCGAGCTCGCGTTCCTCGAACACGATCGCATCGGCATCGCACAGGCATGAGCCACATTGCGGACGCTTGCCGAGCGCCGCGTAACACGCCTCTGCATCGCCCGAGCAGTGCACGGCGGCGCGGCGCAGATCCGTCTCCCGGATGGCATTGCAGATGCAAACGTACATTGGCGGAACAGTCTCCTGCAAACGACTCGCAAGGACATTGTTAATGCGACTTGTTCTCACAAACAAGTCAAAATGTGCGCCCGCCTCCTAGCGCTGCTTCACGAACACATGCGCGGTGCCCGCCTCGTCGACGAAGGCAATCTCGACCGAGCCGGGGCGGCGCAGCCTCGCATCGGCCTCGTAATTCCTGCATTCCCCTTCGAACGGCGCGCATAACAGGCTGAAGCGGACGATGGATGTCGAGCCCAGCCGCACCACCTGATAGCCTCCGCGATCTTCGGGCGGGGTGCAGTCTGCTTCTTCCGCCCGGCAGAAGCGGTAGCGCATGTCCTTGCCCATCTCGAGGCGATAGGGCGCGCCCTCGCCCAGCGTTCCGGTATAGACGCCGGGGATATCGCGCGTCTCGATCGGCTCGGAACACGCACCCAGCACGGCTGCGAGGCCGATCGCGAGCGCCGCTCTGATCACCCTGCCTCGCGCGTCCGCCGGATCGGGAACAGCTTGCCGTAGGTCAGGCAGCGCCACAGCCATTCCAGCGGGCCGAAGCGATAGACCGACAGCCACGCCTTCGACCACGCCAGCATGATCGCCCACGCAACCAGCATCACGATGTAGAGCTGCGGCCGCGTAAGCTCGCCATACAGGCCCAGCGCGAAGCCGTGGAACACGAACAGCATCAGGATCGACGTGCCGAGATAGTTGGAGAACGCCATCCGGCCCGCCGCGCTGACGCGCGATCCCAGCCAGCCGGTCGCCTTCGGCCCCCACAGCGCCAGCAGCGCAGCGAGCCCGATCACGAAAGGCAGGCGGACGAAGGCGCTGGTGCCGACGAAGCTGAGGAAGGTCGAATGGAAGCTCAGCCCCCGCTCCAGCGCCCACAGCCCGATGGCAAGCGATCCGGCGAGGCCGATCACGACACCGATCGCGCCCCAGATCGCCTGCTTCTTCGCATTCAGACGTCCGTCGAACAGGCCAAGGCGATAAAGCGCCATGCCGATCAGAATCAGCGGGATGGTCTCCAATCCGAAGAACAGGAAACCGGTCAGCGGCTCAACCCAGTGCTCGGTCAGGTTGTAGTGGACCCAGCCGAAATAATCGCCCGACTGAATCAGCGACGCGTCGGCCTGCGCGATATCGAGGCCCTGCGTCTTCATCACCCCGAAGCTTTCGCGCACCTCTGCCGGGGTTGAAGGACCACCGCCCTGTCCGCCTGCCTCGGCCAGCACTTTTGCGCCGCCAAGCTCCATGATCCAGTAGAACATGCCCGCCAGCGCGCTGAAGATCGCGGCACCGACAAGATAGAAGAATATCCCCACGCCCAGCTGGGTCTTCGGACCCCACTTCACGAACAGCAGGCAGATAAATCCGCAGGTGGCATAGAGCGTGAGGATGTCCCCGCGCCAGATGAAGAAGAAATGGACCATGCCGAACGCCAGCAGCCAGAACAGCCGCCGCGCCTGAAGCCAGCGCCCCTGCTTGCGCGCCCACGCCTTCTCCAGGAAGAGATACATCCCCGCCCCGAACAGCAGCGTGAAAAGCCCGCGCATCTTGCCGTCGATCAGCACGAACTGCGCGACCCACATCCAGTCCGACGTCGCATCATGCGGGGTCAGGAAGCCTGCAGGCCACATATAGGCGATCATCGGCTGACCGAAGGCGACGATATTGGCCGCCAGAATGCCCATCACCGCGATCCCGCGGGTAAAATCGAGGCTCAGCAGTCGCGCAGCGCCGGTGGCCGAAATCGGCGCAGCCTTTTCGGGAGCGCCTGAGGCCCTCGTATCCTGATCCGGCGTTGCCGCCGCTACCGCTTCGGTCATTGAAAAGATTCCCCCTGTTACCCGACACCTAACAGCAGGGTGGGCACAGGGGAATTGCCTTCGACGGGCGCGCGATCTCGCCCGATGAAAAGCCTAGCGGGTGACGAGACAGTCCTGCCCACTGCGCTTGAGCGCATTGCACGCGCTCTGCGCCGCATCGCGGCTGGCATAGCCGCCACCAAGCAGCTTGGTCACGCGGCCCGCAGGTTCGAGCACCCGGGTCGCCCCGGCAAGCTCGCTGCGGCCCGAAAGGCGCGCCCACAGACGCTCCGCATTGCCATTGACGGCAAAGGCACCGAGCTGGATTTTCCAGGGCCCGCTGCCCGCAGCCGCCCGCACGGGCGCTGGCTGCGGTTCGGGACGCGGTGAGACACGCGGCTCGGGTCGCGGTTGCGGTTGCGGGGCGGCGCGCGCGACGACCGGCGTGGTCGGCTGCGGCTCGACCGCGCGCGGATCGGCTGCTGCGGGCGTGCTGCGACGCGCGAAAGTCGCACCCGCATCTGCGGGGCTCTCGGTGCCGGTGACGCGGCTCGCCTCGGCAATCGCGGACTGTGCGGCGGCCACGGAGGGCGCCACGCGAGTCTGAGTGATGGGCCTCGGGATACGGTCCGGGCGGCCCGGCGTCGGGACACCCGGCGCGCTGGGCGTAACAGGCGGGGCTGCGGCAGGAACCGAAGCCGAGCGCGAAGGCGCAGCATCGCTCGTACCAAGATCGGCGGCGGCAAAACGGCTCGCACGCTGCGCATCGGCATTGCGCTTGAGCTGCGGCACCAGAGCCTGCGCCTGCTGGCGCTGGGCGAGCGGGATGTGCGTATCCATCTGCTGCATCGCGCTCGCCGCCTGCGGCAGGCCCGCCGCATTGGCGAGCGTGATCAGCGCATAGGCGCGCACCCAGTCGCGCGCGACCAGGTCGCCGTTGAAATGCGCGATGCCCAGCAGATATTGCGCGCGCGGATCGCCGCGCTCGGCGGCATCGACGACGTAGGGCATCGCCTCTTCGCGGCGGCCGTTCTGGAACAACAGCAGCCCCAGATTGTCCGCCGCCTTCAAATGCCCCTGCGCTGCGGCCTTTGCGTAATAGACTTCGGCCTGGCGGGTGTTCTGTTCGACCCCGCGACCAAGACGATAGGCCTGGCCCAGGTTGAACTGCGCGTCGGCATCGCCCTGCCCAGCAGGTCCGCGCCATTCGGCAACGGCGGTCTCGTAATCCCCGCGCTCCCACGCGGCGACGCCATCATTGACGTCGGCCAGCGCCAGCCCCGGCAGGGTCAGCAATGCGCCTGCAAGGCACGCCCGGAGGCCGAATTTGCGACCGTTTCGCGTCGTCATGGTGTTCCCCGTCATTGCCGATCGCACGTGTTCACCTTCCGCGCTAGCGGGAGATGGTTAACCCGCGATTACCACGCCTGCGAACCACTCGCCACGCAGTAGCAACGTCCCGCCCCGTTGTGCGACGTTTTCGCAGGCTGGCTTTACCGTCGGTCTTTCTCAGTATGCGAAGCGATCGGCCTTCCCTGCCTTAACCCTAAATAAAGGACATCCTGCGAAGCCATACGCGTGCATCGAACCCGTTTGCGGGTGAACGATGCGGGACGTGCAATAATTGGGGGAACAGTCCCGGTGCGGGTATTGGCATTGGCTTCACAGAAGGGCGGATCGGGCAAGACCACCTTGTCCGGCCATCTTTCAGTCCAGGCCCAGCGTGCAGGCGCGGGGCCGGTGGTGCTGATCGATATCGATCCGCAGGGCTCGCTGGCGGACTGGTGGAACGAGCGCGAGGCGGATTATCCGGCCTTCGCGCAGACCACGGTCGCGCGGCTCGCGCATGATCTTCACACCTTGCGCGAGCAGGGCTTCAAGCTTGCCGTCATCGACACCCCGCCCGCCATCACGATGGCGATCCAGTCGGTCATTTCGGTTGCAGAACTGATCGTCGTGCCGACCCGTCCCAGCCCGCACGACCTGCGGGCGGTCGGCGCGACGGTCGACCTGTGCGAACGCGCGGGCAAGCCACTGGTCTTCGTGGTCAACGGCGCGACACCCAAGGCGCGCATCACTTCGGAAGCGGCGGTCGCGCTGAGCCAGCACGGCACCGTCGCTCCGGTGACCGTGCATCACCGGACCGATTTCGCCGCATCGATGATCGACGGCCGCACGGTCATGGAAATCGATCCCGATTGCCGTAGCGCGACGGAGATCGCCGCGCTGTGGAATTACGTGTCCGACCGGCTGGAAAAGAACTTCCGCCGGACGGTCTTCGCCGCACCCGGCGCGGCGGCCCACCTGCCGCAGGCCCCGCGCCAGGGCGTGTTCGGCCGCCGGGTCGCGCAGTAGGTGCACCGGGCATGACCGACATGAGCTTTGCCTCGCTTTCCCCCGGCCTGCTTGCCCGCAAGGGCGGCGCGAAACCGGCCATGCGCCGTCAGTCGCCGATGGTCGATGGCACAGTCGCGGGGGCGCACATGCAGCACCCGCTGCCGGCGGAGAGTGCGCTGGAGGATCTGGGCTGGAACGATCTGGGCGAAACCGGCGATACGCAGCCGATCGCGCGCGAGACCGCTCAGCCAGCCGACTATCACGATGCCGCCGAAGACGCGCCGGACAGCGCGTTCGCCCCGCTTGGCAAGCACACGCGCAGCACAGCCGCGCCCACGTATGAGGCCGCACCGGAGCAGGATCGCGCCGACGAAACTCCCAGCGAGCCGGACGTAGCCGAACCGGTCGCGGCCGTTCGCACCAAGGCCCCGCGCCTCCCGCGTCCCGGTCTCGCGGTCGCCAGCGCGCCTCAAGTGAGGGGCGAAGCAAAGGCCACAACGAAGGGCAAGCGCACCGCCTTCACGCTGCGCCTGGACCCAAAGCGTCATCTCAAGCTGCGGCTGGCCTGCACGCTCGCCAACCGGAGCGCGCAAGCGCTCGTCACCGAAGCGGTGGACGCCATGTTCGCCGCCACACCCGAGCTCGAACAGCTTGTCGCCCGCGTCCAATCGCGCCCCCACAAGGAGGGATGAACCGATGATCCGCCAGAACTTTTCCAAAACCCTGATGCTTGCCACCGCGCTGGCCACGCTCGGCCTGACCGGCTGCGCCGGCGGCATCGGCGGTTCGAAAACCGCAGCGGCCAGCGATGCCGCCACGGCCCGCGCCGACGGCAATACCGAAAAGGCAATCACCCTGGCCGAACAGGCCGTGCTTGCCGCGCCGAATGATCCGGCGGCAAAGGCAGAGCTCGGCTCCTCCTACCTCGCGGCGGGCCGTTTCGCGTCCGCGCAGCAGGCGCTCGAAGAGGCGCTGGTGCTCGGCAATGTGAGCCCGCGCACTGCGCTGCGCTATGCACTCGCCTCGATCGCGCTGGGCGACAACCGCGCCGCGATCGAGACGCTGGGCGAATGGCGCGATGCGATCGCTCCGGCGGATCTGGGCCTCGCCTATGCGCTGGCGGGCAATCCCGAACTGGGCGCACAGATCATGCAGAATGCGCTGCGTGGCGGGGAGAATACTCCGACCATGCGCCAGAACCTCGCCTATGCCTACGCGCTGGGCGGCAACTGGGCCGCCGCGCGGATCATCGCCGCAGAAGACGTCGCCCCGGGTGAACTGGATGCGCGCATTTCCGAATGGGCGCGCGTCGCCCGGCCGGAAGACTACACCGCCCGCATCGCCAACCTGCTCGGCGTGCAGCCGCAGGCCGATTCCGGCATGCCCGCGCAACTGGCGCTGGGCGGCGCTCCGAATGCGGATCAGATGCTCGCAAAGGCTGCCGCAGCAACCGCTGCCGCGAGCCCGGTCACGGGCGAACTTCCGCCGGTCGATCTGCTTGCTTCCAGCGGAGCGGCCCGCGCGCTCGCCCCGCTCGACGCTGCGGTTGGCGCGCGCGACACCGTCTCAACCGATTTCGACAGCACCTTTGCCAAGGCGGATGCGAAGGCCCCGGCCACGTCGAAGCCCGCGCCCAAACCTGCGCCCGCTGCAAGTTTCGCCAGCGCACCGGTGGTCCAGTCGACCCCTGCGCGAGCCGCGCCTGCGCCCGCGCCGGTTGCGGCAGCCAAGCCCGCCCAGGCATCGGCCTCCGCAGCGCGCGAAGACCTCGCAGGCGGCACGCACCTGGTGCAGCTGGGCAGCTATGGCAGCGAAGCCGATGCGAAGCGCGGCTGGGCGATCTTCGTCAAACGCCACCCGCAGGTCGCAAGCCGCGAGCAGGTGATCACCCGCGCCAAGGTCAACGGGCGGATCTATTACCGCCTGTCGGCCGGCAATCTTGCCGCATCGAGCGCGCAGTCGCTGTGCCGCACGGTCAAGGCCGCTGGTCACGGTTGCATCGCGTGGGAACAGAGCAGGCCGCTGCCCGGCACGCTCGACGCGGGCCGCCGGGTCGCGACCCGCTAAGTGGCTCTCAGATTGAACGGGGGCGTCGGTCGACTGGCTAGTCGACCCTGACGCCGCCCTTCCACAGGCCCAGCACCCGGCCCTGCATCGGCTGACCGTCGAACGGAGTGTTGTCGGCAGTCGCGGCCATCTTGCGCCGGTCCACGATCCACGGCTTCGCCGGATCGACCAGCGCGATGTCGCCTTCGTGGCCCTCGCGCAGCACGCCCGCACCGACGCCAAGCAGCCGCGCGGGCGCACCCGCCAGCAGATCGAACGCTCGCGGCAGATCGATAACCCCGTCGCGCACCAGCGTGAGCGTGGTCGACAGTAACGTTTCCGCCCCTGCCATCCCGGGCTCCGCATCGGCGAAGGGCAACCGCTTGTCCTCCGGCCCGCGCGGATCGTGCCCGCTCGAAATCACATCGATCGTCCCGTCGGCAATCGCGGCGACCACGGCGTGGCGATCGTCTTCGCTGCGCAAGGGCGGCGAGAGCCTGCCAAAGGTGCGGAAGTCCCCGATTGCGAGGTCGGAGAGCATGAAATGCGCGGGCGTCACACCTGCGGTCACCGTCACGCCGCGTGCCTTGGCACTGCGTACCAGATCGAGCGCGGCGGCTGTCGTCAGCTGACGGAAATGAATGCGCGCACCCGCCATCTCGGCGAGCGCGATGTCGCGCGCGACAGCCAGCGCCTCGGCTTGCGGCGGTGCGCTGGG
>CEQK01010011.1_pt1 | contig 11472 bp, 4 predicted proteins | sample 531051 | NCBI WGS metagenome assembly CEQK01 (sample SAMEA2621229, study PRJEB7988) | marine metagenome | biome: marine biome (ENVO:00000447); feature: deep chlorophyll maximum layer (ENVO:xxxxxxxx); material: "saline water (ENVO:00002010), including plankton (ENVO:xxxxxxxx)" | depth 150 m
AAATTTATTTATATAAGCAGCTAAAGGTACACCAGACTCAGGTTTATACTCTTTAATAAGATCAAATATACCTCTTTTACCAGTTTCTATTTCATCAATAATTAATTGCTCATCATAACCAGGTACATCTCTAAATCTTCTAGCTATACGAGTAGTAATAGGTTTAAATTGTTCAAATATTTCAAAAGCACCACCTTCACCTTGTTTTTCGTATATATCTTGTACTTTATTAGAAGCTTCTTTTGAAAATACTTGTGTACTTTTTACTTTAGTTTTTACAGGAGCATCTTTTTTTACTTTATCTTTTGTAAGAATAGATTTAGTTGTTAGTTTACCTCTAGCCCCTTGTCTAGTAAGTCTAGCAATAGCTTTATCATCATAACCTTTTTCTATACTTTTATTATAATCTTTTATAAAATTATAAACATCTCTACCTGTGTTAAACTCAATATCTTTTATACCAAGCCTTTGAGCTGATTGTCTAATAAAATCTCCAATTTTAGTAAAAAAGTTTTCGTCATATTTTACACTTCCATCAAAAGTTGCTTCTGAAAATATAGTTAATATCTCTTCGTAAAAATCTGGTGATTCTGCATATACATTTAATCTTTGTAAATATTCTTCAGAAAAACCACCTTTACTATTAACGTGTTGCACAAAAGCTTCACCTAAATTCTTTTGAAGAATATTATCTCCTTTTAACGTTCTAGCTAAAACTTTATGTAAAAATTCATGTTCAGCAACACCAAACTTAGGTTTATCTTTATTTATAATTATTTCAGAACTACCGTCTTTATTATGCTTAACGTAGCCAAAAGATAAGTCTGCTTGTTTAACGTCGTTTATTTGTTGCTGATAATTTTTTATAAGTTTGTCAACTAGTTTTTGATCTGTTTTTCCGTCATTTTTAAATCTACTAATTTCTTCAAGCTCTGCTTCAAGCATAGCTATTGTTTCAAGTTGAGACTCAGCTATCTGTTCAGCAGACACTGTAGTTGCTTTACCTTTTATAGGTTTGTATTCAAGTTCAAAGTTAAAGTCTTTTCCAAATGCTGTTCTATAAATAATTTCAAAAAGACTCATTTGTTGTCTTTTAGGATCATTTAAATCTTTTATTTTTTTATTTATTTTATCAACATTAGCTTGTGCTATTTTAGCTTTAGCTTCAATTTTTATTTGATCTGTATTGTTATCTATATTTAAAACTTGATTTTGTATAGATTTTATCGATGCATCATACTCTTGTTCAGAAATAATTCCTTTATCTTTTTGTTTTTTAAGTTTTACAACTTTTCTTCTAAGTTCATTTTTAGTATTAAGATTTTTTTCTAAATTATTTTTTTGTTGATTATCTAAATAATTTTCTACGCTATTTATATCGTTTAAAATATCTGCTAAACTATTTTCTGCTTTATCTATGTTAGCTTGTATTCCATCAGCTATTTCTTCACTTTTAGCTTTTGTTTTTAAAATTTTTAAACTAGCTATATTATCAAGTAAATCATCAATTTGTTTAGCTGACTTTAAATCAGATCTTAAAGCTGTTCTTATTTTTCTACCGGCACTAGACATCCCAGTACCACCAACAAATCCAAGCAAGTATTCTTCAAGACCATCTTCACTAAACATGTGATTTGCTACATTTTTAGCTATTGTTTTACTATCTAAATCTTTAGCTATTCCTTCGTTAAGCTTATTAACTCCTCCTTGAAAAAACTCTGTTACAGCTTCTACTTTACCAGTCCATAATAAATTAGATATTTTTTTTAAAGAACCAGTTGGTAGTCCAGCTATATATTTACTTATACCTTTTATACCAATTTTTTCTAAAGCTACTGATAAAACACCAAGAGAGGTAGGTACTGCTAACTCAACTTCTCTATTATTTATCAACTTATCTATAGCTTCAGGATCATCTCCATATAAATTTTTAGCTTTTTCAGAGTTATACTCATAATACATAGGAGCTACCATTTGCGGAAACAAACTAAAACCACCAGTAAGCATAGCTGGTATAACAGTACTAACAACACTAGTCATAGCATTAGTACCACCAGCGATAATTTCTAAAGGATCTCCTTCTTTTAATCCTTTTACTAGACTTCCTACTTCTTTAAATTCTTTTTCAATTTCATCTAGTTTTTTAAATTGATCCACAATATACTCATCTGTAGCTGATCCAACTTTTTCTTTAGTATCTTTATTTAATATAGGTATTTTTAAATCAGCATCTTGTATAGTCATTTTAGATCTAGCATCTCTTAACTCTTTCCATCTATCTTCGTTTTCTTTAAAAGTTACTATTTCATCAGTTTCTGGATCTAAATAACCAGTTGGTCCTGTCTTTCCTAATATAAAATCAGAACCTTGCCCACTTGTCATAAAATCTATATAACTCATACCTAAAGCTAAAGCAGACTCTTTCACATTTTTAAACTGTGGTACAAAATTTTCAAAAGCATTATCTAATTTATCAACTTTTTTTACAACTTCAGAATCTAGACCCATAATTTCTACAGCGTCTTTGTCAAAGAAAAATTGAGATATATCGTTTAAAAAACCTTTTATTTTTTTTTTAGTTTCTAGTTGTTCAGTAGTTAACTCCAAAGAAGTATCTTCCGAGCTGGATGCCATATCGTTTTCTGACGTTACAGGGGCACCCTGCGTCGCAACGTCGCTTGTCTTTTCCACAATATTACCTTTTTCTAAGCCTTCATTATAAAAAGTATTAAAATCTATACCTTTTATTTCAGCAACTTCTTTTAACTCATTAAGAGTTAATGTTTCGTTGTTATATTCAAACATGTTTTATTATTTTAAAGATTAGCCGCTTTCATAGATTTTAGCGAGTACATTCGTGGAAGATTTTCTGGATCTAAAGGTTTACTTGGAGTATTTGTGTAGTAATACTTACCACTTTCATGTTCCACAATATATGTACCATTTGATAATTTACCTTGACCTTCATTTTCTACATCTACAAAAGCTTCTTTATTTATTTTTAATCTTCTTTTATCTTTTGACTCTTGAACTTTTATTTCACTTGGAACATTTGGATCTTTTGCTAGTGATTGATCATAACGCTCTTTCATATCATCAAAACGTTGTTTAGCTTCAGCTGTGTAAGATTCTTTCCATTTCTCTTGCACTTCTTTTTTAAATTTTGGATCTTTATCGTATTGTTCTTTTAGTCTGTTTAGTTCATCTCTAACTTCGCTTTCGTTAGTTTGAGTAATACCAGGTATTTCAGTAGTTACTAAATATTCTTTAGCAAAACTAAAATTACCTATATCATCAAAAATTAATGATTTAAACCGCTTATCACCTATTAATTTATTTGCTTGAGCTGATACTATATCTGAAACTGTTTCCCACTCTTGAACTCCATATTTAGGATCACCCATGTTAACTAAAGTTGTATTAGCAGCCTCAATACCATTATCCCATTTTGTTAAAGGTGCTTTGTAATCTTTTAATCTAACTTTTTCACCAGTACTTGGTTGAGTAACATATATACCATCATCTCTATATTCAAAATCTTTTCTTGATAATTCACCATAAATATAACTGTTATCAGCGCTATCACCAACAGTGTTTGCTTGAGAGTATGTACCTTCTTGAGCTAGTATTTCGTCTATACGTTTAAAATCTTCTTCGTAATTTCTATATTTATTTTGTATTTGTGTTATTTTTTCACCAGCTTCTTTCTTTTTTTCTCTACCTACAAGAAAACCTTTACTTTGTCTAACAGCTTTATCAAGCTCTTTTTTATCTATATCAAGTGCCTCTGTTAATTTTGCATAAGCTTCTGGATCATCTTTTACTAAATCTACAACTTTTTTTGGATTTTTTAAGTACTCTTCGGTTTTTTCCTCTCTGTCTTTATCAACTTTTTCAGCTAATTTAATTAAAGAAGTTTGAGCTTGTTGTAGATATTGAGTTGCAATTCTAGTTTTAGCACTACCTTGGTCGCTACCAACTCCGTACTGCGCTCTATAAAGATCTCTTGCTGCTTGTTGTAATTTACTCATTTTATTTTTTTAACTTAATTATGATATAGCTGCACCACCAGCACCACCAATACCTGATAACACACCTGCTACAGCTGCACCACCACCAGGAACTAAAAAGCCAATACCAGCACCTATAACAGATCCTAAAACACCACCAAGAGCTGATCTTTCTGCTGCTTTTTGTGCATCTCTTTCTCTTTTAGCTTGTTCTGCTGCTGCTAATTGTTGCATTTCTATACCAAGTATACTTTCCATCCTACCATATTCTTTTTGTCTAACTTCTTGGTCTATTTTAAATTGTGCTTCAGCTGTTTTTTGAGCTAACTGTTGCTCTTGTTGGCCTAAATCAGCTGATATAGCTTGTTGTGATCTAGCAGCTTGTCTAGCTAAACCAGTAGCTAAAGCAGCAGCACCAGCACCACCACCGGCACCTCTTAACCCAGCTAATATGTCTGCTTGTTGTTGAGCTAAACCTTGCTGTTGCATTTGAGCAGCTTGAAGATTTACAGTCATGTCTTCGTAAGGATTTTCTACAGAAAAGTCAAAATCTTTTAACTGCTGAAGACCTGCCTCAACACCTGATCTAAGTTGACTTATACTTTTTCTTTGTTTATAAGGTGATATGCTTGCTAAATACGCCATAATTTAATTATATCTTTTAATAATTACACTTTTAACTACTTATTTACTACTTTCATGTATTTCAGAACCTACTGAAAAAATTTCTGCTTCTTCAGTTGAATCATTAACAAATTTTACTTGTGCATAATAGCCTAAAACAGCTGACATATTTAATTCATTATTTTTAGAAAAAAATATATAATCATTAGCTGTAGGCATTGCAAAGTTTAAACTACCTGTATCTACCTGTATAACGAAACTAGTACCACTAGTAGTAAAAGCTGATATACTCCCGATGTGTATTACATCGTTCATGTCTGCTGAAGAAACACTACTATCTATATAATATACAGCATCGTTAACCATTGCACCTGTTAACTCAGGGTTTGTTGTAAATGTTAAGTTTATTATTGCCATTTTATTATCCTAATTGTATTATTTGAAAACTCATAAAAGCACTAGCGTTGTTACCGTGTTGTAAATCAAATTCAATAACTCTAGTACTTCCACTAGAGTTAGCACTACTATAGTTAACTATTAAATTATTACTAGCGTTAACAGCAGGTGCTGAACCAAGCCAAGACGCTGTTCCAGAAGCAAAAGAACTACTACCAGTTTGATTTTGCTCATTAGCTACTACAGGTGTACTTCCATTATAGTTTATAGGTATAGTTATATCACCAGTAAAACTACTATTAGTTATAATATATTGATGAGAAGAATAACTTATACTACCTACAGTGCTAGCTATAGCACCTGTATTAGAAATTGTTACACCTGTAGGAGGCGTAAAAGTAGAAGCTTCTAATAAATTAACAGCTGCATCTTGAATTATAGTTATTGGATCTGCTTTTATACCGTGATTAATTGGATTTTCAGTACTACTATTAGATATACTAGAGTGATAAGCACCTAAAGTAAATTTGTTTTCATTACCTGAAAAATTTTCTGCTAAATCAATATGAGCATTATATTCATTTTCATTACCAGTAGCAGTTATAGTTATACTATTTATATTACCATTAACAGATGGACTAACCCAGGTAGAGCTTGAGTTATCAAAAGAAGCAAAGCAACTAACGTTTGGTGTAGATCCGTTAGCTTTAAAAACTATATCAACCCCATCACTAGCATTATATGTAGAAGGAACTGTAAACTCATTTATAGCGTGAGGATTACCATTAGTGTTGTTGTATATAGAAGGACCAGTACTCCATCTAGCACAAGATTGAGCTGTTTGTATTATTTTTATTTGATCATCTGAGTTTAGTAATTCTTTATTTTCTGGATTATAACCAAATAAAATAAAGTTTCTATCTATTGGAAAATCATTATCAATACCATCAGTATTGTAATTTTGATCTACGTTTATAGTTATTTTATGTGTTATTTGATGAGCTGGTGTTATTGCACCTGTACTAGTATTAAGAATATTAGGAGTATTTGGCTCAGCAGAAAAAAGCCACCATTTAGGGCCAACTGCACTAGTTACACCAGTGCTATTGTTTGCATTGTTATTTATAATTTGATGATCAACACTGTCGTCTAAAAAATTGTTATTATTAGAATGATAAGGAGCTGGATGATTAGCGTTTAAAACTATATTTTGAGAATCTGAAGTAAAAGGATTATCTGAAGCTACATCTACGTTTGGTATATTAGCATAAATTTCAAGAGTTTGAGCATTGTGATCTATAGTAATATCAACATTATCAGCATAAGCATAAGGAGATGAGTTAGTAGTATTAGAAAAAGCTAAAGTATTAGTAGTAGAATCGTATCCAGCTTCTTGTGTTATTGTTATAGAATCTGTTAAAGTAGGATCATTTGGATGAGGATAAGTTATAGTAGCTGATCTTTCAGCTCCACCTACTGGATTTTGATCAACAGAGAGTATTTTTTGAACACTAAAAGAGTATTGGCTTTGACCACCTGTTGGTGCACCAAAAAAACTACTAGTAGTAGAACCAAGCCATCCAGCGTTATTAGGATCACTATAAACAATAGTAAAATTATCACCATAAGTACTACTACCTACAAATAAAAAATTACCAACTTCAGCGTTTATTATTATTTGCGAAGCAGCAGCATCTAACTTTGGATTACTACTAGATCCATCTAAAGCATTATAATAACCAGCTATACTATTAGTAGGTGGATAATCATAAGTCCACTGAGTACTTTGCTGTCCGTTTACATCTGTGTATACTGCTTGTAAAGCACCTGTTACATTAACAGTTGATGCTAAACCTTGCTCTACGTTTATAGAATCGTCTGGTGTTGTTGTAGTATTTGAGTTTGAAAATAATTTTATAACACCCGTTATGTTAGAACCAGAAGTGTTTTCAGCTAAATCTAAAGTTACAAAACTATTACCACTATTAGTTATACTAGTATTAGATGAAATTATAACTCCACTAGCAGCTATGCCACCACTAAAACTAACACTAAAAGCTCCTAAATTAGTTTGTACTGGTATTGTTACAATGCCTCCGTTATCAGGTAAAGCATAAGGATTTTGAGTAGTATTAAAAAAACAAACACCTTCAGCAGAGTTTAAGTTTATAGTTATTTCGTTATCTTCATCAACAGTAGCTAGTCCAGTTGCTGTATATTCAGCTTGAACAACATAATTATTACTAGGTATAGTGTTGTTGTAAGAGCTAAACTGAAAACCAGGAGCTTGTATATTTTCTTGATAAAGAGCTAGTTCTCCAGGTTGTACATCGTAGTTTATATAAGGGTTACCAACTGTAACAATATTTGGTCCAGGAGTGTAAGAATAATCTACAACTTTAGTCTGAACATTTGGTATTACATATTTTTCTATTTCGTAAACTCTTCTTACGTTAGTACTACTCACTAAGTTATAGGTTGTGTAATTAGCGTAAGATGTTAATTTATCTTGTACTCCATCAGAAGTATGAAACACTCCGTTTATAACTAAAGTAGCTTTATATAAAACTAAAGCTTGTTGAGCTGTTATACTTAAAACTATATTATTTGAAACAACACTTCCAGCTGTAAAGCTAGTAGCGGTAGAACTAGTAGTATCAAAAGTAATAGTTCCAGTAACATCATTATTGTGTAAACCAGCTGTTGTTGTGTCAGCAAAAGTTATACTAGAAATATGTGATGGAAGTGTTACTTGAGTTAATGCGTTAGTAAAATCGTTAGCAGAAATACCAAAGCCTGGTAAAGGCTCTATAGTAAAACTAGCTGTTGAAGGAAAACTAGTAGTATTGTGTATTGTGAAACCTGTAGATGTCCAATTATTACCACCACTAAAAGTTACTATAACATTACCACCAGACTGAGGTGTAGTGCCACTAGCAACAGTAGCGTCTATAGATAACTTACCAATACCTTGAACTGAAAACTCATTAACATCTAAATTACCAGTGAAAGTACCGAAATTATCAGCAGCGTTAGTGTGAGTTGTATCTTCACCTTTAATGTAATTATACCACTTACCTTCTTTGTTTATAAACTCATCAACTTTACCTTCTTGAATATCAGTTATAATTCTACTTATGTACCAACCGTTAATCGCCATTTATATTTCTTTTGCTTGAGTTCCCTCGTAGTTAATAGTCTTAAATAGTTTTACAGATCCAGAAAAATCATTAAGCATTACATCTATAGTAGAAGTGTATTGTGTGCCGTAAAAATTATTTCTTGAAACATCAGTTTGATCCGGGTGATGTAAATACATATCACCATTTTTAAACGTGTAATATTCGTTACTCATTGATAATCCACTTTCTTTAATAAAAGATTTAAAACTAACCCAGCCTTTAGCAGATTCTTTATAAGATACTGTGTATACATTTTTTTTGTTACCTGGATTTGTTGAAGAGTGTATTGTTAAATTATACTCACCTTTTTTACCATCATAACTACCAACTAAAGCACTAGCTGTTTCAAGATTATCGTTAAAAAAATCTTTCATACCAGCTTCGTTTATAGGTGTTATACCGTCTATAGAAAGTCTACATACAGCACCTCTAAATTTATCAGCAAAATATATTCTATATTCTTCTACAGCAAAAGACTCTGGATTATTAGATATACCATAATCACCTGCCATAGGTGTAGCTTGACCTAAAACTTTATTAGTAGCTAATAACTGTGGATTACCATCTGCATTAAATAAAGCATCTTTGTTTGCTAATATTTTTAAAACTTTATTTTCACAAAAAGCTAAAACATCACTATTTCTAGTATAAAGTTTTTGAATACTACCATATTCAGAATTTAATTTTTTAGTTATATCTTGAGCTGCTATAAACTCATTATACCTAGCAGTGTTAGTAGCATCGTTATATATTTGTGAAAATATAATATCGTTTTTATTTTGTACTTCTCTATAGCTAGGTAAAAACAATGAAGCTTTAAAACCAGCAGTTTTACCGTTAGCTATATAAGGGTAGGTTGTGCTAGAGTTAAAATCATCTCTAATCCTATCTGATTCTACACCGTTACCAAAAGCATAACAATTAGTCCAAGGTAGAGTTATTGTTGAGCAAAAATAATCTTGTTGATTTATTTTATGAGTAAACGGATGTATATAAAAATCATTACCATCAACCTTAATACAATAAACAGTAATAACACCACCATCTTCTGATGATATTTCTAATACCATAGGTGAAGAGTAAGAAACTAAACTAGTGTTAGTTCCTGATGGAAAACTATTATCTAATGTTAGTTTACAAAAATAATTATCACTAATATCACTTAAAGTTTCATATATACCATTAGATATTGCAGCTGCTCCAACAACTTGACTTACATTAGCTGTAAATGTTTCGTTAGCTAAACCTGAAACTAAAGGATATAAAGAATAACCTGAATCTGCAACATAACGAACTTTAGAATTACGTTTTATAAATGTTTCAGCTTTTCTATTTTCTTTTGTTAAAAGTATTGGATAAGCTTGAGAAGCCTCGTAAAATAAATCTAAATCTAAGTTTAAAGGTTTTTCTACTTCAAACACAGCACCATTATTTATAGAAGTTTCATCTGTTGGTAAAGTGTCATTAGCACTAATATAACTAGAGTAAGATTGATCAGCTTCTACTTTAACAAAAAACTTACCACTAATATCTTCTTTAGAAGCTTGTATTGGTACACCTTTTATTTCAAATCCAGACTCATCAATAAGTGGAGTAGTATCATCATCTTCTACTTTTTCAGGTGAACCTACAATATCTAAAACTCTAAATTTAGCGTTAACATCTGTAACTCCAATATTTTCACCGTGTTCTTTTTTTAACACTAAATAATCATTTACACTTACTTTATTTCTATCATTAGAGTTAAATGACAACCAAACATAATTAGCAGCTCCAGCTACAGTATCTTGATTATCGTTAGGATATGCTTTATATAAAACTATATTGTTATAAGTTGGACCTATTTCTTTAATAAAAAATTTATAATACTCTGCCCAAAAAGGTGCTAAGTGATTTATTTTTACTTTAATTTTATTTCTAGTTGTACTATTAGTTTTAAGAACTTTTACATTAGTTGTTTCATCTAAAACTACAGTAGACTCTCTACCTTTACCATCTAAATAAACTACACCAACTTCATAAGTTCTTAAACTTTTTACACTACTACCACCAGTTGTTTCAACTATAGCTTGATCAGACTGAGGAGCGTCAACATTAAAAAACATGTGTGTTAATTTAAGGTGTCTTTTGTCCGTTCTATTAAATATACTAAATCCAGCAAAAGTATTATCATTACTATTAAGATCATTACCAGGACCACCTGGAGTAACAAAGAAAGCTGCTATTCTATCACCAACATTAAAATTAGGATTTGTATCCGTGTTTAAAGTTCCTGTAACATTTATATACTTCCAACTAACATAACGTAATTGAAAAGGAGCTATACCATTAGAAGAACCAGTACCAGATCCAAAATTATCAAAACCAAGGTGACCATTACCGTTTGGACTTCCATCTAAGTAAGATTGTTCAATTTGACCAGCTAGTAAAATAGTATCAGGATCTATTGTGTTAACTCCAGTAGGACCAGCTTGTGTTCCATCACCATGAGATGGTAAAGTTTGAAATAAATTACCATCTGCATCTACTTTACAAATCATAAGTCTAGCGTTAAGGGCTTGAGCTGTATGAGTAGGGTTTGACAAACTTCCGGATTTTTGTGTTGCTACAATAGCAAATTTTGTACTAGCTAAAATATCGTAACTTCCAGGCTCACTTATAGTGTAACAGTATTGATTTAAATTAAAGTTAGAACCTGGATCTTGTAATTCAACGTTAATGGGTAGAATTTGATAACCTGGCCAACTGTTAAATGGACCAGAAAGATTTGATTGGTTAAACAAGCTGGATTGCTGTTCATAATCAAAGTATACGTTGTGATTATAATAAGCATCAGCTGTATTATGAATAAATGTTGGATATTCAGCATTTGGATTTGTAGTATAAGAAACATATCCAGCGGCGCCTGGAGTAGTACTACCAAGTTTTGGATAAGTACCAGATATAAGTGCGTTCGAACTAAATATACCTTCTAAATGATTATCCGTTATTATAGAAGTAGTAAAATTATTATTTATAACTTCAATTGATTGTTGCATTGAAGGAATTAAATCAACATTGCCTTTAGCTTTTAAATCATAACCATCAACATAGTTACCATATAATAGCCTAGATCCAGAAAACTCTTGAGCTTTAGCTGTTCTAGGTACAGCATCAAACGGTCGTAACAATTGATCTGAAGGCACAGATGAACCAAAAGATTCAGAGTTTAACTCTATTTTACCTTTAAAGTGTGTTCCTTCATCTAAAAAACCTTGATC
>CEQK01029800.1_pt1 | contig 11465 bp, 2 predicted proteins | sample 531051 | NCBI WGS metagenome assembly CEQK01 (sample SAMEA2621229, study PRJEB7988) | marine metagenome | biome: marine biome (ENVO:00000447); feature: deep chlorophyll maximum layer (ENVO:xxxxxxxx); material: "saline water (ENVO:00002010), including plankton (ENVO:xxxxxxxx)" | depth 150 m
AGCACTAGGCCATACTTTAAATTTACGTTTAGCAGCAGCTTTACAAGGTCCGCTAATTTTAGCAAACGGAGTCATTTGCTCCATACGTCTTCTACCACAACCTGTTCTAGGTATAGGATTATTTTCTTGTACAAATTTTTTTAAAGCCATAATTATTATTTACTAGATGCTCTTACTTTTTTAGCAAATTCTTCTGGTAATTTACCAGCTTTTTCAGCTGCTCTTAAACCAGCGTTAAAAGTAGTATGAGGTTTACCTTTTTTCATATCTTCGATATGCCCTTCAATAGCATCAGCTTGTTTTCCGTGTGCACCAACTGCTTTACGTAATTGTTTTACAACCTCAGTTAATCTCATTTTAAATGCCATAGTATAATTTTTATAAGTTTATTTCAAATCCAAAATTTAATAACATTAATCTAAATTTATTTTTGCAACATGTATCACTACTCTTACAACTAGCACACCATTTTATTTCCCATAGTGTTAACCATCCAAATCTAAAAGTGAAATCTATTTTATTCTTTTTATTACTTGATTTCCAAGAATTTATCCAATTTATCATATTTTTTTTATTTTTGTTACTATATTATAATTACACGTTTATTGGTGAGCATAACATTTTTTGTTTTTATTCTCAGTTTTGTTCTTACACCTTTCACCGTTTTTCTTTATAGCAGTACATCTATATTCTTTAATACCATCACCATCTCTATCCATACCATCTGTAAATTCCATGTGATGATAGCACAACCAAGTTTCTTCAGCTGTCTCAGTTGTATTACCACATCTCTCACCGTTAGATCTTATACCAGAGCACCTTACAGTTTTAATACCTTTAGCTTTCTTCTCTTCTTCTTCTTTTTTCTTTTCTTCTTCTTTTAATTTTTCTTTTTCTTCTTTATCTTTCTTTTTCTTTTCTTCTTTTTCTATAGCTTTCTTTTCTTTAATACGCTCTTTAGCTTCAGCTGTATCTTCATCTTCAAGGCCTAAATCCCAAATACTCCAACCCATTGCTAACATTATTCTATTCATTAAAGAGTGATGACCTGTTATAGCTTCCTCTATGTTATTAGCTTTTCTAACTAATCTTTGTGTAGGTACGTTAAATACAGCTTCAATTATACTAGACCAAAAATATAACTTAGGACTTTCTATACGGAAACCAAGTTCTTCACTAAGTCTCCCGTCATCATCATAATATTCAGCTTGTAAAGCTTGCCATATTTTTCTTAACTTACTACCTATTGGTGGGGAAAAACTAAGTACTTCTAATAAAACATTAGCATTTTCTCTTTTCCATTTATCTTTTGCTTTTTCTTCTTTATATACACCTATTGTATTTTTTATAGTTGATACTATTTTACCATGTATACCAGTACCTGACAAAAATGAATCTAACGATCCATTAAAAACTCTTTTTAAATCTTTATTTTTTTCAACCTCATCATCACCCCATAGAGACTGTGCTAGCGCTTGTTGTAAAGCTAAGAATATAATACTCTGCACAGCACCATAATATGCAATCTTTGATATATGTGTTTTAGGATCACCTCTTCTATTTGCTAAATCAGATAATGATTTTTTAGTTAAACGAGTGTATTGCATCGTTGTGTTTTGAAAAGCTAAAACAATTCTACCTAATGGACTAGCTTGTTGTTGAGATATCATGTCTTCTCTTGAAGACTGTTGAGTTTCTTCAGCAATTTCTTGAAAGTCTAACATAGCCTTATCATGAGCTTGTTTATCAGTCATACCTCTTTTTTTGTAGGTATTAAATCTATTTCTATAAAACGAAGCACCACCAAAAGCTATAGCAAAACTATCTACTATTTGAGTTGGTGTAAAACCTAATTGTAATAAATAATTGATAACTCTTCTTGGCGAAACTTTACCATCTGAAAATGTAGACGCTAGCTCTGCTGCATTAACATCTGTTTGTATACCTTTTCTTCTTTGCTTTAACTGTGGTGAGTTAAATAACATAGCAAAATCTTTCCAAAATTGTTTTTGATTAGCAAAAGCTTTACCAGCTCTAAACAAATTGTTATCAGTCCAATTTATGAAGTTAACAGTAGACATCGTTTGTAAAGAAGCTGATCTTATGTTAAAGAACATAATAGCACCAACAGAACCGTTAATCCAATCTAGCAAAGCATTTACGTTACTATCTGGGCTAAGTCTTCTATTAGTACCGTTTTCCATACGATATAATATATTTTCTAAAGCTTTCCTGAAGTTTGTACCATATACAGCTTCTATTTTGTTCATGTTATCAGGAGTAAATATAGCATTTTTATTTTCTATCCAATCTTGTAAAAATTGTTTTCTACCTACTTTGTTAACTATATCATTTAAATCACTAGCTATAGTACCTACTGACCAACCTTCTTTTGGTTGTATATAACCTTCTTTTGTTCTAGTAATTTTACTTAAAGTATCTGCATATTGTTTTACTTTTGTATTACCTTCAACATAATCAATTAATTTTTGTTTAGTAGCCTCGTCAAGACCAGGTATTTCAAAACCCGCTTTATCCCATAAATAAACTCTTATAGCAGCGTCTGTAGTAAAAGTTGTTCCTGCTACTTTTTTGTATAAAGTTTTATGTACGCTTTTAAAATCTTTTTTTAATTGCTTCCACTCATTAACCATACCTTGTTTGTAAGTATTCCAAGATCGTATACCTTTTGCAAATGGATCTAATAAGTTTCCTTTGAACCACTCCATATGTTGTTCGCCTTGTTTACCGGTACCTAAAAATCTATATAACAAACCTTTAAAATCTTCTGCTGAAGGCGGAACAAATAATCTCCACCAACCTTTATTCTTACCAGTCTTCATGGCTTCAGCTTGAGATATTATTACATTAGCATCAATACCTTTTGATTGCTCTATTATTTTATTAAACTCTTTACTAGCGTTCTTACTAAATTTAACTTTAGCTTGAACAACTTTAGATTTAACATCTAATTGATCTAATACTTGTTTAACAGCTTCAACATTTTGTATAGCATCATCAACAAAATACATATCATTATATCCTTCTGCAAATTTCTCTAACATCCATTGAGCTTTAGCATCACCAGAACTATTAGCTAAACCAGTTATATTTTTTATAGGTATATCTAAACCTTGTCCTTTTAAAAATTGTTGTATAGCAAAAGCAGATTGTTGAGGTCTAGCGGTTAAAACAAACATGTCTTTAGTTCCGTATTTCTTAGCTCTATTTCTAGCTTTTTCAAGTAGTGGACCTGGTGTTCCATCTACAACTTTATTAAATTCTGAAAAATCAAATTTAGCACCTTGATCTAATAAATCTCCACCTTTATTAGCAAACTCTTCTGCTGTTAACCTACCTTTAACATAACCGTTAGTAAATTTATTCATTTTATCTACTAAAGATTTAGGCATTGGATCTCCTTGTTTTAAATTATCAGTATTAACTTCAACAAAGTTATTACCAAACTCTTCTTTAAAAGCTTTTTTATTTTTTTGTACAGCTTTCCAATTTCTTTCAACTATAAAATCTTTTAATGATCTTTCTTTTCTAGCTCTGTTTCTTTCTAACGCTGTTTCTAAAGAGCTTTCTACATACAGCATTTGAACATCATATCCAGCGTCTTTGAATTTTTGCATTTGAGTAAACATAGAAACCGTGCTAGCACCTGTCCCATCTACAACAACACCATCACCTCTACCTCTAAACTTAGTAGCTTTACGTTGAGCTATGTCTCTAGCCTCCCATTGTAAACTACCCCATTTACTAGCTTGCTCTGGTGTAAAGTCCCTCATATCTGTAGGTAGCCCACTATTTTTAGCTAACCACTCTAATGATATATCTTGATTAACCATTTTATATCCTTGCCCTTCTAAACCTAGTTGTTTTACAACGTTTGATTTTCCACTACCAGCACTACCAGCTAAGAATATAACTTTCTTTCCAGGCATTGGTTTACCACTTGGATTTAGCATAGTGTATCTAACACCTGATTTAGTTCTAGCTAATGTATCATCAAAATCAAAAGTAGACATGCCTTTTGTTTTAGGTCTTCTACTATATTTACTACGATTATTTTTAGCTTGTTGCATAGCTGAAGATTTACGACTATTAACCTCAGCGTCTCTAACTAGATTTTTTTCAAGTTTAGATATTGATCTATCAGCTAATATATCTTTAAAGGGTCTACCATCAATACCAACTACGTTTTTTAAAGTCCCAGGTTTTAAAATGTTTAATCTACTAAAACCAGCTGTACTTGTTTTACCACCAGGAGCGGTGTCTATTAAATCCGTAAGGTGAACAGACGATAATAATTGAGTGTGGTCATTAAATATTAAATCTAATTCAGTGTCTAAATCAACATTTTGTTTTTCTATTAACTCAGCAAGAGCAAACATTGTATTTGCATTAGGATTTATGTGTTCTCCTTTATTAGTAAGTTTTTTTATAATAACTGTTTGCTCAAAAGTTAAATCACCTTTTTCCTTTAGTTTTCCTAGATTTAATTCATATTCTAAAGCCTGCTTATATTGAGGGTGGTTTTCTGACATTGTTTGTGGCCCATCTAATACTTCTATTAAATCTAATCTTGTTAAAGCTCTTAAACCGCGAGTAGCATTTGTTTGAAATTGAAAGAAATTAATAGCTGATAGTTTAGATATTTTACCTTCTCTAGCTAAAGTAATAACCTTTGTAACTATATGTTTTGCTAATTTTATATTAGCTACATTAGCAGCTTTAATTTCATCTGTGTATTGACTTAATTCCGCTATCTTATCTTGCCTTGAAATAGGCTTATCTAACACTTTTTGAATTTTTTTAAATAAACCACCTTTTTTTAAAGGTATGTCTTTATTCATTGGCCTTACGTCTTTTAAAACATCATTAGAAATATCAGATTTTATATCTTTAGTTGTTGTTTTTATAGATTGTAAAATATTATAAAATGGACCAGAAACGACTCCTAGTTTTCCTTTTTTTTCAAAAGCAGAATCCATTAATCTATTGTAAAACCCAAGTATATCATAACCCATTAAGTCCATTACTTCAAAACCTAATGAGTTAGCTATAACACCCATATCTTTACTTAGTTTCTTACCATCTTTTGTAATTTTATCGCCATCAAATATTTTGTTTCGTAAATTCCCTTGATCTCTTAGAGCATCTATAACAACTTTTTTAAGTACTTTTGAATTATATACAGATGTTTTAAATTGTTTAGATTTACCTCTTTCAAGTACACCAGAGTCATGTATTTCTAAAGCTGTAGACACTGCTAGTGCAGAGATATTTGCTTCTTCAATAAATTCAAAAAGCATAAAGTTACCATCTTCGTCAATAACATTTCTAACGCCAAGATCTTCTATTAGTTCAGTTATTAAATCTACTTGCTCTAAAACAACTCTATCTGCTTTTCTTGAAAACTTAACAGATGAATTATCAGTATTAGTAGAACCAGCATCTGGGTCTCTATCTAACGTTAAACCTAATTCTGCTATGTAATTATCTTTTATATTTCTATTTTGAAGACTTTCAATAGCTTTAATTTTTGGTAGCATTTTTTTAGCTACTTGTACAGCTTGATCAAAAGCTATTTCACGAGTTAACAGTTCCGCTAGTTTATCTTTTCTAGCACCAAGCATTCCAGATTTAATCGAACCCGGTGGTTGATAACCTAATGTTACTTCAGCATTAGTACCTCTAAAAAATGCTAAAAGCTCTTGGCCGGTTGGGTTAGGTAATCTAGTTGCTAAATTATAACCTTGAGCATATTTAGTAAAAGTTTTAGGTATAAGACCTTTCTTTTGAAGATTTATTATTTCTTGTTTTTTAGTTATCCTTGTAGATGTTGTAAATATTTTTCTACCATTAGGAAACTTTTTACCACCTACCATTCTTTCTAGTTGACGAAGATCTTCAGCTTTTATAAATTTTAACAATGGTGTTAAATCATTTTTTACAAACTCATCAAACTTTAATTCTGTTCCAAGCTTTTTTTGTATTATAGGTCTTAATCTATCTGATATAATTTTACCAAGCTCATTCCTCATTTGTTTACTATTAACTTCTGGAAGTTTGGTTCCAAAAGCAACTGTAAGAGCTTCTTCAACTTTACTAATTAACTTTTCATCAATACCAAAAACTTTAGATAAAGTCTCTTCAGTCTTTCTTCTTTGCGCAGGAGTTTCTTGTTTAAGTATCATTATTTCTTCTGGAGATAAACCAGACTCTGTTTCTACAGTTTCAAAAACAGTTCTACCTATATCATCAACAACGTCTCCTCTTATTTCTTTATCTCTTTGTTGGCCTTCTTGAAATAAAGCTTTTCTAGCGTCAAGCTTAGCAAAATTAGTATTAGAAAACAAAAACTCACCAAACCCTTCATTACCAACTTTTTTACCGTCTTGTCTAGTAGTTTCAGGATTAAAATTAAAAAGACGGAAAACAGTTTCTTCAATTATTTTATCACCTTCTTCTTTGCTATTCTGTTTACTTCTTATATAATTATTAATTACACCACCAGGTAGTATTAAAGATTCATTTATAGCTCTAGCTGTTTTTTCATTTCTTATAAACTTATCATAATCTTTTTTAGTTTTTATTTTATTAGGTAAAAGATCATTAATAGCATTTAATGCTGTTTTTCTAGAATACACAAAACCTTTCTTTTGCTCAGCTTTAGTATCTTTGTACTTTTGAGCAACAGTAGTTTCCTTAGCTGCTCTAACATCTTTTAATTGTATTTCTCCATTTTTAATTTTTTTGGCTAAAGTAGAAACAAATGCTACCGCATCAGTCTCCCCTTCTAAACTAAGATCGACTTTACCTTTAGTACTATTAGATATTAATCTATTAAGCGAATGGCCCATAATGTTAGGTAATAATCTATTTTTACCTTTTTTCATGCTAATACTTCCATCAGCAACCATTTCCATAAAGTTAGTAACAACTTCTTCTGAAGCCATTCCATCTGTATTAATTTTTAATTTTACATAATTACCTACATCATTAGTTTGTAAATACGCAAATATTTCATCAGCAAAACCATCAAAAGCTTTAGGGTTGTTTTTAAATATTTCTTCTAAAATAACGTGACCTCTTTCATGTGTTCTTGTTTCAAGCCTACCATCTTTAGCCATGTTTTCAACAATCTGAAAAGGTATTTTAATTTCTTTACCTTTATTATCCTTAGTAAAAAGAGTTGCGCCGTGAATCATTTCTTTTTTAAGATCTTTAACAAGCTTCTTTTTGTCTTTTTCAGTAAACTTGTCATTAGTCTCCATTGTTTCCACAAAATCAACAGCTTCATCTACTGTTTCAAAGTTTTTAAAATTTTCACTTAGATAGCCTGAGTCTTTCGTTTTAACGTAATCCTTCATTATCTCTTCTTTGTTATATATCAATCTAGCTCTTTCTCTTATAGCTTCTTCACCTGGATTAGGATTACTTTTACCTGAAGAATATATTAACTCATTTTTTGCTTGTTCAAATATTCTTTTCTTTCTCTCAATATCTTCTTTCTTCTTACTTTTTTCAAAACCAAAAAACTTTTCTCCAAACGCTGGGTTAGTTTTTAATATATTTAATTCAATTTCATTAGCGTTAAACAACTTTTCTAGTTCATTAAGCTTTGCGGTTCTTTGATCATTTGTAAGTGTTTTATCATTTTTAGTCTTAGCATATTCAATTTTTAATTGCTCAGATCTATTTATGTAATCATAAAATGTAGTAGTAAACTGAGGGCTCATGTTACTAAACTTATCTAATTGTATTTGTACTATAGATTCATTTTGGCTTTTTAATTCATCTAATTTTGCTTGTATTGATTCTATCTCACTTTTAGATAAGTTCCGACTTAATTTTGGGTCACCAGGATAAACGGAACCTCCTTCAGGTTTATCATATTCACCAGAGTTTTCATTATCAATAAGTTGTTTTTCTAATTTGGCTATTTCAATTAAATTTGCTTTATACATTTGTTTTGTCTTCGGGTCAGAAAATGAAGACATTACAGTACCTTTAAGAAGTGGAAAACCTTGGAAAATTAAAGCAAACATACCAGCTGAAGTTGCCGCATGTCCTAAGTTTTCATTCCATGGCCTACCAGATAATAAATTTTGTGTTATAGTGGTTAATGATTCTGAACTTATTTCCAGCGTTGCCATACCAAGAGATCCTGGTAATGTTTCTGTAAAATACTTTCTAGCGCCAGCCATTCCAGTGTCTATTGCTGATTTACGAAGACCTGTCATTATTCTCCAACTTCTACCAATCCCCATGTAACCTACATAAGCATCAACTCCTTCAGCAGCAGCGTACAAGGTTGATGTAACAAATTTTTCCCATTCAGAAACATCTAAGCTAGGATCTTCTAACCACTCTCTATAATATTGATTCATTCTTTCTGAGTAACCACTAGCGCCAAGTACTCCCCAGCCAACAGGTCCAGTTGCTAACGCTAAAAATATTGGACCTTGAGTACCTAGTTCTTGAACAAAAAACTCACCCATTTTACTTAAATCGCCAGAAAAAAGTGCTTTCCACGAAACATCTTCAGAGAAGTTTGCTCTAAATTTATCTGATTCAGTTTTCCATATATTATAGTTTTCCTCAATATCATTCATCCATCCAGCATCTGCATTACCTGTTATAAGTGATGTTAAATCAGCTGCTGTAAATTTAACTCCATATACTAAACTTTGAAGTCCATGAGTAAAGTCAAAAGCAAATTTTTCCCAACCATCATAATTTCTTTGAATAAAATCATTTTTAAGCTCTTGACTTTTAAATTCAGACATCAAAAGATCGTGCGTTACAATTAAATCTTTTACTTTATCCTTAGCTTTGTCGTAATTTTCGTACGCCTCTTTCATCTCATTAAACTCTAACTTAGGCATTTTTGTACCATCTTGTAATAACACATAACCCTCCATTTCTTCATTCCACGTCTCTAACCTAAGATTAGCCCTTTCTATTGCTGCGTTATTTTTTTCGTTAGCAGTATTAATTAATGAAATAATATTATCTGATTGCTTATTATACTCTTTACTAAATGCTTGTATTTCAGCAACCATATCTTTTTCAGTTTGGATTATATCGTTCTCATAATCAATAAACTCTTGATTGTATTTATCCAGTGCTGATTCAGCTTGTTCTAATGTTATTTCTCCATTGTCTATTTTATCTTGTAGCTGTTCTACAAGAATATTTCCCTCACTCTCCCACTTTTCTCTTTTTTCATTGTACTCTTCTATAGAAACTAAATCATATTTTTCTTCTATTTCTTTAACAGCGTTGTTAAAACCTTCTTCTGACCATTCAATTATGTTTTCATTAATAATTATTGGGTTATTATTAATTATACTTTGCATTGCTTTATCAAGCTCATCTTGGTCAATAATGGCCCCTTCATCTTTAAATACCAAATTTGCATCTACTATTCTATCATCTTCAGGTATAACTTTGTAATCACCTTCATCTATTTTTTTTTGATACTTACTTATTACTTCAACGCTTTCTGTTATGGTTTTACTTGCTTTTTCCGAGTTTTTCATATTAATAGTCAACTCGTTTTCTAATCTTCTCAATTCAACCGCAGAACCCCTTTTTACACTGATGTCATCATCTTCTGTTAATGAACCTTTACCATCCATAGCATTCATAAATGATTTAAAGTTCTCTTCCTCAATTTCTTTTATTGAGCTAGATATGTAAACCTCTTTAGCACGATCTAACAAAGTCTCACCTTCCTCTAATGGTTTATAGTTTGGGTTTTTTATTTTTATACCTTTACCATCATATTCAGGATCTTTTTCTGCAGCTTCTAATTCAAACGCAAAATCTCTTATTAACTGTTCTTTTTCTGCATCGGTCATTAAAGAGTAATAGTGATACTTATCACTATTAACTTGATCAATAGAATTATCTCTATAAGGAAAAATTTTGAAATTATCAAGATGTTCTTTTAAGTGGTTAACACTTGTAAATCTTTTTCCACCAGCGTTATCACCAATAAACTCTTCTAAAGTTTCTTGTGCTTTTAATGTATGTTGATAATGTTCACCAGGTACAGTAACGTAATATTCCCCATAATCTAACCCTCCAGATATTTTTCTACCAGATGGATTACCTTTTATTCTATATGTCTCAAAACCTCCATCAATTATTATTCGCCAACCTTTTAATCCACTTTTTACTTTTTTATGTTTAAATGTAAACTCAGTTTCTTCCATTAAGTCGTCAGCATCACTAAGCACATCTTGCTTATCTTCTTCTGATATATTAACTTCTCGATCATATAATATTTTATATAGCTGAACGTCTCTATCTAATGATTTATTTATTTTTCTTAAATCGTCATCAGTAGCAGTTTCTTTTAAAAAGTCAGTTACGTACTTTCCCCACCACTCAGGGTTGTTAAGCTGCGACTTTGCCATACGTTCACTTATATTTATTTCTCTTCCGTCTTTATGTCTAATTTTAATATAATTATAATTGAAAAAACTAGAAGGTTTTTTTTCACCATAATCATCAAGAAGAGGTATATTAAAATCTCCTCCACTATGCTCAACTGTATAATTATCACTAATAGGAGCGAAAAAATCTTCAAAAAAGTCTATTTTATAATCAAAATCATCTCTACCCCAAATATACGAAGCACTTAAATCAAAGTCACCAACATAATATTTAGTTTGAATAATCTCTCCATCATCATCTCTAATTTCTTCTGTAGTAATTTCAGCTGGTCTATTAACTAAATAGTAGTTTTCCCATTTATCTTTCTCTTCAGGTGATAACTCTTCCCAACCTGGAATTTTATTTTTATCTTCTTCAGTCATAGCATCCCAGTCTTTATAATCTATTCCGCTATACTGATGTGTTTGTAATTCCTTTTGCTTTTCTTTATCTTCTTTTGAAACTATCTCAGTTTCAATAAGATTTTTATCATCTATTATTATTTCTTTAGACTCTTTAGGTTTAGCATCTTCATCAAAAATACTACCTTCAAGAAGACTCCCACGACCTGATTCTTCTTCAGGATCACGATTCCATTGATAACCACCTTCTTTTTCTTTAGATTTAAAATTACCTTCGCTATCAATTATATTATCAATGCCATATTGCTGCTCTTCTTCTTCAACTATTTCTTCCTCTTCTTTTAGTTCTGGTTCTTCTACTTCTAATTCTACTTCTTTTGGTTCCTCTTCTTCTGTTTCTTCTGGCTCTTCTATTATTGTTTCTGTTATTTGGTCAGGATTTTCTTGAGGTGGATCTACCTCTTTTTCGATTGTTTGTGGAGTATATTCTTTTTCTTCCTCTTCCTCTTCTTTTTCTTCTTTTTCTTCTTCCTCTTCTTCTTCTTTTGTTTCAACGTTGTTTTGTAGTTCCTCAGGTTCTACTGTTTCACTACTCTCTGTTTCTACTACTTTAGTAGCGTCAGGATTAGCTAATTTAAATTCCGC
>CEQK01068522.1_pt1 | contig 11414 bp, 7 predicted proteins | sample 531051 | NCBI WGS metagenome assembly CEQK01 (sample SAMEA2621229, study PRJEB7988) | marine metagenome | biome: marine biome (ENVO:00000447); feature: deep chlorophyll maximum layer (ENVO:xxxxxxxx); material: "saline water (ENVO:00002010), including plankton (ENVO:xxxxxxxx)" | depth 150 m
ATTTTATGCCGAGGCTACCAGGCTATAATTTTATTATACCACTAGATGTAGTATGTCAAGCTATTCTTGTACTAAACCTTGTACCCTACGTCCTCTTCTTGCAGGTCCTGTCATAGGAGTAAATCTACTTGCTTCTTCTGCCTCTAAGACTCTAACTTGTTCTAATTCTTCTGGACTTCTAAATACTGCTGCTTCTGTAAATTCTTCTACATCAAATTCATCTTCTACTTCTCTACCACCTCTGGCTTGTAGTTCTTGTATTCTAGGAACTTCTAGTTGTGCTTCTTGAAATAACTGTCTAGCTTGTGCTTGTGTTATTCCTGCAGCTTGTAGTTCTTGTGCTTTAGCTAAAGATATAATATCTCCAAATCCTGCTCTTCTAGCTTCACCACCAATTTGTGAAACTGCAATTCTTTTGTTTAATATTTCTTCACCTAACTCTGGTTTGATAGCAGAAGCAAATATCGCTTCATCTGTTAATTCTATGTCATAATTTTGTTTATAAAAATCTTGAACTTGTGGTATGTTGTTTTTTATTCCTTCAAATACAACATCTATTCTTCCTTTAAATTCAGAAGGTGAAACATCACCTGCAATTAGATTGCTAAACGTGTCATCAAATAATTCAGGATTTAACCCATAATCTTCTAAAGATAATTTATAACTTTCTTTTACTGCTAGATATTCTGCTTCGTTGTATCTTACTGTTCTATCGGCTCTTTTGTTACCAGGAAAGTAATCGTCATACACAGGGTCTTGCCTTAATTTACCTAATGCTACATCTATATTTCTATCAGATTCTGCATAATAATCTACATATTTATTTATTACTTCGTCAGGTAAATATGGAAATAAACCTTTTGCTAATTGTAAAAACTCTTCCATTACGCTCTACCTCTCTGTCCAGAACCAAAAGCCTGTGACATAGCTTTTAATGCTTCTTGTGTAGGTTTAGCAACATTATCTTCTAAACCTTTTTTAAATAAATATTGTCCTGCTTTAACTGTATCATTTAATTTTATAACTTCCTGCACTACATCAGAAGCATCATCTACGTTTTGACCCCAAGCATTTTGTACAAATCCTCGCCAAGGTGAAGCTATTTCTTCATAAGTTAAATCTTCGTCATACTCTGGAAATAAACTTTTTCTTGATGCTTTTAATTTGTCTATAAGTTTTATTTCACCATTAGGGTCATTACGCAACATACCTGCCCATTGTTCTATCTGACTATCTTTTACATTTGCACCAAATATTGGACCCCACCATTGGGATACTAAATCTTTTACTTGTTGCTCTCCAGCTCTTGTTGTATCAAAAGTTACTCCACCTTCATCTATAAATGTTTGCATACCCGTATCAATATCACCAGGCAACTGAGGGTCAGCCAATAATTTTATTTGTTCATCTGTATAAGTACCTGACCATTGTCCTGTGGTAAACTTTTCTGAAACCCAGTTAACTAAATCATCTGTTAAGTTAAATATACCTGCAGAAACCATAGCGTTTTTAATTTTTATTCTGTCATCAAATACTTTTTCTAAAGCATCTTTAGTCATTACTTCGCCTGTGTCAGGATTAACTTGCTGTGCTAATAACAACCATTCTCGCTCTGCTTGTGTATGTGTTCTCCACCACTCTGTAGATTCCCACTCTGCATCAGTTACTGTTCTACCTTCTAGCGTTGATTCTGCTAAAAGATACAACATTTCTTCTGACTTTAACCAAGGTCTAACTGCTGCTTGTTTTTCTACTGCACCAACAAATGACTCCCAAGGGTTTCTTGTTGGGTCTATTATTGAAGGGTCATACAACTCTACAGAGTTACCAAATACTAAACTTCTATCCCAATCATCTTTTGAAGGAGTTGTAAATGTAATATTATCTGCTTCAACCGGACCAAATATGGCAACTAAATCTTCTTTTGTAGCTGTATATCGTAGTGGTGTAGCGTTAGAGTCTCCAGGTATTCTATATACTATTGCAATGTTACCTTCATAATCCCAGAACTCTGCACCTTTTGGTATTGCACCTAAATCTATATCTACTGTAGTTGTTGGGTCTGATGGACCAGGTGTTTGTGCACCAAAACCATTGTCTGTTCCGCTACCACCATTATCATCTGGAATTACTGGTTCTGCTGGTTGAATCATTACATCCTGTACTGGTAATATAGTTCCTGTATTTAATTGCACATTACCATCAGGTAAATATTTTTCTACTGTGTTTCCTGATTCTTCTGTATAATCACTAAACTCTGGCAAATCTTTTGTTTTAATGGCACCTTTATATACGTCTCCGTATGTACCTTTTATATACTCATCTACTAAACTTTCCTCTACGTCTGCGTAGGAACCACTTTGTAATCTTATTTGTACTAATGCCATTAGAGAATATTCGCTCCTGATTGTATAGCTCGTTTCTTAGCTTCTGATAGTGTAGAGTAAACATTTATCAAAGAATTGTTTAATTCAGAATCCATATTACGTCTATATTTATCCATCATATTTAATTCGCTTTGAGTTCTTTTTCTAGGATTTACTGATTGCTGTGCAGCTGCCATTCTTTTAAACTTATTAATTTCGTCTTGTTGCATAGTAGCTTGTTCTTTCTTGTAATCTTCTTCCATTTTTCTCTTTGTATATAATTTAAGTTCTTTATCCATTATATCCTTAAATTCAAGTGCCTCGGGTTGTTTATCAGTATAAAATTTTCTTGTAGTGTTAAAGTACAAAGCACTCATAACATCTTCTGTTTTATCAGACTTTATTTCTTTAGATTTAATTTCATACATTTCTTTGAATACTTTAGTTTGTGTTGACAAGTCAGCATTCTTTAAAAATTGTCTAACAACTTTTTTTTGTGAGTTAGTAAACTTTCTAACATCTTTTTCTTTTTCTCCTACAACATTTGTTGATAGTTGTTTTTTTTGTAACTTAGACATACCAGGTAATTCAACGCCTTCTTCTTCCATAACTTTATATATTGCAGACATTTCAGTATTTATATTTGTTTGGTATATACCCCAAGAATCTGAAGTAGGGTCTTTTGCATCTTGTACAAATGGAACTCCACCTTCTCTTGATTCATAAGCAATAATTGGCACTATGTAATTAATAACATTTTCGTCCACATAGCCTATGCCGTTTAATGCGGCTATAACATCTTCTAACGTAAAGGTCTCTGCCTCCATTACCTAATCCTCATTGAGGTTCCTAATATAGACCTATTTACATTATTAAAATTAAGTTCTGCTCTTGCCTGTCTTTCTGGATATTCTCTAAATGATTTATACAAAGGTTCTATTTTTTCTAAAAATGTCTCTGATGCACTAAATGGTTCCGGCTCTGTTACTGGTTTCATTAAAGCACCTTCTAAAGCAGATGCTTCTTCAGCTGGTAAACCATCTAAATACTTAACCTTTTCTGGTTCAGGAAGTCTATCGTATTCTTGTTTTAATTTGAATATAGCTATTTCTTCGTTTCTTTTAATTTCTTGGTTTATGAACTCATTCATAGTTCCTCTAAACTCTTCTAGTTCTGCAGCAGTAAAGTCTCTTCTTTTACCTATAGCTTTTTGCAAATTATCTCTGAGCATTTTTCCTCTATCTACAGTTTGCATAACTTCTTGTGTGTAATCTTTTATTTGTTGTAGTTCATTATTGAATCTATTGTTAATTTGATTACCTAAAAATTCCATAGGGTCTATATTTACATTATTACCCATTGACCAACTATTAAATCTTGCACCATTTACATCATTAAACCAAGCTCTTACTGCTTGTTTTGTAGCTGCATCATTAGAGCCTGGATTATAAGCACCTGTTAAATAACCTGCGTCTTCTAGTAAATCCTGCATATTGCCAATGTTTACTGGATTAAAAGTAGCTCCTGATAAATACAAATCTCCTTCATAACTTGGTATTAAAGTTAAACCAGGATATGCAATTTGTGCAGGAACATATTTTTCTTCTATAGTAACTCCATCCCAGTTAGGATTTAAAATAGCGTTAGGTACACCTGAGTAATATATACCTGTTTCATAAGCAGCAGCAATATCTGCTGTAACTTCTTCTGCTCTCTTTATAGCTATAGCTTCATTTTCACCTGCTGTTGCTTGATTAATAATATCTATAGAAGCGTCAGCTTCATCTATAAGTGGTGTTTGTGGATTGTCTAGTGACCAACCAGGGTTTTGTGATAACCACTCAACAACTGTTCTAGCGTTTATTTTTTTTGCTTCACCATTTGGTCCATATACTGTAATCATTTAGTTTTCCAATTCTTCCAAGACAGATATTACGTTGCCTTCTCTATCTTCATAATACTCTTTATTTAACTCTTTAGAACCTATTAAGTTCCAAAATATAGCAAACTCTGCACTTTGATATGATAGTTGTTCTCCAAGTAATTGCAGGTTTTTTCTATATGGTTGTGTCAACATAGTGTTTTTTAAATAATATTGCTGACTTGCTACGTTTCCATACTTGTTATCAATACCTTTTAGTTTACCAATTTCTGCTAATGTAGATTCTCTTGCGTCCATATATATTTTTAGTGGTGCATACAATGGACTTTCTTGTATTTGTTTTAATATATCTTCTGATAGTTTATCTTGTCCTCTAACATCTATACCCATAGCCAACTCTATTTCATTCCATCTAGTAACATCTTGCGATAAAGTTATAGACTTGACGTACCAATTAGGAAACACAGTGTCAACCATTGCGAATATCTCTCCTTTTTCTGACATTGTTAATGGTCTTCCTAATTCTTTTTCTTTCATCAAAGTTTCATAAGACCACATACGACTACCTACTACTTTGTTTGTTTCTTCAATCCACTCTTCAGCAGTAAATTTTACTATATTGCCTTTTCTTCTTTGTGCAAATCTTGCTTCATAAGAATAATCGGCACCTGGCATAGGAGCTGGTGCAAACAAACCAAATATATTTGGTATGTGTTCTTCAAGATTTGCGTTAGTTCTTTCCCAATCGAAACCTTCTTCTGTTGTACTTCTTATACCTGCTTCGTTGTAGCTAGAGCCTCTTGTTAAGTAGGTTAATGACTCTATACCTTCGCCACCTTCTAACCAATTAGGTCCTAATATTTGTGTCATAGCTAATATTGCGGCTTCATCACTACCATCAAATACTGTTTTTAAATTACTATAAATAGACATAATTGCAGAAAATCTTAAGTATCCTTCTCCATCTATACCTAGCTCTACATCTTTACCAAAAAACTCTTCATAATCTTTTATAGTTTGTGCGTCTGTTCTCAGTCTGTAATCATACGAATAACCAGCAGGTAAATAAAACTGATTAAAAGCTCTGACTAACAATGTTTGTGTTGCTACTTCTTTTGCTCCTTCTAACAATTTATCTTGGTCTATACCACCTGCTTCATTTGTAATACTTACTATTTCACCTGCACTATTTGTATAAAATCCTGTTACTGATAATGCTTTTGCTGTTTCTATTAAATGCGTATTCCATAAGTATTCATCAGCAAATACTCCTTTTCCTTCAGACCAAGCTGTTATAGCTTTTACCATATATGCTGGCAACAAATAAGTTGCACCAAACTTTTTAAATGATTCTGCATCAGATACTTTTACTCCAAAAGGATTAAAATGTTTTTGTAGCATATCAAACTCTGGTGTATCCGGTACGTACAAACCTGCTGGTATTTGTAAATATGGTCCTGCACCAGGACCTTCTCCTTGTGTTACCATATTTATAGCTTGAAGCGGAGCACTTGCATTTATTTTTAGCCTATCACTTTGGTCATAAAAATAATTACCTTCTACAGCCGGCCCTATCCAAGGATAAGTAAAATATTTTTCTCCATTAGGTCCTTCATTTATCCAACCTTCTTGCTGAGCTCCATTAACAACTAACCCTGCTTTTCTAATAGCAAATGGATTCCTAGATAATACTCCTGTCCAAGTAGATACTTGTTCTATGTAAGCTCCCATAAATGGGTACATAAGTCTTGTTACGTCAGCAAAGTAACCTCTTTCTGACAAATTAAATAACAAGTTATTGTGTATAAATAATGCTCTAGCATCTACAAAAGTTTCTACTTCTTCAAGACTTGTAAATAATTGAGTTCCTGCAGGTGGTTTTTTTGTTTTAGACTCTTCAATAGCTTCTAAAATAATATCTTTTGTGCTTTTATTCATAGCATCTAAATCAAAAAACTTTTCCATACCTTTTATAAGTTTGTCATTTTTAATTTTTGTTGTAAACATTTTTGGTAATTTGTTTAAAGATTTAACAATATCTTTTTTAGTTTGTGCATCAGATAAAAAATAAGCGTCACCATATGATTTGCCTCTTATTGTTCTATACAATGGACTTCTGTTACCTGCCCTTTCTATTCCTGCTGGAAATTCAAACAATGCGGTTACAGCAGCATCTAATACTTTTTTAATTTGATTTTGTGCTTCTTTAACATCTGTAAGTTTTAATGAGGGTCTTCCTTGCTGTACTAAAGGAAATCCCATAAACACAGGCTCTCCGCCTTTTGCTATTTCTTCTCTTATTTGTGGTGCTAACTCATCAAACGAATCTTCTAAATATTTATAAAACTTTTTATCATCTACTGTCATTCTTTTAACAGTTTGTATCATCTCAGATATAGTGTTACCTTGTGGAACATCTATAATTGTTAAAGATTCTGTTACACCTTTTTTGTTTACTATTTCTAAAGTGTCTGAACCACTAGCAATAAATTTTAATATTGCAGGGTCATTACTAATTTCTTTTACTCTTTGATAAAGCGTGTCAACATAAGCTAAAGTTTTTTCATAAGTAGATAAAGCATTACCAGGTGTCATATTGTCATCTAATAAATTTGTTTGATAGTCTAATCTAACGTTATCTAAATCACCTCTAAATAATCTTTTAGCTAACGTAGATTCACTAACATTATTTATTAAATTGTCTGCAACTATATTTGTTAACTTACCTAAATTTAATAATTTTATTTCTTCTAATACTGCAGTTAAATATTGTTTTTTTAATTTTGGATTTTGAAAAGCATCATCAATTGTATAATCAACATAACCTTTTTTAAGATTTTCTATGACATTATCACCAAAAAATAATCTTGTATTATCTCTGGAGACTCTACCAAAAGCATCTGTTTCTTCAACGATTTCTCCTAATAATGTTCTATTATTTTTTCCTAACAACAAACCGAAATATTCTATAGGATGTTTAAATAATGATGGATAACCATCTGCTGCTAATTTTGCTTGACCATCACTTGTAATTCTTACAGGGAAAGCTATTCTTGTAATTAATTGCAAAGGAGTCCATATGCCTTTTTGCAAACCCCACATTAAATTTATAATAGAACGAGTAGCTAATCTAGGACTATCAATAATTCTACTTTTTTCAAACCATCCTGTAGCAACTAAATCTTTGTCAAAATATTTATCTATGCCTTGTGCAATTTTTTTTCCATAGGCTAATTCCATATTTCTAATACCTTTAGAAACTCTACCTGTACTGTTTCTAATACTTCTCATATTAGGAACAGTTATACTTTCTTTAAGTAATTGTTGAGGTAAATGCGGTGTAGGTGCTTTTTGTTTTTTTCCATCAACAACAATTTCTTTACCCATATCATCTAGTTTTGCTCTTTGACCAGGAAACACACCTTCAATACCTTTTATAACTTTATTAGCACCTGTTTTAACATTGTGCCAACTTAATATATCGCTAACCCAATAACTGCTTACATTTTCTGTACTAAATCCTCTTAAATTGCCTTTAGTAATATCTAAAAATGATTCAATAACATCTGGTCTTTCTTTAGCTTCTTCCATAGCTTCACCAGCTGCATCCAATATTTTATTAAACACTTGTTTCTGGGTTGTGTAACCTATATTAGCATTTGTATTTTGAAGAGTAGCATTTACAAAACTTGCTAATAACCTATTGCCTTTTTCTGCAGGTATTCTTGAATTGATAATAAACCTTCTAGTATTTTCAATTACCTCTGCTTGGTTTTGCCATACAAAAGTATCTTTAGGTGTCCAGTCTCCCCATAATCTTCTTGCTTTATCTTTTTCTTTATTACTAGATAAATTATTAAATATTTTATTTAAACCAATACTCTCTGCAGTTTTGTTCCATTTATACCCTTGTGGCATATTAGGCATACCTTTAGGGTCTTTAAATATAAATTTTTCAAAAGCATTTCTTACTGCTTGTTCTTTTTGTTTTGGTGTTCCTAATTTACTTGCTTTAATTAATTCTTGTGATAATTCTGGAGTAAAATTTTTAACAATTAAATTTGTGTCATCTAAATTTTCTGACCAGGCTTTCATAATTTGTCCACCTTCATCTGATTTAAGAAAGTAGTTCATAGCTTTTTCTCTGTTTACAGTTCTTAGCCTAGTAACTCCATCATTACCTACTTCTTTTATTAACCCAAAAGTTTTGTATCTTTGTCTAGTGCTCTGTGAAATGCCTTGTAATTTATTTGCTAAGTCTCCCCTTATAAATAAGATACCATCAATAATTCCTGATATATTTCTATACGCATTTGTATTAGCATCTACAAATTCACCTGCTACCAAACCTCCTGCTGTTACAGGTTGTGCTTCTGTAGTAGAAGAAAAAGCAGAACCTTTAAAATTAGCATACAACTGTCCTCTTCTGTTTGATTCATCCCAAGCCTCAGAACCGCTGCCAAAGTACGGAAACCAAGAATTGCCTAAACCAGATTCATTACCTGGACTTTCTAAATCAAAAAACTTATCACCAAATTGTTCAAACCCAACTGTTAAAGCAGATGGTCCTGCTTTCTCAAATGCTGGTCCACCATCTAAAAATGGAATAAAGTCTTTTGTTAAATCTTCTTTTCCTTCTACATACTTTGGTTTTATTTGTTTTAAAAATTCTTTCATAAATATAGGATTAGTAAATGCTTTTGTTAAGTCTAAATACTCTTCACCATTTTTTGTAAAAGATATATCCTGACCTTCTTCTACAGATTTTTTAATTGCTTCACCTCTAGCAATCATATATGTTTTTAGTAACCTACTAACAAATTGTGGGTAAGCTGCTACACCAGTTGATGCAACTTGTGTAAATTTTTTAAACTGTCCTTTAGTTCTTTCAAATACATTTCTGTCATCTTGTGCAGCTCTTTTACCTGCAGCTTCTAACGTTTGCATCCAGTTATAAATACCCGCATTTGATAATTGAAAATCTCTAGCATTTTTTCTTATTGTTCTACCATCATTTGCAAAATTATTTACATAAGATAAAACATAAGGTTCTGCTTGTTCTGGTGTAAGCCCATACTTTCCTAAAGTTGTTACTAAACCTGACGGAGCAAAGTTATAAACAGAAGCTAATTGTTTTATGTTTTCTGCTTGTTCTGGTGTTACAGAATCAAACTTTGTTTCTTTTTGTTTATCTAACAAATACTTTTCTGTAATAGAATTTTGTACTGCCTTATTAGATTGGCTATATTCTGGATATAGCATTATGTAGTTCTTAGTAATATATTCAGAATATCGTCATTAAAACCTGATTGAACATAAGCTGATACCATATCTGAATTTTTATACTCTGTACCAGGTCTAGCTATTGGAAAATTTTGTGCATTAGATATTGTAAAATTACCAGGTTGTATTGTTTGAGCACCTGTCATAATACTTTCATCTTGTCTTTCTGTTGCTCTATCTATACCAGCAGATAAATCTATTTTAGGTTGTGGTAAATCTTTAACGTTTGGCAAACCACCAGTAACTTCTACTTGTCTTTTAATTTCTTCACCGGTTCCATAAGTCTCACCTTTGGTAAGACCAGGTATCATACCTTTTGTATTATCAACAAAGTTACGACCTGTAGATAAACTTGACCCGTTATAATTATTTTTAGAAATCCTGACCATCTTCATCCTCATCATCGTAATACATAAAAGTAGAACTTATAATCATATAACCAAAAGGAAAAGCTAAAGGAGGCATTTTATCTGTAAATATTTTAGGTTGAGGTATACCTTCCTCCATCAAAATATCATCTCCTAAAATATCTACATCCTCTAAAGAGTTCATAACTATATCTGCAAAATCTTTATTGATTGACATTATCCTCCCAAACCTTGTAATAGTTGTTGTATGCCTGGTGGAGCTCCCTGTGGTGGTAGGGATGCTCCTCCAAGCAATTCTTGTTCAGCGACTGGTATTTCTGGTTCTTCTGCAGTAAAGAATTTATCTAATATGCTTTGCATATCATCTGGATTTTTTCTTATCTGCACAACAGCCATAGTTGCTTTTGGATTCCCTTGCTGTGCCTGAGCCAATAATGTATCAAACAATACTTTGTCTGCTTTTTCTTTTGTAATTCTCATATTTACCATACTTAAATTATCAAGTCCATCTAAATTTTCTTGCAATGTTTGTGTATCTATAATACCAGCTTGTAGTAACTGCAGCCCTGTTACAATTTTCTGTGGCTCATCATAACCAGCCATAGCACCGTAAACTCTTCTTGTTTTATATGCACCTTGTATATCTCTAGTTGGGTCATACTTTTCTGAAAAAAATTGGTTATTGTAATATCCAGACAGTTCTTTTGATTGACCACCGTACATTTTTTCATCCCACTCTAATCTTTTAGCATCAATCATTTCTATAGCATCTGACATAACTGTATGATATTCTCTAATCATAAGAGACATACTTGCACCTAATTCTTCTAGTCCTCTACCTGTAGCAAAACTTAGTGGAGATTGTGAATCATCTGTTACAGGATATGCACCACCTACACGAAGTTGTCTTTCTATTCTATCAATCTGTTGAAAAATCTGATAAGGAACATTTGATGCAGGTTTGCTTACTTGTGTACCTGGAGCTAAAAAGTTTACTGAATATCTACCTTTACGATATTGTCCTGATTCTATTTCTCCTGATATATTTGTTTCTGTGAATACTGCGTCCTCCATAGCAATTATTGACATAACATTTATCTTTGCCATAGAAGCCATAAGTCCTATAATTTGGTCATACTGTCCTTGTAATCTGTCAAAAGCAAATTTCTTTGCAATAACAAATGAAGGACCACTATCAAGTGGATTTGGTATAAAATCAAGAATAGTAGCAGAAGTCATATGAAATACATAAGTACCTTCTTCGTTATAATACTCTGCAATTAAATCACCATCTCCATTTGAGTTAGCCCAACTACCATTATATGAATCTGTATAGGCAGAAGCATAAGCACTACCTATGCCCAATGTATTTACTTGATAAGCATTTTTTTGATTTATTTTATCAGCAAAATTTGGATAGGCTTTACTAAGAGCTTTTTTAGGAACTCTTCTAATTATTGCCATTTCATTTGGTTGTTGGTCTGCACCAAAATAACCAGGAAAACAATTATAAGG
>CEQK01008848.1_pt1 | contig 11356 bp, 10 predicted proteins | sample 531051 | NCBI WGS metagenome assembly CEQK01 (sample SAMEA2621229, study PRJEB7988) | marine metagenome | biome: marine biome (ENVO:00000447); feature: deep chlorophyll maximum layer (ENVO:xxxxxxxx); material: "saline water (ENVO:00002010), including plankton (ENVO:xxxxxxxx)" | depth 150 m
CGGATCCAGGTTTCCAGCGGCTCGCCGAAATCGATCCATTGATCGGCGCTGTACCAGAGCGGCTCGGGATCGACGCCGCGGTCGCGCAGCATGCGCTCCAGCATGAAGATGGATGCGATCTGCAGAAGCTGCACGGTCTCACCCTTGTTGTTCCGCACAGGCAGAGGTCCGATGGCACCGGCCGTTCCGGTTCGTCCGCTGAACAGCGTGGAATTCAGGACGATGCCGCCGCCGATGAAGGAACCGACATAGAAATAGACGAAATCCGGATAGTGCGGGCCAACGCCGAAAACGAGTTCGGCACCGCAGGCGCTGGTAGCGTCGTTCTGCAGGAAGACAGGATAACTCACCCGCGCGGCGATCTCCGCTTGCAGATCGAAGCCGCGCCATTGCTCCATCACGCCGGGTGGCGCGCCGACCTCACTCGCCCAGTTCCACAATTCGAAGGGAGCGGCGACCCCGACACCGGCAATGGTGGAGCGTTGCTTTGCGGCCAGGTCCGCTTCGATGTCGTCGATACTTTCGGTGATGAAGTTGATGATTTCGGTCGTATCCGGGTAGCGATAGGTGCGGTGACGGTTCAGGCGAATTTTGCCGGTGAAATCCATGAGGACGAGATCGGCGCTGCGCCGCCCGATTTTCACACCGTAGGAAAGAACCGCGTCGGGATTGAGGTGCATCGGTACCGACGGTTGCCCCACCCGTCCGCGCAACGGCTCGCCTCGCACAAGCAGCTCTTCCTTCTCGAGCGCGCGCATGATGACGGAAACGGTCTGCGGCGAAAGGCCGGTGCGCCGGGCGATTTCGGCTTTTGACACACCGGGCTGAAGCCGTACCAGCGACAGGACCAGCCGTTCATTATAGGCGCGCACGCGCACCTGGTTGGCCCCGCCCGACATGCTGGAATAGGTGGCATTGTCGCCGGTTTTCGGTCGATTGTCAGTAAAGGTCATTGCCGCTCCTCGTCCGGCCTGGATAGCACACCCTCCTTGCGCCGTCCTGCCCCTAGCATTGCAGATATAATTACTAAATCAACTGGATTTATTTATTGACAGACGCGTCCATCCCGACAATTAATAGGCCGTCGCCACAGCACTCCAGAGGAGCGAGATGCTGTTGCAGGAGGAGTATCCCGGCCGTGGTTTTGCACAACCAGCGACGCCGGCACGACCATCAAACTGGGAGGAAGATTATGAAGAAATCTCTGTTGACGTCCACGCTCGGCGCACTTGCGCTCGGTGTCGCTTTTGCCGCTCCGGCAAGTGCTGAAAACATCTCGGCATGCCTGATCACCAAGACCGATACCAACCCCTTCTTCGTCAAGATGAAGGAAGGTGCGACTGAAAAGGCCAAGGAACTTGGCATCGAGCTCAAGAGCTTCGCCGGCAAGATCGACGGCGACCATGAAACCCAGGTCGCGGCCATCGAGACCTGCATCGCCGATGGCGCGAAGGGCATTCTGCTCACCGCGTCCGACACCTCGTCCATCGTCTCGTCGGTCAAGCAGGCCCGCGACGCCGGTCTTCTGGTGATCGCGCTCGACACCCCGCTCAACCCCATCGACGCGGCCGACATGACCTTTGCCACCGACAACTTCAAGGCTGGCGAACTGATCGGCCAGTGGGCCAAGGCCAAGCTCGGCGACGAGGCCGCAAACGCCAAGATCGCCATGCTCGACCTCGGTGTGAGCCAGCCAACCGTCGGCGTTCTGCGCGACCAGGGCTTCCTTCAGGGCTTCGGCATTGATCTCGGCGATCCCAACAAGTGGGGCGACGAAACCGATCCGCGCGTCGTCGGCCATGACGTGACCGCCGGCAACGAGGAAGGTGGCCGCACCGCAATGGAAAATCTGCTGGCGGCCGATCCGATGATCAACGTCGTCTATACCATCAACGAGCCGGCTGCCGCAGGAGCCTATGAGGCGCTCAAGGCCATCGGCCGCGAAGGCGACGTGACCATCGTTTCCGTCGATGGCGGCTGCCCCGGCGTCCAGAATGTCGCCGACGGCGTGATCGGCGCCACCTCGCAGCAGTATCCGCTACTGATGGCTTCCAAGGGCATCGAGGCGATTGCCGCCTGGGCCAAGGACGGCACCAAGCCGCAGCCGACCGAAGGCAAGGACTTCTTCGATACCGGCGTGGAACTGGTGACCGACCAGCCGGTCGATGGTGTTCCGTCGATCTCGGTGAAGGAAGGCATGGACCGCTGCTGGGGCTGATGCCTGAGCCCGGGCTGCCATTGGCGGCCTGACAAAAACGGGAAGCGGGGGCGGAGATCCGCGCTTCCCATGGCGCATTGCCGGTCGCAAGCGGCCGGCGCAAGGGAGGAATGAGCGCCCATGTCGGACAATGTCACGACGGACAAATACGAATCCGCCAGCAATCGCGAAGAAAAGCTCGCCGAGTTTGAGGTTCACAAGCGCGGGATGATCGGCAATGTGCAGCACTGGCTGCACCTGACACCGGCTGCCGTTCCGCTGATCGTTCTGATCGCCTCGATTTTGATCTTCGGCATGCTGATCGGCGACCGCTTCTTCTCGCCCTTCGCGCTCACCCTGGTCCTCCAGCAGGTCCAGATCGTCGGCATCGTTGCCGCCGCCCAGAGCCTCATCATCCTGACGGCAGGCATCGACCTCTCGGTCGGCGCGATCACCGTGTTTTCGTCGGTGATCATGGGCCAGCTGACATTCCGCTATGGCATGCCCCCGAGCCTGGCCATTCTCTGCGGCCTGATCTTCGGCACGATGTGCGGGGCGCTCAACGGCATCCTGGTCTCGCGCGTCAAGCTGCCGCCCTTCATCGTCACGCTCGGCACGTGGCAGATCATTCTCGCCTCGAACTACCTGTACTCGGCCAACGAGACAATTCGCGCGCAGGAGATCGAGGCCCAGGCACCGCTGTTGCAGCTCATGGGTACCAAGTTCCAGCTCGGCGGCGCGATCTTCACGCTCGGCGTCATTTTCATGATCGTCCTCATGATCGTGCTTGCCTGGGTGCTGCGTCACACCGCATGGGGCCGCCACGTCTATGCCGTGGGCGACGATCCCGAGGCGGCACAGCTTTCCGGCGTCAACGTCAAGGCCACGCTTCTCTCCGTCTATGCGCTCGCGGGCCTCATCTGCGCGTTTGCCGGCTGGGCCCTCATCGGCCGCATCGGATCGGTCTCCCCCACCTCGGCCTACGAAGCCAACATCGAATCCATCACTGCCGTGGTGATCGGCGGCATCTCGCTCTTCGGCGGGCGCGGCTCGATCCTCGGCGCACTGTTCGGCGCGCTGATCGTCGGCGTCTTCTCGCTCGGGCTGCGCCTGATGGGCGCGGACGCGCAATGGACCTATTTCTTTATCGGTGTGCTGATCATCGCCGCCGTTGCCGTGGACCAGTGGATCAGAAAGGTATCGGCATGAGTGAACCCATCCTGAAAGGCCGCGGCCTGATCAAGCGCTACGGCCGCGTGACAGCCCTCGACCGTTGCGACTTCGACCTGATGCCCGGCGAGATCCTTGCCGTCATCGGTGACAACGGCGCCGGCAAATCGACTCTCATCAAGGCGATCTCCGGCGCGGTGACGCCGGAAGAAGGCGATATCTGGATGAACGGCAAGAAGGTCCACTTCGCCTCACCCAGTGAAGCGCGCGAGGCCGGCATCGAGACCGTCTACCAGACGCTTGCCATGTCGCCCGCACTCTCGATTGCCGACAACATGTTCATGGGCCGCGAGATCCGCAAACCCGGCATCATGGGCAAGGTCTTCCGGCAGCTCGATCGTGCGGAGATGGAAAAATTCGCCCGGCAGAAACTGTCCGACCTCGGGCTGATGACGATCCAGAACATCAACCAGTCAGTGGAGACACTGTCGGGTGGTCAGCGTCAGGGCGTGGCCGTGGCGCGCGCGGCTGCCTTCGGCTCCAAGGTCATCATCCTCGATGAACCGACGGCAGCACTTGGCGTCAAGGAATCTCGCCGCGTGCTCGAACTGATCCAGGACGTGAAATCGCGCGGCATCCCGATCATCCTGATCTCGCACAACATGCCGCATGTTTTCGAGGTCGCCGACCGCATCCACGTCCACCGCCTCGGACGGCGGCTCTGCGTGATTAACCCCAAGGACTACACCATGTCCGACGCGGTCGCTTTCATGACCGGAGCCAAGGAACCGCCAACGCAAGAACTGGCGGCCTGACACAACTCAAATCCGGCATTGCTCCTCCGATGCCGGATTTCTTTATGCCTTGCTCACCGCCCGCCTGATGCTTCGGCGATCGCCCGCTCGCGCAATTCGCGCCGGATCACCTTGCCCGTGGTCGTCAAAGGCAGACTTTCGACAAAAGTGATCTCTCGCGGATATTCATGCGCCGAAAGCCGCGTCTTCACCCAGTCGCGGATCTCGTTCGACAGCGCCTCGCCCGGTTCGTAGCCGTCCGCGGGCACCACATAGGCTTTGACGATTTCCGTGCGAACCGGATCGGGCTTGCCGACGGCCGCGGCCAACGCCACGCCCGGATGCCCGGCCAGACAATCCTCGATTTCCGACGGGCCGATACGGTAACCCGACGAGGTGATCACGTCGTCGTCGCGGCCGAAGAAGGTCACATAGCCCTCTTCGTCTCTCACGCCCTGGTCGCCGGTCAGCAGCCAGTCGCCGATGAACTTGGCCTTGGTCGCCGCCTCGTTCTGCCAGTAGCCCAAGAACATCACCGGATCGGGACGCTTCACCGCGATCTGCCCGGCCTTGCCCGCCGGGACCGGATTGCCGTCACCATCGATCACCGCCACCTCGTGGCCCGGCACCGTCTGGCCGATCGCGCCGCCCTTGGTGACGCCCTTCGCCTGGCAGGACGCGAGCACGAGATTGCACTCCGTCTGGCCGTAGAACTCGTTGATGGTCAGCCCCAGTTCGCGCTTCGCCCACTCATAGGTTTCACGTCCGAGCGACTCGCCCCCCGAACCGATCGTGCGCAGCTTGAGATTGAACCGCGCGCGCGGATCCTTCGCCGTCTTCATGATGCGAAGCGCGGTCGGCGGGATGAAGGCATTACGCACATCCATCTCGTCGAGAATGCGGAAAGCCAGTTCCGGATCGAATTTTTGGGCAGGCGAGGACACAACAGGCACGCCGAGCAAAAGTCCCGGCAGAAGCACGTTCAACAGACCGCCCGCCCAGGCCCAGTCGGCAGGCGTCCAGAGCCGGTCGCCCGGCTGCGGCAGGAATTCGTGGTGCGTCTGCACGCCCGGAATATGGCCGATCAGCACCCGGTGCGCATGAAGCGCGCCCTTGGGCGGACCGGTCGTGCCCGAGGTGAAGATCATCATTGCCGGATCTTCGAGCCCGGTCTCGATCTCGAGGGGCGCGTCGGAGTGGTCTTCGATCAACGAGGCAAAAGACACGTGCTCGCCCGGCTCGCCTACGGCAATGACCAGAGCTTCGATATTGGGCAGGCCCTCGCGGATCGGCGCGACCTTGCCCGCACCCGTTTCAGTGGTGACCAGCACCTTCGCACCCGATGCCTTCAGCCGGTGACCCAGCGCTTCGACACCGAACAAAAGCGCCAGGGGCACCGCGATCGCCCCCATCTTGTAGATCGCCACATGGGCGATCACCGTCGCGAACCCCTGCGGCAGCATCAGAGCCACCCGGTCACCCGGTTGCACGCCGAGCGAAGCCAGCCCGCGCGCAAACGCGTTCGAGCGCTTCGCCAGTTCGCCATAGGTGAGAGACAGATGATCGCCGTCGGGCGAGAAATGCTGCAGACAGACCCGGTCCGGCTCCCGCGCCGCCCAGTCGTCCGACACCGCCCGGCCGATATTGAAATCCGCAGGCAGGTCCCAGCGAAACTCGCTCCGGGCCGCGTCGAAGGGGATGTCGGGATTGATCAGCAACGGCGGATACTCCAACCGGGACGGCGAGGACACCCCAGGCTTCATCGAGCTACGGCCATAGCGTATCGGAACGGCGCATGGCAACTAGTACCCGATATGCACGACGCCCAAGCCACGCGACCGGGAAAGAACGAACGGGCGGGAGAAGAGCTCCCACCCGTCAGCAGGGTCTGGGATCTCGCCTCTCACACCGCATTGCTCTGCTGTGCGAGAAGTTCGGTCGCAAAATCACGGTAGGAATGGAGCTGCCTTCCGAGGAGCGTGGTCAACCTGTCGACGTCACCCGCTTCCGGGATCATGCCGTCGCTGACATAGCGCTCCGCCATCAGCCGCATTTCATAGGCCGTCCATTTCGGCATGACATTTGCCATGTTGGCCTCGAAGCCGCTTGGGTCGTCCCCGCCATAAGCAACCGGGCGCCCGAGCACTTCTGACCAGAGCGCGGCGATGCCCGAACCGGTGAGCGTATCGGGACCGACCACGTTGATGATCTCGAGCGGCAACTTGCCCTCTGCGCTGTCGCGCCGGATCAGTTCGATTGCTGCCACCTCGGCGATGTCGCGGCCGTCTACCATCGCGACGCCCTTGGCACCGACCGGCATCGGATAGACGCCATGATCGAAGATCACATCCTTGATCATCACGTCGTTCTCGATGAAATAGCTCGGACGCAGGATAGTGGCGCTGAAGTCCATCGCCGCCAGCATGCGCTCAGCGCCGGATTTGACCGCGAAATGCGGGACGTTGACCGCGCCCTCGGCATCGAAAACCGACTGATAAACGACCCGTTCGACGCCCGCCTCGCGGGCGAGGTTGAGGATGATGATGGCCTGGGTAAATTCGTCCCCGCTCACCGCATTGAGCAGGAAAAGCGTGCGCACGCCATCGAATGCGGCGCGCATGGCGTCGAGGTCGAGGAATTCGCCCTGCACGACTTCCACGCCGGCGGGGAAATCCGCCTTCGCGGCATCGCGGGTCAGGACGCGAACCTTGGCATCGCGCTTGAGAAGTTCACTGACGACGTGGCGGCCGATGCGGCCGGTAGCGCCTGTTACGAGAATGGTCATTGGCTTTCTCCCTTTCGGAGCGTTGTTGACGACCGGAATATGAGTGGCTCATAAGAGATCCGGGAGACCGAATTTTTGGACAAACCGTCTCACTGACGGAACAGTTGATTGACATTCGTTCAGCGGACGCTGCGAGGATTCGCGCGAAAAAGCGATCCACAAGCAGAGCGAAAAATGCTCAGTTGGCCGAAATTGTCTCGATGGTGGAACGACATGGACCTGCTTGCCCTCGCCGATTTCGCGCTGGTCGCCCGCCACGGTGGGTTCGGCAAAGCTTCGCGCACCACGGGCCGCGCCAAGGCCACCCTGTCGCGCCGGGTCGCGGAACTTGAGGCGAGCCTCGACATCCGCCTCTTCGAGCGCGGCGGGCGAACACTCCGGCTGACCGAGGAAGGACGCGCGCTCTACGAGCGTTCCGGACGGCTGCTGACGGAACCGGAAGAAACCGTCGCGGCAATTGCCGCAGGAGGCGAACACCCCCGCGGGCGGTTGCGCATCAGCGTTCCGCTCTTGTTTTCGCAGACGGCGATGGGGAAGATTGCCGGCGAGTTCTCCCGCGCCTATCCCGATGTGAGCCTGGAGGTTTCAACGGAAGACCGTCCGGTCGACATGATCGAGGAGGGGTTCGATCTCGTCATCCGCGTCAACCCGGACCCGGACGAGAGCCTGGTCGGTCGCATCTTCCTGCGCGACCGCCTGGTCGTCGTCGCGCCCCCGGACCTCCCCCACCCCGCCGCCAGCCAGCCGGCGCCGGCTGTGACCCGCCACACCGGCGAGAGCACGGAATGGAACGTCCAGCGTGAGGGAACGCCCGAGGCCATCTCGGTTCGACCCGTCCTCGTCCTGTCGTCGATGATCATGATCAGGGATGCCGTCCGCTCAGGCGCCGGAGCCGCACGGCTGCCGTTGTCGCTCGTCAGCCGCGACATCGCCCAAGGCAAGCTCGCCCATTGGGGCGACGTCGAGGGACCGGACATCGCGCTATGGGCGCTCTACCCCTCCCGCCGCCTCCTGAGCGCCCGTGTCTCAGCATTTCTCGACCACCTCAAGAAAGCCTTCCCAAAGGGAACACCCGACGAACTTGCCGCCTATATCGGAAGGTGACTGTGCGTCCGGTGCGCAGGCGCTTCGGAAATGAGCGTTCGATCAGGTTGCCTGCCGATTTGAAAGGAGCGCTCGCGTCGAGCGCCACTCAGCCGAACGTCAGTGCCGCCGCGCCGATGAGCAGCGATCCGTAGGTGCCGAGCATTCCCAATGCGCGCAACGGCAACACGCCGCTGAGCATGCCGGCAGCATGGGCGGCACGACCGAGGATCAGCAGCCCGGCGATGGTCCAGACCCAGGCGCTGCCGGCGCCGCGATACTCCGCGAGGCCGCAAAGGATCACCGCCAGCGGCACATATTCGATGAAGTTGCCTTGGGCGCGAATACTGCGCAGCAAGCGCTTGTCGTCGTTGGTGCCGATATCCACCCCGGCCTTCATCCGCGCGAAACTGACGGAAAGGCTCAGCGCGACGAGCGCAACGGCGGCGATGGAGGCCAGCATCGTCGTGATCGGCAGCATTATTGGATCTCCCCTGTTTCGGGATGAGCATTGGCTTGCGGACACACAGAGTGCAAGAGAATTTTCGCGGAGTGGGAAGGAGCTTTGAAGCGTTAGAGGCGCCGAATAGGCGAGACGCGCAAGCGCCCCTGAAACTCGTGAAAAGCAAAATGGTGCCCCTGGCCGGGATCGAACCAGCACTCCTTGCGGAACTCGATTTTGAGTCGAGCGCGTCTACCAATTCCGCCACAGGGGCTTGCCCCGCTCGGGTCGCGGGAACGGCGGGACTATATTCACCGACGCTGTCGGGTCAAATGCTTTTTGGGTCTTTCATCCAGGAAGAGACCGGAAGCCGGTGGCAGGGAACACCATCGTGATCGCACCCGCGACATCGAAACGCTTTCCTCGCAACGCGATCCCCTCTAAAAGCGCGGACGAGTATATACTTTCGACGGGACCGCCATGCTGCGCCGCCTCTATGACTGGACCATGTCGCTTGCCGCGACCCGCCATGCGGAAAAGGCTCTCTTCGGCGTCTCCTTCGTCGAAAGCTCGATCTTCCCCATCCCGCCCGATGCGCTTCTGATCCCGATGGTGCTTGCAAGGCGCGAAAGCTGGATGCGGCTGGCGCTCATCTGCACGGTCGGGTCCGTGCTCGGCGCATTTCTCGGCTATGCGATCGGCATGTTCCTGTTCGAAACCATCGGCCAGCCGATCCTCGCCTTCTACGGCAAGGCGGATTCGTTCCAGGAGTTGAGCGCCTGGTACAATTCCTCCTCCTGGGGCGGATGGGCGATCTTCGGCGCGGCGATCACGCCGTTTCCCTACAAGGTGGTGACGATATTTTCCGGCACCACGGGCTTCAACCTGCTGGCTTTTACAGTGATTTCGGTGATCGGCCGCGGCTTCCGCTTCTTTCTCGTCTCGTTCCTTCTCTACAAGTTCGGCGAGCCGATCCGCATCTTCATCGAGAAATATCTCAACCTTCTCTTCGTCCTCTTCATCGTTCTTCTTCTCGGCGGCTTCTACGCCATCAAATTCGTGATGTGACCATGACCGTTTCCTCCCGCATTCAGGCGCCCATCGGCCGCCTTCAGATCGTTACCGCCTTTTTCCTCGCAGTCGCCATGGCGCTCGTCGTCGGCGCCGCGCTCGGCTTCGAGCATATCGGCGGATACATCCCTTGCGCGCTGTGCCTCCAGGAGCGGCTCCCCTATTATTACGGCGCGCCGCTGATGCTGTTCGCTGCGATCATTGGCAGGTTCGGCGCCCCGGCCGTCGTCGTGCGCGGGCTGCTTCTCGTCGGCGGACTGTTGATGACCTGGGGCATGGTGATGGGCATCTACCACGCAGGCGTGGAATGGCATTTCTGGCCGGGTCCGACCACCTGCGCCACCTCGGCACCGGGCGTGACGACCAATGCCGGCGACCTTCTCGGCGACATCAACGCCAAGACGCCGCCGGCCTGCGATGCGGCAGCACTTCGGGTGCTCGGCCTGTCCTTTGCCGGCTGGAACGTGGTGGCAAGCGTGATCCTGGCGGCGATCGCCTTCCGCGCGGCCTTCAAGCGGGCCTGATCGGGCCCGCCGCAAAGCTACATCAGCGAAAACGCGCACAAAAAAAGCCCGTTCAGGGCTGCAGTTCGACGTCCCAGTAGAGATAGTCCATCCAACTTTCATGGAGATAGTTGGGCGGAAACGACCGGCCGTTATTGTGCAGGTCCTGCACTGTCGGCCGGAACGGCTTCTGGTGCGGCAGCATGCCGGCATGTTCCGGCATCAGACCGCCCTTCCTGAGATTGCACGGCGAACAGGCCGCCACGACATTTTCCCACGTCGTCTGCCCGCCGCAGCGGCGCGGGACCACGTGGTCGAAAGTCAGGTCTTCGGTCGATCCGCAGTACTGGCATTCGAAATGATCGCGCAGGAAGACGTTGAAACGGGTAAATGCCGGATGGCGTGAAGGCCGCACATAGCTCTTGAGGCAGACGACGCTCGGGATCTTCATCGAAAAACTCGGTGAAGACACCAGCTGTTCGTACTCGGCAACGATGTTCACACGGTCCAGGAAGACCGCCTTCACCGCATCCTGCCACGACCACAGTGACAACGGGTAGTAACTCAGTGGCCTGTAATCCGCGTTCAGCACCAGTGCAGGAAGTGCCTGCGGAGATACATGGATCGTCAAGTCTCACTCCTGATCGATTCATTACCTTACGAGGACTTATATTAGGCGCAGTGTGACACGCTTGTGAAGCTAGCAAATTTCTGTTCATGAACAGCTTTTTGAGGTCGGGCTGTCAGGCGCCGAGCGGGGTTGCATCCCGCTTCATGGCGGAGGCGTAATGGGCCCACAGAAGCCGTGCCGCGACACCTCGCCAGGGTGACCAGCTCTCCGCAATGCGCGCCAATTGCCTTGCAGACGGGCGGTTTTCGAGACCCAGCGCGTGCTGGGCCGCACTCTGGAGCGCAATGTCGCCGGAGGGAAAGACATCGCGATGGCCGGCGCAAAAGAGGAGATAAACCTCCGCCGTCCATGGCCCCACACCCTTGATGGCCGTCATCTGCGCGATCGCCTCACCCACGGGACATGCACACAAATGGTCGAGGTCGAGCCTTTCGGACGCCTCTGCGATGACAAGTGATTCGGCTATGCGTCTGAGCGTTTCCGTCTTGGCGCGTGACAGGCCGACGGCCCGCGCGGCCCCGTCATCGAGTGAGAGAACACCCTGAGGCGTGATCACTCCTATCCGGGCTTCCAGCTTCGCCTGCAGCGCGGCCGCGCTTGCCTTGGATACCATCTGGGACAGGATGATCTCGGTGAGCGCGGCGAACCCCGCCGGTTTGCGTCTGAGCGGCACCGGCCCG
>CEQK01010673.1_pt1 | contig 11325 bp, 11 predicted proteins | sample 531051 | NCBI WGS metagenome assembly CEQK01 (sample SAMEA2621229, study PRJEB7988) | marine metagenome | biome: marine biome (ENVO:00000447); feature: deep chlorophyll maximum layer (ENVO:xxxxxxxx); material: "saline water (ENVO:00002010), including plankton (ENVO:xxxxxxxx)" | depth 150 m
GTCCTGTCCAGCGGCCAGCCAGGATCGATTCGCACAGATAGATCAGAAAACTATGACAGCGAGGCGTCGAAGTTGCCTGCTTCGAATTCGGCGAGAACTTCAGAGGCCAACTGGCGGGATATTTTCGACTGGCGGGAGAGCGCGAGATCGTCGAGGCGGGCAACGATACGGCGGGCCGCATCGAGCGAGCGCTCCATGCGTGAGACGAGATAGGAGACCACCCGCTCGTCGGGCACGATCTGGCGGTCTGCGAACAGCTTGACCAGCACCTGCGCCAGTAGTTCGTCGTCCGGCTCACCGATTTCCACCGTGGTCGCAGCCTTCAGGCGCGAGGCGAGATCGGGAAGTTTGACGTTCCAGGCCGCAGGCCAGAGCCGGCTCGTCATCATCAGCGTGGTGCCGTTCTGGCGGACCGCATTGATGAGATGGAACAGCGCCGTGTCGTCGAAGCCGATGCGATCGACATCTTCGACCAGCACGGGTCCGGCGGCGGCAAGCTCCAGCGTGACCGCATCGGGCCTGTCGACAAGAACAGGAACCGCACCCGATTGCTCTGCCCACACCGATGCCAGATGGGATTTGCCCGATCCGGTCGGACCAGCCACGATAACGATCGGCGACGGCCAGTCGGGCCAGCGGTCGATCAGGCTGATGACCGCACTCAGCCGGTCGGACTCGATGAGATCCTCGCGGCCCGCTGCCGGCTGGTGACCGAAATTGAGCGGGATCTGTCCCTGTTTCGAATTGTGCGGCATGAAGCTCGGCGTTTCCCTCGTCAGGTCCGGTCGTCGCGCTGGGTCTCGGTGATCACAAGCTGACGCGACTGGCCGTGATAAAGATCGCTGTCGAGGTATTTTTCAAGGGCGAAACGGACCAATACACCAAGTGCTGCCGCCGCGGGTACGGCGACCAGCATGCCGACGAATCCGAACAGCGCGCCGAAGGCGAAGAGCGCGAACATCAGCCAGACCGGATGAAGGCCGACCGAAGACCCCACCAGACGCGGCTGGAGGATATTGCCCTCAAGGAACTGGCCGAAGAAGAAGATTCCGAGAACCACACCGATCATGATGTAATCGGGCCAGAACTGGACCAGCGCCACGCCGAAGGCGAGGACGAGGCCAACCGTGGAGCCGACATAGGGGATGAAGCTGATGAGGCCGGCGAAGAGGCCGATCAGCAGGCCGAAATTGAGCCCCGCGATCGACAGCGCTATGCCGTAGAAGAGGCCGAGCACGATGCAGAGCGTGCCCTGCCCGCGAATGAAGCCGGCGACCGTGCGGTCGATGCGCCGGGCGAGTTCGCGGACGGTATCGACGTGATCGCGCGGGATCCAGGCGTCGATCTTGGCAACCATGTCGTCCCAGTCCAGAAGCAGATAAAAGGCGACGACGGGCGTGACGACCAGAAGGGCGACCACGTCGACGATCGACTTGCCGGAGTTCCAGATCTGCTGGAGGACAGAGCCGAGGAAGCCCGCGCCTTCCTTGATCAGCCCGGAGAAGGAATTCTTCATGCCCTCGATCTGGCCGGCGAGCCAGTCGGGCATGTAGTCATGCGCAGAGGTCGTCACCAGATGCTGGAGGTTTTCGAAATAGCCCGGCACCTTGGAGGCGAAATCTGCCGCCTGGGTGACGAGCAGCGGGATGATGATGATGAAGCTGGCAATGAACACCACGACGAAGAGAAGCAGGATGAACCCGGTGGCGGCAAGCCGGCTCATGCCCAGCCGCTGCAGGCGGTCGGCGACCGGATCGAGAAAGTAGCCAAGAGCCATGCCGGCCACGAAGGGCAGCAGGATCGACGAGAAGATGTAGAGAAAGAAGGCGAAGATCGCCAAGGCGATCAGCCAGAAGAATATCTGTCGGCGCAGCGCCGCGCGATCTACGTGGGTCGTCATGTCTGGCCCTCCTGTTTCGCCGGCGCTCACAAGACAGATGACGCGGATAACGCCCCCTGTCTAGTTCGTCTCTGCCATATGCCGCATCCAGGTTCGGAGATAGGCCGCTGCGGAAGCGATGGTCAAGACCGCCGTTCCCAGGCCGAGCCAGAAAACGGCAACCGACAATTCCGCAAAATCCGCCTGATCTGCAAGGGCTGCTGCAACCAGTACGATCTGGATGGTCGTCGTCATCTTGGAGACGAAGATCGGGCGGACCTCCACCGGCTGCGACATCAGGTGGGAGATCAGCACCGCACCGACGATCAAAACGTCACGCGAGACAACGAGCACAACCAGCCAGCTGGGAATTTCGCCGAGATAGCCGAGCGTGACGAAGCCACTGACCAGCAGCAGCTTGTCGGCAATCGGATCGAGATAGGTGCCGAGTTGACTCACCTGGCGGAACTTCCGCGCCAGATAGCCGTCGAACGCATCGGAAACGCCGGCGATCAGGAAGACGACAAACGCCCATTCCGTCTCGCCATGGAGCATTGCGAGAATGAACACCGGAACGAGAACAAGGCGACCCATGGTAATGAAATTCGGCCAGGTCATCGCCGCAAGCACTGCCTCCGTTATCGCAACTCTCCCTCATCCATAGCAGACTCTAGGGTCAGGCCCTGTTAATCTGGTTGGAATGGTCGGAGCAAATTTGTGCGGATGCGCGAAGCGAGTCCGCAGGAAGGCTGAAGCCTTTCAAGGCCTCGCGACAAAGCAGCCCGTGCAAATTTGTCCGATCCGAAGGACGCCTGATCTGGCTGCGATCTGCCGCGTCAAAGTCCTCGACCGGGGCGACGGCCCCGCTCTTCGGATTTTTCCTCGCCTATCTTGCCATCTCCGGCGCCATTCCAATCATATTAACAGGTCCTGACCCTAGATCGTTGAGCCTTGCCCGATTTGCAAGCGCATAGCGGTTGCTTAAGCTCGTGCGGGTGTGGATACCCGATGGCAAAGGGATTAGCTGCTTGCGCATATGCCGCCAAAATGCGATTTCGCGGGCAGATACCCGCTGCGGGCCGGAACGCCCGCCGGGCGAAGACACGACGCGAAAGAAGGTGCCGGCGAATGAGCAGCAAGGGCAATGGCCTGACCTACAGCGATGCAGGGGTCGATATCGACGTGGGCAACGAACTGGTCAACCGCATCAAGCCGCTGGTCAAGTCGACCCGCCGCCCTGGTGCCGACGGCGAAATCGGCGGCTTCGGCGGCCTGTTCGACCTCAAGGCTGCCGGGTTCAACGACCCGGTCCTTGTCGCCGCCAATGACGGTGTCGGCACCAAGCTGAAGGTCGCGATCGAAGCCGGGAAGCACGATACGGTCGGCATCGACCTCGTCGCCATGTGCGTCAACGATCTCGTGGTCCAGGGCGCCGAACCGCTGTTCTTCCTCGATTATTTCGCGACCGGCAAGCTCGACCCCGCGCAGGGTACCGATATCGTCGGCGGCATTGCCGAGGGCTGCAAGCAGGCCGGTTGCGCGCTGATCGGCGGCGAGACAGCTGAAATGCCGGGCATGTATTCCGATGGCGACTACGATCTCGCCGGCTTTGCCGTGGGTGCTGCCGAACGCGGACAGCTTCTGCCGGCCGGCGATCTGGCCGAGGGCGACGTCATTCTGGGTCTCGCCTCCTCCGGCGTTCACTCCAACGGCTACTCGCTGGTGCGCAAGATCGTCGGCCTGTCGGGTCTCGACTATGCGGACAAGGCGCCGTTCAACGCGGATCTCTCGCTGGCCGAGGCACTGCTCGCGCCCACCAAGATTTACGTAAAGCCACTCCTCAAGGCGATCCGCGAGACTGGCGCCATCAAGGCGCTCGCCCACATTACCGGCGGCGGCTTTCCGGAAAACATCCCGCGCGTCCTTCCTGAAGGGCTTTCGGCCGAGATCGATCTGGATGCGGTCAAGGCACCAGCCGTGTTCGGCTGGCTGGCTCAGACCGGCGGCGTTGAGCCCAAGGAAATGCTGCGCACCTTCAATTGCGGCGTCGGCATGATTGTTGTGGTTTCCGAGGAGAATGCGACAAAGGTCACCGACATCCTGACCGGCGAAGGTGAAAGTGTCGTCCGTCTCGGCGCCATTGGCACCCGTGACGCCGGTGCACCTGGTGTGACCTACAAGGGGACGCTGAGCCTGTGAGCGAGAGCGACGCCCCTGCCCCATCCCGCAAACCCCGCCGCAAGGTCGCGGTGCTCATTTCCGGTCGCGGGTCGAATCTCGGCGCGCTGATTGCCGCCGCCATGAAGCCCGACTACCCGGCGCAGATCGTGGCCGTCATCTCAGACAAGGCCGATGCGGCCGGTCTCGAACGGGCCAAGGGTTTCGACATTCCGGCCAAGGCCGTGGCGCGCAAGGATTTCGACAGTCGCGAAGCGCATGAGGCCGCGGTGATGGAAGCGATCGACGAGACCGGCGCGGAATTCGTCTGTCTGGCCGGCTACATGCGCATCCTCTCGGAAGACTTCGTGCGGCGCTGGAAGGGGCGGATGATCAATATCCATCCGTCGCTGCTGCCATCGTTTCCCGGCCTTGATACGCATCACCGTGCCCTGGCCGCCGGGTGCCGCGTGCATGGTGCAAGCGTGCATTTCGTGACCGAAGTCATGGATGATGGCCCGATCATCGCGCAGGCCGCAGTTCCGGTCCTGAACCAGGATACCGCCGACACGCTGGCGGAGCGGGTGCTGAAGGCCGAGCACAAACTCTACCCTGCGGCTCTGGCGCTTCTGGCGCGCGGAGAGGTCCGGATGAGCGGAGACGGCATGTCCTCAGCTTCCGGCGCGGGTACATTTTCCACCGACGACGAGATGCTGATCGTCACCGGCTGAGCCCCATCGACACAAAAAAGTGTCTGCCGGCATGGGGGATTGCCGACAGACACCTGCCGCATTTTCCTCGGGAGGAAATGCGGTAGCGTTCAGATCACGCCTTACTTGGCGGTGATGACGGTCATGACAAGCTTGCCATCGACCTTGATCGGGCCGTCTTCCTTGGCGCCGAGGGTGTATTCGAACTCACCCTCCTTCATGCCGCCTTCCTCGCCATGAACCATCAGCATCAGCATGTCGCCTGAGGCCACGTCCTCATCGAGTTCGGCGGTGACGTCCTTGTTGTCACCCTTCTTGATCCAGGCATGACCGACGACCGGGCCCGGCTTCATGTCGGCGTCCGTGCGGTGAACCACGAGCCAGCCATCCTGCGCGGTCATGATGTCGGAAGCGGTGACGGTGCCGCCGGAAACGTCCTGGTCGGAACCGGAAATCGAATACTCGTCCATTGCGTTTGCCATGGCGAGCGATGCAGCGAGAGCGGTGGCTGTCAGGATCGAAGTGCGGAAAAATGTCATGTCTGTCTCCTCATTGTGTTTTTGATTACGTCCGCTGGGACGAGGCGACTGGCGAAAGAGTTTCACCCAAAGAGAGATTTTTTCGATCATTGCAGCTTGCTGTCCGGCTGCAGGCCGGACGTAACGAATGATTAGCGGTCGTTCGCATAGCGTTGAGAAATCGCCAGCAAATGACATCCCGGACCCCGCCCCATGCTTCAATCGAACCACATTTCGCTCGCCGAACTCTGCGGGTCGCTGTCCTATGCGCTGGACCTGACCGAAGGACAGCCTGCCGGACACTGCATCCGCACGACGTGGATCGCCTATCACACAGGTCTGGCGGCCGGTCTCGATGCCGCCATGCTCCGCGACGTCTACTACACCGCCCTTCTCAAGGATCTCGGCTGTTCGTCCAATGCCGCGCGGATCTGCGATCTGTACCTGACCGACGACATCAAACTCAAACGCGAGTTCAAGCTGATGGGAACCGGCCTCGGGCCGGCGCTGAAGTTCGTGCTTCAGCGCACGGGTACGGAGGCCGGGTTGAAGCAACGTCTTGGCGCCATTCTCAACATCCTTCAGAACGGCGGACAAATCACCGTCGGGCTGATCGAGACCCGCTGCCAGCGCGGTGCCGACATCGCCGCCCGCATGCGCTTTTCCGAAACGGTTCAGGCCGGTATTCGTGCGCTCGACGAGCACTTCGACGGCGGCGGAAAGCCCTACGGCATCGGCGGCGGCGACTTGCCGCTCAATGCCAATCTGGCGCTTCTGGGTCAGGTCGCGGACGTTTTTCACGAAGTCTTGGGGCCTGAAGGAGCGGTTGCAGAGCTCCGCTCCCGGAGCGGAAGCTGGTTCGATCCGGCTCTCTTTGACGCTTTCTTGCGGGCCCAAGCCACCGCCGGGTTCTGGAGCGCGCTCACTGACGAAGCGCTGCCGGTGCGGGTATTTGCCCTGCCGCCTGGACAGGGGACCACACTTATTGATGAGGACTATCTCGATGACATCGCCGAGGCGTTCGCCGACGTGATCGACGCCAAGAGTTCGTTTACCGCCGACCATTCCGACCGCGTGACGCAGTATACCGACCTGATTGCCGAAGAGTTGGGCTTCACCCCCGAGCGCCGTCGCTGGTTACGCCGCGCGGCCCTTCTCCACGACCTCGGCAAGCTTGCGGTGTCCAACACCATTCTCGACAAGCCGAACAAGCTCGACGAGACCGAATGGCAGAGCGTTCGCAGCCATCCGGGTATCGGACGAGCCATCCTTGAGCAGATCTCTGTATTTTCGGATATTGCACCCCTGGCCGGCGGTCATCACGAACGCCTTGATGGGCGCGGCTATCCCGACGGGCTGAAGGGCGACGAGGTTACGCTCGGAATGCGCATTCTCGCAGTGGCCGACGTCTTCGACGCGCTCTCAGCGGATCGTCCCTACCGTGCGGCAATGTCGACCGAGGAGGCACTCGCCATTCTCGACAACGGCGTGGGAACAGCCTTCGACGCCCATTGCGTAGACGCCCTCAAGCGCGGCCTCGCCCGCTTGACAGACGATGCAGCCGATCCTGCCCCGCTCGCCGCGGTCGCATGAAAAAACCCGGGCCGCGCGGCGACCCGGGTTGATATCGGTTAAAAGTCTGTCCGGATTCAGGCCAGTTCGGGCGTGATCGACAGCGTGCCCGACGTGGCGTGAGAATAGGGGCAGACCTTGTGGCCGCCGGCGATCAGGTCTTCGGCGACGTCCTTTTCGACGCCCGGAAGGTCGACCTTGATCTTCACATCCAGACCGAAGCCAGTGTCCTCGCGCGGGCCGATGCCAACGGAAACGGTCACTTTCGCGTCGTCCGGCACCTTCACCTTCTGCTGGCCGGCATAAAAGCGCATCGCGCCCATGAAGCAGGCGGCATAACCGGCGGCAAAGAGCTGCTCGGGATTGGCGCCATTGCCGTCACCGCCCATCTCTTTCGGCACGGCGAGGTCGAGATCGATCGTGCCGTCCTCGGTGCGGGTATGACCGTCGCGGCCTCCCCCGGTGGCAGTGGCGGTGGCGGTATATGCGATCTTGGTCGGCATGACATTCTCCCTGTCATAATTAATTGCTTACGATTATATCGTGCACGATATATATGAGCGACACAAACCGTCGTCAAGTCTTGCGACCCAATCGCGCACGACATAGTTTCGGTACAGGAGTGAAACGCCATGACCGACGAAAAGTTGCCTGAGGACTATCGCCCGGCGCCGGAAACCATGCTTTGCTTCGATCTCTATGCAACGCATCACGCGGTTGGCCATGTCTATCAGACATTGCTCGCGGATCTGGGCCTCACCTATCCGCAATATCTCGTTCTGGTCACCCTCTGGACGGGTGACGGGCTGACCGTGGGCGAACTCGGCCACCGGCTGGGGCTTGAGTCCTCCACATTGACCCCGTTGATCAAACGGCTGGAAAACAACGGCTTTCTCGTGCGGGCGCGCGACAAGTTGGACGAGCGCAAGGTGCGCATTCATCTGACCGAAGCAGGCAGACAGATGGAGGAGAGTGCTCGCCACGTTCCCGGCTGCATTGCGGAAGCATTTGGATTACCGCTTGCCGAACTCCATCAGCTGCACGAGACGCTGACCCGTATGCGTGCCTCCCTGAAGGCGAGTATGGAAGACAAATAGCCGCGCTCGGGCCAGGAACACGGCAGGAAGGCCTGCGTTAAACCGACAGTGAAAGGTCTGTCGCAATGCCCCTCTCCCACATCATCGCCTGGCTGAGCCTCATCCTCGCAACCATTTGCGCCGTCGTCATCCTGATCGACATTCGCAGCCGCCCCCAACCAATGAAGGTCATGAGTTTCGTTTGGCCATTATGCGCACTCTTCGGCGGACCATTCCTGCTGGCGTTCTATTATAGTTGGGGGCGAGCGCCCCGCGCAGAGGAGCAGGGTGAAGGTCATCATCACCATCATGGCCCCCAAGACACACCCTTCCCCATTTCCGTGGCCAAGGGCGCGCTTCACTGCGGGGCTGGCTGCTCGCTCGGCGACATTCTCGCCGAAAGTCTGGCTCTCGCAGTTCCTGCGGTTCTCGTTCCCTTCGGCTATCCGGGCCTGTTTTCCGAAAAGATTTTCGCCGCCTGGGGACTGGATTTCGTCTTCGCCTTCGTGATCGGCGTCGTTTTCCAGTATTTCGCGATCGTGCCGATGCGAAACCTGTCGCCGGGACGCGGCATCGTCGAAGCGCTCAAGGCGGATACGCTGTCGCTGATCTCCTGGCAGGTCGGCATGTATGGCGCCATGGCGATCGGACAGTTCCTCATTCTCGATGAACCGGTCGAGCCGAATATGGTCATGTTCTGGTTCATCATGCAGTTCGCCATGATCGCCGGTTTCATCACCGCTTATCCGACCAACTGGCTCCTGATCCGCAGGGGCATCAAGGAAGAGATGTGAGGCTTCAACCGGCCTTCTTCATCCAGACGCGGGTGTCGTGGAAAGCGGCTCCGCCGAACGGCGCGATGGCATCGGCGCTGGTGAGGACGTTGATCCCCTCGCCGCGCTCGTGCGCCTTGTTGGGCCAGATGCCTTCGGCAATCACCGTGCCGCGCTTTGTCTCAGTCGTGACCTTGGCATGGAGAACGACCTCCCCGCGGCCATTTCCGATTTCGACCCTCTCACCGGTCGCGATCCCAAAAGCACCAGCGTCATCGGGATGGACCATCAGCTGCGGCCGCCCTTCCCGCTTCACAGAACCCGGCGTTTCGGTGAACGTAGAGTTCAGGAACTGCCGCGCGGGCGATGTCGCCAAGCGGAATGGGTGATCAGCGTCGGCGGCCTCGATGAGTTCGACGTGATCGGGGAATTCCGGCAGGTCATCGACCGGACCCTGCAAGCCCATCGTTTCCGGCGGGCGGGTGGCCGTCTTCTGCCCACGCCAGTCCGGCCTGAACCGGTACTTGCCGTCCGGGTGACCGAAACCTTTGAGGAAATGCGAGGTTTCGAAATCCGGCTGGACATCTGCCCAGCGCTCTTCGGCGAAGGTCTCGAAATTGCCCAGACCGCGCATCTCAAGCATGCGATCGACGTGCTCGCGTGCCGTCAGTCCGAAACCTTCGCGATCGGCAACACCGAGGCGTTTGGCGAGTTCCTCGATCACGTAGAGGTTCTCGCGGGGTCCTTCCGGCGGATCAATGAGTTTCGGGCCGAGCAGGATGTGCTGGTTGCCGCCGCCGCGGTAGAGGTCGTCATGTTCGAGAAACATGGTGGCCGGCAGCACGACATCGGCCAGTTCCGCCGTCTCCGTCATGAACTGTTCGTGGACGCAGGTGAAGAGATCGTCGCGCAGGAAACCCTGCTTGACCAGCCGCTGCTCGGGCGCGACGTTCACCGGATTGGTGTTCTGGATCAGCATGGCGGTGACCGGCGGCCCGCCATAGAGTTCGGCCGGATCGTTCGTCAGCACGCGCCCGACCTTGGACTGGTCCATGCTGCGGATCGACTTGTCCTCGTATGCCGTACCCTCGACCAGCGACTTCTCGATACCGAAGATGCCGCCATTGGTGTGGAAGGCGCCGCCGCCCTCATACTGCCACGCACCGGTGACGCTCGCCACGGAGAGCGCTGCATGCATGTTGGCAGTGCCGTTGCGCGAGCGGGTAAAGCCGTATCCCAATCGGAAGAATGTCCGTTTTGTCCGCCCGACCAGCGCCGCGAAGGCCTCGATTTCCTCAATGGAAAGACCGGTGATCGCCGCCGCCCATTCGGGCGTCCGGGTTTTCAAATGGGTCTCCAGACCGCGCGGATCGTCAGTGAATTTTTCGAGATAGGGCCAGTCGGCATAGCCGTCGCGGAAAGCCACATGCATGACGGCGCAGGCAAGCGCACCGTCTGTGCCGGGCTTAAGAACCAGCGCCATGTCCGCCTGTTTCATGGTCGGCGTGTCGTAGACGTCGATGACGACGATCTTGGCGCCGCGTTCCTTGCGCGCCTTGATCGCATGGGTCATCACATTGACCTGGGTGGTCACCGGGTTGGTGCCCCATATCACCACGCAATCGGATTTAGCCATCTCGCGCGGATCGGGACCGCGCAGAGCGCCGGTGCCCATGGCGATGCCGGTCCAGGCGGCATTGACGCAGATCGTGCCGAAGAATCCGGAATAGCGCTTGGCGTGGCGCAGGCGATGGATCGAGTCGCGCTGCACGAGTCCCATCGTGCCGGCATACTGATAGGGCCACACGGTTTCAGAGCCATATTTTTCTTCTGCGGCGACAAATTTCTCGGCGACGAGATCGAGCGCTGCTTCCCAGCTCGCCTCCTTCCAGTTCCCCTCGCCGCGCCCGCCGGCGCGGACCAGCGGCTTCATCAGCCGGTCGGGATGGTGGACCCGCTCGGAATAGCGCGCGACCTTGGCGCAGATGACACCGGCGGTATAGGTATTGTCGGGCGCCCCGCGGACGCGACCGATCTTGCCGGGACCCAGGATTTCGACGTCCAGCGCACAAGTCGAGGGGCAATCATGGGGACAGGCAGAGTGGCCGATCCGCACCTCGGACGCCTGACCCTTGCTACGGATGGGGCTCGCTTCGTTCATTGTTTCCCTATATGGGAAAGGCACGCCGACCGCCAGTTGTGCGGGTGAGCTGATTTTCCTCTTTTTGCCCGTTGTGGCAGGCAATTTTTCCCATGAACTACCGCCATATCTATCACGCCGGAAATTTCGCCGATGTTCTCAAACACGCGATCGTCGCGGCAATCATCACCTATCTGCAGAAAAAGGACGGCGCCTTTCGGGTGATCGATACCCACGCCGGCCTCGGGGTCTACGATCTCGGCTCGGACGAAGCGCAGAAGACCGGCGAATGGCAGACGGGTATCGGGCGCATCGCGGAAGCCGACCTCTCGGACGATCTGAAAGCCTTTCTCGCGCCCTGGCTCGCTGCAGTCGCCGAGGTCAATGGCGGATCGCTCGTCCCGCTCAAACGCTACCCCGGCTCGCCCCTTCTCGTCAGGACACTGTTTCGCAAGCAGGACCGGCTTTCGGCGATCGAACTGCACCCGCAGGATGCTGCC
>CEQK01077715.1_pt1 | contig 11314 bp, 11 predicted proteins | sample 531051 | NCBI WGS metagenome assembly CEQK01 (sample SAMEA2621229, study PRJEB7988) | marine metagenome | biome: marine biome (ENVO:00000447); feature: deep chlorophyll maximum layer (ENVO:xxxxxxxx); material: "saline water (ENVO:00002010), including plankton (ENVO:xxxxxxxx)" | depth 150 m
CGGAACAGCGTATATGGCGCCCTCGCCCGGCGCACGCGCCTTCATCGAGGTTGGCCAGTCCGTGACCGAAGGTCAGACGCTTCTCATCATCGAAGCCATGAAAACCATGAACCAGATCCCTTCGCCGCGCTCGGGCAAGATTGTCGAGATCCTGGTGGCCGACGGCCAGCCGGTCGAGTATGGCGAACCTCTGGTGATGATCGAGTAATCCGATGTTCTCCAAAGTCCTCATCGCCAATCGCGGCGAAATTGCACTGCGCGTCCTGCGCGCCTGCAAGGAGCTTGGCATCCAGACGGTTGCCGTCCATTCCTCCGCTGACCAGGACGCCATGCATGTGCGTCTGGCCGATGAGAGCGTGTGCATTGGCCCGCCGCCCTCACGCGAAAGCTATCTCAACATCCACCAGATCGTCGCAGCCTGCGAGATTACCGGTGCGGATGCGGTTCACCCCGGTTACGGCTTCCTGTCGGAAAACGCCAAGTTCGCCGACATCCTGGAAGCGCACGGCCTGACCTTTATCGGCCCGACCGCCGAACATATCCGGCTGATGGGCGACAAGATTACCGCCAAGAAAACAGCCGCCGAGCTCGGCATCCCCGTCGTTCCTGGCTCTGAAGGCGAGATCACCACCGACGAAGACGCGAAGACAATCGCCGACGAGATCGGCTATCCGGTGATCATCAAGGCGACTGCCGGCGGCGGTGGCCGCGGCATGAAGGTGGCTAACAACGCCGACGAACTGTCGATCGCGCTTTCGACCGCCCGTTCGGAAGCGGGTGCAGCTTTCGGCAACGAAGCCGTCTATATCGAGAAGTATCTCGCCAAGCCGCGCCACATCGAGATCCAGGTGATGGGTGATGGCGAAGGCAACGCGGTGCATCTGGGCGAACGCGACTGCTCGCTGCAGCGTCGTCACCAGAAAGTCTGGGAAGAAGCCAATTCCCCGTCCCTGAATGCAGCCCAACGCAGCGAAATCGGCGAGATTTGCGCTGCGGCTATGCGCAAGATGAAATATCGCGGCGCCGGTACGGTCGAGTTCCTCTACGAGAACGGCGAGTTCTATTTCATCGAGATGAATACGCGCCTGCAAGTGGAACACCCGGTGACCGAGGCGATCACCGGTATCGATCTGGTGCACGAACAAATCCGCGTCGCCTCTGGCGGCGGATTGTCGGTGACCCAGAAGGATATCCGCTTCTCGGGCCACGCCATCGAGTGCCGCATCAATGCGGAAGATCCGCGCACCTTCGTGCCCTCACCCGGCACGATCACCCATTATCACCCGCCGGGTGGCCTCGGCGTGCGCGTCGATTCCGGCGTCTATCAGGGCTACAAAATCCCGCCCTATTACGACAGCCTGATCGGCAAGCTGATCGTGCACGGACGGAACCGCGTGGAGTGCATGATGCGGCTCCGCCGCTCGCTCGACGAGTTCGTCGTGGACGGCATCAACACCACCATCCCGCTCTTCAGGGACCTTCTGGCCAATCCCGACATCGCCAACGGCGACTATGACATTCACTGGCTCGAGAAGTTTCTGGCCCGCAAGGACACAGACTGACAGCCGGAAGTGCGGCCGGACAAAACGGGAGACCCCGCTTTGCCTGCAGGACAATTGACACCGGAGATTCTCCTGCGGGCCTATGCGGCCGGCCTCTTTCCCATGGCCGAAAGTGCCGAAGACCCGGATATTTTCTGGGTCGAGCCCGAGATCCGAGGTGTCATCCCGCTCGATGACTTCCACGTGCCGAAACGGCTGAGGCGCACCATCAAGCACGCGCCTTACGACATCCGCTTCAATACGGCCTTCGAGGCGGTGATGCGCGGATGCGCGGCGCCTGGTCCGGACCGTCCCTCCACATGGATCAACGAGACGATCTTGATGCTCTATACGAGCCTGCACCGCCTCGGCCATGCGCATTCGGTGGAAGCCTGGCGAGGCGACGAACTCGTCGGCGGGCTTTACGGGGTGTCGCTCAGGGCCGCATTTTTTGGCGAGAGCATGTTTTCGCGTGCCACGGATTCCTCAAAGATCTGTCTCGTGCACCTGGTCAACCGGTTGAACGAACGCGGATTTCGTCTGCTCGACACCCAGTTCACGACCGAACACCTTAAGACCTTTGGTGCCATCGACGTGCCGCGCGACGATTACGAAGGACTGCTTGCGAACGCGCTCGAAGGCCCAGATATCGTGTTTGACTAGAGACGGCGCGACATATGCCGCAATCTGCATAAATTACCCCTGAAAACATATTGTGATAGGAACGGTTTCCCCTCCCTCGCGTTTTGCGTTCAACCAACACTAGGGAGAAAACTCTATGCCTATCAATCGCCGCTTCCTGGCTTCGACTGCGCTTGCGTTCACGCTCGGCGCTGTTCCTGCCGCAGCTCTCACCGTGCGCCCCTCTGCCGACTCAGGCGACAGATCGCAGTCGCTACCGCTCGTCAAAGTGCAGATGAGCGTTTCCGAAGCGCAGGCGCGTCTGGAGGCTGCCATGGCCGAATTGACCGACGCACAAGCCAATGGCGGCGATGTCGAAGGCGCCAAGGCCAACGTTTCCGCTGCACAGGCCGATCTCGATGCGGCGGTCAAGGCGGAAGCGCAGGCCGCGCCGCCGGCACCGGAACAACCGGTCGAGGAAGCTCCCGCCCCGGCTCCGGAGCCTGAACCAGCGCCTGCGCCCGAGCCAGAAGCTCAGGCCGCTCCCGCAGAGGAGGCTCCTGCGGCCGAAGAGCCTGCGCCTCAGCCTGAACCAGAGGCAGCGCCAGCGGAAGAACCTGCACCGGCAGCCGAAGCCCCTGCGCCAGCGGAAGAACCGGCAGCTGAGGCAGCTCCCGCTGAAGAACCGGCACCCGCCGCGGAAGAGCCCGCTCCCCAGCCTGAAGCCGCCCCTGAGCCTGAGCAGCCAGCAGCCGAGGCGCCCGCAGAGCAAGCCGTGCCGGCAGAAAAACCCGCCGCCGAAGCACCCGCAGCCCAGGAGCCTGCCGCGGCAGCCGAACAGCCGGCAACGGAAATCCAGGGTGAACCTGCTCAGGAAGCAGCACCTGCCGAAGGTCAGCAGTCAGACGCCACGGCTCCTGCCGCAGATGCCAATGCAGATGCGTCTGCGGAAACCTCGACCGAGGCTGCTCCGGCCGAGCAGAAGAGTGCAGCTGAACAGGATGCAGAGGCTGAAGCAGCAGCGAAGGCAACTGCGGAAAGCAACGAGGAAGTGTCGCCCGAGGCCACCTTGCCGGTGGAAGGCGGTGCCCCTGTTCTCGACAGCGCCAAGGAAGCTCCTGCTCCGGCAGACGGCTCGCAGACAGCCGAACAGCCTGCTGACGGCGAAGCAGCTCCGGCCCAGACCGAAGCCAGCGCGGAGCCTGCCGCCGCCCCCACATCCGACGCGGAAGCTCAGGCAACCCTTGCAGCCGAACCGATCGTTGCGCCGAACCCGCTTCAGGAAGAAGGTCAGCGCCTTCAGGCGCGTCCGCGTCAGCGCCCCGACACGTCCGAGGGTCAGGTCGTTCAGGAAGTGGGTAACCGCTTCATCATCCAGTTCAACAACCAGACCTTCGTACGTGGCGATGACGACCAGCGCCTGCGCGGGCGCGGTGACGTATATTACGACGAACTGCCCCGTGGCCGCACCCGCGAGGTCATCACCCGCAGAAACGGCGTACAGGTCGTGACCATCCGGAACCGTTACGGCGAGATCATCCAGCGTTCGAAGATTCTGCCTGACGGTCGCGAAATCCTGCTCGCCTACGTTCCGGAGAATGAGCGGGCCGACCGTCGTCGCCCGTGGCGCGACCCGGGTCGGGATCTGCCGCCGCTGCGCATCAACATCCCGATCAGCCAGTATGTGCTGGATGCGACCGTTGCCGATGAAGGCGATTACTACGATTTCCTCGACGAACCGCCGGTGGAACGCGTGGAACGCATCTACTCGGTCGACGAGGTGAAGTATTCGGCTCGTATCCGCGACAAGGTCCGCCGCATCGACATGGATACGCTGACCTTCGAAACCGGTAGCGCCAACATCCCGCGCGATCAGGTTGACGATCTCGGCGGTGTGGCTGATGCGATGGCCCGTATCCTCGAACAGAACCCGGGAGAGACCTTCCTGATCGAAGGCCACACGGATGCCGTCGGTTCGGATCAGTCCAACCTCATCCTGTCGGACGAACGTGCCGAGACGGTCGCCAACGCCCTTTCCTCGGTCTACGGCATCCCGCCGGAAAACCTTGCGACGCAGGGCTATGGCGAGCGCTACCTCAAGGTTCGCACGCAGGGTGCGGAGCGCCTTAATCGCCGCGTGACCATCCGGCGCATCACTCCGCTTGTCTCGCCGGTCGCCTCTGCCCAGTAAGGATAGAAGGCTGACGGCCTGAAACGAAAAATCCCCGTAGCACGAAGGTGTTACGGGGATTTTCTTTTAATCCGATTCCGCGGGACTATTGCGCCGGGGCTGCCTCGTTCCCGCTGGCGGCTTCGTCGGCTTGCGCTGGTGCGCCGGCGGTGGAAGAGGTTGGAAGATTGTCGGGTGGCGGCACGTCGGAGGTCTGCTTGCAGTTCTTCAGCCACACATCATAGACCGGATGATCGACGGCGTTGAGCCCCGGCGAATCGGCGAACATCCAGCCGGTGAAGATGCGGCGGATCTTGCGGTCGAGGGTGATCTCGTCGACTTCGACAAACGTGTCAGTCTTCGGCGTCTCGGTCTCGTCACGGCTGTAGCAGACACGCGGCGTAACCTGCAGCGCACCAAACTGGACCGTCTCGTTGATGTAAACGTCGAAGGTCGTGATGCGGCCGGTGATCTTGTCGATGCCGGAGAACTCGGCGACCGGATTTTCGATCCGCGCGGCATTGGCCGCGATCGGCCACAGCGCCACAGAGGCCAGTGCCGCGACAGCGATTGATTTCGTTTTGAAAGCGAACGTCATTGACTGGAAAACCCGTCCCTCACCTTGCGTGATCGCCGAAATGGTGGCGGCGCACCCAAAGCCATATCCGATTCCCGTGAGAACTGGCAGCGCCCGCCCACGGGGTTCGCATTCTAAGACCACCCAATTGTGGCCATCCGGTGCCCTGAAACGGGCTCCGGCCAGAAAATCAGGATTTCGGCGTCCAGGCGTCGTAGTCGCCGGTCACCCGAGGACGGTGGCCGGAGCGGAGAATCGAGCCCTTCGGACGATAAGCGAGCGGAGTGCCGGTCAGGTTCTTCTGGTGCGGCTTTTCCCATGCCATGGCGGCGTAGTTCTCGTCTGCCGGCGGAACAGCCACCCGGTGGTGCATCCAGCCGTGCCAGCCCGGAGGAATCGTCGTGGGATCCGAATAGCCGGCATAACGCACCCAGCGCCGCGTACGGCCTTCCGAGTCCTTCTGACCTTCGAAGTAGACGTTGCCGAACTCGTCTTCGCCGACGCGCTTGTAGAAGCGCCAGAGATAGAACCGGGTGCCGGGGGTGGTGCCGTTCCACCAGGTCAGGAGCTGCTGGAAAAAGAACTTCATGGAAACTTCCGCGTCCGTTGGCTGCGTTTCCCCGCTTATGGCGTGGCGGGCGGTGCTTGTCCAGTGTTCGGGTCTGTCTCAGCGCAATTTCATCTTGAAACCCGCATGGGATTTTTGAAATCCCAGCCGCTCGTAGAAGCGGTGCGCGTCGGTTCTGACTGCGTTGGACATCAACTGCACGAGCCGAACGCCGAGTTCGCGCCCCTGCTCGATGCCATGCTCGATCATCTTCGCGCCGATTCCCGAGCCGCGGAAGTCGTGACGCGTGTGGACGGCCTCGATCGTAAGGCTGGACGATCCCCTGCCCGTCAGCGTGTGCATGAAGGTGCTCTGATAGGTGCCGACGACCTCGCCTTCCATTTCGGCGACCCAGAGGCGATTACTCGCACTTTCCGCGATCCAGTCAAAGGCGGCGAGATAGTCCGGCAGCACTTCGGCATCCGCCGTGTCGCCGTGCCCACCGAGCGTGTCGGCTGCAAACATCGCCGCGATCGCGGCCACATCGGCGCGGCGCGCTGGCCGTATGAGTACTTCGGAGGAAGTTTTCGCCATATCAGGCCTCGGGAGGAAGCGGCTTTTCCATAATGATCGCCGGAATACCCGATCCGTCGCGACCGCAATTGGCCGTCCGGCCAGCCTCGCTCATGCCGACACCTTCGTAGAAAGTGATGGCCTGCGCGTTCTTCTCATCGACCTCGAGGATCAGGCGCTTGGCATCCGGAAAGCAGGTCTCGATCTCTGCGAAGAGATCGCGGCCGACGCCCTGACGCTGGCAGGAGGGCAGCACGTAGAGTTGATGCAGCTTCACGCTCTTGATGTCACCCTGGCCGCTCGGTGTGGCGAAGGCCATTCCACCAAGATGTTCACCATCGTCGGCGACCAGATATTCACCGTCCGGACGCGCCATGTCGGCCCTTATCGCCTCCGGAGAATGCCACTCGGCGATCAGTTCCTCGGTCTTGTCTTCGCCATGGATCGGCGTGTAGGTCGCCCGCCACACTTCCGCGAGCAGCGAGGCGATCGCCTCGAGATCACGATCGGAAGCGGAGCGGACAAAATACATCCGGCTGTTACTCCTCGATACCGAGCTTCTGCTTCACCAGCGCCTGCACGGCCTGCGGGTTGGCCTTGCCGCCAGTGGCTTTCATCACCTGACCGACGAACCAGCCGGCAAGGTTCGGCTTGGCCTTGGCCTTTTCGACCTGGTCGGGGTTGGCAGCGATCACGTCGTCGACGGCCTTTTCAATGGCGCCGGTATCGGTGACCTGCTTCATGCCGCGATCCTCGACGATCTTGGCCGGGTCACCACCCTCGTTCCAGACGATCTCGAAAAGGTCCTTGGCGATCTTGCCGGAAATAACGCCTTCCTTGATGAGATCGAGAATGCCGCCGAGCTGATCGGGCGAAACCGGAGTCTCTTCAATGTCTTTGCCGGATTTGTTCAAGGCGCCCAGAAGATCGTTGATCACCCAATTGGCAGCCGCCTTGCCGTCGCGGCCGGCTGCGACCTTCTCGAAGTAATCGGCAATGGCGGCTTCCGATACGAGAATGGAAGCGTCGTAGACGGTCAGTCCCATATCCTTGACGAAGCGCTCGCGCTTCTCGTCGGGCAGCTCCGGCAGGTTCTTTGCCAGTTCGGCGACGAAAGCGTCGTCGAATTCGAGCGGCAAGAGATCGGGGTCCGGGAAATAGCGGTAATCGTGCGCGTCTTCCTTCGAGCGCATCGAGCGGGTTTCGCCCTTGTTCGGGTCGAAGAGCCGCGTTTCCTGGTCGATCTCGCCGCCGTCCTCGAGAATGGCGATCTGGCGGCGAGCTTCATATTCGATGGCCTGGCCCATGAAGCGGATCGAGTTGACGTTCTTGATCTCGCAGCGGGTGCCGAACTCGCCACCCGGCTTGCGCACGGAAACGTTGACGTCGGCGCGCATCGAGCCTTCGTCCATGTTGCCGTCGCAGGTGCCGAGATAACGGACAATCGAGCGCAGCTTGGTGATGTAGGCCTTGGCCTCGTCGGAGGAGCGCATATCGGGCTTGGAGACAATCTCCATCAGCGCGACGCCCGAACGGTTGAGATCGACATAGGACATGGTCGGATGCTGATCGTGCATCGACTTGCCGGCATCCTGCTCGAGGTGCAGGCGCTCGATGCCGATCTCGATATCCTCGAAATTGCCCTGACGATCCGGGCCGACGGAAATCATGATCTTGCCTTCGCCGACGATCGGATCCTTGAACTGGGAAATCTGATAGCCCTGCGGCAGGTCCGGATAGAAATAGTTCTTGCGGTCGAAAACCGAGCGATTGTTGATCTGCGCCTTGAGGCCCAGACCGGTGCGCACGGCCTGCTTCACGCATTCCTCGTTGATCACGGGCAGCATGCCGGGCATGGCGGCGTCGACGAGGCTCACATTGGAATTGGGCGCAGAGCCGAAGGAGGTCGACGCGCCGGAAAAGAGCTTCGAATTGCTCGTCACCTGGGCGTGGACTTCCAGTCCGATGATCACTTCCCAGTCGCCGGTGGCACCGGGGATGAAACGTTTGGCGTCGGGGGTGCGGGTATCCACAATGGTCATTTATAGGGTCTTCCTGCGCTCGGATGGGCGTGGAAATCCGGGTAGAGCAATCCCGCTCCAACTGCAAGGGTTGCGCGCCCTTCCCCGGCCTTCCGACGGGCAAAAACGCCGTCCTCTGACCAAATCCGCCTCCTTGATCGAGATCAAGGCCGCAGTCTCGCCGCGGGTCTAGAAAAATCACGATCACTTTGAAGGAGGCCCAAATGAGCATACCGGACATTTTCCAGCGTATGACCTGGCGGGCCAATCTCATGGAAGCGATGATCCGCAAGCTCGGTTTGAGCGGACAGATCCGTCGCCTGCCCGATACGGCGCAGGTGATGGGGAACGCGGCCCATCGGTGTCTGAACTGCGAACAGCCCGATGCATGCCAGGAATGGCTCGCCCGCGAAAACAGTCCGCATCACGCGCCTGCCTATTGTCGCAATCGTGAGTTCTTCGAGCGTATCATTGCGGAGACGGAAGCCGACACACGGGCGTCCTCTTCTTCGTGATCTCTCCCAACCGGCAGGACCCAAGCCTGCCCGACTTCATGGCCCGGAGACGACAGTCTCACGGGCCATTTTTCTTGTCCCCGCGCTATCGTCCCGTCACACCGTAGAGCCCGTCATCGGCAGCTAGGCTGTCCTCAATCTCGTCGTGCTGGTCGAAAGTCTTCACCATCTCCACCTTGTCGACATCTCTGTCGAGAACCGGAGCATAGGAGACCGCATAGGCATGGACGTAATAACCGAGCTCCTTGAAGAGCCGGATGGCGCGGGCATTGCGGGCATGGGTGTCGATCCGCGCATGATGATAGCCGCGCTCGGCGATCGATTGTTCCAGCCGGGCAAGAAGATGGGTCCCGATCCCCCTGTTCTGGAAGTCCGGCAGGACCCAGAGGTCGGTGATCAGGTCGTCGGCGTTTTCGCTTGCGCCCCAGCCGGCCATCTCGCCATCCCATTCCCCGATGAGGATATCCATCCAGTGCTCGGCGCAGAAATTGGCATAGGCCGCCCAGGCATTCTCGCGTAGCAGCTCCGGGTTCTCGCCCCAGTCACCCACTGCAAGTTCCCAGGCCGCCAGGCCGATCTCGGCCAGCCGGTTCGCATCGGAGGAACTTGCCGGACGAATATTCAGCATCGCGGTCCCCTTGAGGCGATACGGCCTAGCCGGTGGAATCAATAAAAAGCGCGGGCAATTTCTCCGAGTGTCCGGGAAAATTGCCCGCGCTGCAAGTCAGCGACGTTTATGGCAACGATCCTCCTTAATCGATCGTCACCTCGGCGCGTTCCGCAGCAGCTACCGTCGCCGCCGTTTCCTTTTTCGCCCCCTGGGAGTCGCCCATCGTGGCGACCACCAGATACTCGCCGGGATGCAGCGTGATCTGGTACTCCTCGCCATAGGTGCCGTCGATCTGCTTGCGGTTGCCTTCGAGACCGGTCTTTGCTTCGAAGATATCGATGCGGTAGGCGCCCGGCGCCTTGGCCGACAGTACGCCGGCGTTGAGATCCACGGTCACTTCGGTCATCTCGCCGCGCGGGACGCTGACTTCCTGTTCGACGATCGCGTTTTGGAGCCGCGCCTTCACCACATAGTCGCCGGGCGGCAGCTTGAACTCGTTGCCGGGACCGTAGGCGCCGTCGATTTCCTGACGCTTGCCATCGAGCGACTTCTTGCCCGAGAGCACATCGACGCGAAGATCGCCGCCTTCGACGGCCGGGCCGCCTTCAGCATATACCGCGTTGATCTTCAGGATACCGATACCCATGACGATATCCTTGATAACGGTCTCACCGGCTTTCAGCTGAAACGTTTCTTCGGCATCGGATTTGCCGAGCCGAGTAGAGAGACTCACCTCACCCGCGGGAAAGACCAGCGTGCCCTCGCCATAAGCTCCGCCTTCCGCTTCACCATTCTTCAGATCGAAGCGGCCGGCATGATCGGGTTCGCCGCCCTCTTCTGCGAGGACGCGCACGGTGACGACACCGGCGTCGAGAACGAGTTCCCGGTCGATCGCTTCGCCTGCCTTCACGTCGACCACCGTTTCGGCCTGCGCCGCGTCTTTTCGGTAGCGCAGCAGGTAACGACCCGGTTCAAGTGTGGTGGTGAATTCCGTGTCGTATCCGCCAGCGATGGAATCGTCGGACGGAGTGTCGCCGGTCATCGGGAAATAGTCCCAACGTCCGTTCAGGTCGTAGTCCGGTCCACCTTCGGCCAGAACGGCAGTCATTCGAATGTTCTCTTCGGTGACGGCGGGTTCGGGCTTGGGCTCAGGCTTGGCGGCTACCGTTTCGGTGAGCGCACCGGAGAGTTCGTCGGCGTTGGACGCCTGGAGATATTTTCCGCCGGTGTTTTCGGCGAGGCAAGCCACCTGCCTGCCCTCTTCCTCCGACAGTCCGAAGCCGATCACGTGGGCGGTGAAATCAACGCCCATCTTGTCGAGCTCGCTCGCAAGCGCACAGGGGTCCGCGCTACAGGTCTCGATACCGTCGGTGATGACGATGACTGTAGCCTTGTCTTCGGTGAAACGCAGGGCTTCCGCCGCTGCCTTCACCGAATCCGCGATCGGCGTCTTGCCCTTCGGATTGAGCTTGCCGACCGCATCGCGGATCGACTGGCGGCTGTCCGGACCCGGCGCGACAATCTCTTCGATGTCCGAACAATTGCCCTTTTCGCGGTGACCATAGGCCACCAAGCCCAGGTCGAGGTCTGCTGGCAACGTATCGAGCACGCCCGAGAGAGTTTCGCGCGCGATCTCTATCTTGGTTTTGCCGTCGATCTGTCCCCACATGGAACCGGAAGCGTCCAGGACGATAACGGCTTTGTCGTTGGCTTGCGCCGCATAGGGTGAGATGAATGCTGTCGCTGCGAACGCAGCGAGTGATACTATAAGCTTGCGGATCATGATCTCCTGCCTTTCACTCCTGCCCCATCGCAGGAGTGAAAGGCATAAAGCGGATCAGGCCAAGCGGTCTGTGCGATGAAGCACAGCAGCCAGTGGCGGTTTTCTTAAGATCCCAAGCCGCTCTTCTCAAGCCGACGCGAGCATCGCATCGCGGGCCGCACGCCATTCTTCCGCAAGCGAACCGCTTACCGCCGACCGGCCGGCGCGGCGGTACCAATAAGCGGCATTTCCATCATCGCCCTCGATGCGGTGGCATATCGCATGGGCCCAATCGAAGAGATCGTGCCCCTCATGCGCCTGACAGAGATTATGGGCTGCTTCCCAGTTTTCGTCTGTTTTGAAACCGTCGCCCGATA
>CEQK01019979.1_pt1 | contig 11305 bp, 9 predicted proteins | sample 531051 | NCBI WGS metagenome assembly CEQK01 (sample SAMEA2621229, study PRJEB7988) | marine metagenome | biome: marine biome (ENVO:00000447); feature: deep chlorophyll maximum layer (ENVO:xxxxxxxx); material: "saline water (ENVO:00002010), including plankton (ENVO:xxxxxxxx)" | depth 150 m
CGGGATTACCAACAAAAAGAAGATTAGGAATTTCATTTTTAAACTCTTTAACTATATTGCGGGTACGTTCATCTAAGATAATATCATCTAGCTTAGCAGGACGATACTTCTCTACCCAAATCTTATCAAAGTCAATCATAATTATTTACCAGAAGAACCAAAGCCTTTTTCACCACGAAGAGACTCTTCAATCTCCCCTTCACTAACTTCTACATCATGATTATTATAAACTACAAACTGAGCAATTCTATCACCAGTTTTAATTTGATAATCTTTATCAGTTAAATTATAGAGCTTAATACCAGCACTACCTCTATAACCACTATCGATAATACCTGGATGAGGTAATATACCATGCTTAAATCCTAAGCCTGATCTACCTTCAATTTTTACCCAATAACCTGGTTCAATATATGCAAATTTTAGCCCAACTTCAATAACTGCTGAACCTTTAGCAGGAATTACTTTATCTTCAACACATGTTACATCTAACCCAGTATCGTCCTTATGATTCTTCGAAGGAAGGACAGCACTCTCGTCAGTCTTCTTAAATTTTAATATCATATATACTATAATAAGATACTTTGCAAAATATTCAAGTGTAGATTAAATATATGTAAATGGCTGAAGAATTAGATGAAGCTGTAAATGATATTATTGCTCAATTAAAGCAAAATAATAAAGTTGTTAAAGCTCCCGTAGAAGAAAGTTTTCTTAATAAAGAAGACTTGGAAGATTTTCTTATTCAAAATTCAGGTAAGCTTATAAAAAAATCTCTCAGTATAGTAGATAATGTAAATGATTATATTTCATCTGCACCTGAAAATAGAGATGTAGCAGCATTAGCTGAACTTATAAAAGCTTCTTCATCTGCTATTGAAACTCTTAATAAATTACATGTAGCTAAAGAGAGAAATGAGACTCAGATAGAGGTTAAAAAGATAGACGTTGAAAGTAAAGAGAGATTGAATATAGCTGATAATCAAACTAAAGTACTTTTATCAAGAGATGATATTATGAAAGCTCTTATTGAAGACGAAAAAGAAGTTATAGACGTCTAATAAGCACTAGGACCTGGTACGAGATCACCTAAGTATTGCTGTGTATAAGAAGCAGCTGCTGTAGATGGTGTAGCAGGATCAGAAGGAATATCAGTGTTACTATCTGGTAGTGCTCTTTCAGGGTTCTCCGGAGCTTGTGGAGCTTCTGTTTTTTCTGCTTCTTCAGGCTTAATAATAACGTTGCTATCTCTTTTTACTACATCAGGAATAGGGGGTAAGTTAGGATAATATTCAACCGACTGGCCAAGAGTGCTTGGAATAGAAACATGATGGGTATAACGGCCACCTCCAGAGTCTAGAGCTAAGTCCAATACAACGTCAAGAGTAGTAGTATCAGCATTTGCTGGGTATCGAGCTGAAGTTGTATCTTTAATACCTACAACCCTTACATTAAGACCTGAATCAATCATTTGTTGGAGAAGTTCTTGAGTATTTGTTCCTAACTGCTTAAATCCATCAGAACTTTTATAATCATCATTAAACTTAAAAACATCTCCTACAAGAAAGCCTCCTCGCTCGTATCTTCTCATATAAGATTCATGTAAACTTACAAACTTTTTATCAGCCATAATATTATTTATACAGACTTGCAAATAATCACACAGTATTATGTAACTTAATCTTTAAGAAATTCTGCTAAAGTATGGTAAGCAGTAAAGACTTCAATTTGATCTTCAGTAGCAGCTCCTAAATCTTCCTCTATTTCGAAAGAATGTGATGTATGAGCTATTTTCTTAATAACCCATCTACTATCTTTTAAATACACTTCTCCAAATAACATAGAGGGGAGATCTAATTTTTCGTAGACAACATCCTTTACTGCATCTGCTAAATCAGAATTCGAGACATCTACACTTATACTAGCTTTACCATTAACGACCATAATCTAATTATATTATAGTTCCTTAATTATGATATGCTACATTAAATATAATAAATGGCGCTCATTAAATTAACAGATATAGCAGCTAGCGAGTTAGATAATTCTTCTCTTGAAAATGGTTATCTTTATAAGGATTTGTTTTTAGATTTAGATACTGCTGTTTATTATAACAGAGAACTTAACAAGAGTTCAGTTCTTAAAGATGTACAAGGTTTATTTGATGAGAATGCTATCCGAAATAGTATTACAAACATTTTTTTAACTGCTCCAGGTGAAAAAATATTAAGTCCTGAGTTTGGATTAGATCTTAGACGGTACTTATTTGAACCTATTTCTGAGTTTAACGCTTTTGCTATTAAGGATGATATTAGAAATCGATTACCTATAATGGAACCAAGAATAGAGATAGATAGAGTAGGGGTTATACCTAATGCAGACTTAAATGAGTATCAAATAACTTTGCAAATTAATATTCCTTCTTTAAATGTGTATGGTATATCACTAAGATCAACATTAAATAACAACGGATATTTTATATTTTAATTATGGCTAAATCAAATAAAGATAACGAATTTCTAGAGTTTAACTTACCTCAAAACGCGTATGTTGCTTTTGATGCTGTAAGTCTAAAAGATTATATAATTAATAGACTCAATACAAATGAAAAGTTTACTGATCAAAATTATGATGGTAGTAATTTAGCTGCTGTAATAGATATTATTGCATATTCATATCATGTTTTGTTATTTTATTTAAACCAGACAGCCTCTGAAGTTAATTTTAATCAAGCTTCTATTTATGAAAATATGAACAAGATAGTTAAGCTGATTGGTTATAAACCTTCTGGTAAACAAACATCTATAGTTCCTATTAATGCAGTTGGTTCAGCTGACATGGCTATAGGTAGTTATACCATACGAAAAAATTCTTACTTTTTAGCTGATGGAATTCAATACAATTTTATAGATGATTATTCTTTTAATAAAACAACTACAGGATCAGAAACTATAAAAACTTTAAACGATACAGTAGTTTTATATCAGGGTACTGTAAAAGAATATCCTGATTATATAGCTCAAGGAGAAGAGTTTGAGCTTTTACCTATAGTTGTAAAAAATGTAGTAGATACTAATACTGATAAGTTTATAGCAGATAATACTATAGATGTATATGTAAAAGAAGCAGGTAACAGTACATACTATCTTTATAAAGAAGTTGATAGTTTATATCTTTCTAATTCTACAGAAAGGGTATATGAAAAGAGACTAAATGAAAATGGATTTTATGAAATTAAATTTGGAAGCGGTGTTTTTGGTAAAAAGCTAGCTGCAGGTGATATAGTTTCAGTAAATTATCTTCAATCAGATAATGCTCAAGGAATAATTAGTAAAAATGTAATAAATGGAAATAAAATATTCATTTATGATTCACTAAGACAAAGAAGTATTTTTCAAGATACATTTGCTAATAAAGATGAAACTACATTTATAGATAATAATAATAGTTCACTCTTAACTATAAATAATCCTCAAGCTTCTACTTCCCTTTCAGATGAAGAGACAGTTGATGAAATACGTAAAAATGCTCCCAAAGCATTTGCTTCGCAATTGAGATTAGTAACTGAGTCAGATTATGAGTCTTTTATAGAGAAAAATTTAGCTAACGTTACTAATAGCGTTAAAGTTGTAAATAACGATTCATACATAAATGAATATATAAAATATTTTTATGATATATGTATAGATCCAAATAAAGTAAATAGAGTTTTAATAAATCAAATTAATTTTGCTGATTCGTGTGATTTTAATAATATAAATGTTTTTTGTGCTCCATCATTTACTATTACAGAGGATAAAGCATTTCCCCCATATCTCTCTGAATCATTTAAAAATTTATTAGTCGAAACTTGTAAGGATAGAAAGATGGTCTCAAATACGGTAGTTCCTCGTGATCCGATTTACATGGCTTATGGGTTAGGTTTTACTAATTCAGCTGATTTAACTCTAGATATTTTAGATCAAACTTCTCTTTATATAGTACGAGAAGTTAATAATAAAATAAACAAAGATACACTAAAAGCCAGAGCTGGTAATTTGATAAAAGCATTCTTTAATCCAGGTAATAATAATCTTGGTCAAAATTTAAAACTAAGTGAATTAGCTAATGATATATTATCTTTAGAAGGAGTTAGAAGAATTTATACTAAAAATGATTCTAATGATAGTAGTATAGATACTGTTTCTTTTTTATCCTTTAATCCGGTTTACGAAACAAGCGATATAGCTTTAGTTAATCAAGATATAACTTTACCATATTTCAAGTTCCCATATATGTATTCGCCGTTATCGATAACTAATCGTATTAAAGTAATAGATGAGTAATATAAAGACAGATTACGCTCTTTTTGATGTAATAGATTATAAGGGAGAAAATAAGCTTTCTTCATATAATTTAGATCTTACACCTTTAACATTTAAAGCTAGAATACCAGAGGACGATGGAAGAGATATACCACTAAATGATCAAAAGGTAACTTTTGAGTTTGGTGATGGTACCTTTGGAAGTAATCTTTCTTCTAGCCATGTTTACCAATATCCCGGTGAATATACTGTTAAAATGATTATAAGGGATTGTAAAAATAACTCAGTTTTAGCATACTACAGTACACCCGTAACTATTCATGACTTTGTAAAAAACACCTTTTCAGTAGAATTATCTCCAACTAATGCTACTACTATAGGTCTTTCAGCAGGTCAAATAACTGGACCTTTTACAGTAAAATCTCAAACTCCTTTCTATCAAGATTTTCAAGATATATACTATAGTATTTCAGGGTGTGACTTTGATAACTATTTTAATCTACCTACTAATAGATTTAATAGTTTAAAAAAATATTTTTCTATTTACGAGAGAGTATATTTACCTACTTTATCTAGCTTTGAATATGTTGAATTAGAAAAAATTAGCCTCACTGGGGCAAATATATATGCTAGAGTAGCTTCTAATGAATTATTAGTACAGGGTTTGAGTTCAAGTTTATCAAGTGTTTATGCAGGTATTTCAGGTTCAAAAGAAATTTATATCAAAACTGATGATCAATCAGATAATTTAAACATATCGTTTTTTAAAGATAGGTCTAATATTTTTGCTGATAGCTTTACAGGATATAAGAATAATGATTATACTAATAACCTTAACATTACTCTATCATCTAATGTATTACCTACTTCTGCTCAGACACTTAGTGCTATAAAATTTTCTTCTAATGGTATATTTGGTGAAGGTATAGAGCAAGATCCGTTTTCAGTAAATGAAGTTCAATATAAAGATTTAGGTATACCATTTGTTATTGCACCGGTTAATAACGATAACTATACTATGAAAAGTTTAGCGGCTGGTACACCTACTTTTATATTATTATCAGGTGCTAGTAGTAATGTATACAAATTATCAAATATAGTACCTTCTTCTTACTATACTATAACTGATTTAGCTACTTCACTCTCTTCAATAGATACTGATTTTTGGTATAGAGGGTTACTTTCATTTAATGATAATTTATCTTCTTCAGCTATAAGACTTACTCTAAGTGCTAGAAATCAATATACCTTTAACACCAATAGCTCATTGTTATCTACAGTAAATGGAATTGTTACATTAACAGCCTTTCCTAAAAATTATTATGAATTTTACAAACATAATGAAAACTTTGATTTTGAAAGAAATATTAAAGATATGCGCTTTCAGGATATATTATTAGATAAAAATATATTCTTTGATGATTTTATAGGTACTATATTTGGTAATGTAAGTAGTAGATATGATATACTAGGTAAAAAGCTTTATGAAAAGGTCTTTAACTTTGTTTCAAATAATGCTGATATCGATATGTGTGATATTAATGCATTGGTAAGTATGTCAGATATGACTGATGACTATGGAATTATATTTGATAAAGCTTTAGCTCAAGAACCAGCAGAAGTAAAAAGATTTTTAGATACCTTAAGTGTAAATTATAATAAATTTAGAGGAGGTCAAAATAAATTTGATGAAAACTTCGATCCACAAGGAACTACTACTAAAGCAGTATATGGTAAAAATTTAGGAGATAAGATTGATTCCTTAACTTATGAAGTTACCGCAGGTAATGATTTAGTAGCATATGAAAAATTTAGTAACACGTATTTACGTTTAAATACGTTTCAACCATTAAGTTCTCTTAGTGCTGTAAATACTGGAGCTGTAGCGAAAAATACTAATACTTATATGCTCAGTGATTATAGTAATGAATCCTATAATGCGACGCTTAGTGGTGGTGATACATGGGGATGGGGGTTGATTTTACCGGATACTTATAATATTGAAACTGTAAATAAATTTTATGAATTTTATTCTTTATCAGCAACGTATGATAATACTGTTCTTAATGGTTTAATTGATTATAATAATGGTTTAACTACAGTTAATTTTACTGAACCTTTAGATGTACTAGAAGGAGACAATAATATCTTTGATATTGTTATACGAAATTCGTTATTTAGTAGTCTATCTCTGTTTTAAGGATAAATATGTTTAATGGATAACATTACTACAGGGTTTCCAAATGTTAATCAATCTATTACTAATCCTAATGTAAATAGTGATGAAGCATTAGATAAATTTGCACCTTATACTTTTTTACAGTTTATTGAAACTGTAAGTGAAAGCTATAAGCCTGAGACACTTACTGCTTTCTACAACAACTACTTAAATAAGTGGAATACTAGAAATAAAGGTCTTAGTACTTCGAATGCTGATACTATAGTAGATAGATACAGAGACTTCTTAAAAGATATTACTTTAAATTTTTCCTCTAATGCAGAGAGAAAATTCTTAACTCAATTAGATTTTACTGACAAATATGATTTGCAAATAGCAATGTCATTTTATAGTAAGAAGATAAGAAATATAGTTACTTACTATAAAAAGAAGCGTAACACTCTACATTACACATTAACTAAAAGTAAAGTTAAAGGAAGTAGTATAGGGGTAGAGCAGGCTACTAAAGATTTAGTTATTGATTTTTTAGAAAATAGAAGTACAGGTGAAATTGATTATAATATTTCAGACTTAAAGAATAATCTATCTGTTTCAATAACAGAATATTATGATAATTATTCTCAATATTTTAATAAGCCTCCAAATGTAGAGGAGTACGGAGCTAATTATAGAGAGTATGAACCAGGTGGTTTACCAGAGGGTGACAATTTGTTTTTATCTTTAGAAACTGAAATTATAGATAAAATATTTTCTTCTGTATCACAAAATATAAGAAATTTAAAAGAAGCAAATAACGTCCTAGATTCTAAAAAGAAACAAACTGAAAAGTATATAGGTACTGATTTTTATTACCTTTCGACTGATAGAAATGGTAAGCCTGATATCGGTTTATTATTTAAAGCTGAAAAACCTTATGCTAACTTTTTAAACCAAGATTATCCAAGTACTGCCTCAATTTTTTCTGATGATATTATAAGTGAAAGAGACTTAGGATTTTTTAGATCTCATAATTCTGCAATAGCTACTATCCAAGGTAAAAGAATAGATTTTTATGAAAAGACTTCATATAAACCTAACCAACTTTACATATTTCCTGATCCTAATTTATTTACTAATAATAAAGGTATTTTAACTTTTATAGTAGATACTACAGGTTCAATAAACAATAGAAGTAAAGGCGTTGCTATTAATCAACCTAACCCAGACAAAGAAAGTACCACATTCATAGGATATTCTTCTGAAATAGGTAAAGAGAGAAATTTAGATACTGATCTTTCTTATCTTTATGATCAAGGTTATATCGATCAAAACAAAAAAGATATTTTTGGTAATATTTTTGGTTTAGTAAAAGATAATAATTATTATAGAGAAAATTTAACTACTGAAACTCCTAAAAATATTAAAAATTTAGTTATTAACGGTTATCAGTTTTTTGATGATCTATATGGTGAAGGTTTTAGTTTTAATTATGGTACGGAAGATTCTAACACTTATTCAGAAACTTTACGTTCTGGTATATCGTCATTTACTGGTGGATTAACTGCAGGTGGCGATCTTAAGCCTGATACGCCCTTATCAGCTTATCATATTTTTAGTAGATTTTTTACTCCTTATCAAGAATTAAAACTTCCTACAAACTATCTTGAAGTAGATTATACAAGACCAGAATCTATTACATTTAATGCTAATGTATTAGAGGGAGCTTACTTTAGATTTTCAGATAGTGAAACATTAGCAGATCCTGTTAGATCTGGATTAAGTGCATTTACTGATTCTGCAGATCAATTTTATTTTTCCGATTTAGTAGAAGCAGGAATAGGTTATTACGATGGTAATTCTACAGTAGTTAGAGCTTTATGTGATAATACTGGTCCGGATACAGCGTACACTGCAGGTGTTTCACTATATCAAGGGTTTTCAGGTAACTTTACTTATAATGTTAGGTTATCAGGTAGTAACGGGGTTGAGAATTACGATGGTAGTAGATTTACTGATAATATCATATTTGATTATAAGCAAGCTGAACGAAGTTTTGATTATAAGGATGATGTTTTTGATGTAACTGCCTTTTCTACTGTTGATAGTTCCAAAGAAAGCTTATTTGATCGTAAAAAACATTTAGGTAAAATTTACATAAAAAATGTAAATAAAAATCCACAATTTCCAGCTGTAAAAGAATTAACTGATACTCTTACTTACTTATCTAGTAAATATAACTCTTCAGTATGTAATGAGCTTTCAACTAAGGTAGTTGATTTTGATATTATATATCAAACTCTCTTTATTGAAACAAGTTCATTTTTAGTTACTGAAAGAACTGTATATGAGAATAATGAGTTTATTTCTCCTAATACATTTACCAATTCTTTGAATATAAATACTAACTTTTTTGATAAAGTGAGTAATAGACTTAGGGTCGATAGTAATGTATTTTTTGTAAAAATGGAGAGGGAGCAGAATGATTTTAAGGATATTAGACTATATCCTAAAATTTATAAGTATAGCTATAAAGATGATAAAACTGAGCAAATATTTCCAACTACCGGTAATACTGCTGCTGGAGCTTCTTGTTATTTTGATTTATCTACATTTAATTCTGTTTATGTTGAAAGTGGTAAGCCTAATTTAACTTATAGTAGTGATAACGAACAATTTAATTTAGCAGTATTATTAAAAGATCAGAATAAAGCTCCATTATTAGTTAATTACTTATTTGAATATAAAGATAGTGTTAAATTTTTAGATTCTACTTCTTTCGAAAGTAATAATAGTAGATTTACAGATAATTTCTTTAATTCTAATACAGGTTTAATAGATTTAAGTAATGTTAATTTTGCATTAACATCACAAACTCCGCAAGTTTCAGCCTTCTTTACATCAGCATCTTCAGCAGCTTTAATATTATGAATACTTATAATTTATCAATTTCTTCAACTAAAGACGATATCAATCAAAAGATAATTTTGACTGATATAGATTTATTTGATCTAACTGAAGTTACATTAGATATTTCTAACATATATACAGAAATATTTCCTAATTATTTAAGTATTGATTGGGGTGACGGTTCTCCTACTATTCAGCCTGATATAAAAATATATCGAGATTACAAAACAGAGTCAATATTTCCTGAACTTGATAAGGGAGTAACCCCAGTTACTTTTAGTAATAGTTATACCCATAGATATTTTCCTTCTTCTTATGCATTAAAAAAAGCGGTAACCTTCAAGATGAACGTGGGATATATAACTGGTGAAACTTTGCAACTAAGTGCGCCTCTTGTAGTTAATTCACAAAGTTATTATGAAAATGTAGATGATATAGATATAATTGGATTAGATCTTATAAATGATGTTAATAATAGTTCTAGAGTTTCATTTATAACTAAAAAGAACAATTATATAGTACAACTAGATAACAAAACTTATAAAGAGAACTAGGAATAAATATATAAAATGGGATGTTTAGTAAAATCAAGTTTAAGTGCTTTAAGCTCAGTACAAGGTACTGTATGCCCTACTGATTTAACTTTAGACCAATATACACAGACTTTTAATGGTGATTTTAAATTTAATTTTATTTCAGCACTTTCGGGTATTCAAGACTTTAAAAAATTAAATTTTACTAATTTTTACCTAACTACAGATTTTTTACTTGACGAGGTTACTTCGTTCAAAGAAATAAAAATAAAGCCAGAATCATTTTTTACTACTTTAAATTTTTCTACTTCAAGTGATAATTATTTAATTTTTGAAGCTGCATCTTTAAGCTCATTTAAAACAGAAGATAACATTATACAAGCTGAATTTTACGGTACTACTTCTTTCACTAAAATTTTATCTGATGCAGATAATTACGAAATAAAATTTATTGATGATTTTACTTGCAGTGTTAGTACTATTTATAATAATATTAGATATTTTCTTGTAGTAAGTGATGATGAGCAAGATAGCAATAATAGAAGAAGAGTCTTATTTGTAGCTGAAAATAAATTATCTTTAACTGGTAGTTATTTAGAGTATAATTTATTAAAATATAAAAGAGATAGCTTTATAAATTTATTTTCAAATAAAGGAGGTAAATATGCTATAGTAAATGACGGTGGAAAGTTATACGCTCAAAAATTAGATACTACTGCTAAGTTAAATCAATTTTATGTAGCTAATAATTCTATAAAGCTTGATCAAGAAATAAACCTTACTGTACCATCTCCATATAATACCTCTTTTATTACATATGATAAGGCTGGTAATGTAGACAATACAAAAAGTGATTTTAATTTACCTTCAAATTATCTATTTTATAGTAATAGTAATAAAGTAGAGTTAGACTTCAATTTTTATAATTTAAAAAACATAGTTAATACTCAAGATCAATTTACTTCATCAAATACATTGCTTTCTACTTCTGAAACTACTATTTACAGTCAAGATTTACGAAAGTATACATCTATATTTTCAGATATTGATAGTGAACATAATGAGGTGTTAGCTTTGAATTTCGTATATAATAATTTTGATTTAGTAATAAAACCTGGTACAACCTATTTTAAAGCTCCATCGTCATTGCAACCTTTTACAAAGCTCAATATTAATGATACTAAGTTTGTAAAGTGTGGTTCGTTTGCTTTTAAGAGACCAGATTTATCTGATAGAGTATATAGATTAGATGATAACTCTATAAAAGATAAAAATATAACTTATCTTTGTACTTGGTTATCTGGAGCAATAGGTAAAGAAGGTATATGGGTTGATAGATATTATTACCCTGATTTAGTATCAAAAGAAACTGCTTTAGCTGCATCTCCTGTTTATAATGTTAC
>CEQK01011765.1_pt1 | contig 11282 bp, 13 predicted proteins | sample 531051 | NCBI WGS metagenome assembly CEQK01 (sample SAMEA2621229, study PRJEB7988) | marine metagenome | biome: marine biome (ENVO:00000447); feature: deep chlorophyll maximum layer (ENVO:xxxxxxxx); material: "saline water (ENVO:00002010), including plankton (ENVO:xxxxxxxx)" | depth 150 m
CTTTCACCAAACTCTTTCTTATCTTCATCAGTAGGTTTCTCCCTATAATCTTCAATATACTTATCACCCTTAAAAGTCCCCTCTTTTACTACTGCTACTCTACTCCTAGGGACTGTTCTACCTACAAATATTTCATCTGTTAGTTCTGCTTCATCTCTCCATTGTAAATAGTCTTCATATTTACTACCTCCACTCCATTGAATCTTACCTTCTGCTCTTGCCCTTTTCCATAAAGGATAAGTAACAAAATCTTCTCCTTCTCTTATAGTAATACTTTTAATGTCGCTTCTTATAGGCGTTCTTTTAACTTCTTTACCTAATAGATACTTTGGAGTATTACCAACATCTACTGGTGTAATAGAGGGTTTATCTTTAAAAAGTTGCCTACTCAACCTTCTAGGGTTTGGTGGTCGCCTATCCATTTACTATATTCATAGATTTCTTTTATTTCTAAGGTGCGTTTCAGATTTTTAATAATTATATAGTATAAAGTAAAGAATGCCTCACAAAGATAATCCTCAATATCTAGCAGATATGTCCTTTGGTTTTGGTGAAGAAGATAAAATACAACCTTATTTAGAACATAGATTTGGTAAGTTAAACAAACTAGATAAATATAATCCCTTTGATTTTGAAAACGATGAGTTTATTATTGAAGTAAAAAGTAGGAGAATACCTCATAATAAATACAAAACCTTAATGTTTAATTACACTAAGTTAGAAAAATTAGAACTGATGGAGACTAAGAAAAGAGCAATCTTCGTCTTTAACTGTGATGATGGAGTATTTGGTTGGGAGTATGATTCTACTGAGTTTTTTGTAGGTAGAGGCGGTAGATGTGATAGAGGTTGTAATGAATACTCACAGATGGCGTATATAGGTATAGATAAACTATTTGAAATAGAAACTATGCCTATTTTTAAGAAGGATAAGGATAAGGACGAAAGTTGTTGTGAGACTTTAAGAAGGAGCATTAAGAAGAATATAACCTCCACCGATAAAGTGTGATGTAGAAGTCATATGAATATCTATTAATATTTCATAGTTATATACACCAGTAAAAGTTTGTGCGCCACTAAACGCATTCTCAGTATTGATAGAACCTCCACCTAACGAAACTCTACTATCTATTGTCCCACCACTTTTAGTTGTTTGTATCTTATATACATCATAAGTAGGAGCAGAATAACTAATCACATTACCACTACTATCTCTTATATCTAAAAAAGTCCCAGTAGCAGTCCAACCACGAGGTATATGAATAACTCCTAATACCTCTAATGAAGCAGTTTTAATCATACCTCTACCGCTGGTCTTAGTTCCGTCATCATCTAAACAATAGTTATAATAACTACTATCGTCATTAGGGTGAAATATACCAGCATTAAAGGGCATAACATACTGACCCGCATTTACATAGACATTAGGAGGTATTATCTTATTTGAAATACTTAATAAATTACTATCTTCTATAATAGCATTGTCTAAATTACCATCATCCATATCTAAATCAGTTGCCGTCCCACCTAAATAGACAGTTGTATCTCCTATTGTGAATGAGTTATTAGTTAATGCTAATCCACTACCATCTGCCGTTAAACCTCCATATGGATTAATAGATAATGAAATAGTCCGTGCTGTGCCTCCATTATAAGAACCAGTTAGAGATATACCATATCCACCAGTATCTAAATTTGCTAAGTTATTACCTAATGATACACCACTAATTGTATTTTGTTCTAATTTTGCTATTCCTATATCTCCGTCGGCGATGCCGACGGAGGCAGTCCCAGTCCCATTATAAGTTGTAGATGTTAAAGGACTAGTAAAAGTTAATGTAGATAAATTAGTCCCTAATGCTTTACCCGAGATAGTATCATTTTCTAATTTAGCATTTGTTATTGCCCCATCAGCGATTGTTATAGATGAATCCGAACTACCATTAAAAGTAGTTGCGGTTAAAGGTGCGCTGAAAGTAGCAGTAGATAAATTAGTGCCTAATGATTTGCCCGAGATGGTTGAATGTTCTAATTTAACATTACCTATTGCTCCATCTGCTATTTGTATTTCTCTTGCGATTGACCCATTATAATTAGAACCACTCACAAAACTTAAAGGTGATGAAATTGTAAGATTTTGTAATAACTCACTAATAGAACTCCATTTAGATTCAGTTCCGTCTGAGGTAATTATTTGATTAGGTTCTCCATTATCTCCGTCTATTTGAATAGACTCCGATACATCTATTATATCACAAACGATTCTATTTAATCCATCTATGCTACGCGCGGAGTTGTTTTCTACACTCATTTATTTTTACATAGGTTTTTTTCACACTTACCAACCGCATTACAATCTTTAACATCGCATTCACTAAGTTCATAAAATCCTTCTGAGGTCATAGATACTTCATATTCTTCTTCTGCTAAATCACTACCACTATCACTGCTAAGGTCATCCTCAGTAGAATAATCACCATCGTCATTATCTACCATAGCGCATTTTAGATATTCACCTAACTCCTTTACAAACTTACCGTAATATGCCTCGGGGACATTTTCTGCTATGTTACACGCTAGTTCATTTATGTATTCAATATCTATTACGAAGTGTTTTTCAGTCATTTTGAATTTAACTTAGATATTATTCTCAACAAATCTCTAAATATTTTTGTCTTTTAACAAAAACTAATCCCGTGAAACGCACCCCTAGGGATTTGTTGGTTAGTGTATATTTGTTCTTCTTCTTCATCAGAAGATTCTTCTTTATGATTCTTCTTAGTAGGGCGTCTCGCCATTTGTTTCTTTGAGTAATAATTATTTACTTCTTCTTCTTCTGATGATGAACTATCGTCATCATCATAGTAGTTATTAATAACTACTCTCTTTTTAGGTTTTCTTTGCTTTCTTCTACCTCTATGATGAGTATTAACTACAACTTCTTCATCGCTACTATATACTAAGTTAGGATTAACCTCCTCCGTCTTCGCCGTCTTTTTCTTCTTAGGAGCAACTTTCTTAGGGGGCGGTGTGTCTTCTTTTACTTCTACTTCAATATTCTCACCCATACCATTATTAGAAGGATTAATCGCCATCTTTCTTAAATCTTCTAATTGCTCGTTACTTAAATCATTGAGGGATGATATTTCTTCTGAAATCTTAGATTTCTTTTCTTTCTTAACTTTCTTTATTAATTCTTTTTTTTCTTCTTTTTCTTTCTTTTGTTGCGCTAGTTGTTTTCTACGACCTTCTTTCATTTTTTCTATTGCCGCTAATCTTGCTTCACTTAGAGGTTTCTTTTTTCTTTGAACCGACTCTTCATCTGAACTACTCATTTTACTATCATCGTAGATTTTTTTTACGAAGAACGAACGCACCTATTTTTAAGGATTATTCTGCGCGGGAGGTTGGGCGTCTAAGCGAGGTGGGATTATTTCTTCATCATTATTAGGTGGTGGATTTTCTTCATCACTATCAGTTGCTACTTCTCTATCACACCCTAATAGACCATAACAAATAGTAATCTTCTTACATCTACTCTTAAAGATAACTAGTAATGTAGAACCTATTGCTGCCGCAGAAATAGTAATAAAATTACTATAATCATTAGGAGTCCATAAATCAAAACCAGTTAAAACTTCACTATTGCTGTCACTCATTTTATTATCTAATAGATAATAAATATGCCCCTATTGTTAGAACTTTTTAAAGGAACTGGTAGTGCTGGTAAGGCGTTCAAAGGCAAGGTAATCTCAGTAGATAATGAAAAGAAATATAATCCTACCATACATACTGATATTCTCAAACTTAATTACAAAGATTTACCTACACCCGATTATATATGGGCGAGTCCTCCTTGCTCTTCTTATACGAATATGGCGCTGACTAGGGCAAAAGTATCTCGTGACGGTAGAAATCAAAGAAATACGGATACTATGAAACCCCTAACACCGTCGGCAGTTTTAGGTGATAAACTATTAAAAAAGACTATTGAAATTATAAGATATTTTAGTAAGATGAATCCTAAACTAAGATGGGTAATGGAGAACCCTCACGGGTCTATGTGGAAATCTCCCCATATGAAGAAATTGCCTAAGTATCATACCGAAAAGACTCTTTATTGTCTTTATGGTGATAAAAGAAGAAAACCTACTGATTTTTTCAGTAATGTAAAATTAAACTTAAAAGAAGGTAATTGTGGTTCTAAGGTTGATATGGCGTATTTGAGTCTATGTGATAGATATAAGATACCTAAACCCCTAATGACACAAATATTTAAGCAACTGCCTACCGCTCAACGGGTATCGTAGGTTCATCTACATTTTCAAATACTAGTCTTTTATTTAGATTTTTATGATACATTCTATCATATCTTTCATTTGTATCTATAAGGATAAAATTATGCTTATCAGTAAATACATACTTATTCATAGCGTCAAAAGTTTCGCGAGGTAATAAAACTATCTCATCAAAGATAGTATCTAATTCTTTTTTATTGGTTGTTTTAAAAACTATGTGATAATCTGCCGTTGCTCTTAGAGGTCTAGGTAACTTATTAAATACTTGCGTAGTCATCCACATACTTAAACCACACCCATCTCCATCATCACTAGCACCGCAGACGTGTCGTCTATTCATCATCATTTTAGATAAAAGGTTAGTTACACCTACATTTTTCTTAACATCATTTACTACATCATCTGCGAGGATAAGAATACGCTCACCACTACCTTCTATTTCATCATATACTTGCTGTAAGTTCTCCTCAGTCATCTCCATAAACTTCTGTTCGTCTGCTACGGATTTTAGGCGATTATCTTTACTAGTTGCGAGAGACGGAGAAAAAACATAAACCTTATCAAATTTACGATAGTAAGGAGATTTTCTATATGTGAGTAAAGAATACATTAAAGTCGTTTTACCTTGCCGAGGTTTAGCAGTAATTAATAAGAAGTGATTATAAGTTCTCGGGAGCGGTTTAGGTATAGAAGCATCTTTTTTATCAACTCCAAAGGAGGTTTTTTTAACTTCTAAATCATTAAGTCTTTCCTCACGGATACTCATTTATTTCTTATTAGATTTTTTTTTAAGATTTTTCTCAACCTTTTTTAGTTCTGCTTTTTTCTTAGCAATGTCTTTATCTAACTTCTTAACTTCTTTTCTTTTTTGTTCTAATATATTTCTCTTCTTTTTATTTTTAGCAGCACGCTTTTTCTCAAACTCTAACTCTGCTCCACTCTTACAAACTCTATAAGGTTTCCCCGCACTATTGAACTTCATAAAACACGCCCCTCCTTTCGGCACTGATTTAGAACCTTTACCTTTCTTACCGCCTTTCGCCATAATCTTTTATATACTATAAAAGATTATTTCTTAGACTTACGCTTCTTTCTTTTCTTTTTACCTCCTCCTTTTTTGGACTTAACAATACCCTCCAAAAGTTTCTCGGGCAGTTTATCATATTGCTTCTGAGTAATTAATCCGTCCTTAACCGCTTTCTTTAATGTTTCACTAGGCATCCTTTTATGTATAAGGCATATATAAAGATTTTTCGTTTATTAAGTTTAATTTTTATCTTTATAAAAATAAAGATGGCGAGAACCAACTCATTATGGATAATCCAAATCTATTATGATAAGGATAAAAAAAATTTCTATAAGAATGTTGAATGTCAAACTTTAAAAGAGGTAGCATATTTAACTAAAACTGAGATTTATGATGTATCTAACTTTTATCATAAGATTACAAAACCTAAGGGGATATATGAGTATTTAACTATCTATAAAACTGTCTAGACTCTAATCGGTTCTACAAAACCCTTACCTTCTATACCATTTATCTTATCTCCACCTTCACATACACCTTTCAGATAATTAATCCTCATTGCTTTATCTATCGGTGTTTTGATAATCTCAATATCACCCTCAATATGAGAGATTAGACCACTTCTAAACTGATATTGTCTTTCATAGATTCTATATCCGTCTGGTGCGACCCAGTCGGGTTTTTCTTTCTTAATCATCTCCTCATATTCTTTCTGTTCGTCCATCTTAGAACCATAAAGTAGATGATGAAAATCTTCATAGTTTAATTTTCTTGCTACACCCTTAGCAGCACTCGCCTCAATATAACCTCCATCATAAGTAGTTTTATGTAAGCAATATTGCTTACAACCAGCGATAATACCTTTGTCAAAGTAGTAATCACCCTCATCTGCTTCTAGTTGTAGTTTCATATGATTCTTAACCATTTTCTTAATCTTAGACTTATCCATTCGTTCATCTAGTAATGGATTATCTTTCATAACCTTAGAATGAAAGTATTTCTCTAACTTTTCAACTGCCTCATTCTTCATAGAACCTAAGTCATCACCATTACCGTCCCAGCAGAACTCAGTCATTATCTCGGGGTATTGAGTAATATCTACATCACTAATACAACTATCAGTATCCGCATAGAGAAGATTACCTCCAACCTTTCTAATCGCCATCATATACTTATGGAGTTTAATACGCGCCTCACTACATATCGCTGCCGCAATCGCTACATTAAAATCCTTAACGGGCATAGGTTTAGATGTTCTTACTAGTGTGTATTTACCTACCTTATTCATATTAGATACATAACCCTTACTCATTAAGTCCCAAAATGAGTCATCATCACACTTTAATATCTCCATACCGTCCCTACCCTCATTATTATCTCCTCGGGCATTAAGACCCCAAAATCCATAACCACTATTCGCAACAATCTTATAACACTGTGCTAGTGCTAATTTACCTTCTGCTTTCGCCTTACCTTTCTTCTCAAAAGCATCATTAAAGAAGTCACTTAGAACACCGTTATCCCAAAAGGTTTCTTTTTCACTCTTCTTAATACCTATTATATCTTCACCAAAACTAATAGCATCTAATAGTTCATACTCATAAGCGTCTAATGAAGACGCATAGAGGAGTTCATTAAACCATAGATAAAGTTCAGTTGGTTTCTCTAAGTGCGGAAACATCAACTTACCATCCATCTTAATCGCGTGAATAGGTAGAATATCAAAGTTCTTAGTCTTAGCGATAACTCTAACAATACCTATAATAGGTTTAGTTAGTTTGCCCGCTTTCAATCTCTCATTCCACTTTTCTACTTCTGCCCTAGTCCATCTCTTAGGTTTGCCGTAGGGTAGTTTCTTTCTACCCACATCGGGGTATAGACTAGTGAAATCATTATAATAGATTTTACCTATCTTCTCACCTATATAGAATGCCTCATTGCGACCTCCAAAATATCCATTACGGCAGAAGGTATCATACTTCTCATTCATAGTATAGATAGGCATATTAACTCCATCATAATAACTTAGAAAGAAGTTCTTTTTAGATAGGGATGCGCCAGTAAGGCAATCCGTTATGTTAATGAATCCCATATGATTATATACCTCACTCTTAAAGGTATTCATAACTTCTAATAGACCTACTACGTCCCAATTACAATATACATAATTACCTAACTCAATTCTGAATAGGTCAGATGAGAATGGTTTCTTATCTTTTACATAACCACCGAAACAGTTATTTACATTGACCTCATTGAAATCTACTGAACCAGTAAGTTTCTTATGAGGCACATTAAACTCCTTACAAAGTTTATCTAGTGATGCGGGTAGCAACCTATAAGAATCTTTTAATGCTATGGTATAAATATCATCTTCATCGCACCCTCCGTGAGGACATATATCCTCATTGAATAGGACTATATTAAGATACGCTCCATTAAGGACTATTAGGGATTCAGTGTCTATCTTCCAGAACTCATCATTCTCTAATAGATATTCACCTAGAATGAGTAGAAGGTCAAACTTACCCGCATTATGCGCGTATAAGGTATATCCACTCATCATACGCCTATTGTCATATAACCACTTCATCATCTTACGGATAGAACCCTTACCACCAAAGGTCTTAGTCTCCATCTTAATAAAGTTATCATTTGAATCTAGAACATTATACGCTAGTGACGCTCGGTAAGTAATAAACTTACCGTTATTACCATTAGGAGTCGCTTCAAAATCGTAAGTAGCAATCTTATTGTTAATGGGGTTAATTTGCTTTCTAACATAATTCTTATTATTCTTATAATGAAACTTATAAATTCTCTCCCACTTAGTTCTTTCAAAACCTTTTAGATTGGACGCATCTATCATCTTTTCAACCTCACACCACTCTCTAAAATGTCCGTCATCAACTATCTCAGTAGCAATATGCTTTTTGATAGGTTTATTCGCCTCATACGCCTCCTTCTCCTTTTCTTCATCTATCTTTAATTTCTTTTCACAGATATCCTTAATTGACGATAAGTCATACCACCTAACTAGTGGAATGAAGTGATGATTAATACACCATACATCATAGGTGATTAGATTACCAGTCGTATAGTTAGTTGGACGGATTGTCTTAACTTTACAAAAGACTGAATTATAGATATTTACTTCACACTTATTATTAGAACCTCGTCCGCCACTACCATAGTTCTTATTGACCCACTTCTGAATATCATCCTCAGTCGTGGTCTTTCTACTTATCTCCTCTACATCTTTGAGGGTCTTTTTCATCTGCTTAGACCTTTCATTAATCTTTTGGAGTAGGTGTCTATCATCTTTACCTAAGATTTCAGTTGCTAGTTCGGGATTCTTATTTAGGTCTTTCATAAGACGGATAAATGAGATTGCCCGATAGAAACAATTAGACTTAGATGTAGTCCCGCAGATAAACCATAGACTATTCGCCATCTGAATAGTCTTATGACCGCCAGCGCCCATAACCTTATTAGGTTCGGTGATATAACTAATACCTAGGGTGATGAAGTCAAACTCCTTTGTGTCCTCATCATACTCTTCTAATGCCCTTTCTAACTTATCCTCCAATATATCTATTACTTCTTGCTTAGTATATCTAGCATAGGCGGGGAGTGAGAACGCATATCTATCATCAAAGGGGTCGCTATCACTAGAAACCTTAACAATGAACTTAGCATTCGGGTGGAGGTATCGGGTATTATCTATGATTCTTCTAATATTCACTATCATCTGATTAATGAGGGACGGATTGTCGTTTAACTTATCAAATTCATAGATATAATCAGATTTTAATCCGCTATGATAATCCTTATGGCGAGTTTTTTTCAGAAAACTCGCCTTACCCTTAACTATACCCGCCCTCTTGCGTGCCTTATAGATTGACTCCGCCTTAGCAAGACGCTTATCCATACGATTCACCGCCACTGCTGTTATGTTAGATTCTTTCATAATCTTAGTATTCTTAACAAACGCACTTCTACCCGATTTTTCTAAGAGGTCATTGAGATACGCTTTATTGCTTTTAGAAACGGTTAAACCTATTTGAAGTTTTCTTAAATCTTTACCTAATTTTTCTTTGTATTCGTCTTCTCTCTTATATGCTTTCTCCCGAGCGACTTTGCGTCTTTCTATTTCAGTGTCTAATTGTTTTTTAATCTTCTTCTTCTTTGCTTTGTCTTTTTCTTTGTCCGCCGCCTTGCCCGCCTTAATGGTGAGTTTGCCTATCTTCTTATACTCCTTCTCCGCCTTCTTAATATTTTCTGTTATGGTGTCTAGCGTCTCATTAACTAGTCTTTTGTATCTAGGGTTGAGTGTGCCGTTTGCTTTTCGGGGGTTTATACTCATCTATATATTCTTAAAGATATTATTTAGATTCTTTAAACTTACTTTTTTTCGGTGAGTGCCTTTTAATATATTCTATTTATTTCTTTAAATATCTTCAATTGCCTTCTTTTATTAATGTCTCCTTACCCAAGAAAGCGCTTCACTATATTAATAGCGATGCGCAGTAGGTTTATATTTTTTATTGTTTGCCGTAAAATACTTAAAGTTTATCCTAGTATTAATATTATTAAAATGGCGTCTAATGTGTATAATGTCTCTGAGTGTTCTGAATTGATGAATCAGATTAATAAGATTTCAACTATATTGGATACTGCTTCTCTTGATATGAAGGAGTGGGTTTATAAGGAATTATATGACTCATTAAAAGAACTATATGAAACACAGTTAATAATAAAGGTAGATAAATATGCTAAGAAGAAGAGTAGGAATACTAATGGTAGGGTAAGACATACTCAACAACAATATAGGATATTAGCATCTCAATATCCCGATAAGTATGCGATATGCCCTATATGTGAGACTGGTATGTTAAAAGAGAATATAAAACTACATTATCAGACTACTCAAAAATGTAAAGATATCTATTATACTAAAAGGGGGGTAGAAATGTGTCAAGAATGTATAGACCCTCAGATTAAAGAACTTATTACTGAAATATATGGAGAACCAGTCCCCGCCTTACCGCAAGAACTAATAGATGCTGGTAATAATGCTCCTAACTATGGAGGTAATCAGTTAGCGCACTGAGACCTTAGTTTATCATACATCTCAAAAACTTCTTTACTACACTCACAATCTCTCCACATCTTAACTTCTAACTTACCCTCACACCAACTACCATATTCATCTTCTAATTCTTTCTTAATTTCTTTACTAGGTGTATCCATAGCAAGTGGATATCTCTTATGATAATCGCAAGGTGCGAAGCGACCTCTTAGTGCGTGTGAGGCGGGTAGGTCGCTATTTTCTACATCCCATAGGACTTCAACCAGTCTAGTAGATGAGCGCCACTTATCATAGTTATCCCATTTGAAGGTAGGGTATGTGCCGTCTCGGTGAAAGTTCATAGCGTCATTGAAACCTCTATCCCGTGCCTCAGCGAACCACTTAGTATTGTTAGTTAGGTCTGCCCTTTCAAAGATTAGGTGTCCCCCTTGCTTAAAGAACTTTCTCAACTTAGTCTTATTCTTCACCCTATCGTATCTATCTCCCGTTTTCTGAGCGATTGCGAATAGCATATCAATGTTGTAGTCAGTCATCCCGTTCTGAGTGTTAGGCATTATTTTTATAGTTTATTGTTAGTTTGTTAGTCCGTTCTTACCCAAGGCGGCTCTCCTCTACACCGTTAGGCATAGGGAGAGCATTTTAGGGTGTTCTTCATCTACCCTCCTTTGTGTCGGGTGATACTGAACTAATACAGACAGAGGGTGAGCGGTCGGCGCTACCTAAGTCAGACAGGGGAATGGAGTTATAATAATAACGGTTAGTTTCGGAAATGCCTATCGCAGGCAGGTTAGGGGGTATAAAATTATCTATCTATTTTTCTTATTTTTTTTGTCTATTGGATTTTTTTGCTTAGACGGTCAGTTGGA
>CEQK01042596.1_pt1 | contig 11265 bp, 8 predicted proteins | sample 531051 | NCBI WGS metagenome assembly CEQK01 (sample SAMEA2621229, study PRJEB7988) | marine metagenome | biome: marine biome (ENVO:00000447); feature: deep chlorophyll maximum layer (ENVO:xxxxxxxx); material: "saline water (ENVO:00002010), including plankton (ENVO:xxxxxxxx)" | depth 150 m
CCCCCTCACCCTGCCCTCTCCCCCTCGAGGGGGAGAGGGTTACAAAGGCTTGGCGTGGCGAAGCCGGGCCTAGCCGAAGTTGGGTGAGGGGGGACCATTCCATGCGTCACACTGGGTCAATCGAACATCGGCTGGACGCCGGGCGGCACGGAAAAGCCCAAATCGCCCCGCTTGATGATGGCTTCCTTGCCACCGTTTTCCACGATCATGCGGGCCTGGGTCTTGCGCGCGGCCCTGTCCACGGCGGCGGGATCGCAGATTTTCCGCAGTTCGGCCGCAAGGTCCGCCATCACCGCCGCATGAGCGGGATCGCCCGCCAGGTCGGAAAGCTCCTCGGGATCGTCGGCCAAATTGAACAACTGGTCCGGATAGTCCTCGTAATGGACCAGCTTCCAGTCGCCCTTACGAACCAGGAAGGCCGCCGTTTTGGACCCCATGCCGTGGTATTCGGAAAAGGCGATGCGGTCCGGCTCGGCGCCTGCCGCCAGGTCCATCAGGTTGGTGCCCGGCAGATCGGCGGGCAGCGTGTCGCCATCGGCGGCGCCGACGCAATCCATGATGAAGGGATAGATGTCGCAATGGGTGGCCGGCGTCTTGACGACCTTGCCCTTGGGGATGTCCGGGCCCGAGAGGATCAGCGGCACGGCGGCGGCTTCCTCGTACATCACCGATTTGCCCCAGGCCCCCCGGTTGCCCATGTTGTCGCCGTGGTCGGTGGTGTAGAGCACCCGCGTGTCCGACGACAGGCCCGCATCCGCCATGGCGCCCAGGATCAGGCCGATCTGTTCATCCATGAAGGAAATCAGGCCGAGATAGCCCGCCTGCGCGCGCTTCACCATGTCCATGGTGGTGAAATGGTCGTCATAGGTGAAGATCGACCGATAGTCGTCGATATAGGGGTGGATCGGCGCATTGCGCTTGTCATAAAGCTTGGGCGGCGCCAGGTCCTGGTTGTAGTAGCGATAGAAATGTTCCGACGGCGCCGTCAGCGGGAAATGCGGCGCCACGAAGGACACGAACAGCACCCAGGGCTTGTCCTTGTACTTGGGCGCTTCCTCGTACAGCCAGGATTGCGCCCGGGACGTGATGTCGCGGTCATAGCGCGTGTACATGCTTTCGCCCGGCCCGGCCAGCTTGGCCATTTTCCACGAAGCCCCCCGCTTGGGCGTGTCCTCGTCGCGGATCAGGCCCAAAAGGTCGCCTTTGCCGTCGATAACGTGCATGGCCAGTTCCTCGTCGGCGAAGCCGTTGTCGTCCTCGCCCGACCGGAAATGCAATTTGCCGATGGAAACGGTCTGATGGCCTCGATCGCGCAACAACGCATGCCAGTTGGCCTGCGTGCCGTCGAAGGGCGTCGCATTGTCCCAGGCGCCGATCTGATGAACGTATTTGCCCGTGGCGAAACTGGCCCGCGCCGGGACACAGACCGGACAGACCGTATAGGCCGCGTCGAATCGCGTGCCGCCGGCCGCCAGGGCGTCGATATTAGGCGTCGAAATGAACGGATGCCCGTAACAGCCGGTGACGGCCTTGGTATGCTCGTCCGACATCAGGATGATGAGATTTTTGGGTTCCATCTAAGCAGTGTTTCCTGTGTTGGCGGCCGATATCCGATCAGCCAGCCGGTTTCTTGGCGCAAGCGCGCTGGAGATGAGATAATCGAATAACTATATAGTTAATTGCATTGTCAAGCGGGATGGTCATGATGGTCGTCTCGTCGTAGAAATGTGACACGATCACATCCCATTATGATTTCGGAGATTTCGCACGAATGCTGACCGACGTGCCCGGTGGATATGGAGAATTTCTCCGGCGGTATTGGCCGGCGCAGGACGACATGCCGAAGCACGAACGCCTGCGCCAGGCGATCACCGCCTCCATCGCCGACGGTTTCTGGAGCCCGGGGGCGCGCCTGCCGACGGAAAGCGAATGGGCGGCGGTAACCCCCTGTTCCCTCGGCACCGTGCAACGGGCGCTGCGCAGCCTGGTCGACGACGGCCTGATCCACCGCCGGCGCGGCAGCGGCACCACCGTTGCTTCCCCGCATACCCAGGTCGCCGAACCCTGGCATTTCCTGTTCCGCACCGCGGACGGCGGGCCCGATGACCTGCTGCCCGTCTATACCCGCGTGATCGACCGCCGCGTCAGCCGCGACAAGGGTCCCTGGTCCGCCGCCCTCGAACAGGGCCGGGACAAGGTCGTGCGCCTCGACCGCATCGTCACCATCGACACGGCAATGGAAATCTACGCCGTGTTCTACGCCCTGGCCGACCGTCATCCCGAACTGATCGACCCGCCGCTTTCCGCTCTCGACGGCGCGAATTTCCACGAAGTCATGGCCGAACACCATCACATGCCGGTGCACCACATCCGCCAGCGGCTGCGCGTGGAAATGCCGCCGGCCTATGTCACCGAAGGCTGTGCCTGGCCCGACGGCGCCCTTGCCTCGACGGTCAACGTCACGGCCTATTCCGTCGACACCCGGCCAATTTATTATCAGGATTTCTTTATCCCGCCTTCGCCCTACATTCTGGACCTGGGCACGCGCATCAAGTCCTGAACGTCACCCCACCGGCACCTGCCGGTAATGGGCATCGGCGAAATCCCGGGCAATGTCGGCCAGAACCCCGGCGACGGCCAGCACGGCACCGCCCGCGGGCCGGCCTTCAAGCCGGGCCAACGACCAGTTGCGCGACATCCCCTTGATCTTCCGGACCCGAAACCGGGGACTGCCGTGCTGCGTTTCCTCGTGGAAAAAGCTGTAACTCTGGATCGTGCACCCCAGCCCCGCCGCCACCATGGCCTTGATCATGGCTGTCGAATTAACGGTCTCGCGGATGTCGAGGGCAAGCCCCCTGTCCGCCGTCAGCCTGTCGATCATCCGGCGCATGGGGTTGGGGGCCTCGGGCAGCAGCAAGGGGAAGTTCGGAAGTTCGGCCAGATCGATCGCTTCTCGACCGTCGCCGGCTCCGTCCTCCGGGCCGATCAGGAACATGGGCTCATCCAACAGATGAGTGATCGCGAGCGACGGCACCTCCCGGTCCGCATGGAACAGGCCCAGGTCGAATTGTCCGGTCAGAACGCCATCGGAAATGACCGTACCTAGCCCTTCCGACAGGCTGAGCAGAACCTTGGGATACTGATCCCGCACGCGGCGGACCAATAAGGGCGCGACCAGCGGGGCGACGGCAGGCATCAGCGCCAACGCCACCGGGCCGGCCGGCTCCTGATCCCAATTACGGACCTCGTCCCGCGTCTGCTCCAACAGCTTCAGGATCGGGGCCGTGCGGGCGAGAAGATGATCGCCCTCCCCCGTCAGGGACACGCCCTGCGCCGTGCGCGTCAACAGGCGCACGCCCAGGTCCTGTTCCAATTTGCGGATCAGGCGGCTGACGGCCGGCTGCGCCACATGCAGATGGGCCGCCGCCTGGGCGATGCTGCCGTAGCGGGCAGCGGCATGGAAGTATTGCAGGGCCTTCAGATTCAAGACATGCGCTCCGGCGATGATCGAAGGCCTTGATATATCATTCAAGCATATCTTGGTCGATCAAAGGTATTTCTCGGGCATAGTCCGGTGCCCCTACACTCCCCCGCAATTCAAACACACGCACGAGCCGGAGGAGCAAACAATGCCGGAAGGAACCATGACCACGACGCAATCCGGCCTCGGGATAAAACGCCTGGCCGGTGCCCTGGGGGCCGAGATCACGGGCCTGGACCTTGCCGAGGGTAATTACGACAACCTGTTCCCGGCGCTGTATCAGGCCTTCCTCGACCATCAGGTGATCGTGCTGCGTGGCCAGAACCTGTCGCCGGACCAGCTTGTCGACCTATCGAAGAAATTCGGGCAGTTGGAAGCCCATGTGCTGACGCAGTTCAACATGGAGGAAAATCCCGAAGTCCTTCTGATCTCCAACGTCAAGAAGGCCGGCAAGCCGATCGGCGCCATCTATGCCGGGCAGTACTGGCATTCGGACCTGTCCTACATGCCGCGCCCGACCCAGGGATCATTCCTGCATTCCAAGGAAATTCCCAGCTACGGCGGCGACACCATGTTCTGCAGCATGACGCAGGCCTATGACGACCTGTCGGAGCCCATGCGGGCATTCCTCGGCGGCCTGACCGCGACCCATGACTACACCAACGCCTACGATACCTTCTTCGCCCATATGCCCGACCGCCCCCCCTTGACGGCGGAAGAACGGGCCAAGGTGCCGCCGGTGACCCATCCGGTGATCCGCACCCATCCGGAAACGGGCAAGAAGACGGTCTACGTCAACCCCGGCTTCACCCGCCGGATCAACGAGTTGTCCTTCACCGAAAGCCGCCGCGTTCTCGATTTTCTGTTCGAGCATTGCTATCAGCCGCAATACATCTACCGCCACATGTGGGGCACCGGCGACCTGGTGATCTGGGACAATCGGTCGACCTGCCACCGCGCCGTCGCCGATTATGACATGTCGGAAAATCGCCATATGATCCGTTGCAGCGTCGCCGGGGATGTTCCCCAATAACGGACGATGCCCTACCCTGGGGGACATGACCACGAACACGCAGGATCTCCACACCAGCCCCGCCGGAACCGCGCCGGTGAAAACGCCCAAGCGCCCCGACCTCGCGAACCGGCGCCTGCTGATCTGGGTCGCCGGCCTGGTGCTGGCGATTATCGGCTATCTCATCGCCAAGCCGTTCCTACCGGCCCTGTGGCAGCGCCCGGGCACGGAGGTCCTGCAGCCCCTGGCGGCCCTCGGCGCGGTCCTGCTGCTGGCCCCCTTCCTGTTTTCCCTCGGCAAGCGCGGCGGTCACAGCCAGATCCCCAACCGCCTGTTCATCCTGCACGTGGGGGCCAGCCTTGCCGGCATGTTCCTGATCTCTCTGCACGCCGCCGCGGCATTTTCCGGTCCGCCGCTCGTTCTGGTCGCGTGCCTGGTTCTGCTGGTCCTGACCGGTGTGGTCGCGCGGGTGTATGTGTCATCCCGCATGGCGGCGACCTTCGGGCGCAAGTCAGCCCCCTTTCAGGCCGGTGATCCGGCCCTGAAGGCCAAACTCCGGGCCCTCATCGACGCCAAGACGGCGTTGCTCGCGCGGCTCGACCCCCAGGCCAGCGAGGCCCTGTTTTCGCCGACGCTCAAACATTTCCTGACCGCCCCCCTGAAATCCCTGGCCTATGCGCGCCTCGCGCGCAAGGAATCGCGGCTGATGGGGGCGCGGCGGTCCGTCAGCTGGCTGCAGGCCTGGTGGCGGCCGCTCCACATGGCGCTCGCCTGGCTGTTCCTTGCGGGCCTGATCCTGCACGTCGTGCTGGTCACCCTGTTCGCCGGATATGTCGCCGACGGGCGCGACATTTACTGGTGGCACCTGGCCGCCTGGTAGGAGAACGCAGAGATGTCCCGCCTGTCCCTGATGATCGACATGGAACGCTGCATCGGCTGCAAAAGCTGCGAGGCCGCGTGCAAGGCGGAACACGGCCTGGGCCCAGGCGAAAACCGCAACCGCGTGGTCTGGCTCGGCGACACCACGCAGCCGGCCCTGGATTTCCTGACCCTGTCCTGCCAGCACTGCGAGCGGCCTGCCTGCCTGCGGGCCTGCCCCGTGGCGCCTAAGGCGATTTTCAAGGACCCGGACACCGGCGTCGTGCGCATCAACGAAGACCGCTGCACCGGCTGCGGCGAATGCGTCATCGCCTGCCCTTACGGCGCCATGGGCTATGACGCCATCGACCATCATGCGGTGAAATGCGACCTGTGCCACGACCGCCGCGCGGTCGGACGCAAGCCCGCCTGCGCCACGGTCTGCCCCGGCGAGGCCATCACCTTCGGCGATCGCGACGATCATCTGGAAACGATCCGGGCCGAGGGCCGCCGCGCCGTCGACCACGACGCCTTCCTGTTGAACCCGTCCAACATCTTTCTGGAGCGCATCAAGGCCAGCGCCCCCACCGCCGAGGGATTTACCATGGCGGGCCGCCACCGCCCGGCCGTGATCGACGACCCGAAGCGGCGTCAGGCGCTGAGCCCGGACGACGTGGTCTTTCCTTATCGTTCGACCCGCGAACAACGCGCCCCGGACAAGATCATCTCCGGCGGCTGCACCATCTGCTTCAACTGCTGCCCGACGCAGTATCACTTGAAGGACGGCAAGGTGATCCGCGTGACCGGCAACGAGGACGACCCGCAGTGGAAGGGCAAGGTCTGCCCCAAGTCCCAGTTCCTACTGCAGCTTCACAACAGCCCCGACCGCTTGACCCAGCCGCTGAAACGCGTCGGCGAACGGGGTGAAGGAAAATTCGAGCCCATCAGTTGGGATCAGGCCCTGGACGAGATCGCGGCCAAGCTGGAGGCCGTGCGCGCCGAACACGGCCCGGAAGCGCTCGCCCTGTTCGCCGGCACCCGCACGGGCACGCTGACCCGCAAGGGCTATATCCGCCTGTTCACCCAGATGTGGGGCACGCCCAACTTCACCGATACGGAGCCGTTCTGCTCCGAGGCCAAGGCCGTCGCCTACGATCAGACCATCGGCATGCTCGGCAGCGGCAACAGTTACACCCCGGGCGATCTGGGCAGCGCCGCGCTCTACGTTTATTTCGGCGACAATCAGGCGGAATCCCGGCCCGTCCACTTCGGCATGATCAACGACTGGCGGCTGAAGAACGGGGCCAAGATGGTGGTGGTCGATCCGCGCCTGACGGTGACGGCGAGCAAGGCCGACCAATGGTTCGGCATCCGCCCCGGCACGGACTTGGCGCTTGCCCTGGCCCTCGCCCATCACGTGTTCGAACATGATCTGCAGGACCAGCGGTTCTGCGACAATTGGGTCGAAGGCTGGGACGCCTGGCGCGATTACCTGATGGCCAAGGGTTATTCGCCGGACTGGGCCGCCGGGATCACCGGCATCGAAGCGGCGCAGATCCGGGCCTTGGCGGAAGACATCGCCCGGGCCGACGGCTGCGTGATGTTCGCGGCGCGCGGCGTCAACCAGCACGCCAACGGCACCCAGACCAACCGGGCGCTTATGTTCCTGGCCGCCATCACCGGCAATATCGGGCGAAAGGGCGGGGCCTTCTTCAACTTCGGCACGCCGTCGCCGGTGGTCGCCAACGCGCCGGCGGACCGCATCCGCCATCCGGAGAAACCCATGGCCGGGGTCAACCCGGCGCGCTGGCTCGACGCCATGCAGACCGCCGATCCCTATCCGATCCGCGCCTTCATCACCTGCAACAATCCGCTGTCGGCCTGGCCCCATCAGGACCGGGTGCGCGAGGCCTTCAAATCCCTCGACCTGCTGGTCCATATCGAACTGTTCGCCAACGAAACCAGCGCCTATGCGGATTACGTCCTGCCCGCCGCCACGGGCGTGGAGAAAGGCGAGATCAGCCGCGCCAGCGAAGATCGCCGGGTGGTCTGGATCGACAAGGTTATCGAGCCGCCGGGCCAGGCCAAGGCCGACGGCTGGATCTGGATCGAGTTGGGCAAGCGGTTCGGCTTCGATGACGTGCTGCAGGACAAGTACAAGGACAGTGCCCTGTTCTGGGACGAGATGTGCATCAACGATCCCTGGATGAAGGGCTGCACGCAGAAGCGCCTGCATTCCGTGCCCTGGCGTTGGGTCCGGGTCCCCGTTACCGACGAAGACGCCCCGGAAATCGAGACCCTGCACCTGGAAGGCACGACCGCGCTCGGCTCCCCCGAAGGCCACCGCTTCCCGACCAAAAGCGGCAAGCTGGAATTCTGGAGCCCGGCCCAGGAAGCCAAGTTCCAGGCTCTCGGCTTTTCCGCCCTGCCCGAGTTCTATACGGACCGGGAACAGCTGATCGACCTGCCCTATGCGGTGCGGACGGCAGACGGTACCGCGGTGCGTAGCCCCTTCGCGAAAACCCCGGCCGACACGGTGACATCCCGCATCGTGCAACCGGACGCAAATTCCCCTGCCCGCGCGCTGAAGGCCCGCGGCTTCGACATGCAACTGATCACCGGCCGCCCGGCGGCGCCGCATTTCCATTCCTGGACCCATTACGCCTGGCAGGCCCAGGAAATGTGGCCGGACCTGTATGTGCAAATCCACCCGGCCAAGGCGGCGGCGCTCGGCATCGAGGACGGCCGGGAAGTCACGGTCGAAACCGACCACGGCCAAATCCGGGCGCGGGCCTGGCTGCATGCCGGCATCCGCCTGGACACGGTGTTCATCCCCATCGGCTGGGACCGGGCCCAGCCGTTCCACCCCTGGCCGTCGGTCAATCATCTGACGGACGAGACCCAGCGCGACCCGCTGTCGGATCACGCCAACCTCAAGGGCTACATGTGCCGGGTGTCGGCCAGGTCGCCCTAGGGCATATCGGGGATACGCCGGGGCAAGCGTGCTGCGGCGAAGATAAAATATTTTCCATTTAATAGAATTCATGTTCTATATAATAGAACAATGGATCATGCGATCCGACCGACCCGTGAGACCAAGACACGAGGCATGAGGATGACATCGAGTAAGACCGCGCCGAAGAGCGACAGCGGATTGGCCTTCGCACCGGAACTGGATCAACCCGTCCCCTATATGCGGCGGACGCGGGAATGGTATCTCGCGCTGGGCTATGACAACCCCTATGTCTGGGCCCATTACATCGACGTGCCGTTCACGCCGCTGGCCAAACCCTTGGCGCAATCGAAGGTGACCTTCATCACCACGGCCGCCCCCTATCAGCCGGACAGGGGCCCGCAGGGACCGGGGGCGCCCTATAACTCGGCCGCCAAGTTCTATCAGGTCTATTCCGGCGACACGGCGGAAGAGCACGACCTGCGCATTTCCCATGTCGGCATCGACCGGATCCATACCAGCATGGAAGACGCCCGCGCCTGGTTTCCCTTGGCCGCCCTGCGGGACGCCGTGGCGGCCGGGCGGATCGGCGGCCTGACGAAACGCTTCCACGGCGCGCCGACCAACCGCAGCCAGCAACACACCCTCAATATCGATTGTCCGGACATCCTCAACCGGTGTCGGGAAGACGGCGCGGACGTGGCGATCCTGATCCCCAACTGCCCGATCTGTCACCAGACGCTCTGCCTGATCGCCCGCCATCTGGAAGCCAACGGCATTCCCACGGTCCTCATGGGCTGCGCCAAGGACATCGTCGAATACTGCGGCGTGCCGCGCTTTCTGTTCAGCGACTTTCCCCTGGGCAACGCCGCCGGCCGGCCGCACGACCCGAAATCCCAGGCGGAGACGCTGGAACTGGGCCTGCGCGTGTTGGAAAGCGCCATCGGCCCGCGCACCACGGTGCAATCGCCGCAGCGCTGGTCCGATGATCCGGATTGGAAGGGCGACTATTGCAACATCGCCCGCCGCTCGCCCGAAGAGGTCGCGGCGCTGCGCGCCGAGGCGGAAAACGCCCGCATCGTCGCCAAGGAACTGCGCGAAAAGGAATTGAAGAAGGCGGCGGCCGGGGGGACGGCATGACCGCGCCGGCCCCCCGCCCCTTCGAGGGGATCAAGGTTCTCGACTTCACCCGGTTCTTCGCCGGGCCCTTCGGGACCTATCAGTTCGCGCTGCTGGGCGCCGACGTGGTCAAGATCGAACCCATCGGCGGCGAGGACAACCGGCGCGCCCAGCTCAGCCAGGAATGGGTCGACCGCAACATGGCCCCGGCCTTCATGGCGATCAACGCCAACAAACGCAGCCTGACCCTCGACCTGAAAAAGCCGGAGGCGCAAGCGATCGTCAAACGCCTGGTCCGGGACGCCGACATCGTCTGGGAAAACTTCCGCCCCGGCGTGATGGACCGCTTCGGTCTGGGCTATGAAACGCTCAAGGCGATCAATCCGAAACTGATCTATTGCGCGGTTTCCGGGTTCGGCCATAGCGGGCCGGAAAGCGCCAAGGCGGCGTTCGACGGCAAGATTCAGGCGATGTCCGGCATCATGTCGATCACCGGCGAGGCCGAAGGCGGTCCCATGCGCGCGGGCTTCGCCGCCTGTGACCTGATCGGCGGGATGACCGGCGCCTTCGCCGTTTCCGCGGCCCTGCACCAGCGCACGCAGACCGGAAAGGGCCAGTTCGTCGACGTCGCGATGCTGGATTCGACCCTCAATTTCCTGGCCCAGCACGTCACCGAATACACCGTCGCCGGTTTCGTGCAGCGCCAGTACGGCAACCTGTCGGTCACCCGCAAGGTGACCGCCGACCGCTTCCGCTGCGGCAACGGCTACATCATCCTGGCGATCCTGTTGGAAAAGCAGTTCGTCAACCTGATGAAGGCGCTGGGCCGGGAAGACGCCCTCACCGATCCGCGCTTCGCCGATTGGGCGGCGCGGACGGAAAACGCGGGCGCGCTGCGCGACGTGATCGAGGGCGCCATGCGCGAAGGCGACCCAGACAGCTGGGAACAGCGCCTGACCGCGGCCGACGTGCCCTGCGCCACGGTGAAAGGCATCGACGAAATCGCCGACCATCCCCAGGTCGTGGAACGCGGCCTTCTGCAGGAAGTGGACTCGCCCTACGGCCCCCTGCGCCTGGTCGGGCCGGGGTTCAAGCTGGCCCACGGCACCGGCGCCGTTGATCGCGCGCCGCCCCATGTCGGCGAACATAGTGACGAAATCCTGGCCGAAGCCGGGTTCAGCGCCGAAGACATCGCCGAATGGCGGGCCGGCGGAGTGGTCGCATGAACAACACCCTGGTCAACGGCATGGCGCTTTTGGAGGTTCTGGCCCATAGCGACCGCGCGCTCGGCGTGTCGGAACTGGCGGCCAGGGTCGACCTGGGCAAAAGCAACGCCCACCGCCTGCTGCAGACCCTGACGGAACTGGGCTACGTCCGGCGCGACGCCGCCACCGGCACCTATGCGGCGGCGATCCGCCTGTGGGAACTGGGCACGGCCATGCTCACTCATCTGGACCTCCGCCAACTGGCCCTGCCGGCCATGGAGGCACTGCTCGCGCGGACCCGTGAAAGCGTTCATCTTTCGGTCCTCGACGGGGACGAGGTGGTCTATCTGCACAAGCTGGAAAGCCCCGAGCCGGTGCGCGCCTATTCCGCGATCGGCGGTCGCGCCCCCGCGCGCTGCGTCGCCACGGGCAAGGCCATGTTGGCCGCCTTGGGCGAGGCGACGCTTGGCGCGCTGGCCGAAAACCTGCACGCCCACACACCCAAAAGCATCACCGACGCCGAGGCCTTCCTTCAGGAAATGGCGGGCATCCGCACGCGCGGCTATGCCGTCAACGCCGGCGAATGGCAGGAAACGGTCTGCGGCGTGGCCGCCCCGATCCACGACCCGGCCGGCGG
>CEQK01001794.1_pt1 | contig 11250 bp, 14 predicted proteins | sample 531051 | NCBI WGS metagenome assembly CEQK01 (sample SAMEA2621229, study PRJEB7988) | marine metagenome | biome: marine biome (ENVO:00000447); feature: deep chlorophyll maximum layer (ENVO:xxxxxxxx); material: "saline water (ENVO:00002010), including plankton (ENVO:xxxxxxxx)" | depth 150 m
TTGTTCAAATTAGACCCTTGAAATAGTTTTTGAAACAAACTTTTGCTAACAGGAAACCCTGGGGTTGTAAAAGGTTGTGTGAACGCACAAGCAAGATGATGGTGTGATTTTATTAATTCATTATGTCCAACGTTATTACCGATAAAATTATGGTGAAAAAATATTGCAGGCTGTCTGTCATAAAACCCAACAGTTTTACCCAATGGCGCAAAATAAATTGTCGGTATCATCGTAGTTAGATTGCTTGTCATAACATCTAATTGCTCTTTGTCAAAAGTTTCTGGAGCAATAATACTGTTTTCGCTTACGTTACAATTAATTGTTAATCTTATAGCCGCAACCTCTTGATCCAAACCTTCGTACCATTCGTATGTTTTTGTAATTTTGCCGTCCTCATTTACAGGATTACGAGTGTTAAACGTAGAGTCTAGCTGGTCCCAAAAATCTTTTTCATTTTTGTAATCTAAACTTTCTGTTATTTTAGCCACGTCCATATATTTTCTTACCCAGGCCCTTATAGTGGTTTCCTCCACTCGAACACAAAAAGTTATCCCATCTGGATGATTTTCAATTAATAAAGTTTGCTCATGCGGCATGCGAACCTCAAGGTCTGCAAAAAAATTATTTAAAACTGCTTTTGGTGGAATAACTTTGTGTAACAAACCAGATTCAAATTGGAACTTAAGCGAGTTAATCCAAGCATCATACTCTTGATTACAGTACACTCCGTACCCATGAATAGCTCTTAAAGACTCCTCGGCCTGCTCCTCTTGGTATATTTCTGGAAACGGAAAACCAAGTTTATTAACAGATTGTAGTTTTGCCATTTGCGTTGCTTGGTTTCTCCAGTCGCCTTTTTTGCCAGCATTGATACTGCCAATCACGTCACCAAAGCGCAAAAAGTCGTGGGCCCTGTAGAACCCACTTGATAGTTTTTCAGCGTTTTTTGCTCTGGCCATTACGCCACATCCAAGGTTTTAAATTTTGATACGGCTTGATGAAGGTCTCCGTCAAAAATAACTTTCTCTTCTCCTTCCCAAGACGCACAAGAATAAATTTTAATTCCTGTATTCGTTAAACAGCTGGCATCACTGAATCCTTCTAGTGGAGTAATTTCGTATCTATATTCCAAATCACCATGTTTGTCGTGGTGTTCTGTAATATCACAGTTAACATATTTTGCGCCTTTATTAACTGACAAAAGAAAAGAGGTTAATAAAGCGTCCCTATCTACAAGATTTTTCATTGTCTCGTAATTATCATAATAATATTCAACCGCATCCTTAATGAATGTGAGACCACCTTTGGGGTAGCCGTCATGGTGTTTATAAACATGCACCTCTGATTGGTCCCAATCAGAAAGTGTTTTGAATGTATATACTGCTCTTGTGCTCATAGTGCCTCCTTGACGAAATAAGATTTGCCATAAATTAACTTGGCTGATTGCTTGTTGATACCGTTGGCCTCGTTGAACGCGTCAACCTCAGCATCGGTCATTTTAGTAAGGTCGATAGTGTAAGGACCCTCTTGCTCTTTGCAGATCCCAACGTCTCGCAACTTGATATATCCACCCTCGTAGTCAGTCACCGCAAAAGTGAAATCGAAAACATCTGGATCATTAACCAGGGCCACACGTTTGCCTTCCTTGGCCTTTTCAGCCATGTAGTCAGCAAGCGTCTTATATCGTGTCAAATTGACAAAGACACAAGGTTCTTTTTTTATTACTTCATATTCCATAACGTTATTACCTCCAGGTTTTTTGTTATTTTTACTTTCCACATATCTATTATGCACTTTTTACACAAATATGCAACTATTTATTAATAAATATTTTTTTGTATAAAGACTTGTAATTATGTGCTTATTTGCTATCATAGGTATATGGGAAATGAAATTAAAAACAAAAACAAACCAGGAGGGGTTATGAATAAATACAGAATCTTATATCGTTCCGATAAATTTGCTCACCCTGCTAGGGTTTTCATATTTGCCGCAAATGATACCCAGGCCCAGCAAATAGTCATGGACACTTACGATGTTCCAAAGCAGTGGATAACACACGTTAGCCTTTGGAAACAAAATGTAAATGTTAATATTAACGGTCAAAACGTTTGGGAGGCCGCATGATACAACCGCGCAAACAAATAAATAACATTTACGGCTATGTCCGTGTTTCTTCGGAGCAACAAGTCAAAGACGGCTCGTCTCTGGACGAGCAAAAAAGAACCATTGAAGAATTTGTCCAGGCTAAGTTTAATAGGCCCGTTGATAAATTCTTTATTGACGCTGGCGTTAGTGGTATGAAGGACTTAGTCGATCGACCAGGTTCCAGAGATTTAACTGACATCATGGATAGGCATGACGTGATAGTTACCACCAAACTAGACAGGCTGGCCAGGTCTTTTGTTGAAATGGTCAACATGATACCCATGCTAGAAGAGACGGGTATCACGCTTTACTTTTGTGAAATGTTTGGTGACATCCCCGTGGTCTTACCGAAGGACCAGGAATCCACAGGCCTAGAGGCTAAACTAGATATGGCCAGAATTAACAACCGTAACCTGGTGGCAACTCTGGCCCAGTTTGCAGAGTTTGAGCGCGACATGATTAAGTCCAGATTATCAGCTGGTAAGATTGCCTGGGCCGAGAAAGGTTATTCAATCGGCGGCCATGTTCCTTTTGGTTACAAAAAAGAATACGAAGACCACGGAGCCAAACGTCATACTAAATTGGTTCCCATACCCGAAGAGCAAGAGGTTCTAAAAACGATTTACGCCTGCAAAAAGCGTGGCCTAGGTGCTAGAAGGATTGCCAAACAGGTGCAAAATTTACACAAAGGCTATGAGGACTTTCCCTACCACAAAGTCCACAAAATCCTAAACAGAAAGTTCCAGGGATTAAACCAGGCCAGTTGATTAGCAAAATCTAAATCTAGGGCATATAATTTATGCTATGGCGAGTGAAGTCGACAGCATAGATATTTTTGCACCTCAACAAGATCTCCTCGATAGAGGTGTCATTGCTTATGAAGAAAACGTCCCCCTTTTAGGACAGATTGGTGTTGGCCTCACTCCCGCTGGTCTTGGTGTGGATTTGGCAGAAACAACCAAATATGGACGTGATGCTTACAGAGATTTTAGTCAAGGTCGTTTAGGCCCAGGTTTTGCAAACACAGGCATAGCGGCTTTGTCAGCGATAGGTTTGATACCAGTGGTTGGAGATTTACTAAAAGCAGGCGGTAAGTCTGCGATTAAAAGAACTTTTATGTCGGAGTCATCATTAGCTAAAGCCGACAAGAATGACCTAAAAAAAATAATTGATGACCCGAAACTTAGTGCAGAACAAAAAACCCAACAGATTAGAAACCACCCAGCAATTATTAGAGCAGAAAAAGAAATGGCTGAAATAACACCGACCGTAGATATGCCTAATTTTGGATCTAAAGAATTTGTTGCAAACAGGCAGTTTAATTTTCCAGGCAAAACATTAAAAGGCTACGAGGAAGGAATTGAAGAATTGTATAAGGGTGGAAGAAAATTAGCTTATAAGGAAATGAATTTACCAATACCCATTAACGTTATGGGCAGGGCCGCTAAAGATCAAACTAAGGTCGCAGTTATCAACATAGGCCCACCTGCCGCTGGTAAAAGCGCTATAGCAAACCCACTAGCAGTTAAATACAATGCAACTATTGTAGACCCAGACGAGGCAAAAAAAGTGTTGCCAGAGTTTGCTAGAGGAATAGGTGGAAATGCCGTTCACCGCGAGTCAAAAATTTTAAGTGAAGCCGTTAAAGATATTGCGATTCAAAGAGGCGACAACCTGGTTTTACCTAAGGTGGGCGGCCAAATAGACAAAATTAGGAATGAAATCAAAACATTGCAAAACAAAGGCTATAAAGTTAATCTAGTATTGACAGACATAGATCCAGATTTGGCGTTTGTCCGCATGAATGACAGATTCCTAAGAAAAGGCAGACTCATAAACACCGATGCGGCGGATGCTTATAGAGGCAAGCCAGAAATAACTTACAACAAACTTAGAGAGGAGGGTATAGCAGATGGATATGGAAAAATCGACACAACCACAGGGATTGGAGAGCCTAAACAAGTCTATGAGGACACCGCAGGCATCTTCCAAGACACTACAATTCGATTACGAAAAGGAAGAAACTATGGCGGAGCAATACGCAAAAACACCGAGTTTCCAGAATATCGTGTCGAAAGTCGTCCAAAAGATAAACTCATAGAAGTCTTTGTAGACTAACCATGAGTGACCTAGAAAAAGTAATCTGGTGCATAACCACAATCGAGTCGATGTTGCTCCTGGATTTTATGACAGAACCCGTTAGGTCTGACCTAACACAACTTAAATCGCAACTTGAAGAAGTGCGCGATTCAATGACTAACTAATGGCTATTATTAACGGTTGGGGTAGAGGCACCTGGGATGAAGGTGCTTGGGGCACCGCATTACCTGTAACCCTTACCAGTGTTGGAGCAATCACAGCTGGCTTGGGAACCGTAACCGTAGCCGCCGCGGCCGACGTATCGGTAGGTACTTTGGCCATAACTTCTGGCCAAGGAACAACCACACAAAGCGGGAAAGCCAATCAAACACTAGGAACCCTCGCCATAACTTCGGGCCTAGGCACGACCACTCAAGTCGCAAAGGCAAACGTGACTGTTACAACCTTGGTCACAACCTCGGCTATTGGCTCTGTCATAGTCCACGAAAACGAGGTTATAAATTTAACTGGGTTCCAGGTAGCCTCGGGTATTGGAGCTGTCACCACACAAGCTAATGCAGACGTATCACCGACAGGGGTGCAATTTACTGCATCGACAGGATTTATTTTAGTTTATGGCGAAATAGACACGGACCAATCTCCTGGCTATTCCGCCGTTGCAACAAGTCAAACTCCGTCTTATACTGAGATTGACGCGGGCCGCGATGCGGCATAACGTTTAGAATATTTAAAAGAGGACCAACATGGCAACTTATGTAAATGATTTAAGATTAAAAGAAATAGGTACAGGTGAGAGCTCGGGTACCTGGGGTTCTGAAACCAATACTAACCTAGAACTTATTGCGGAGGCTTTTAGTTTTGGCACCGAGGCCATAACTACAAATGCGAACACTCATACCACAACCATAGCAGACGGCTCTACCGACCCAGGTAGGTCTATATTTTTAAAATATACAGGGGCATTAGATTCCGATTGCACGATTACAATAGGCCCAAACACTGTATCGAAACTTTGGTTCATTGAAAACGCAACAACAGATAGCGGTTCTTCTGGACCCTACAACATTATTATCAAACAAGGCACTGGCGCAACCGTAACCGTACCAAACAGCCACGTTAAAGCAATTTACTCAGACGGCGCTGGGTCTGGCGGTGCGATGGTCGAGGCCTTAACAGATTTGAACTTAACGGATTCAGTAACCATATCTGGCTCTACACCGACTCTAACAATTGGTGACGCTGGAGCAGAAGATACTAAAATCGTGTTTGACGGTAATGCTCAAGATTTCTACATGGGTTTGGACGACTCAGCGGATGATTTAGTTATCGGTCTTGGTTCAGCAGTAGGAACAACGCCTGCTATTGAAATTGATGAAAACCAAGATATTAAATTTGCTCAATCCATAGGTGTTGGTCAAGCGGCATCATCAACCACAGGTGATATTGCCGCGCAAACCATGTCTTTGCTAGGCACCACACCTACACTTACTTTAGGTGACGGTGGCGAAGAAGATGTAGCTATTAAGTTTAACGGCGTAAAAGATTTCTATATTGCTAACGATGACTCAGCCGATAAATTGGTTATTGGTGAAGGGTCAACTGTCGGCACCAACAACATACTTACTATCACCGACGATACAGTCACATTAGGCGACGGCGCGGCCGCAGATACAGCTTTAGTATTTGACGGTAACGCAAAAGACTTTTATGTAGCTCTAGATGACTCAGCTGATAAGCTAGTTATCGGTGAAGGCTCAACCGTAGGGACAAACAATATTCTCACGATTACAGATGATACTGTGACTTTAGGTGACGGCGCCGCTGTTGACACATCAATAGTTTTCGACGGCAACGCGCAAGACTTTTATGTTGCTTTAGACGATAGCGCCGATGATTTACTCGTTGGTGTTGGTAGCACTGTCGGTTCCAGTGTTGCTCTTAGCATTGATGAAAACCAAGTGGTGACAGCTGAAACCTCTGCTAATATTAAACAGGTTGCACTAACCGACGGCACGGTGTCTTGGGATGCCAGGGCGGCCGCAAATGCCTTTTTATTACTAGAAGAAAACTCTACTATATCGAGCCCTAGCAACTCCGTAGAGGGTGCAATTATACAAATAGAAGTGGCCCAGCACGCATCATCGGGCCCATACACTTTGGCATGGAACGCTGTATTTGAGTTTCCAGGCGAAGAAACTCCGACGCAAACAGCCACAGATGCCAAAACCGATATTTACAGTTTTCGCTATAATGGGACCAAGTGGCAATCAGTAGGTCTAAGTCAAAATTTATCGCAGAGCTAATGTTGGAAATAATTGTGGCTTGTTGGATATTATTGGGAATGATACTGCCTAACCCAGAGGACTCTTAATGGAAACTTTACAAAGAGCTATCAATAGAGGAAATGTACCTACAGGATTCGACATCAACAATTCTGTAAAGCTAGAGGACGACGATACAGAATATTTACAAAGACCTGCGTCGGGTAGTGACGGAAGTAGAAGAACTATGACTATTTCCTTGTGGCTCAAAAGAACAGAAATAGACGACGATCAAATATTTATTTCACAAGGCAGTAATATTAGGTTCAGATTTAAACCTAATTATTTTGCTTTAAGACTTACAGATGGCAGTTCCAATTTTGAAATTGAAAATGAAAATAGGTTGTTTCGGGATTCTAACGCATGGTACAACCTCGTCGTTGCAATTGACACAACACAAAGCACAGCCTCTAACAGAGTAAAAATATATTGGAATGGTGTTCAAGAAACTAGCTTTACAACTGAAACCTACCCCACTCAGAACGCTGACTTAACCTTAGGTAATTTTAGCGCTACCACCATGCAACTTGGTTTCTTTGTGGAGGGCGGTTATGGTTTTAACGGTTATTTTGCAGAAGTTCATTATGTAGATGGCAGTCAAGTAGCACAAACAGAATTTGGTGAATTTGATTCTGATAGCAACATATGGAAACCTAAAAAATATACAGGAGGCCACGGTAGCGAAGGATTCCATTTAAAATTTGAGGACAGCTCTAATTTAGGATTAGATTCTAGTGGAAACAGTAATAATTTTAACTTAAATAACGTAGGAGCTACTAACCAAACTATTGACACTTGCACGAACAACTTTTGCACTTTCAACATATTAGTTCACACTGACAATAAACCAACAATCAGTGACGGTGCTATGAAAGTCGTAGGCGGTGGCGGTAATTGGAATAATGCCTATGGCAGTATGGGTGTGCAAAGAGGTAAATGGTATTACGAGTACAAAGTAGATAATACAGAAATAGGTGGACATGGATGGAGCACCTTCCCAGACACAAGTGACGATGCTACCTCCACTCAATTTTTATTTGACCAATCTGCTGTTTTACAAGGCGCAAGCACTCATTATTATCAAAGAATCGATGGCACTCAAATATCTAACGAATCTACGGGTTTTGGCACCTCTGCTGTCAACGACATATTTGGTGTATTTTTAAACGCCGATGACCAAGAAATAACTTGGGCCAAAAATGGCTCAGTTTTGAGTGGTTCATTATCTCAACCCATAAGTTTAAACGCGGCCTTTAGTGGACATTTTATTTTTCCATGTAATGTGCAACACGAAAATGATGGCGGTCAATATAATTTTGGTGCTTATACTTTAATAAGCAACACCAGATCTTTTAGTGATGCCGACGGGCAAGGCAAATTTGTTTATTCACCAGTTTTAAGTGGTGTAAATTATTTTGCTCTCTGCTCGAAAAATTTGGCAGAATACGGATAATTAATTATGGCTTATACAACAGTAGACGATCCAAGCATTTATTTCAACGTGGTAACTTATACGGGCAACGGCTCGACTCAATCAATCACAGGTGTTGGCTTTCAACCCGATATGATTTGGATTAAAAGTAGAAATGCAACAGGAGAACACGTTATAACAGATTCAAGCAGAGGAACTGGTAAACACTTTAAATGCGAATCAAATTGGGAGTTTGTAGAACAAAGCTCTTCTACAGGTGTTACTGCTTTTGATAGCGATGGCTTTAGTTTAGGTGCAGACGCATCATTCAATACTAATTCCGACACTTATGTTGCTTGGTGTTGGAAAATTAACGGCGGCACGACGGAAACGATAGCGGCAGGCTCAACCAGTTTTGACCCCTCTGAATCAACCGTACAAAAGAATTTAGCCGCAAACATTACTATTTCAGAGTATCAAGGTTCATCTAGCTTTGGCTCGTATTCACATGGTTTGGGTGAAATACCTGCATTTACAATGATTAAATCTAAAACAGTTGGTAGTAATGCACCTTTAACACTTTTACACAATAAGTTAGGATTTGATAACGCCTTACAAATGAGCACAGGTGGCCCTTATGGCACTACTTTTTTTGATGCCGCGCCCACTGCCTCGGTCGTTAATTGTAAAGATGTAAGTGCTGTTTTTAGACCAAATGGTACTAAATCTTATGCCGCATATCATTTTGGTAATGAACAAGGCTATCAAAGAGCAGGCTTAACTCATGGCAATAATCAAGCCGACGATGGCACTTTTATATATTTAGGATTTAAACCAAGATGGTTTATGTTTAGAAGATACGACACAACAGGCAATGGTACTTTTTTAATAGACAGTAAAAGAAAAACACAAAATGGTGGTGCACAACCATTTTTGAGATTACATACTCAAACTGGTGAAAGCTCTGCAACTGGTGGAGCTAACGATATATATGTAGATTTTTTAAGTAATGGAGTAAAAATGAGGTCTAATGACAGTGAATTAAACGGTGATTTAATTTATTGGGCGATAGCAGAAAAACCAACAGTGAGTAGTGGCGGAGTGCCATTAACGGCACAATAGTATATTATAGGAATTAATTATGTGGGCATTAGTAAAATCAAATAAAGTAAGCGAGGTTATCAATCAACCTAAATCTATGACCATTGGCGATGTTCAATATCCTCGTAACATATTTTCATTATGGAGCGTATCTGAATTGCAAGCCATAGGTATCTATGAAGTCGTGCAAGACGATACTAATAAAAAAGATAGCGAATATTACATAAATACAGAACAAAGTTTTTCGTTTTCGAGTGGAACAGTTACAGCCAGTTACGGCACGGCTACAGCAAAACCTTTAAACGACACTGGGTCTGGAGCAGACTTAGTAAAAGGACTTAAAACCTTACATAAAGAAACCGTTGACAAACAGGCTTATGCTTACTTACAACCTAACGATTGGATGGTAATTAAAGCACAAGAAACAGGCGGTTCTGTTGCAAGCGACTGGGCCACTTACAGGGCCGCAGTTAGAACGACTGCTAACGATATGATAACCAAAATAGATGCCGTAGGCGATGTCGACGCGTTAGCGGCATTGTATGTTTACAACGATCAAACCCCACCAACAAGGCCTCTTGGGGAGTGGCCTACAAAACCAAGTTAAAACTAGGAGTAAAAAATGGAAATGATAGTAAATTTAGTGACATGGGTGACAATCATAGTAACCGTGGCCTCATTGATTGCCGCCTCAACGCCCACACCAAAGGATGACGCCTGGATTGGTAAACTCTATAAATTGGTGGATTGGGCCGCTTTAAACATAGGTCGCGCAAAGGAGAAATAGTATGAGCTGGTGGACTAAGGTAGTGGATTTTTTTACAGGTACGGAAGAAATACAGGTTAGATCCAGAAATAAAAAAGGTAGATACGTTGCAGACGATGAATCTACACCAGACGTAAATGAGGCCTACACAACTAAAAGAGTCAAAAAAACTAAAAAGGCAAAATAAATGGCATCTGTAAAGGACGCGTTAAATGCTATAGAATCGCATGAACGAGAGTGCAGAGCACTATATAAAAGCATAGATAAACGGCTTGAGGCAGGCTCTAAAAGGTTTGATAAATTGGAAAACATGATATGGGGTGTATACCCTTTCATCGTAATAAGCGTAGTATTAGCTAAATTTATATGAACGATCAAAACAGATTTAGCGGTGACATGGATCGAAATGAGGTCGAAATGGATCTCAATAAATTCATGGCCATGATTCAAGAGATTTCAGATCTCAAAGACAAAATTAGAGATTTAGAATCTGACTCCAAAGTTAATCCACATCAAAAATGGATTCATTTAGCTAGAGCGGTTGATTCCTGGCGCATATTCCCCAGGGTTTTTTTAAGCGTTTACATTTTTTTACTTTATTATTCAACCATGTGGTTTATGGCCTTAGAGGATCCTAGCCTAGAGCAATCTGGACTTATATCAATAATAGTTGGTGCTGGGGCGGCATGGTTTGGTTTATATGCTGGGACCTCAAATTCGTCTAAAGGTTTTAAAGGCGAAGATTAATGTACGAATACAGTTGCCAGGTTACACGCGTGGTAGATGGCGACACGATTGATTGCATACTAGACCTTGGCTTTTCTGTCCTACATAAATGCAGAGTCAGACTCTATGGCATTGATACTCCCGAAAGTAGAACCAGAGATAAAGACGAAAAAATTAGAGGTAAATTAGCCGCAAAGTTTCTCAAAGAATCTATAGATAACGGAAAAAACATAGTTTTGCGTTCAAAATTAAAAGATTCTAAGGGAAAGTATGGTAGAGTTTTAGGTGAGGTAGTGGTAGATGACATCAACATCAATGTCGCTATGATTGAAAAATATTTAGCAGTTAAATATTACGGTCAAAGCAAAGATGATGTAGAGGCAGAACATTTAATTAACCGTGAAAAGTTGATTGAATTAGGAGTTTACATACCCGATGAAAAAAAGACAGGATCAAATTGAACATGACCAGTTAGTCAAATGGTCAGCTGTAATGTTTTTAATTACAGCTGTAATTGGTTTTTCTATAACAGCAAACGCGCAATCTTCACAACAATCTGGCACCGCTTGTGTAAACGGTACGCAATATTGTGAAAATAATTCTTTAGATACAGTCAATACTACGACTACGACAAATACGAATACAAATACCAACACCAACACCAACACTTCGACTTC
>CEQK01069456.1_pt1 | contig 11249 bp, 15 predicted proteins | sample 531051 | NCBI WGS metagenome assembly CEQK01 (sample SAMEA2621229, study PRJEB7988) | marine metagenome | biome: marine biome (ENVO:00000447); feature: deep chlorophyll maximum layer (ENVO:xxxxxxxx); material: "saline water (ENVO:00002010), including plankton (ENVO:xxxxxxxx)" | depth 150 m
TAGGCTACTTAAATGACTAACCTAAGGGAGGGTTAAAAAATGCATTTTCTTAATGATGAAAACGGCGCTACAGCCATAGAATACGGTATGATTATTGGATTCATGTGTGGACTTATTATGACCGCCTATGCTGGCGCTTTTAATAATATGTCTGATGTTTTTGGTGTGATTGTAGATTCTTTAGCAGTAGTTTAATAATAACGGGGGCGTTTAGGATTCGACGGAGTGATAGAAGAGGATAGTGCAAGCAGTCGTGATGACTTAAAAAATCAAATATCTGATAATTGCCAATAACAATAATCATTTCGAATCTCTCCGCTTAGCGGCTTAATTCGTGGGGTTTCCAGTCACCTTATTACCCAAGACTAGATATGCAGGTGGTTCTGCTGAAAATAAAACACTCGCGCTACTATTGACCAAAAGGTAGCTGGACAAAGAGGTCTACATTTGTCAGTTTGTGAAATAAAAACTGTCTAAGCTTGTGAATGACTTGAATTGAAAATTGTTTCGGACGTGGGTTCAATTCCCACCGCCTCCATTTTTTTATTTAGAGCGGAGTATATATGGCAGCCCCAGCGAGTGTAGAGAAAGTAACAAGCGTAACTCATTATACAGATAGCCTTTTTTCGTTTAAGATCACTCGCCCCGAGACGCTACGGTTTAAACCTGGCCAATTTATTATGCTTGGTCTAAAGGTAGATGATAAGCCTCTTATGAGAGCATACTCTATAGCTAGTGGTCCTTACGACGAGGAATTAGAGTTTTATTCTATTAAAATTCCAGATGGACCACTAACTTCTAGATTGCAACATATAAAGCTTGGCGATGAAATATTATTGGGAAGCAAGGCAGTGGGAAATCTTACTCCGTGGGATGTCCGCCCAGGAAAGAGATTATTTTTGCTATCTACTGGCACCGGCATAGCCCCGTTTGCCAGTATACTCAAAGACCCAGAAACCTACGGTGGGTTTGAAACTGTTGTGTTGACACATACATGTCGCCATGTAGAGGACCTGGTATATGGTCACCATTTACTCGATGCGGTTAAAAGTGATCCTCTTTGCGGGGAAGAAGCAGCAAAAAAACTTCTGTACTATCCCAGTGTGACCCAGGAGGAGAATTTGGTGGGTTCTATAAATTGTGGAAGAATCACTGAATTAATTGAAAACCAAAAGTTATTTAAAGATTTACATATTTCCCCTTTTAACTGCGATATAGATCGTGTTATGGTGTGCGGATCAATGGATATGGTCAAGGATATGGGTAAAATATTAAACAGTTACAATATGAGTCATAGCTCCGGAAAAGAACACAAGGAATATGCATATGAGCGAGCGTTTGTTGGTTGATTTCTTGATTTTTTAGTTCTCATATGTTAAGCTTAATGTCGAGGGGGTGCTCTTGGCGACTAGTACATATAATGAACCTGCCCGAAAGGCTAGACGGGAAGAGATAAAAAGAAAAATGATGGATTTTTATAAGAGACATCCGTGTGTAGATTGCGGTGAGACAGATCCGAGAGTGCTTGACTTTGACCATCTAAATAATAAAAAATATAATGTTAGCTCTTTATTGAGGAAAGAATATAGTTGGGATAGTATTCTGGAGGAGGCGGCGAAATGCGAAGTCAGATGCGCCAATTGCCACCGGAAAAAAACTGCCCGAGACCAAAACCACTACACCCACCTTTTATTGAAAGAATATAACGATTCATAATGGGATGACTAATTACTAGTGGTGAGATTAATATGTTTAGAAGGTTAACCGCTTTTATTAAAGGTCAGGCTGTGTTCTTTTCTGGTGTCTTATTCGGCGTATTTACAGCAAGCGTCACAGCAGCCCTTATGGCGGCAACTACAAACACTGAACTGCTCGATGTCGCTATAGTTCTTGATTTGATAGAGTGCTATGAAGAGAGGAACTATGAAGAACAATAATATTTTTGTCAATAGAGTATTGACAAGTATCTATAAACGTGGTATGTTTATAACTCTTGGCAAAAGAATAATTAGTATTAAAGAACCCCCCCGACCGCAGGGAGGCACAAGGTCTTTAAAAACAGGTGCCTCACTTTTTCTAAGGAAATATTTTTAATGGCCAAGAAAAACTATATTTTAGATACAAGTGTATGTTTAACGGACGCCAACTGTATTTTTAATTATGGTAATAACGATATAATTTTGCCATTAAAAGTCCTAGAAGAAATAGACAAACACAAGAAACGTCAAGACAGTGCTGGCGCTAATGCGAGAAGAATAATTAGAGAATTAGATGAGCTTCGCACAAAAGGCCCACTCCAGGCTGGCGTTCGTATAGCTAAGGGTAAGGGAATTCTCAGCATTGCGAATCACTCTGCTGAGAAGCTGCCCAGCGATCTCGACCCATGTATCGCAGATCATATGATTATCTCCACAGCTCTTGGCGATGAGATAATCTCCAGTAACAGGAAAACTATTTTAGTTAGTCGCGATATTAATATGAGAGTAATATGCGATTCTATAGGTGTTTTAAGTGAAGATTATACAGAGAACCAAGCAATTAAAAAAGAATCTGATTTATACTCGGGATTGTCTACTTGCCTGGTTGATGATCAGACCATAGATCTGTTTTATGACGACGGCCCCGTGCTTTTGGATAAAGAAGAACACCCAGGCCTATGCCCCAATCAATACATTATGTTGGTATCGAGTTCTAATGATAAGAAAACGGCACTTTCAAGGTTCGAAAGATATAACACTAGGCTAAAGAAGGTGAACGAACTTAAAGATGGTGTCTGGGGGGTTAAGGCAAGAAATAAAGAACAAATGTTTGCTCTCGATTTGTTAATGGACCCAACTATTCAGGTTGTTTCTCTAATTGGTAAGGCGGGCTCTGGTAAAACCTTAATAGCTATAGCTGCGGGCTTGGAGCAGGTTTTATTAAATAAAAACATTAAAGAAAAGATCAAGAATAATAAAGATTTTGGTAGCTCCTACAAGCGCCTGGTTGTTTCAAGACCAGTTATGCCTATGGGTAGAGATATAGGCTTTTTGCCGGGGACCATGCAAGAAAAGATGGCCCCCTGGTTGGCACCGGTACAAGATAATTTAAAGTTTCTCACGGGAGACGACCAGGTCACTCTAGATGATTATATGGAGCGAGGCTTGATTGAAATTGAGGCCCTGACTTACATAAGGGGACGTTCTATAGCCAATGCTTACATCGTGGTTGATGAAGCACAGAACCTCACCCCTCATGAAATAAAAACAATACTCACTCGTGTAGGTGAGGGCACAAAAATTGTGCTTACAGGTGATATAGAACAGATAGATAATATTTATATTAATGAAATGTCGTCTGGTCTAACACATGCTGTTGAGAAGATGAAGAATTATGGCCTTTCTGGTCATATTACCCTGAAAAAGGGTGAAAGATCACAAGTCGCGAGTCTTGCGGCTAAAATATTATGAGGTGAAATATGGATTTAGGAGAAAACCCTGTTTTAAAACAGAAAGTACAAAAGGAAAATGATTTAAAGAATTTTCTTGTAAACTATGCCGGCGATATGCTTGGCCCGAAAGATGATAATGTGACCGTGGAGATGGTCATAGAGGCGGTTGCCACAGACTTCCCGGAGTTCCTAATGGCAGTAGCAGAGGAGAATTGGGTTCGCGGCTATCATCAAGCCTTGGTCGATGTGGAAGACGGAGAAAAGGCCTTCCAGGAACAGCTAAAGAATCTGGAAGATGAATGATAATCTTATTAAATATTTAAATGAATCTTTGGGTTCTAAAAAAATCTCGCAAGGGAGCTTTATTAATATATCCGGGATTGATGTCTATATATCTGATGAAAGGGCGGAACAAATTGATGTCCACGAAATAGTCGATACCGTTGCATCCTTGATTCCACATCATTTGCTATCCGAGTTCGATTATGTCTCTATAGGTGACATTCCAGATTTCGCGGAAAGGCAGATTAATGCACTCACAAAAGATGGGGTGATATATATCACAAGTGACCAGGATGATTCTGCTGACGCCATAGACGATATTATTCATGAAATAGCCCACACTTTGGAGGCAGCGTATGGCTATGAAATATACGCTGATGGCAAATTAGAAAGAGAGTTTTTGTCGAAAAGACAAACTTTATATAATACACTTGTTAGTCATGGGGTAGAGGCCGATAAAAAGTTGTTCCTTGACCCAGAGTATTCGGAGGCATTTGATAAATTTCTTTATGAAGATATTGGTTATCCTACACTAGTTAATTTGTCTATGGGCTTATTTATGACACCGTATGGCATTACTTCGATAAGAGAATATTGGGCAGAGAGTTTTGAAAAATATTTCTTAGACGAGGCAAGCCAGTTGAAAAGACTCTGCCCGATAGCGTTTATTAAATTACAGGGAATAATAGAAAATGATTAATTATAAAAGATTTGACATAGAACATGAGGGCAAGAAAATTGTTTTGACTGTAGAGCTTTGTATAAGAATGAAGGGCGAAAAAGTAAAAATTTGTACTACGGACGACGTTTTAAAAGAACTAAAAACAAGGGGCGTTGAAGTGGGCAAGTGCGTAAGCAAGCCAGACTTGGTCTCAGATAGAAAACACAATAGAATATCTGGCCGGTGGGTTTTTGATTTGCCCAAACAACAGAAACGAGTTATAACAGAGAAACAACTGCGAAAACCTGTTAAGGTTACCAGAAAATAATTGGGGGGATCTTGCCACATATATCTTTTTCGGAAATAAAGAATTGGGCCGAATGTCCGTGGAGACATAAGTTACTATACGTTGATAAGTTAGATGTTAGGTCGGGTAACGAGTATTCTGCATTTGGAACGGCTGTACACGACACGGTTGAGAAAATGTTACAGGGAACAGATCAAGATCCGTATGAATATTTTCATTTAAAATTTAATGAACAACTTGCCAAAAGCGCTACCGATACCGGTAGTAAACTGGCAGAAGATATGAGAGTACAAATAAATGGAGTTTTCGAGTCTATAATTCCTGCTCTAGACAAGTATTTTCACGAGAAGGGTGGGTGGACCTTGGTCGATACCGAATTTGAGTTAATGCAACCCATCTCGGAAACAGACATTAAAGACTATAATTTTAAAGGCTTTGTAGACCTTATTGTTAAGGATGGTGAAGGCCATTATCACGTTATAGACTGGAAGACTTGCACATGGGGCTGGAACGCTCGCAAGAAGAGCAACACTCTGCTCACTAGGCAATTGGTTTATTATAAATATTATTATGCTAAATCCCTTGGCATAGACCCAAGGTGTGTTTCCACTCATTTTGGCTTGATTAAAAGAACAGCCAAAAAAGACAGAGTCGAGATCTTCAGAGTGACCAGCGGGGAAAGAAAAACAAAAAATTCCCTTGACTTTTTGGATCAAGCATTATATAATATACAGAATAGAACATCTATAAAAAATAGGCTATCTTGTTTGTATTGCCCGTTCAAGGATACAGAGCATTGTACATGAGGATTTAATGGATAAGAAAATAAAGGTCTTGGTTATCGCTGACCATCCCCTATCCCCGTCTGGGGTTGGAACGCAAACCAAGTATGTGATAGAAGCACTTTTGAAGACGGGAAAATTTTCTTTTAGGTGTTTGGGCGGAGCCGTCAAACATAGCAACTATCAACCTGTTCATGTCGACCCGTATGGGGAAGATTTTGTTGTTTTTCCAGTTGATGGTTACGGCAACCAAGAAATAGTGCGATCAATTATCTGGAACGAGAAGCCGGATATTCTCTGGTTCATGACGGATCCTAGATTTTTCCCTTGGCTTTGGGAAATGGAAAATGAAATTAGAAAGAATGTACCTATGGTATATTATCATGTGTGGGATAATTATCCTGCTCCACTCTTTAATAGGCCATTCTACATGTCAAACGATGTGATCGTGTCTATATCCAATCTTACAAAAAATATATTGGAAGAGGTGGTCCCGGAGGTAGAAAGACATCATATACCTCACGCGGTTAACGAAAAATTCTTTCACCAGAAGTCCGACGAGGCAATTGTTAATTTTAAAAAAGAATATAAATTTGGAGATGAGTTCGTATTTTTCTGGAATAACCGAAATGCAAGGCGAAAACTATCTGGCTCCGTTTTATGGTGGTTTGACGAGTTTGCAAAAGAAGTCGGTGAGGATAAGGTTAAACTGATTATGCATACTGACCCTCACGACGACCACGGCCAGGACCTACCTCAGTTAATTGATAAATTAGATTCCAAGAGTATTCTTTTGTCTGCCCAAAAAATGCCTCCCGAGAACCTAAGCGATCTCTACAATGCAGCAGATTGCACCATAAATATTTCTGATGCCGAAGGTTTTGGTTTGGCAACGCTAGAATCTCTCAGTTGCGGCACACCAATTATTGTTAATATGACTGGGGGGCTACAAGAGCAGGTTACTGATGGTGAAAATTGGTTCGGCGTCGGAATTGAACCTGCCTCAAAGGTGGTAATAGGCTCCCAAGCGGTTCCGTATATATATGAGGATAGAGTTTCCAAGGAGGACTTTCTAGCGGCCTTACATAAAATCTATAATATGGGCAAAAGAGAAAGAAATAAGCTTATTAAGCTTGGCAAGGAGCACATAAAGAAAAATTATAATTTTGCTGACTTTGAAAAAAAGTGGGTGGATTTAATGCTCGGCGTGCATGAAAAATATGGTTCTTGGGATGATAGAAGAAATTATCATGCCTGGGATTGTTTGGAGATGAAATGAAAAAAAAGGTATTAGTGAGGGGTCCGGTTCTATCGCAAACTGGTTACGGTGTTCAATCAAGGTTTGCCTTAAGAGCACTTCGGCATTTTGAAGACTCCAGATTTGAGATATATATAATTCCTGTTGGTTGGGGCCGCAGCAGTTGGGTCAGTGATGACACCGAGGAAAGAAGGTGGATCGACGAAAGAATAAGAGAAACAGGAATCTACGCCTCCGAAGGAGGCCAGTTCGATATCTCTTTGCAGATAACTATCCCGCAAGAATGGGAACCATTGGCCCCCATAAATATTGGCTACACAGCCGGGGTTGAGACAACGAGGGTCTCGTCGTTATGGCTAGAGAAGTGCAATATGATGGACAGAATAATAGCAATATCTAAACATACGAAATGGGGCTTTGAAAATTCGTCCTACTCGGGCACCAACCCGGAAACGAACATGCCGATACATCTTAAATTGGAGACCCCGATGGATGTCGTAAGTTACCCAGTCCGAACGTATGAAGCTGCCAAATTAGACCTTAAGTTTGAATATGATTTTAATTATTTAGTGGTCGCCCAATGGGGCCCAAGAAAGAATTTAGAAAATACAATTAGATGGTTTATAGAGGAGAACTACGACCAAGAAGTGGGACTTGTAATAAAAACTTTTTCTATGAAAAATTGTCTCATGGATAGAAATTATACGTCAACAAGACTCAAAAAAATCTTAAACGAGTATAAAGACGGCGACCGAAAGTGTAAAATTTATTTATTGCATGGTGATATGACCAACGAAGAAATGACTGGTTTGTATAGACACCCCGGAATAAAGGCGTTGATTTCTTTAACACATGGTGAAGGGTTTGGGCTTCCAATTTTTGAGGCGGCCTATAATGAGCTTCCGATTATAACAACGGACTGGGGCGGTCAAGTAGATTTCCTCTATGCCCCAGATAAAGGGAAAAAGAAAAAAGCTATGTTTTCCAAGGTCAAGTACGACATAGGCCCTGTTCAGCAGGAGGTGCTTTGGGAGAACGTCATTATAGAAGGCTCCCAATGGTGCCACCCAGACGGTGGGAGTTTTAAAATGAGGCTTCGCGAGGTCAGAAATAACTATAAAAAATATAAGTCTATGGCTAAGAAACTCTATAAATATGTTAATGTGGAATTTGCTCCGGAGAAACAATATGAATTATTCGCGAACTCAGTCTGCGGCCCCGATTTTCTTGAAATGGAAAGTTGGTTGACCGAGCTAGAAAACTCCGAGCAGGTATTTGAGTGAAAATTTTATTTATAGCGGATTTCTTTGCAAATGAAATTAATGGTGGCGGAGAGCTAAATAATTCTGTTTTAGTTGATTTGCTAAATTCTAAGGGATACGAAGTCTCTTGTATAAATAGTCATTTAGTAAGTGAGTACAACATATTAAGCAGCGATGCTATCGTGGTTTCTAATTTTATAAATTTATCCGAACAGAACAAAAAAAACCTCCAAAGGAAAAAGTATGTAATCTACGAGCATGACCATAAATATTTACGCAATAGAAATCCCGCTACGTACAAAAACTTTAAAGCACCTAGTCAAGCAATTGTCAACTACGAATTTTATAAGCACGCAAAAGCTGTTTTTTGTCAATCAAAATTTCACGCCGATATAGTTAAAAAAAATTTAGAAATGGACAATATTATTAGCGTTGGAGGAAATTTATGGACAGAGGAGACCTTACAATCTTTACGTCTTCTGTCTAAAAACGATAAATCTGATCGATGTTCTATTATGTCTTCGGATATACCGCACAAGGGTACGGACCACGCTAAACTTTATTGTGAAAAAAATAATTTAGAGTATGATCTGATCACACCATGTGGGCATGATGAATTTCTAAAAAAACTTGGGGCGAATAATACGCTTGTTTTTTTTCCTAAGACGCCCGAGACTTTGTCAAGAATTATCGTAGAAGCCAGGATGATGAATATGAAAGTTGTGACAAATAGCCTAGTAGGGGCCGCTAGTGAACCTTGGTTTGCTGAGAAGGGAGAGAAACTTGTGGATATAATGGAAAATAAACGAAATGAGATACCTGCTATGGTTTTAGGAGCGCTTGATGTCTAATCATTTTAAAATTGTTGTTCCTTTCTATAATGTTGAAAAGTGGATTAAAAAGACGCTGTTAAGTGTAAAATATCAAAGTCATAAAGACTTTCAATGTATTTTGATAGATGATCTGTCCACAGATTCCTCTGTAGAGATTATAAAAAAAATTATTGATGGAGACGACAGGTTCCTCCTAATAGAAAATACCGAGAAGAGTTATCCATTTGAAAATATCCGAAACGCTTTAACAAGAACTGCACCTGATAAGGAAAACGTTGTCATTGTATTACACGGTGACGATTGGCTGGCGACGAAGGACTCGCTTAAAATATTAAATGAGGAATATGTTACACATTCTTGTTGGATGACTTACGGTAGTTATATAGAATACCCATCCGGGGTTGTAGGCAAATTCGCAAAGAAGGTCCCGGCTCATGTGATAGAAAATAATTGTATCAGAGAGGTGCAGTGGATGACATCCCATCTACAGTCTTTTAAATACGGCCTTTGGGCCAATCTTAGCGACGAATGTTTTGTGGAGACAAGCGACCAGGAGCATCATTTTATGTATGCATGGGACCTGGCCTGGACATATCCTTTATTTGAACTTGCTGGTCATAAAAGTCATTTTATAGATAAAATTCTTTATGTTTACAACCGCGACAACCCTTTGAATGTGGACAAAGTGGATCATGCAGCGCAGCTTCAAACCGAACAAAGGATAAGATCCATGAAGAGGTGCGTCCCGCTGGAAACGTTGTGACTATAACCCTCGCAAATGGCAGAGGCCAGCTTGGTAGGTGTTTATCTACCTTGGCGGGTTCTATGTCATGCGATGAGGAAACATATGTATACCACACTTGGAATGTTGCCGATAAGAGCAAAGAGGCACAACAAAAGGAATATGACCAATTTGTAAAATTTGTAGACGAGCATTGCGATAAAAAGATTATATTTGTATCAACGAGTTCTTTGAAAGAGACGCATTATACATTTTATAAACATACAGCGGAGTCTTATTTGTTGGCGAATTCTGTAAAGTCTTTGGTTGTAAGACTGCCAACCTTTATATCTCACAAGTCTGTTATAAGGGGTTTCGCAGAGGGCAAAGTAAAACCCCAAGGCACCATGGAATTAATATCAGTACAAGACGCAGCTAAATCTGTGTTGAAATATATAAATTACTCTGGTTTAGTTCGAAGTTTTACCGTCTATGGTCAAAAGATGTCGGCAGAATATATTAATTTAATTTTAAAAGTATGAGACTAGAATTTGATCAAATATTAAATATCCATAAAGGCAAGCCGTGTGTGGTGGCGTGTCACGGCCCCAGTTTAAATACACATAAGAAACAAATAGAGAATCTACAGAAAAACGGAAAAATTTTAAGATTCTCTGTTAACGAGTGGTATAGTTTTTTTGATCAAAAGCCTGATTATTGGGTTGTTTCTAATGGTGAGTTCACGATAAAAAATTCAATTGTGGAAAATGAATTATGGCGCTCACGGAAGTACCCGAAAGATGTGTTTAATAAGTATAATGTTCCGTTGTTATATAACGCAACTGCTGATTTAACTACATTCGAGTTTATAGAAAAACAATTAAAATGCGATTACCTTCCGTATGACGCCAAGCACTTCAGGAAACACCAGTGCATGCGGATACTTAAAAACTTTAAAGATTACTATGACAGCCATAAAAATTTAGATTATACGGGGTACGGCAACAACATACAAATGTGGCAGCGTCCCAATGTCGAGGGGGTCCACCCAGTGGTAGCCCAGGTACATGGCCATATAGCTCCAGCATGGAGGCCCAATAATAAATGTTGTGAACACTTTGTAGACAAAACCTTACAAGAGTACATACAGGATATTTCAGGCCACACCAAGCACGCTGGCCCTGGGCAAACAGTGGGCATGTTTGCTATCATGCTTGCAGCATATATGGGTTGTAATCCGGTATATATCACTGGTATGGACTTAGATTATAGTGCTGGTTATGCCGACACTAATGCAAATTTACCTATAAATTTTCCGAATGTTGGGCACTGGAAACATGTTTTTAGAGAATTTATCTTGGATGATATGAGAATCTTGAAAGAGAGCGCCGAGAGCCTTGGGATTAAAATCATCAACCTTGATAAAAATTCTTGGCACGATGTTTTTGTCAAGGGGGATTTACCTTGACATTATCGTTATTAAGAGTTAATATATTTTAGGAGTTATTATGAGTGTTTTTGTTATAGCAGAAATTGGTATTAACCATAATGGTGATTTAGATATTGCCAAAAAAATGATTAATGGCGCTGCCGCAGCAGGCTGCGATGCAGTTAAATTTCAAAAGAGGTGTGTAGAAAAAGTCTACACTAAGAGCGACTTGGACAGACCTAGAGAGAGCCCCTGGGGTACGACCAACAGGGAGCAAAAATTAG
>CEQK01069596.1_pt1 | contig 11244 bp, 7 predicted proteins | sample 531051 | NCBI WGS metagenome assembly CEQK01 (sample SAMEA2621229, study PRJEB7988) | marine metagenome | biome: marine biome (ENVO:00000447); feature: deep chlorophyll maximum layer (ENVO:xxxxxxxx); material: "saline water (ENVO:00002010), including plankton (ENVO:xxxxxxxx)" | depth 150 m
TCCTCGAAGCCAATAATGCTGGGCTGGTCGAAGAGAACTTCAACGATGCTCAGTATTCGGGCTTCCGTGCCTCCGCGCTGTACGAGTTTTCGCCCGACTGGAAGCTGACCGTGTCGCACACGCGTCAGTCGCTGGAGACCGACGGCGTGTTCTTCGCCGATCCGGAGCTCGATCTCGATGAGCTGCAGATCCAGCGGTACGAGGACGACCGGCTGGAAGACAGTTTCTCCAACACTGCGTGGAGCCTCGAAGGCCGGCTGGGCATGCTGGATGTGATCTACAACGGTGCCTACACCGATCGCGAAGTCGACCAGAAGATCGACTACACCGATTACATGTTCGCCGGTCAGTATCTGCCGTACTACATCTGCGACGGTTCGGTCAGCTATCCGGGTACCGGCAACGATCCCAGCGGCACGTGCCAGGCTCCGAATGCGTTCGTGACCTCGGATACCGAAACCACCGTGTTCACGCAGGAACTGCGCGTCAGCACGCCGGAAGAAAACCGCTTCCGCGTGACCGCGGGCGGGTTCTATTCGGACCTGATCCTGAAGGAACGCAACGACTACAACTATCCGGGCAATATCGAGGCGGCACCCTTCGGCGGCTTTGCGCCGAACTTCCCGTTCCCGGGCGCGTATAACAGCGATCCGGGCCCGCTGCCCGCAACCGCGATCTTCCGCAACGACGTGAAGCGCACCGACCGGCAGATCGGTGTCTTCGGAGAAGCCAGCTTCGATGTCGTGCCCGACCTGCTGACCGCCACCTTCGGCGCGCGTTACTACAACGTAGAGGTCGATTTCGAAGGCACCGCCAACAGCTCGTTCTGTAATGCTGGCGCTGCGGAAGACCAGAACGCGTTCGGCACCAACCTGTCGGACCTGTACGACGGCGACGGTGAGTACACCTTCATCGGAACGTGTAATTCCGCCGCCCGTCAGACCTTTATTCAAGGCCAGAGCCAACAGGATATCTTCCAGGCGATCGAAGCTGCATACAATGCTGGCGTGACCGATCCGGCGGAGATCGAAGCCAACACGGCGAAGGCGCGGGCCAACGCCGCTTTGGTGTTCAACGCGCTGAGCGCGCCCGACGTGGCGAAGTCCGAAGGGGTGATCTTCAAAGGCACGGTTACCCTGACCCCTGCCGACGACATTCTGCTGTATGCGACCTATTCGGAAGGCTTCCGCCCCGGTCTGCTCAACCGGCCGGGCGGCGCGCAGGGGCCGGGCAACTTCACCGTTCCCTTCGAACTGCAGACCGATACGGTGGCCAATTACGAACTCGGTTGGAAGACCCAGCTGTTCGACCGCCAGCTGAAGTTCAACGGCAGTGCCTTCTTCGTCGACATCAGCAACCTGCAGACGACGATCTTCGATCCGAGCATCGTCAACCTGTTCTTCTCGGACAATGCGGCGAATGCAGAGATCTGGGGCGTCGAGGCGGAGTTCACCTTCGCACCCTATGCCGTGCCGGGGCTGACGTTCTCGGGCGCGTTCTCGATCCTCGATACCGAGATCACCGAAGTGCTGACCCCGACCGACGACGTCGAGCTGGGCAGCGATCTCGCCTATGCGCCCAACTTCCAGGGCAATGCGCGGGTGCGGTATCAGTGGGCGCTCAGCAATGCGCTGGATGCCTATGTGATGCCGCAGGTGACGCATTCCTCGTCGAAGTACACCGACATCATCAAGATCAACCGCTGGCAGCTGGAAGGTTACACGACCTTCGGCCTGTCCGCAGGGATCGAGGCCGATCGCTGGAATGTCGAGATCTTTGGCGAGAACCTGTCCGACGAACGGGCACAGATCGCAGGCGACTTCTACTATGATCGTCCGCGTATCGTGACCAACCGTCCGCTGACGGTCGGCCTGCGGGTTGGCTACAACTACTGATCGAAACGATTTCCGATCATCATGCGGCGGCGGGCGGTTTGCGCTCGCCGCCGCTCTTCATTTAAGGCCGCGCGCATGGACCGACGCGACGAACAGCTACAGGCGGCGCGCAAGGCGTTGCAGGCAGGCGATCACGCGGGTGCGCTCGCCATTGCGGAGGAACTGCTGGCGGCAGATCCGGGCGATGGCGATGCGCTGTACGTCGCCGCGGTTGCCGCGCGCTACGCAGGCAAGGCCGAGGCAGCGGCGGATTATCTTGCGGCGCTCCACCGTGCGATGCCCGAATATGGGCGTGCGTGGCAGGAGGCGGGCCATCTGGCAGTGGCGCGTAATCAGCCGGAGGACGCGATCGCCGCTTTCTCACGGGCGGTCCGCTTCAATCCCGCGCTGGAGGCCAGCTGGCGAGAACTGGCAAGATTGCAGGCAGCAGCGGGCCGGACTGCCGAGGCACGGGCGGCCAGCGCCCAGCGCGAGCGGATCGTAGCGCTACCGCGCGAGTTGCTCGCGGTGACCAACCACCTGCACGAGGGTCGCCTGCTCCGTGCCGAGGAAATCTGCCGCCACTATCTGCGCGCGCGCCCGCAAGAGACGGAGGGAATGCGCCTGCTTGCGCAGATCGGTATCCGGCTGGGCGTGCTCGACGACGCGGAATTCCTGCTGGAGAGCGCGGTCGCCTTCGCGCCCGAGGACATCCAGCTGCGGCTCGACTATATCGATGCACTGCGCCGCCGCCAGAAATTCGAGCGTTCGCGCGAAGAGGCAGAGGCACTGTACGCGCGCGATCCCGACAACCCGCTGTTCCAGTCGCATCTCGCGATCGAGAGCCTGCAGACCGGAGATTACGATCGCGCCTTCGAACTGTTCGACCAAGTGCTGGAAAAGCTTCCGCACGATCCCGCGACGCTGACCAGCCGGGGCCACGCGCTCAAGACGATGGGTCGGCAGGCCGACGCGGTCGAAAGCTATCGCGCTGCCTTCGCCGTGAAGCCCGATCACGGCGATGCCTACTACGCGCTCGCCAACCTCAAGACCTATCGCTTCACCGACGCGGAAATGGCGGCGATGCGCGAACAGGCTGCCCGTCCGGAGCTCGCCTTCATGGACCGGGTCCACATCGCCTTCGCGCTGGGCAAGGGCCATGAGGATCGCGGGGAATATGCCGAAAGTTTCGCGCATTACCGCGAAGGCAACGACCTGAAACGCACACAGACACGCTACAGCGCCGATGCCATGACCGCCGAGCTGGCGCGCCAGCGCGAGGCATGCACCGCCGACCTGTTCGCGCGACACGAGGGCGACGGGCACCCCGCGCCCGATCCGGTCTTCATTCTGGGTCTGCCGCGTGCGGGATCGACCCTGCTCGAACAGATCCTCGCCAGCCACAGCCAGATCGACGGAACGCTGGAACTGCCCAACATCCTCTCGCTCGCGCACCGGCTGCGCGGGCGCAAGGCGAGCGCTTCGCGCTATCCCGACATCCTGCACGATCTGACCGCCGAGCAGCTGGCGAAATTCGGCGAGCAATATATCGCTGATACGCGCATCCACCGGCAGGGCGCGCCGTTCTTCATCGACAAGATGCCGAACAATTTCCGGCATATCGGCCTGATCCATCTGATCCTGCCCAATGCCACCATCATCGACGCGCGGCGCGAGCCGATGGATTGCTGCTTCTCCGGCTTCAAGCAGCTGTTCGCGGAGGGGCAGGAGTTCACCTACGGGTTGGAAGAGATCGGTCGGTACTACGCCGATTATGTGGGCCTGATGCAGCACTGGGACGAGGTGCTGCCGGAGCGGGTTCTGCGAGTGAACCACGAGGATGTGCTGGACGATCTGGAGGGCCAGACCCGCCGCATGCTCGACCACATAGGCCTCCCCTTCGAGGAGCAATGCCTCGCTTTCCACGAAACCAAGCGCGCGGTCCGCACCGCCAGCAGCGAGCAGGTGCGTCAGCCGATCACGCGGGCGGGGCAGGGCGCGTGGCGGCCGTATGAGGAATGGCTCGATCCGCTCAAGGCAGCGCTGCAGTCTTAGGTGCACGTGCCCTTACGGTGCCCATCCAGGCCGCCTGTTTCAGATTTGCCAAGCATTTCATAAGGTCGTCGCGGGCCTTCTTGCCCACGGGGCGCTGGCGACTTTTGCACCATGGCGTCATGGGTGCCAGTTGCCCCGGGCGTCTATAATGGGTGAGAACCGCGAGGTGGAGAGGAAGTCGTCCTACCGAGCGTTCTGGAAACATTAACGGCTTGGTCGTACCCCTTATCTAATTGCTTTGAGGTTGTTAGGCGCGAGAACTGTCGACGATGATTTTGGTAGTCGAAGACGAGGCCGACGTCCGCGAGGAGTTGGTCGAAATGCTCGAATTGCGCCGTTTCGCTGTGAGCGGTGCGGACAGTGTTGCATCAGGCATGGAGCAGATCAGGGCAGCTTCGAGCTCGCTCATTTTGCTCACCGACCTGCGTCTGGGCGACGGAAGCGGCCTCGACCTGATCCGGCAGATAACAGCTGATCCCGCTTTGGAAGCTAAAATCTCGCGCTCGATCCTGATGACCGGTCACATCGACCTTACGGAGCAGATTCACCTCGAGATTGGCAAGCAGGATATTCCCATCCTCTTTAAGCCGGTCGATTCCGGCTTGCTGTTGCCGCTGCTGACACAAGACGCGCTTACCTGATGGCTAGCCCCCTAGATGCCAACTACAGGTCATGGTTCGGACTGACGATGTGCCGCGGGATGACGCCCCGGGGATGGGTCGTCGCCGTGGCTCTCCTTGTGTTTGCGACCGCGGCGAGCTCTTTCAGGATCGTGCTCGCGCCGGGCTTCGAGCTGTATCTCGGGCCGTTCTTCTACCTGATGGCGTACCGCTTGGGCGGGCTCAAGCTGGCGATCCCTGTGGTATTGCTCACAATGGGTGCATCGGTATTCTGGTGGGGGCACCTTTTCACCATCGCGATGGCTCTGGGCCATGTAGTGTTCATCGATCGGGTCCGCTTTGCCGGGCGCTCCCTCGCGATAGCAACGCTCGTATTCTTCCTCACGTTCGGTTCCATCGGATCGTTCCTCTTCCTGTATTTCTACTACGGTGCGTCGGCGACGATCATCGAGCTGGCGCTTATTCGCAAGGTCCTCAACGAAGTGCTGCTGGCCGCGCTGGTCGATCTGTGCGTAGCCATGCTGGCACTCAATCTTCGCACCGGGCGTCTGTTCAGGCGGCGAACGGTCAGCCTTGCGGAATTGCTGCCCGCTTCGATCACTCTCATCGTGCTGACATCCGCACTCGTTCTGTTCCTTGGCAGCGTGCGCAGCTTTCCCCAGGATTTCGCCAATTACCGGGCGGATACGGCGCTCCAGGTCGAATTGCGGATCGGCCGCGGGCTATACCGGCAGGAACCCTTTCTGGGCATGGCCAGTCTGCAAAATGCCGGGATAGAGAATCAGAAGGTGCTGATTTCGGACGAGGAGACCAGCCTGCGGTCGCGCTCTGCGATGGACCTGTTCGGTTGCCAGCGGATCGACGACGGGGCTCAGGTCAGCGGCCCGAACGATCGGAGCACCTTTGCCTATTGGGTTTCGGCATGCCAGCTCGCCAATGTGCAGATAGCGGGCCGTCAATATTACTATCTGTATTCAACCCGGCCGTTGGCAGAAAAAGCCTATCACGGGGTGCTGCTCCAGATGATCGGTCCGGCGATGATCCTCGTCTTCGCGATTCTGCTGCAGGTGTTCCTGTCGCGTGCGCTGAAACGATCGCTGCGCGCGTGGAAAGAGGTGACCGAAGGATTCGGGCGTCCCGGTCTGTCCCCTCCGCGGCAGCTCGCGATCACGGAATTCGAGCGACCGATCGCGGCTATTGTGGCGGCCAATAACAGCTTTGCAGGGCTCGTCGAAGAACGTCGGCGCATCACGCGTGCGGTGACCGAACTGAAACAGGAGATGGATCTTAGCCTGGCCGCCAATATCCTCTTTGACCGGGAGGCCTGCGCCCTCAGTTTCCAGGACATCAGTACTGATCGGCTGGCGCAACAGCGGTCGGTCGATGTACATCCCAACGATTGCATGGCGTTTTCCGAGGCGAGCAGGGCGGACGAGGCTTTCATCGAATTCCGCTTGGGGGGGGATGTTTCAAACGATTGGTATCTGCTCGTCGCGCGCGATCTGCTCGCCCCGGGGCATTGGCGTTCGGGCTGGATCGTACGCCTGCGCCAGTCGAAATTGGCCCAGAACCGGATGTTGCAACAGGCGCGGCTGGTTGAACTCGGCGGCATGGCATCCGCGCTGAGCCATGAGCTCAAACAACCGTTGTTCACCATTTCGCTGTGCGCGGAGAACGGACGGCTGCTGCTCGATCAGGGGGATGAAGAGGGTTCTGCACGTGCGCGCAGAAAACTGGATCGGATCAGCGATCAGGTGCACCGGGCACGGGACATCATCGGGCGGATTTCCCGCTATGCGCGGATCGAGGATAGCGATCCGGAACCGCTGGATCTGGGTGAGGTCATCGCCGCGACCCTGTCTTTCATCCGGCCCCTGCTGGTCCAGCACGATGTCGGCGTACAAGTCACCCTGCCGGAAGGTCCGCCGCCGCGCTTGCTCGCGCCGCGGGTCGGCCTCGAACAGGTGCTGGTCAATGCATTCCAGAACGCGGTCGATTCCATCGCGACGCGCCGCGAGAGCGAAGAGCACGGGTTGACCGGAGTGATCGAGCTTGGCGTGAACATGGCAGAGGACGGACTGCAGATCAGCATTGCCGATAATGGCGGTGGCTTGTCGCTCAGCCACCCCGAAGCTGCGTTCGATGCGTTCATGACGACCAAGGATTCAGATCGTGGGACCGGGCTGGGTCTTTATATCTCACGGCAAATTGTCATGGAAATCGGTGGCAAGATTGCGATCACCTCGCGCGAGGAACCCGAGCAGGGCGCGATCGTGACGATCGACTTCCCCGGATTTGTCGTGGTTGCGCCCGACGCGCCTTCCTCTACTTCGCAGGAGGTGTCGGCGAATGCCTAGGCCAAGTCTCCACATCATCGACGACGACGAGGAAGCTTGCGCCGAGATTTCCAGTGCGCTGCGGGCTTCGGGTTACGACTGCTCATGGGCGACGTCGGCCGAACGGATGACGGGGCCTGGCGACCGGGATCCCGATATCCTGCTCCTCGACCTCAGCTTGCCGGGTATGGATGGATTTCAGGTCATCAAGCGGCTCGCTCGGGAGGGCCGCCGGTCCCACCTGATTGTGGCCAGCGGTCATGAACACAGGATCATTCAAGCCGCCGTACGCTATGCCCGGGATGTCGGTTTGAGTGTCTTGGGTGCGCTGGAAAAACCCTACTCGATCCACTCGCTTCTGGCCCTTGCGGAGAAGGGTGCCTCGCCTGTGCGAAGCACTCCGGACGACCAGGCGGCGTTGATCGACAAACTCTTGGGTAGCGATGCGATCGGACAGCAGGCCCGGACTGTCTTCCAGACGAAGCGCCGGTTGGCCGACGGATCAATAGTCGGATACGAAGCCCTGCTGCGCATTTCGGCAGATGGCGTTGCCATCAATCCCGAAGCAATCTTCGATGCGCGCGTCGAAGTGGCACACCAGCTCGCGCTGACGCGCAAGGTGCTCGACGACGCCTTGCAGTTCGTATCGAGCCTGCGTGATGCGGGCACCCACACCACGGTTTCGGTGAATTGTACCCCAGCGATCCTGTGCGCCGCCGATCTTCCCGAGATCGTTTTCGAAGCGTTGGAGCGCTGGCAGATGCCCGCAGGCACGCTGATGATCGAGATCACCGAAAACGCGGCGATCGAATCGTTTCATGAGGTTGCCAGCGCTGCGTGTCGCCTTGCGATGCGCGATTGCGGCATCTCGATCGACGATTTCGGGCGCGGGACAACCAGCCTGGAACGGCTTTTCGACCTCCCGCTGACCGAGCTGAAAATCGACAAGGAGATTTTCTGGAAATGCTTCGATGGGCACGAACCTTCGGGTCTACTCAAGGAGGTGGTCCATTACTGCGAGGAACGCGGGATCACATCCACGGTTGAAGGCATCGAGACAGTCGCGCATTTCGATTTTGCCACCTCGCTGGGGGCGCAATGCGGACAAGGCTATCTCTGGGACTGGCCGAGCCCAGCAGTGCTCTTGTCGGGCCCGCGGGCAAACGTATCATTGGGCGGATAGGGTACCATCCATTCCGACCCGTCATTTTGAGTTCGAGCGGATATTATGCGCAGCATCTACATAGTCGATGACGATCAGTCGGTGCGCTCAGAGCTGTATTCCCTGCTGTCCGTCTATCCCAACACATTGCTGCGGTCCTTTGCGTCCGGCGACGATTTTCTGGCCGAGCTTGGTGACATTCAATCGGCTCTGATCCTGCTCGACATGAACATGCCGGGTGCCAGCGGCTTCGACGTGCTGGCCGCAATCCGCGATCGTAAGGATCTGTTGTCGATCGTGATCACCGGGCAGGGCGATACGCGGATGGCCGTCCAGGCGATGAAGGCGGGCGCCATCGACTTTCTCGAAAAGCCCTGCGAGCCCAAGGCCCTGTTGCAGACGATCGACCAAGCGTTCGAAAATCTGGAAGAAACCGAACAGGTGATCGCGCGTACCGGAGAGGCGCGCGAGAAGGTGTCCCGCCTGTCCGCCCGCGAGCGGGACGTTCTGGAAGGCCTGATCGAGGGCAAGTCCAACAAGGTCATCGGTTACGAACTCGATATCAGCCCGCGCACGGTCGAGGTCTACCGTGGGAAGATGATGGACAAGCTGGAAGTGCAAAGCCTGCCCGAAGCTCTGCGCGTGGCCTTCGCCGCCGGTCTGGTCGAGGCCTAGGCGTGAGGCCACGCGGCCAACGGTAAGCCGCGCGGTGTTGAGCCCGACGGGCGATCGTCAGAAACTGAACGTCACATCCGACAGGATATAGCGGGTGTCGCCGGTATCGGGGGCATTGGCCGCCTGTTCGAGAAAGCGTCCCTTGCTGAGATAGGCTGCGCCGAGGCCAAAGCGTATCGACTTCGGCACGATCCAGTAGCCGAGCGAGGCTTCGTATTGGGTTCCGGCGAAGCGGCCCGCGCTGCCGAGTGGATCCGTCACGCTCGTTTTCGCGAAGGAGTCCGTTTCGCTCTGCAACCATGCGAGGCGGACCGAGAGCGATCCGTCGAGGCGCTTGCTGGGCTTTGCCGCGATGCGCAGGCCGGGCGAGATAATGTTGGAAAAGGACAGCGGACCATAATTGGCGGTCGGTCCGAAGGTGCTGCTGCGCGCGCCGAACAGCGGATCGAAGCGGGTGTAGTCGCCACCCGCGCTCTCGCCTGACGCCGCGTCGAATAGTGCGGCGATACGCAAGCCAGCCGGGCCGCCTAGCGAGCGACCGATTTCGGCGTGCATCATCCATGCGGAGACGTCCTTTTCCGCAGCGTTGGCCGCCTTGCCGCTGCGGATCGTGCCGAGCTGGTAGGCGGCCTCGAAATCGAAATCGAACATCCCGTCCTTGGGCTTGCGCAGCAGGCGCAGGCCCGGGGTGAAAAGCTGCCGATTGCGCGTCGCATTGTCCGGGCGATCGTCTTCCAGCAGTCCATAGCCGTAGAGTTCGAGGCTTGCGCCGAGCGCGTCCAGCTTGGACTGGTAATTGGCGCCGAAGAGCTGGAGGTCCGCCCCCTCGCGGTCTAACTTGAAATCATTGTCGCGAATGGACGCGGCATCGCCAGGGCGCCGTTCTTGCGGTATGGTCCAGAACAGGCTGATCTGGTCACCACCTTCCGAAGAAAGATCGACGCGTGCACCGGTGAAGGAGGTCGGAACGTTGGAAAAGCCGATGCGGCTGACCAGGCGGCCCGAACCGTATTTCATTGTGAAGCGACCCGTCTGCAGGCTCGTCTCCCAGCCGTCTACCAGCTCGCCAAGGTCGAATTCTGCATAGGCCTGGATAGGTTCCAGCACGTTCACGGTAGAAGTGCTCACGGTGGAGCCCGGATCTACCCCGTAGGCACGCGCGTCGAGCAGTTCGCCGACGAACCGCACAGGGTCGGTGGCATATTCGGCCTTCACCAGTGTGCGGGTCGACCAGATCGTCTCGTCGGGAAGCTTGCTCGGACGAAATTCGTCGTCGATCCGTTCGACCCGGGCCCGGACGCTGCCTTCTATCGAAAAGCCGTCATCCTGCTGCGCATCATCCGCAGCCAGCACAGGGCTTGGCAGCGTGATCACGACCGCAGCCGCAACACACAGGGACCGGCTGGCAGAGCGTGCGCCAAAAATCATGATCTACTCCAACTGAAAGCTCTCCTGACTTCATAGCTGGAGTGGCTGGGGATAGGGCGGATGGGGGGAACTTTTTCGCTTTTCGACCTGTGTTTTACTTCATCTGGGGGGGCACGACATTTTCGAAGGTGAGCCACCGGCCCGGCCTCCCGTCGCCCTATAATTATGGCATCCTTTCGGCTTTTTTGCCTGCAATTATGGAGTGATCTCTCAATGCTAAGTCGCCTCAACGACTGGCCGCTTTCGCGGAAGATGCTGCTTGCCTTTGGCGCGCTGTTCATCGCCTTCGCGGCCATGGCTACGGTCTCGTATGTCGCCGAGAAATCCGCGCTCGCCTATGCGGAGCAGGCCAATAAACGTGGCCTGATCGCGACCTCGGCGCTTGCTCGGGTGCAGGATCAGATCAAGCAATACCGGATCCTGGTTTTTGCCCACGTCAACCGGATCGGCGAAGAAGATCGCATCAATACTGAAGAGCGGATGGTCAAGGCGCATGAGACGCTCCATGCGTCGATGACCGAATATGCGGAAGCAGCAGATCTTTCGGAGCGCCAAGGATCTGATGTCGCCCGCGAGTTTGCCGAACTCGAGGTTGCGGTCGATCGTCTAGAGGCGACCAACGCGCAGCTCGTGGCAATCAGCAGCGCACAGCCCCGCGAAGTGGCGATCCAGTTCCTGCGCACCGACGCAAAGGAAGCCTCGCATGATGCCATCGAGGCAGTCGAAACTCTGGTCAAGGAAGTGATCGACACGCGTCAGGCCGCCTTCGAAGAAGCGCGCGACTTCGGCAGCTTCATGGAAATGCTGTCGCTCCTGATCGCCCTATTCGGCATTGGCGCGCTAGGCGCAATCTGGTTTGGCCTGAACAGGAGCGTCGCCAGCCCGCTCGCGGCGCTGGCCGATACGACCCAGCGTCTGGCCGGTGGAGCTGACCTTCCGGTGCCTTCCACCAATCGCACGGACGAAGTCGGCCAGATCGCCAAGGCCGTGGACAGTTTCCGCGTGGCCGCAGCCAAACGCTCGGAAGACGCCATTCGTGAAGCCGAGGTGTCCCCCGTCAGCACCTATGGCACAGATTTGAGGTTGTGATTTAA
>CEQK01032258.1_pt1 | contig 11229 bp, 12 predicted proteins | sample 531051 | NCBI WGS metagenome assembly CEQK01 (sample SAMEA2621229, study PRJEB7988) | marine metagenome | biome: marine biome (ENVO:00000447); feature: deep chlorophyll maximum layer (ENVO:xxxxxxxx); material: "saline water (ENVO:00002010), including plankton (ENVO:xxxxxxxx)" | depth 150 m
CGTTGCTTTTTCAGAGAAAATCTATAAATGCCTTGTGGGTAAGGTTTTGAAGTTCAATGAGGAAAACAAATCTAAAATAACAGTAGAAAAACTAATCAGAGTTTACAAAAGAGGAGAAAAAGCTGCTGATATTAATTGGCAACCACAAAAAACAACTGCTCAGTGGGCTATGGCCAGAGTTAATATGTTTTTAAAGCTTTCTGCTGGTCGCAAAGTAAATAAAGATTACAAATTTCACGATATTGATATTGTTGAAGGCACAGATAGAACTCACAAGCAAGAATCAGCAGACCCTTTTTGGCATTTTACAAATTTAGATTTTACTTCAGCCAGAACAGACTTACTGCTAGCGAGCATTCCTGATTCAGAATCTGAAAAAATTTTTTACCCTCCCGTTCTAGAAGAAGATTGACTTTAAGCTATAATCACATTATTCTGTGTGATGGATGTTTTAGTCATTTCTGATTTTACCTTAGAGCAAGCTGTAGGTGGGGCTCAAATTAGCAACTCAATTATTATTGAGGAAGGCAAAAAACGAGGTCACACTATAAAGGAACACCATCACTCCTCTCCAATAACAGATCTTTTTGTATCCTATGATTTGGTGATTAATTCCAACTTAGAGTTTATATCCAAAACCTCTCCTGAAAGATTTAATTTAATTAAAAAACTCCCCAATTCAGTCAGACTAGAACATGATTCTTGCCATTATTTGAGCAGTGAAGATAGGGAACAGTTATTTTCTAATTGTAAAAAAACATTTTTCTTAACAGACTTTCACTATAATTTCTTTAAAGAATTATATGGGGACTATTTTAAGAATGTAGAAATTATTCCCGATCCATTAGATACTTCAATTTTTAAGAAGGCTAACTTAAAAAAAGAATATGATGTTGTTTATTGTGGTTATGTTCACCCGAAAAAAGGAACTCAACACCTAATTAATTTTTCTAAAAATAATTCCAATAGGAAAATAGATATTTTTGGAGGCTCTAATGTCGTCCCCCCTTCTCATTTTGATAAGTATGAAAACATAACCTACCACACAAAATGGCGCAATCCTTCTGAGGTAGCTGAAATTTTTCAAAAATGCAATTCAGTATTTCATTCTCCCAATGTAAACGAACCCTTTTGCAGAATGGTTGGAGAGGCTATTTTGTGTGGAGTAGAAGATATATTAGGAAACCCTTCTATCATTGGATCTTATTTAGATTTTAAAGAAGTGGGCTATGATAAATTTAAAAATCGCTGTGAGAATGCAGCATCTGAATTTTGGGGAAAAGTAGAAAAATAAATGAAACAAAATTTATTTCTTCATCATCATCTTGGTTTGGGGGATCATATCTGCTTAAATGGTATGGTTTTAAGCTTTTTAAAAACAGGTGAATTTGGGAAAATATTTTTATTTTGTAAAGAGAAGTATCTTAGCAACTTAAACATTCTCTATACTCAAGATAACATTAAATTAATACCTGTTGATAATGACCCCAGCAAAGAGTTGCATTGCGTAAATAAATTTGTAAGTGAAAATATATCTCAGCATGACAAATTTTTAAGAGTTGGATTCTGTAAAATACCTGAAAACAAAACGTGTGATGTATATTTTTATGAAATAGCTGGAGTTCCTTATCAAGAAAGATTTGATGGATTTAGAATTGACAGAGACGATAAAGAAGAACAGAGAGTTCTCGAAAAGTTGAACCCCTCAGGCGAAGACTATATTTTTGTTCATGATGATGCCGAAAGAGGATTTCTAATTAATGTTGAAAGTGACTACAAAATAATTAAAAATGACCCTACGGAGAGTGTTTTTCACTATGGTAAAGTCATTGAAAACGCAAAAGAGTTTCATTGTATAGAAAGTTGTATAAGATGTTATTCCGAACATTTAGATACTAAAAATGTTTCACTGTTTCATCACAATAGTGTGAAACCTAATATTCTTTCTAGTCGGAAAAAATGGATTACTGTATGAATATTCTTTTGCTAACAAACAGAAACTGTGACAAAAAAATACTGAATAAGTTTAAAAATGTTTCTATAGAAAAAATAACAGAATGTAATCCTGATATAGATCTTGTAATTTCTTACTGTTATAATTTTAGGATAAAAGAGCCTTTAATAAGCGGTCCTAAGTATGGATGCATAAACTTTCACCCAGCACCTTTACCAGAATATAAAGGGTTAGCTGTTTACAATTTTGCGATACTAAATGAAGAATCAAAATGGGGGGTTACTTGTCATTATGTGAATGAAAAATTTGATGAAGGAGATATTATTTCACAGACTAATTTTGATCTAGGTCGAAATCACACAGCGGATTCGTTGAGAAGCCTATCTCATACATACCTTCATAAAGAATTAAATAAATTTTTAAATAATAAAAAACATTTTTTAAACAAGTCAAGAAAGCCTCAAGAAAAAAGAGGTAACTACTATTCGCGGGAGATGTTAGAAAAAGAACGAGTGGTCGATATTATGAATATATCTAAGGAAAGCAAACACTCTTTGGATAAAAAAATAAGAGCTTTTTATTGCCCACCACACAAAGGTTTCTCTATAAAAATTGGCGATGATGAGTATGAATTAAAATATAACAAAAATAATCATGAGTGATACTATAGGAAGTTTAGTGGATAAATTAATTACAGCCGACTTAAAAATGTGGAATAATCAAGAGATTTATTATGAGATCAGGCACATGGACTTTGCAGAATTTAAACAACGTTATTTATCTGAAGAAAAAGATCAAGAAGATATCTTTAATTGTTTTAAAAAGGTAGCTGATTTAAATATGCAAAGAAATAACATTATTGATGAGATTGATGAGAAGATAGTAGAGATTATTAAAGACGGTGTTTCAGGCAAAGATATAGCTTCGCAGGGATACATACAAAAAAAACACAAAACCTATTAAAATGAGAATTCCTGATGCATGTATTGCCAGAAGCAGAGGTCACGTATTGTTAGATGACGATAACAGAAAAGCTTACAGGTATATACCTGAAGGTGATCATAATTTCTTTTTTTCTGACACATATAAAAACAAGAGTAATATTTTTTGGCCCAAGGTTAAACACGCAACCATAGAGGGTGAGTTCTCACCCGCTAAAAACTTTAATGTAGTAGAGGTAGATTACATCGACCATGTTATTTATTGGCCCGAAATGTCTAACCATGACAGGAAAGAAGTCCTTCTATTCCTATGCGATGTGAGTAGTTATTTGTGTCAAAATAACTATCATATTAAATCTCACATGTGGAATGTTGTGCTCCAAAACGGAAAACCTATTTTATTAGATATTGGGGATTTTCATCAAAATACACACCTTCCCTGTATTAAAGCAACTATATTAGATAATATATATAAGCAACCAAATATGGGTGGCACAGACCATACTCCAATCCATCCTGAAAGCTGGATTTCTAATCTTGATATAATTTCATCTAAATTGAGTGCAATTGAATCTATTGAAGACACAGCAACTTATCTAGAAAGAGTTAAAAATATTTTAGAAGAAATACAATTAATTGAAAAAAGTGAAGTATGGGACGACTATCCCGTTCAAAAAAAATCCCTTGCTTGCAAAGATGAACTAATATCTTATGCTTATAAGCATCGCCCAGCTTTATGTGATGTTATAAAGGAAAAATCCCCCTCTACTTTGTTAGACATTGGGTGTTCGTATGGTTTATATTCATTTTTTGCCGCCTTACACGGTGCAACTGTTGTAGGGTTTGATTACAGCCAAAAAATGATTTCATCATCTAATAAAAAATCTCAAGAAATGGAGTTAAATTGTAACTTTGCTTACATCGACTTCTTAAATATCAAGTCTTGGGGGCAGGATGGTTGTTACGACTCTTGTTTAGAGAGATTTAAAAGTGAAGCGGTCATAGTTCCTGCTGTAATTCATCATGTTCATGGGAAGAATAAACCTTTGGAACAGATTATTACAGAGTGGGCTTCTATGGCTTGCAAGTGGATTATGTTGGAATATATACCCTTTGATACGAGTAATAGACCAATATCTTCTGAATTAATTGTTAAGACTTTATCTGATTTAGAATTTACTTCTATAAAATTTATAGATTCTAGCCCCTCTCCTCGATACTGGATTTTAGCTGAAAAAAAATGATACCTATATATAAACCGTTTATACCTAAATCCAGCATAAATTATTCAAATGAAGCTATATCTTCTAACTGGGTTTCTTCGCAGGGCAAATATACCTCATTAGCAGAAGAAAAATTGGCAGAGATTAATAAGGTCAAACATTGTGTCCTTACCAACAATGGAACTTCTGCAACTCACTTAACAGCTAAAGCTTTAGCAAAAAAATACCCCAAAACAAAAAAGGTTTATGTTCCTTCTGCTTGTTATGTGGCAGCATATAATTGTTTATTATATGACAATGTTGGGTGGGATATAGAGTCTGTAGACCTTTGTGACAAGACCTGGAATTCAAATTATAATTCATTTATTCCAGAAGAAAACTCCGCTCTTATGGTAGTTCACAACCTCGGCAATATTACTAATGTAATTAAATTGAAAGAAAAATTTAATATACCTATAATAGAAGATAATTGTGAGGGCTTTTTTGGAGAATATGAAGGTAATCCATCTGGTTCAAAATCTTTATGTTCTTCATTATCTTTTTTTGGCAATAAAAACATAACAACTGGCGAAGGTGGGGCTTTTTTAACCAACGACAGTTCTCTTTTCCACTACATCAGTAAAATAAAATGCCAAGGACAAACCCACAAAAGATATATTCATGATGAACTGGGTTACAATTACAGAATGACCAACATACAGGCTGCTATTCTTTTAGGTCAATTAGAAGAAATAGATAAAATTAAAGAGAATAAAAAAAGAGTATTTGATCTCTATAGGAAGGAGCTAGACAAGATTGATGGGGTTACCAACCAACATATAGAGAAAGATACAACCCATTCTATGTGGATGATTGCGGCTAGATTTTCCCCTAAATATTTTTCTCTAAATGAGCTTGAGGAAGATTTAAACACTAATCGAGTGGAGACTAGGAGAATGTTTTATCCTCACACCTATCATAATCACTTAAAAATAAAGGGAGACGTAGAGGTCTCGACAAAAATAAATAAGGAGGTGCTTATGCTCCCCTCTTATCCCGAGCTTAAAGATGTTGAAATTAAAAAAATATGCTCCATAATAGCCAACCACCAAATGAACTATAAACCGTGAACTTTATATGCGGAACATATTTTAAACATCAATGTAGCACTAGAGTAAGCAACTATATTGACGAAAGAACACCAGTTTTTGATTTCAAAGAAGATCAAGAAGGTTATAAGGGTTTTGTTTTTTGTAAGCCAGAGTTTCTTCAATTATTAAAAGACTCTAAGCTAATGAAAGAGGAACCTTTTACTTTAGTGACTCATAACTCTGATATAAATTTTACAGAAGAATATGTAAATGCAGTTGTTGAGTTTTTCCCTCACATGAAACATTGGTATACTCAAAACCTTTTATGTGAACATTCAAAAGTTTCTCCAATACCAATAGGCATAGCAAATCCTAAGTGGTCTCATGGCAATCAAGAAAGATTTGAAAAAATCATGAAGGAGAACAATGAGAAAAACATGTTATACTATGCTAATTTCAATATATCTACAAACCCACCAGCTAGACTAGATTGTTACAAAAAATTAGGTATAAAGCCTGACACAGAATACCCAAATGCGGCTTCTATAAAAGACCATGATGATTTTGTTAACAGAACTCAGGATAATTATTTAAGAAATATATCTAATTCTTACTTTACTATTTCGCCAGATGGTAACGGCAAAGACTGTCATAAAACTTGGGAAGCTTTATACATGAAGAGCATCCCTATTGTCAAAAGGTGGTATGGCGCAGAGAGATTTAAAAAATTAGGTATCCCTATAATCATTTTAGATGATTGGTCTGAATTCCATGATCTTGATTTATGTGAAGACTTCTATGCTAGTATTTGGAAAGACTTCAAAATTTCTTCTCTTAACTTTAAATTTTTTAAATGAACGATATAGATAAAATTTTTATTATTCATTATACAAAGCTGGAAGCAAGAAAAGCTCATATGCTTCAACAAATGGATAAATGGTTTCCAGAAATTGAATATGAGTTTGCAGAAGATTTTGATCAAGAAGAGCTATCTGATGAAATTATAAATAAAAACTTTGATTTAGAGGTTTTTGAAAAAAAATTCGATAGGGAAATGCTTAAAGCTGAAATGTCTTTATGTATGAAATATAAAAATACTGTTCAAAAAATAGCCGAATCTACTCAGGGCGAGCATTTTTTCATACTGGAAGACGATGTGATATTTAAAGAAAATCCAGTAAGTTATGTTAAAAACATGAATAAGCTCTGTAATGACCACAATGTAAAATACGATTGCGTTTTTTTGGGTGAGGCTTGGATTAGATATGGAGACAATAGAGATATTTTTGCCAAAAAAGACCATCCAGCGACCAATGGTTTATGCACGGTCCTTTATGCAAAAGACGCAATAAAAAAACTAAATAACTATCTTCAGTCAAATAAAATTACCCAACCTTTAGATTGGGAATTTAATACGGCTTTTGAGGAAATGGATTTCCAAGTATACTGGGGGAAAGCCATAACAAAACACGGGAGTGTTTTAGCCGCCCATGAGAAAAGCTTAAATCATTTTAAATCTGCACTAAGAGATTCTTATTAATGTCTGAAAAAATAAAATTAAAATTCTCTTCTCCTTGGGATTCAGCCGAGACAAATAATACTCGCGTTTTGTATAATTGGGGAGATGCACCCGAGTGTTTTGAGTTAACACATGGCAATGACTATGACTACCTGATAGTGATGAACCATAGTTCAGAGATGTATACTTCTCCTCGGGAGAAAAATATAGCCGTGACCATGGAGCCCACATGGAGTCCCAATTCTCCCCAAAACCTTAACGATTATTGTAAATACATAATCACTTGCGATAAAAAAATTAAAGGTGATAATGTGTATTATACCTTCCCTTTTTTGTTTACTCATGATTCTCGAAATGACAGTAACACCGATGGACTGTTTGGCCCAACAGTCAAAGACTATTTGGACAATGACTCTTTTCCAGAAAATATAGATTGTCCCGATTATTCTAAAAAAATATCTTTTATAGTAGCCAATCACGGAACTTTAGGAGGTGCGCCACAACATGAACTGTCTAATTATTGCATCAGAGAAAATTTATTATTAAATATTTTAAATTCAGATTTAGATGTTGATATTTATGGGAAAGGATGGTCAATAAATGACAGCAGATACAAAGGTGCTCCCCCACTCAAAAAGACAGCTTTAAAAAATTATAAATATTCAATATGCATGGAAAATAGCTGTGAAGACTTATACATATCTGAAAAGTTTTTTGATTGCGTTCTAAACAACTGTATACCAATCTATTACGGCTGTAAAAACATAACCGAGGCATATAATCCAGATTCTTTTATTATATTTGATCCTACATCAAAAAATGTAATAGATAATTTAAAAAATATTATTAATGAACCAGTCTCTTGGCGACTAGAAGCTGTGAGGAAAGCTAAGAATGATTATTATGGCAGACACAATTTACTGAAATATTTAGAAAACTTTATAAAAAATGAAACATCTAATTAATTATGCAGATCTGGGGTTTAAACAATCTCAGAAAGAAAACTCTATCAGTGGAATATTGGCTGGATTTGATTCAGTAATACAATATGGTAAGACCGACATAGATGAAACCTTTGCCAAAAATAATTCTAAAATACTTAATGAAAAAAGAGGGGCTGGATATTGGTTGTGGAAACCATATATAATTCTTGAGACCTTAAAAAATACAAAAAAAGGTGACCTAGTGTTTTATTGTGACAGTGGATCACAGTTTATAAAAGATATGACTCCAATTTTTGAAAAAATATATAATGCAGATAGAGGCATTATTGTTTTTGAAATGTCAGGACATCATAAAGAGAATGAATATTGCAGAAAACATGTGGCAGAAGAGGTTGTGGGTTGTGATAAAGATATAATCGAAAGTGATCAAAACATGGCTAGCTTTGTTGGAGTTCATAATTGTGAGGCTTCAATAGACATAATAAATCAGTGGTTAAATCTTTGCACAAAAGAACATCTTATCATGGATAAACCTCCTCAGGAAAACGAATTTGAAGTGTTTAAAGATCATCGCCACGATCAAACTCTCCTGAGTCTTCTAAGTAAAAAATTGAACCTAGAAACCGCCACTGACCCATCTCAGTGGGGTCTTATTCACAAACAAACAACTGAAGAAGATTATTTTATTAATCATCACAGATCTAGGCAATAAACTAATTTAAAATAACAAATAGAAACAAAATGAAAAAAGTATTAATAACTGGCTCCACAGGATTTCTTGGGCAACATTTAGTTAAAAGACTAGAAAATGATTATGACCTGCTAACACCAACCAGTTATGAGCTTAATGTCCAAGATATAGTAGATTTACATAAATATATTGTTGAGAACTCTCCAGATATTATTATTCATCTAGCAGCAGTTTGTGGGGGTATTGGAGCTAATAAACAAGCTCCCGCAGATTTTTTCATCAAAAACTCCATGATGAGCATAAATATTTTGTCTATGTCGAACTACCATAAAATAGACAAACTAATTACTCTAGGTAGCGTTTGCTCTTACCCTAAGTTTACAGAGGTTCCATTTAAAGAGGAAAATATTTGGGACGGTTATCCAGAAGAAACAAATGCTCCGTATGGAATTGCAAAAAAGAGTTTATTAGTTGGGTGTCGAGCTTACAACGAGCAATATGGAGACAACTTCCTTCACTTAATTCCTGTAAATATGTATGGAGAGTATGACAACTTTAATCCTGATTCCTCTCATGTGATACCTGCTCTCTTTGAAAAATTCAAAAAGGCAAAAGAAAATAAAGATCCCTTTGTTGAGGTTTGGGGTGATGGTTCAGCTTCTAGGGAATTTTTATATGCGGGAGATTGCGCCAATGCTATTGCTCTAGCTTTAGAAAACTACAATGAGCCTAATCCGATTAATATCGGAACTGGAACAGAAATTACAATTAAAAATTTAGTTCTCAAAATTAGTAAGCTATTTGATTACAACGGAGAGATAAGATACGATACTAGCAAACCAAATGGTCAACCACGTAGATGTTTAGATACAACCAAAGCAAAAGAAAAGTTTGGATTTGAGGCTGAGACCTCTCTTGATGAAGGTTTGGAAAAAACATATAACTGGTATATTACATAGCATGAAAAAAGCTTTAGTAACAGGAGGGGCGGGATTCATTGGGTCTAATTTGGTAGATAAATTAGTTTCTAATGGAGTTGAGGTTACTGTCATTGACAACGAATCCAGTGATGCTCATAACCATTTTTATTGGAATAAAAAATGTAAAAATTATATTTTAGATATATGTGATTATCAAAGCATTCGGCCATTATTTAACAAAGTTGATGTGGTTTTTCATATCGCAGCAGAAGCAAGAATACAGCCTACTTTGAAAAATCCGATCTTAGCAGCTAAAACGAACTTTTTAGGAACATGTATAGTTTTGCAATGTGCAAAAGAGGCTGGCGTAAAAAGAGTTGTTTACAGTTCAACCTCCTCTGCATACGGCTTAAAAAATAAAACTCCCAACGTGGAGACCATGAATAAAGATTGTCTAAATCCTTATTCTGTCACCAAAGTGGGAGGAGAGGAACTTTGCAAAATGTATACAGACTTATTTGGACTTGAAACTGTGGTCTTTAGATATTTCAATGTATATGGAGAAAGACAACCAATAAAAGGTCAATATGCTCCAGTGATAGGTATATTTCTTCGACAAAAATCAAACGGAGAACCAATGACGATTGTAGGAGACGGGAAACAAAGAAGGGACTTTACACATGTCAAAGATGTTGCATTGGCAAATATTTTAGCGGCAGACTTAGCAAATAAAAAAATTGTTGGAGAATTATTTAATATAGGAACTGGGAAAAATTATTCTATATTAGAAATTAAAGACTTTATCGAAGGTGATTTTGTTCACATTCCAGAAAGAAAAGGTGAAGCTAAAATTACATTAGCAGACAATAAAAAAGCTCAAATATATCTTGGATGGACACCCGCTATAGAATTAAAAGATTGGATTAAAAATAAATGAAAAAAATTATTGTTACAGGAGTTACAGGTCAAGACGGCAGTCTGATGGTTGATTACCTTCTTAAAAATACGGAGCACACAATTATTGGAGGTGTAAGAAGATTAAGTGTCGAAAATCATAAAAATATACAACACTTAAAAAATAACCCAAGATTTTTTCTTATTGATTTAGATGTATCTGATCCGCAAAATACAGAAAGAGTTATATCGGAACATAAGCCCGACTACTTTATTAATTTTGCAGCGAATTCTTTTGTTGGCAGCAGTTGGGATATGCCCTTCAATCATATGCAAACTAACTGTATGGCTGTTTTGCATCAACTAGAGGCTATTCGTCGTCATGCTCCACATTGTCGATATTACAACGCAGGAAGCTCTGAAGAATTTGGGGACGTTGTTACATCTCCGCAGTCGGAGAAACACCCATTGCGCCCCAGAAGCCCGTATGGAGCATCTAAATGTGCCGCTAGGCATTTAGTTAAGGTATACAGGGACTCTTATGATATTTATGCTGTTCAGGGATGGTTATTTAACCATGAGGGAGTGCGAAGAGGAGAGGAGTTTGTAACAAGAAAAATAACAAAAAATGTAGCAAGAATTCTTAAAGAATTTGAAACTGGACAAATTGTTAAACCTCTACAACTTGGAAATATAGATGCACAAAGAGATTGGAGCGATGCGGAAGACTTTATTAAAGGTGTTTGGCTAATGCTCAATCAAGAAAGAGGAAAAGAGAAAGATTATGTTTTATCTTCCAACGAAACGCATACAATCAGAGAGTTTGTAATAGAAGCGTTTAATTTTGTTGGCTTTCATAGAGGGATATCTGAGTGGAGGGGTGAAGGAATTGATGAAAAATATTTTCATGGGAATGATTGCCTTGTAGAAATTAATAAAGATTTTTATAGACCAGCGGAAGTAGACTTATTACTTGGAGATTCTTCAAAAGCTCGCGAAGAATTAGGATGGAAACCTACCTGCAATTTTATACAGCTTGTGAAAAAAATGGTTGACAGGGACGCTGGACCTGT
>CEQK01016342.1_pt1 | contig 11222 bp, 13 predicted proteins | sample 531051 | NCBI WGS metagenome assembly CEQK01 (sample SAMEA2621229, study PRJEB7988) | marine metagenome | biome: marine biome (ENVO:00000447); feature: deep chlorophyll maximum layer (ENVO:xxxxxxxx); material: "saline water (ENVO:00002010), including plankton (ENVO:xxxxxxxx)" | depth 150 m
TTCAACGTGACGTTCTGGAATACGACCATGGTTAGGGATAGTATATGCAACGAAATCCTTTTCTGTTCCCGGTGCGATGAAGTCCAATGGGAATTCAGCGCTTGCACCCGGAGCAAGACGGACAGCTTCGTAGATACCATCGAGAATATCGCCACTCATAACTCCTTTTCGAAGAGGAAGTTCAAGAGCTTTTGCAAGTTCTGCAGTCGCTCCCAAAGATTCTTCTTTGACTAATGAACCTGCTTGGCGAAGCACTTGATTCATTTCAGGAGTTGGATTAAATAACTCTCTAGTCATTTTAGTAAATCTCCTTTATTAAACGATGTTAATTTCTACTTTAGCATAGTCGTCCGCATCTTTAGCAGAAAGGAATCGACCAATTTGAGCACTCCCAGCACTGGTTGTGATTTTAGCGTCCGTATCAAAGTACGCCTTGTCACCAGCAGATGGAGTCCCAGCAATATTATCAGTTACAACTGTACCACGACGTAGTAAAAGAACTTTTCCGCCCTTTTGTACTTCGTCTTTAGCAAAGTTAATGTGTTGACGTGTAAGATCTAAGTTTACAACGTCGTTCAAAAGTAAACCAGCAGGATCGTCACTAGTACCAGTAGCTTTAATAACTTTGGCATTAGCGTCGTCCATACTTGCTCCAGACCCATTGGAACTATGTGTGACGATTTGGCCACGAGTGGCTATTTCGTCCATAAAGAAACTGAGGTCTGTGAGATGTTCAACTCTATCAGGTTTAAGTGCCATTTAGCTCTCTCCTCTATTATTTATTAAAAACGTAGGAATCTACCCAATCGCGAAGACTTGCACGAGTTTGTTCTGCTTCATCCACTTCTTCGGAATCAGAAGCAACGGTTAAGTCGGCTTCTTCTTCTACGGAAGCAGTTTCAAGAACTTCTTCGGCAATCTCTTCAGCTTCAGCTTCTTCAGCTTCTTCCTCAGCACTTTCTGCTGATTCTGTAGCTTCTTCGGCTTCTTCACCTTCATTAGCTTCAGTTTCTTCAACTTCAACTTCTTCGGGTTTAACACTTGCAATAGTAGCAAGTACTTCTTCAAATTGCTCATCTGAAAGTGAGGCAAAAGTTTCAAGCTTGGCTTCAACCTGATCTTCAGCAATACCTGCTTCAACTAAGGCTGTGGCTCTCGCATTTCGCTTTTCCTGTTCTTTCATCTGAGCGATGGCGGCTTCGGCTGCTTCTTTTGCTTCGGTCAGTTCAGTAATCTTAGCTTCAAGAGCTTCGATATTTTCTGCACTTTCCTTAGCTCCGGCTTCAGCTTCGGCCAATTTTTCACCTAAAGCTTCAACTGTCTGATTTAACTCAGTAGCTTCAGCTTCAAGCTTCTCAACGTTAGCCTGAGAAACTTTTTCGCTCAACTCTTTAACTTCAGCTTGTGAAGTTGCAAGAGCTTCTTTAAGTTCTCTGACTTGTTCGTTCAAGAAATCACTTGACATAAGAATCTCCTCTTCGGAACCTGCGTTAGAAAGAATATTTTGTTCTACTCTAACTGATACACCATTTTTGTTGGAAAACAGGTTTTTTGATACTGAAGCGCCTGCAAAATCAAAGATCTCATCACTATTAAAAATGACGCTATCTGGATTTGCCGGCTTTTCAACAAAACCCTTTCCGGAAAAAGTTATGTTTCTTAAGAGCCTACCAACCTTATGATCTTGAAATTGCCCACTTCCACCATAAGCTCTAAGGTGTCTAGTTAGAAACGCGGTATCTTCATTTCTAGCTACAATATGATTAGAACCTTTTGGATCTTGTACAGCGTAGTCAAAACCACGGAAAATACACTCCATAGAAACATACATCTGTCCCGCTTCAATCTGTTGTATCAAATTTTCTGCTCTAGTTTTATATTCAGGGTCTTGCCACTGCCTATAAATAACAGAAGATACTAAGATATGAAGAGGGTCTGGTAGTTTATCAGCAGGTGTTTCGTCAGCAATGGCATTAAATTCACCATCAACTGCCCAACCACCAATAATACTACCAACTATTTTCTTTTCATCATGCTCAAGATTTGCTGGCTTATATTTAGGCGTGTCTTTTGCTGCCCAAACTTCCTCCTTGCCAAAAACATCATCATTCCTATTCCAAGATGATGTTACTAAGATTGAGTATGTATGATAAACATCGTCATCAGCTTGTCCGGCCTTGCTTAAAAAATCAGAGACGTTATTAAGACATTTTTCATGTACACTAGATTTGTCGTCAACTAATTGAAGTTGAGATGCATAAGCTATTGATGCATTTGATTTTATTAGCTCAGAGATGCCGGCATCTTTCTCAGCTTGATATGTAATAATTTTACTCATAGAATATTACTCCTTATAAGGATTTTACACCAACTTACCATTTTTCTCTTGGAAATAGGTATAATAAGAAGCACGTATGCTTCTAATCTCGTCGATGCTAAGGCGGCGATCCACTTTTTCTGATGCTTCAGAAACCCAGCTATCACATTCATTGTGGATAGATCTGCAATTCATACCGTCTTTTATTGCTGTAGCGACAGATGTTTCTGTTACTTCTGAATTGGGTATTAATGAACATAGTATTTCAAACTTAACTTTTTCTGCTTTTGCATTTTCTATTGCAGTTAAACTTCTCATATTCTTTTTATCAAAGTCTGCAAGTAATACAGGATTAATAATTTTAGCAATCTTATCTTGTGCTTCACGCGCCCATATTTCAGTAGTTGCTTTTAGAGCTGGTTTGAATGTCCTTCGTTCACGAGGCATGTCGTCAGTAGAGTTTTTAGGTCTACCCGGCTCACCTGAAGGAAGTTCTTGTTCGACTTTAGGGCTATCGTTCTTCGGCTTACTTCTCATCTCAAGGGCAGTCTTTTCGTCAGGATTCTTTTCACTTAATTTAAGACCTACTTGTGATGGGCTAGCAACACCAGTCTGCAATGCAATTTTTTCCTTAGCAAAATCTTTGTCAACTGCATGGTATGGACTAACTTTTTCTTGCATAGTTCCTCTATCCCTTTGCTTGGCCTCATTTTCAATCCTTTTCTTCTCAATATTAGGCTTGGCTTTTACCTGACGTTGAATGAACTCGTCACTAATAATGTTTCTGTCAGCAAGATTAATCATGAGTTGCATCATGGAAGCAGGATCATCAAGTTGCATAAAATCAAATTCAACCTGAGCTGACTGCCTGAACCCCATAGACTTCTGGACAATCTTTACTTGGTGATTCCAAAACTCAAGTAGAATACCTCTAACATAATTTAGTCTTTCTGTCAGAGTTTTAAGAGAGATGAAATTATTAGTAGTGCCGCTAGCTCCAAACGTACCTGTAAGGGTTGGCGGAATGCCAAGACAAGAATAGATAGACATCAGTGTTGGTCTGTATTTTTCTTCACCTAAAAATCTTTGTACATCTGTTCCTGTTTCTAGTAACTGGATATCTGGACCCCAGACAATGTCCATTGTGCCTCCGCCAGTATTTGCGCCAAGAATTTCACCAAGCGCAGATGCTGCAGTCGGAGTAGGGGCAAGTTTGTGATCTAAGTCACCAAGTTTCCAAACACGAATCTTATTAACAGCTCCGTCAAGTGCTGCCTTGTCTGCTAATTTAAGCTTCTCGTATAGGATGAGATCATCGAAGCAAGCGTAGGTCATAGGATCAGCCCAAACCTGCCAATCATCTTTCTTATAAAAATAAGTAAATGTTTTCTCTGGTGGTAAAAGTATTCCATTCCCATTTCTAGAATCTAGAAGTTCTTCAGGAATCATCTTGAGCATCATTTTTTCATTTGCACTTCCAGAGTTCCTGATTTTCTCTAAGTCCCTTTTCATATTTTTGGGCAAATCCATTTTATATGTAAAGTGACCAGAAAGAGGAGCAAGAGGTCCTCCTACCACATCCAGAAGAAGTGGGTCCATGAAAACATATTGCCAAGGAAGCTCACCCTTCCTAAAAAAATTGTCAGATAATGTAGCTTTCATATCAATTTCAGCAACACTTCTCTGCATTTCAAGTCTTTTCGACTTATTAACCTTTGCGGTTTTCATTCTTATAACTGTATTGGCTTCTCTAAAAAGGAGATTACAAAATCTTTCAGAAACGAAGTTTCCTTGGACGCGAGTAAACCAATCGTTATAGAATCTTTCTATTCTAGGGTTAGGGTGAACTAATCTAATTCCTTGACATGCAAAATCACCCATTAAGTCAATTGAGTTTCTAATTAAACCAATTTGCCTATATGATTTTCTTGCAAAACCTATAATGCCTTTTGGACTAGTAGGGACTCGTTCTCCCGGACGGAAGTAATCGTAGTCTCCCTTTTGTAGTCCCGGCCTACCACTTTGGTATGTTGTTATATCACTAAAAGAAGTTCTACTTGCTGCAGCAAACTCATCAATTGAGTTAGAATAGTTGGAAAGCGCTTCAATTCTTTCTTCTTCTGTATTCCAAGAAGCATATGCAGAACTATTTTGCATACGATACTTTAAATCTTCTTCCCTGCTTTTAGGATATTTTCTTTTTGCCATATTAATCTCCAATGGGTATTGGCCTACTTATTAATGCCTATTATATTTTACACCATTATTGATTGTTTCGTTTAACTACAAAGAAACTATCTGGAGAAATATTTTGACTCCACTCAGGACCTTTGTACATTGATCCTCCGGAATTTTTAGCTTGCTTTCCGACAATGAGTCCAATGTGCTGATATGTAGGAGCAGGAAGTTCACGCTTTATAGTTCTTGCTATCATATTTGCTATTACTAAAGCACTATAACGGTCTTTTCTCATGCGTCCTTTTTTACCTGTGCCCAGTTTTACTTCTGGAGTATTCCATCGCTCTCTTCCGGCAGTAGTGACTGTCATTACAATTGTTGATAGTTCATCTTTTAGCTCTTCAATCTCCATAGCAGCATCCTCTAAAGTATCATATAGCTTCAAGGCTTCTGAATTTCCTACCTTACTCTCCATTTCCTTAAAAAATATCTTATCTTTTTCAGATGTCATACTTAGAGTTAGCGTATCAAATCTAGGAAATAAAAGAGTTTTGTCTTCTAAATCTTTACGAAGACCATGATTGGCCTCAGATGTCCATGTAGAGCTTGCAAAGTTTACTAGGTCTAAAATATGATCTCCAGCTAAATCGTCAGTATCTTTCTTTTTGCCTTCTTGGATAATAGGATATATTGGTCTTTCACCATCCTTGAGTTTGTCTAAATCTCTTAAACCTTCAGCAATAGTGAAACCTCCACCTTGAGAGTCAATGCCCAAACGAACACAAGGAAATAATTTCATCAAGTTACGTATCTTGCGAGCACAGAAAGAATAGTAATCATGAGAATCAGTTAATCCAACTTTTTTTCTGCCAGCAAAATCTTTCTTATTTGTAGTCCATGTATAAACTACTCTTTGATGTTCTGGATGTAATTCAAGGACAACTATAGCGAAGTTGTCTTGTTCAGATGCAGGGTCAACTCCAATGACATACTTCGCATCTGGTCTACCTCTGGTTATAGCATCAAATGGCTGATCGCACCAAGTTGGCCATCCTTGCTTATCTGTATTGCTATCATTCGCAACGCAAGAATGAATTAAACTTCTTCTAAAGAAGCCCTGACTGTCAGCTGTGAAACATGCTCCATATTCCATCTGATAGATACCGTTATGCATTGTAGCTCTTGATCTAGCTACCTGCTGATCATCCATAAAGCCTTCCGGTATGAGCTCGTAAGGCATTCTAATAATAGAGAAGGATGTCCAGTCAAGTCTCTTCATATACTCTGGTATTTCGTCTCCATCTTCGCCGTCGCTGGCGTCTGGGTTAATTTTCTTCATGTCGCCACGATTTAGTATTGTACTCTTATATTTTTTCCAGTACTCTGCATATGGTTCAAAATCGTATCCTGCGGTTCCTGCAATAATTGACTGATTTGCCTTCCGGTCTTTATATGTTTCCTCAGAAGTATCTGACCATACTCCCTCTTTCTGCATTTTCTTTCTTCTAGCTGCCTCCTTTACATTCTGTGTCGGATTACTAGATACTGCAGCAAAACCAGCCACAACTGTTTCATAAATATGGGTAGGAATAGAATTGAATTCATCAGCAATAATTGTATGAGCCCTCAAACCACGAATCTTATTTCCGTCGCCAAGAGGAACTGCCATAGCCCAACTCTCATTGATTTTCATAGTGCATCTGTCAACATCTCTGCGAGGACCACTAGAGTCAGAGCATATACTTTGTAAGATAGGTGCATTTCTCCAGAGGGTGTCCATATATTCAAAGATGACTTTAGATTGACGGAATGCAGCACCAACAATAACTATCTTTGTTCCGGGAATCAAAGTGCATTTAAGCAAACAGTAAACAGACAATAAAAACGATTTTCCAAAACCACGAGATGCAATATACATTGGGAATGGTCTTTTCCAAAGCTCTCTAAGTACACAGGTTTGAACTGGAAGTAAATCAACCCCGAGCAAAGTTTTAACTGTCCAATGAAAGTATTCTGGATCTCTCATTTTCTTTAAGATATGAAGATGAAAGTTATTCTTTTCTTCGTCTGAAAGATTTGATAATGGCTTCTTAGCATCTTTTAAGTCTTCTTTAGTTAGACCCATCCATGCGTTTTCATATGAATCAACGTCTATATAGCTCATGGACTTTTCTCATTATATAAAATGCAGTTTCTTCAGCTCGTTTTTTATCTCCACAAGCAATCACATGAATGTCATTCTCAAGTCTAGCGCTTGTTATAACACGTCTCATATAATTACCTTTTATTTTTATCTGACTCCATTTTTCTTTTGGTACTCTAGACCCGACTGGATACCTTTCTATGTCTGACCAACTAAACTCAAATATAAGAAAGGAGTGTGGGAATGTTCCCATTCTTTTTAATTCTGTGAAGAATCTTTTCTCACTACAGTTACCTGCGAACTCAGATACACTTTCTTTTCTTTCAATACAAAGAAGGTGCTCCATACCTTCAATGGTATAGTCACCTATGTCTACCTTTGCGACACTTGTTCCCGAACAGTATGCATTCTCATCATACCACCACCCATGACCTTTTTTCTCACGAGTATCTTTGATTATATGAAATCTATTGTTCTCCGTCATCTCTCTTCTTCAACCTTTGTATGGCTTGCTGCTCTAATAACTTATGAAAAAAGCCTTCGTACACTTCTTCATTTCCTTTTGTTATATCATGACATTTCTTACACAATGTTATTCCATTTGTAACATCATATCTCAGCGATGGATAGCTAGCCCATTTTCGAATATGATGCACATGCAAACTCTTAGTAGAATCACATCCGGGATACATACATTTATGACCATCTCGTTTTCTTACAGCTTTTCTAAACTCAGAGTATGCTACATCATCATAGTTTCGACTACTCGACCTACGATAAAAATTCTTCTTGGGTTTTCGTTTTTTCGGCATGAATATCACTTTCTAGCATTCTGTGTACAAGCTGTTCAAAAGAAATGTTGGTGTCCCAACCAAGTATAGTTTGAGCTTTAGTCGGATCTCCTTTCAAAAACTCGACCTCGGCTGGTCTGTAAAATTCAGGGTCAATCACAAAGAAGTCTTTTATTTCTTCTTTAGAAATGTTAATATAGTCAAAAGCATGAACCATAAAGTCATAAACGCTGTGTGTTTCGCCCGTAGCAATAACATAGTCATCTGGTATATTCTGTTGAAGCATCAACCACATCGCATTTACATAATCTTCTGCATGACCCCAATCGCGAAACGCCTCTATATTCCCAAGCCGTAGTTTGGGATATAAAGACCTTCTTGAATGTATATGGTCTTTGTCGAAGTCAAAGTGTCGTGCTTCTGTATCGAGCCCTTGGACTTCGGCCCAACTTTTAAAACCTGCAATCCATTTAGTAATTTTTCTTGTTACAAACTTTTCACCACGACGCTCACTTTCGTGATTGAATAAAATGCCACACGAGGCATGAAGACCATAAGCCTCTCTATAAATCCGCACCATATGGTGGGATGCAAGCTTCGCTGCTGCATATGGACTTTGAGGCTCAAAAACCGTTTCTTCATCTTGAAATTTTTCTTGAGGATTTTTCTTATCATCCGTGCAAAACTTAGTATCATAATTCTTTCCAAACATCTCGCTCGTGCTGGCTTGATAGAATTTTGCATCAGGTTTAAAACGCCTAATAGCCTCTAGAAAATTCACGACTCCCACAGTGTTCGCCTCGATTGTGTAATGAGGCTGGTCAAATGAAGTTTTAACATGTGATTGTGCGGCAAGATTATAAATCTCATCAGGTTGATGACGATCTACTGCACAATAAACCGAGCCAGAATCTGCGACCTCAACTTCTTCAAGCGTGAATCTAGGATTTTTTATGCACGATTCAATCCTCTGATAATTCTCGGTGCTAGTTCTTCGCTTTAGGCCAACAACCCTATATCCTTTTTCTAATAACAATTCTGCAAGATAAGAACCATCTTGACCAGTAACACCAGTAATCAGTGCCTTTTTATTAAAATTATTAGCATATCCACTATTCCTATGCTTGATCCTTGCCTGATACTCAGCTTCTGATTCTTGCCTACCGTCAAAACTAAATCTAATTGAATTCATTATTCATCATCCTTTACAGTATCCGAGTTAAGAAATGGTTGATCAACTAACCCATCCTCAAATGTGTGATAGTCTGACAAGCTTTCAATGGCCTTATCTGCTGCCAAACGATTAATTTCCATACTTTCTTCTTCACGCTTCCTAAACTCCTCATCATCAAGTTGTCTTAACCAAGATGAGAAGTTTGTCTTTGCATCTTCTGATCTACGTTTACGTTGTTCGCGTGTACCTTTTAAATCTTTTAATAGCCGTTCTTTCTTAGTGAGTAATTTTTCATGCTCATTAATATAAGCAGACTTAGAGGCCATTAAAGCACCTAGTTGCGTTTGGAAACTGGCGATTGCCTGAGTGTCCTGCATATCAGTAGGTTTGTCCATCTCATCATCAATAAGCTGGTTTAGCCTAGTGATATTTTCCATAACTTCTTGGCGGTCTTCCATACCACGATTAATGAGAATCTCTGTCCTGATGACCTCTAAAATCTGCATCTCTTCTGTATGTGTAACGTCTTCAGAAAATTGTTTAAAATAATCAATCCATTGATGTTCAAAGAAAATAATTTCACCATCTGAGAATTGTTTACCAAGCTCTGCATAATAATATCTATCTCGCAAATGAGTCAGCATATACTCATCATCAGTCATATTACGCGCCTTAAGATTTTCCTTGTCAATGAACTTCCTGACGGTATCAACTGTTCTTTCTATATTGTCGGCAATCTCATCAAGAGACAAATCAAAGCAGTTCTGCCGAATATAATCCATTTCTCCCTTGGAGAGTTTACCACGTTTGCGTGTCAATATTGTGCTCCTTTAAAACGTCAAAAATCGCCGCTATTAAAATCTTCTTGCGATTCTTTCCAAGTTTCAAATTATTAATAAATCTTATCCAGTCTTCCCTATAACTTACGTGAAGCTCTACGTCAATTAACTCCATGATTTCTCTTGTGAATAAAGTACTAAAAGAGCTGGACTCCTCTTGCTTTTGATCATATTCTACTGATACGCTATGCATTAGACTTTTCTTTGCATTATTCCTGTCTAGCCATCCCTTATACAGACTACACTGTTCTTGGTCGTCAAACTTAGTGCATTGTTTGTTTATAAAGAATTCGCAGGTGTCACAAGGTTTCTCTAGTCTAGAATAGTTATTTCTTTTGAAATTATATAGGCGATTCCTAACATGAGTCCATAAGAAGTTTTCTAGCGGTCTTTCACCATCATATTTCTCTAGGCCCTGCCATGCAAATACACGCGCTTCCTGCTTCATGTCATCTGCTGTGTGATAGCCGAACTTAAACTTATAACATAGGCGGTTTGCTATATTATCAATAATATCAATTACTTCCTGCTCACTGTAATTGTTCGGTATCTTCATCTACGAGTTCCAAATTGTCCAATACGACTTCAAAATCCTTAAAAGTAAGTGCTACATAACCACCAAAAGAATCAATGGCAACATCTACACCTACTATATTCTGGATAACTTGACCTGTATCAGAATTGATTACTTCAGTTTCTTCAGGGTTTCCAGTATATATAACTTTAATTTTCATTGTTTTCCTTCTTGCAACCACAATTTGTCGAACAACTATTCTTTTGTTGCTCAAGTACAGAAGAAATTGCAATCTCCGGCGTTTCTTCCTCTAATTCCTTTTGCACCTGCTTCTCAAGATCTTCTGAGGCGGTTACTTTTAACTCAGTTTCTACAAACTTTGGATCATCCATAATTTTTTAAACCTCTTTTAACGTAAATGTTCTATAATATTATATACACAAAAGACCAGTTTTAGGGACATAAAATGAATATAAAATGGACAGATGATGAGAGACAATTTATCAAAGATAATGCGGCTTTCATGAAAGATAGGGAGTTGGCTGAAAAGATCAGTAAAATGTCCGACCGAAAGGTTACTCTTGACGCTGTTCGTAAGGTACGGCAAAAACTAGGTATTAAAAAGAAGCAGGGGCGAGGTATCTGTGGTATCCAACAACCGAAAGACTGAAGAAAAGATTAAGGCAGCGCAACGTAAGCTGACTCTCATGCAATCTTGTAAGTTTACCGACTCTCGGGAACTTGAGAAACAAAAAGATCATATTCGGCGGCTCCAGAAGACGCAAAGGGACTCTTAAGGCTCTCTAGCCAAATGACCACTTTTATCAATATGGTGACCAAGGTTTTAAATTCAAATGACCACTTTTATATTAAGGATCGCCTAGTTATGTCTGCACCACCTAGCGATATCTGATAAATATTACTGTATATCGTTTATTTTTATAAAAATACCCCTATACTGGCATAGCATTTACACTATGTAAAATACTTAGATATATTTCTAAAAAATACTAAAGAGTAATTTGACAATGGCCGATAATATGTAATAATATAATATACAAATTAATTAATCGAAAGGAATAATATGATAGATAAAATTATAGACGCGCTAGGTTATATGCTGATTGGCTTTTTAATTGTTTATGCAGTGTGTTTTTATACGTCAGAATTAATTAGGATTATTTTCTAAAAATAGCTAAAGAGCTATTGACAAATTGGCCGATATAGTATATAATGGAAAGCATAAGAGAGAACGAAACAACAAAG
>CEQK01079646.1_pt1 | contig 11222 bp, 5 predicted proteins | sample 531051 | NCBI WGS metagenome assembly CEQK01 (sample SAMEA2621229, study PRJEB7988) | marine metagenome | biome: marine biome (ENVO:00000447); feature: deep chlorophyll maximum layer (ENVO:xxxxxxxx); material: "saline water (ENVO:00002010), including plankton (ENVO:xxxxxxxx)" | depth 150 m
AGATAAGTCTTGGGCCTCGTCCATAAAACATAATTCAAAATGCGGACACGCCTGCTCGGAATCTAAAAACATCTGCAAAAGATCGGTGAAATCGATCAAACCGTTAACCTGCTTATAAGCCCGATAAGTTCGGTCTAAATAGTCCACCTCATGCCACTGAAAATCAATCGAGGATAAATCGTATTCTCTCTGTAAAGACGTTTTTTTAAGTCGCGCCAGATTAATTAAAGACAGAATGGGGTGATCCGAAGTAACACTACCGCCGATTTCATCGTCTTCCATGCGGTGAACCCGAAGCTCCATGCCGACTTTTTCAGATAAGTCCTCAAAATGTTCTTTCTGAATGACCTGATCTGATTTAATCGCCAAAGTGCGGTACGCCAACGAGTGGATGGTTCTAAAATGACAGAGGTCCTTTTCAGGATCAAGGTTAAACCGCACAGAAGCGCGTTCCTTGGCCTCGTTAGCGGCCTTACGGGTAAACGCAAGAAAACCAATTTGCGTCGGGTCTAGCCCATCTGACAACGCTTTGTCCACCATGTTCAACAATGTGGTTGTTTTTCCCGTTCCGGGTGGGCCAAATAGTCTAAACACTAGAAAGGACTCTTTTTATCTTGACCCATGTCAGGGGCCGGAATTTCAAAATCAATGCCATTAAACGGCGGAATCACCCAGACTCTCACCGACTTTGATTTAATCTTTATCGTTGTCGAATCGCCGTTGATGTCTCGCAACCTTTGGGCAATCCGGTGAGATTTATACTCGAAGAATTTGTTCTTCCTCAAAAAGGCTTCAAAATCTTTGAGCCTAAAGTAGGTTTTTTGCTCCTCTTCGTCGGTAAAAGGTCGGCGGAGCAGGATTTCTTCCTTGTTAGTCGCCTGCTGGTAAGACGTGCAAAATTCTTCAAGCAGATCGTAAAACTGTCCACTCACGGACGCATCCTGCGAAACTTCCATAATGGCCCCATCTGTGGAACTCATCTCCTCCAGTAAAGCGTTGATACGAGCCTCCCACCCAACTTTTTGCATAGTGCGTGGCATGTAGTTCAACTGCTCGACGCAAGCTCTTTGAAAAGCGGCCTGATTCATCAAAGCATCGGTGTCCAGTTCCAAAGGCTTGCCAGACACGTCCAAAAACCAGACGGGAGGAACTGAATTATATTTTCTAAGATTGGCTATCGTAATGCCACTAACAGCGGCATCAATACCAAATTTGCGAGTGCGACATAATTCCGAATTACAATAACTATTAATCGGGCTGTCTTTGCACTTATAGGCATAATCCTTCTTTTGTAGTTGTTTGGCGACAATGTTAACCTCGTTCAAGGGCAACGGCGGGTCTAGATAGTTCATGTTGTAATTCAAAATTTCAGTTTCCCAACTGTCGGGATAGGCTTTGCGTAGATAAACGCCAATGTTAAACAACCCGTTGTTTCGACCACCTTCGCTTATTTTCTGACTGCATAGGGTCTGCAAACATGGTGGGCCATCCTTAATTGCGGTGATTTCCTCGGGCTTCTGAACCGTGAGCGACAAAAGCTGTTCCGGCGTTAAAACATACTCATCGTAAAGCGCGTAAAATTCTTCCAAAGTTGCGGCACTACCATCGTCTTTAATGGCATAACGCAACCCGTCCTCTGCGTCAAAATACGGGATATTGAGAAAATTTCCAACGTCGCCCCTCTCCAAATTTAATTGGATCTGTTTGGGAAAAATCTCGCAATCCCCATGTCCTAGTGCGGCGGCTACGGAACGACAGGTATCTTGCATCTCCTTGGCAGAGACCCAATCAGAGGTAAACAAAAACCCGTGGGCACCACCGCTTTTAGACCGACACACAACAATCGGCAACTTTAGCTTTCTGATTTTGGCAACAAGTTCTTTGTGGTCAAGAGGGTAGGTGTCTACGTCAAAACACCCCCACTTGCACTGATTATTTTCGTTAATTGGAATAACCCCAATTGCCGTGCCTTTTCCGCTAAGATGCCCATGCCAAAGCTTATCAGTTCGTTCTTCTTGAACAACCGTCGCTTTGCCCACCGCCTTACCGTTGGAATTTTTGTGGTCAATTCGATAAGTGCCGTAAGCCCTTCTCAGACCGTCAAAAATCTGTGCAAATTTCTTTTCATTCATTGGAATCCCCTAAAAGAAAGACGGGCGACCAGTGGAGGGGCCGCCCGTTTTCTTGACTCAGAAGGGTACGTCTGAGTCTGTGGAACCGTCTTCGTTGGTGTGCTTGACCTGCACGTCCCCCGCGAGAATTGATTTGGCAAAAGTCTTAGCCTGAGTGTACAGGTTTAAATCTTCAACCTGACCTTCCAGACCAATTTCCCAGCCGTGCCAAGAACCCTTAGAGTTCTCCTCAGAGACTGTTTTAAGCTTGTAAACGTGACTAAAGCGTGGAGGTACGAAAGGCCCGTTTTTGCCAACCATCGAACGACTCTGAATCATGCTATTCCATTTACGAGACTTCTTCAACTGAGTAGATTTCATCGCAATCAAAGCCGTCGTGGAACCTCCATCTTCATTTAAAACTACCACATAGTGTTGGTGCGTCTCTTCCATATAATTTCCACTGCCATCATCAACATAATCTCTGTTGTCGTCCGCACTCCGAGTCGTTTTTGGACGGGTGTCTTCTGGACTATAAATGTTGATCGGTGCCCCAGTGCCCGAGCCTCGCGGTGCCCACTCAATGTACCGTCGCTGATAAACCGCAGGAATAACACGCACCCCGTCCTTGCCCTTAAAAATCTCACCCGAAACTGTGTTGTAAATATCTCCGGCTTTTGCGTCGTCAAGATCATCCAATATCGGATCTTGTCGGGATAAAACTTTAAGAAACGGCAGGGCTAAATCCTCTTGTCCAACGTTTTCTAGCCCCAACCCCTGATCCGCCTCGAACATATCATTGCTCAATGCTACGTCTGTTTTGGCCTTTGCCACTTTTTTGGTGTCTTCACTCATTTTTTTAACCCCCTTTTGATTGTGGCACGTTGTCCTATGAACGCGCCAAAAAGATCCATCGGAAACTCGCTACCATTCTCGACCTGCTCCTTCACCCACGCTTTTAACGTCGAGGGGTGGATCGTTTTGCTTTGAGCAGGTGCATGGCCCGCTTTCGTTGCAAACTCCAAAAATTCTGTAGCTTTTGCGTCTTCTCCGCGTCCAAAAGCACAGGTAATTTGGTTTTTGATGAGGTCGTCGTGCCCGTGATCCTTGAGCCACTTATGAGCTTCTTCTTTGTTGTCATGTTTGATGTAGCCCCCGTATGTTGGTTTAACAGTGACCACACTGCCATCGTCCAAATCAAACCTAGTCAGTCCAATTTCTTGCAACATCGCAGGCAAATCCTGATCCGTCAGTTGTAAAAGAGCCTTCTTGGTCTCCTTCGCTTCGTCCTCCAATTTTGCAAGTTGTGCTTCCTTTTCTACCACCTTACGAGCAATTTCTGCTATGCTCGAAAGTCCGCTCGTGCTTACGGAATCAACTTTGGAACTTTGCCTTTCAAAATCCTCCTCCATTGATTGTGCAATATCTTTTAACATTTGATTCATGATTCGTTCTCCATGTTCGTTTAAAAAAATCATTTCTGATCTTGCAGATTTAGATATTATCCTATATCATGGGGCCTTGTCAAGTTTCAGGAGAAATAAATGTTTGTTTTTAAAACAAAGCCTTACGAACATCAAAAAGATATTTTAGAAAAAAGTTGGGACCGCCCCGCTTACGCATTGTTTTTAGAGATGGGCACTGGAAAAAGTAAAGTTGCTATTGACAATGCGGCAATGTTGTTCCACAAAAGTTGGGTAAACGCGGTGTTCATTGTGGCTCCGAAAGGAGTTTACGACAACTGGGTGCAAAAAGAAATCCCGGCACATTTACCGGACGAAATTCCAAGAACCGTGGTCCGTTGGCAACCAAACTTCACCAAAACTTTTATGAAAAACTTGGACCAAATCCTTGGCCCTAACAGGAAAGAAGAAGACCTTTGTTTTTTTGTGATGAACGTCGAGGCGTTATCAACCAGCAAGGGCATGACTTTTGCCACTAATTTCTTGCGGAAAAATCCAAAGAATTTAATGATTGTGGATGAATCCACTACAATTAAAAACCGTAGAGCGCAACGAACTAAAAACATCGTCAAAGCGGGGAGGTTGGCGAAATACAGGCGAATCTTGACAGGTTCCCCCATCACCAAATCACCGATGGACTTGTTCTCCCAATGCCAGTTTTTGTCCCCAAAAGCTTTAAATTTTGAAAATTATTATGCTTTTCAGGGTCGTTACGCCGTTATTGTAAACCGTAAATTGGGGCACCGACAGTTTCAAGACATCGTGGGTTACCGTCGATTGGACGAGTTGAATGAAAAACTGGAAAAGTTTAGCTCAAGAGTTTTAAAAGAAGATTGTCTGGATTTGCCACCCAAAATTTATTTAAGACGGGAGGTGCCGTTGACCGAGGAGCAAGAAAAAGCGTATGTTCAAATGAAAAAATTGGCTTTGGCTCAGTTAGACACCGGAGAATTAGCGTCCACCGCTTCTGTTCTGACTCAAATCATGCGTTTGCAACAAATTGTCAGCGGATTTTTAAGATTAGATGACGGTCAACTGAGAGAGCTAAAAAATAATCGGATTGGAGAGTTGATGGACGTGATTGACGAATCCCAAGGAAAGATCATTATCTGGGCGACGTGGACAGCAGACATCAAAAGAATTATGGCCGAGTTGAGCAAGAAGTTTGGAGAAGACTCGTGTGCCGCGTATTTTGGCGAGACGTTGCAGGAAGAGCGTCAACGAATCGTAGAGAGGTTTCAAAATCCTTCCAGTCCCTTGAGATTCTTTGTGGGACAACCCAAAACAGGCGGTTTCGGGATTACTCTGACCGAAGCTAAGAATGTTGTCTACTATAGCAACAGTTACGATCTGGAAATACGATTGCAATCCGAAGATCGTGCTCACAGGATTGGTCAGGAGAGCAAAGTAACCTATATTGACATGGTCTCTCCCAAGACGATAGACGAGAAAATTTTACAAGCCCTCAAAGACAAGGTCAATATTGCCGAAAAGGTTCTAGGCGAAGAAGCGCGAGGTTGGTTTAGTTAGCCAAACAAACTGCCAATGCCTCGTTGCATGGGGTTTTGCGCGGCTTGCATATCTTGTTGTTGCCTCATCATCGTTGTCGCCGAATCCATTGGGAACATTGCCGCGTATTGTCCTCTTGTCACGGGGGAAGGTGCGGCTTGAGCCACGGGCGGTGGAGTGGGTCGAGGTGGTGGAGCAGAAGCGGCCCTAAAAGGAACAGCTTTTGGCGGTGTTCTGGGCAATATAGGCTGTCGTCCTTTAATATCTTCACTTGGAACTATTTCCTCGCTAATTTCTTTTACCGTTGGGGTAGCAAATACAGCGGGAGATCCTAAAGTTCTTCTTATTAAGTTGTCTATCTTAAAAAACTTTTTTAAGTCTTTTTCGTCTTTTGCCACTTTTCGAGCAAGTCCTTTTTCAAGCAATTCTAAAAAAGCTTTTTCTTCACCGGGCATGAGCACATTAATAATAATGTCACGAGTCACTGCTTTGGGCAAATTTATCCCTGCTTCCGTTGCTACGTCTGCGCCGGCCTGCGGCACCTGCAAAGAAGCACCCATGTTAAGTGTGTTTGCAATTTTTTTTGCAACGGTAGCTCCAAGAACGCGAAGACCAAATCGATTTATTCTGCTTTCAGAAGAAGCTCTTTCTATTTCTGCGGCGGACACACGCCCGTCCGCATTTAAAGCATCATCTAGGTTAGCTAAACGGTCAAACATTTGTTTAAATCTGCCAACAAATTCTTTATCAACAATGTCCGCGTTTTTTAACAAAGTCATAAACGCAGGAATGCCTGTTCCTTTTTTAGGATTTAACATAAGGTCCCTGAACTTGGTAGGGTCTATAGCAAAAGCCTTTCCTGATCCCACGGGTTTTGTTGATTTTTCTAAAGCGTAATCAAAAACAGCCGCTAACAAAGCCTCTTTAGCAGGTTTTTCTATATCGGGATCAGCTACTTTAGCTTTGTTAATAGCTCTAACTAAACCATTAAATTTTTTTTCTGGATCTGTTGAGCTTAACGCTTTAGCCACGCCAACTTGAGGACTTCCCTCTAAAACATCCTCTAACAATTCCATTTTTTTGACACGGTTCCAATAGGTGCTAAAAGATAACGTGTCTCCTAAATTCAAATCAGAAGCATCTTTAACAATCTCTTCAGGAACACTTTCTAATAACACATTTCGTGCTTCCGGGTTCATCAAATCATCTTTTAATGTTTTAAAAGCCGGAAAATCTAAAATTAATTTGTATTTTTTTATAAAGCGTTCAGCCGCCGCATCGTCTACACCTTTGACCGTTACCATTTTGTTGGTTACAGGGTTTAACACTGTTTTTTCTTTTAGTAATGTTTCTTCCGCCATTTGCCTTACAAACAAATCAACTAAAGAATGATAATTTTTTTTAATTTTTTCGGGATCAACTACGTCAGTTACGGCGGTTTTCCCTTTTAAAGTATTTGTTACAAAAGAAGCCGCTTTTTCTAAATCCTCATATTTAATTACAATGTCTTCAGGAGTTCCTACCATCATTTTCGATAAAGCCAACTCGGGGTCAATTAATTCTTCTCCAGATCCTTGTTTTTTGCCCAACCTTCCCGCAAACGATCTTGTAAAAACGTCATTTCCTGCACGAGAAATATCATAAGCTTCTTTTAACTTTTGAATATTATTTTTTGTAGCTCCCGCAGGAAGATCTACAGCCCTTACAAAAGCCTCGTCTTGTATTTTTATTCCAAAATCATCTAATATGGATTCCGACAAAGTTCTGTAAATTCTTGCTGTAGTATAATCCGGATCTTTCCCCGCAAGAGCCGCTCTTTTTTTATCCAGTAGTAAACTTCTAAATTTAATAAGATCTCTTATGCTAGGATTACTTTTGGTATAGCCTTCTATAAAAGATTTTATTTCTTGAGGCATAGGAAAAGTTGGTTTTTTCCCTTTCCCTTTGGGTTCTTCTAACAATGTTTCTTTTTTAACTTTTTCTATTGCCAATTTTAGGTTGGCTGTCGGTATTGTTTCATCCATGTCTACCGCGTCGTAAGCAGTTTTTTCTGCTTGTCTCCAACGCTTCATTTGTTGCTCCATTAAATCCGTTACCTGTTGGCTAAGATTTCTTTTTGTAACGGTTTCTCCTAACTCTCCACGGGCCTCTAATTTAGAAATGTTTTTTAAAATAGTTGCAGCATTTTTTTCTATACCTGACTTAATCATATCGCTAATAAGTTCTTTACGGACGTTAAATGCCGCTCTTATTCCTTCAGGAGTCCCTGTGCCTTTTAATGCCTCAATTAACCTGCTTATTACCTGTAAGCCTTCTTCTCCAGATTCTTTAGCCTTTCTTCCTAACGCACTATTACCTTGAGAATAAAACTTTTCAAGAAGAATTAATCCCTCATCATCAAGAATTTGCCCCGGAGTACCCTTAAACAAAATAGGATTGTCTTTATTAAAAGCTTTTAAAGCCTCTACTATTCCTACAATGTATTCATCAGGGTCTTTGGCTCCTTGAGAAAGCAACTGTAATTGTTCTATAAGAACGTCCGAAGCCATATCTTTTCTTTTTTCTTCAAGAAGATTTGTTGCTTCTTTCAAATCTGTTTCTTTAACTTTTGAAAAAGCGTTTTTAACAGAAGGAAAATGACTTGCAATAACTCTATGCGGATAAACTAAACTAGCTCCCGTCTCCCAAGCTATTCTTGGCAAAGCTTCTCCGGGAGAGAAATACTCTGAAATCGTTCCACCGATGCCTATGGGGGTAGCAGTAACGGCTTCTGCGGTAAGAAAGGATCCGGGAGACGTTCTTGCCGTTTTTCCCATTGTTTCAGCTATTTTTGTAACAGCATTAGTTATTTTTTTTGCAGTGCCTTTGTCTCTCATCAAACCTAAATTTTCAAAAAAACGAACTATTCCCATGTCTATTTTTTCTGGAATTGCTTTAGCCAACGACAAATTAAGTCGCATGGTCCCTAAAACAGAAGCCGCGCCTCGTCCTCCTTCTAAAAACGGCATTTTGCTAGGAACTACCGTGGTGTCAGGAAAAATAGCTCTTTCAGTTTTTTCGCCAATAAACAACCCTCCTAAAAACGCGGTAGTTCCCGCCCCCAAAGCAGCAAGAGGTTTGGCAAAAGGTCCCACAAAAGGAAGTATAGGAGGAGTTACCGCAAAAGCACTTCTTCCCGCAATCATAGCCGCTTCTGAAGCAGGAACAAATTGAGTCAACCCACGACCCGCGCCTTCTAACGTAGCCATAACAACATTAGGATTTCTAGCCCCTGTATAATAACTAATAATAGTTTCCGGCATTACTCCTGAATCAATAAGACCCCTGACATTTTCTTTAGGATTAGGTACATCTGATCTGTCTGCTAAGTCAATAGCAAGTATTTCAAGAGCTTGAGGTCTAGTTAGATTTTTTTTGTTAATTAAAAAATTAAAGTTACCTTGAAGGTCTACAGACGTTCTAAGTTCCTCGTCTAACGGCCCTTTCTGAATATCTTCCGCTAATGTTTTAACAATGTACGGATCAAAATTCTTTTCTTCTTCCCTAAAATTACGTTCCGCGTCTAACTCTTTAGAGCGTTTTTTTTGGGCTTTTGTAAAAAGATCTATGTCGTCTAAGGTTTCCATTATTATTCTCTTAGTTCGTTTGTTCGTTTGCTCTTAGTTCATCAATAATACCACCAGTGTTGTCCTCAACAGGGGCAGAGGCAGAGTCACGGGCAGAAGCAGGGGCAGAGGCCGCCGTAGCTTCTAACCCTCTTCCACCTATCCCAGCCAAATAAACCATGCCATATCTTTCTCGTAAATCGTTTAATTTCCCTATCATTCCCATGGTTTCTTGGTAACCCGTGTAATCTTTATCTGCTGCTTGTCCCAATCGTTTTTCATTTTGAGCCTTTATCTCTTGCTCTATTCTCTTGATTATTTGTCCGGTGGTGGCAAGCTGCTCCTTAGGAGATACAAAACCTACTTTAGGTAAAGACTCAATAAGTTTTTTGTCTAACGTCAAATTAGACCGACCGTCAATAAAACTTCTTAAAAAGAAAGTAGCGTCCGTATTTAGTTTCTTAAAGAAATTTCCTGCTCTTGCTTCTGAGCCACCTATAGTTTCGGCCATATTAAGAAAATTTCCCCCACCAGTAAGTGCGTCTATCGACTTTGCCACAGTTGCCTGAAGAGAGTTTGCCCAACCAAACGTGTCTTTAAGATCTCCAAAACTTGCTTCTATGTTTTCTGGTTTTGCCGCCATTGATTCTATCGCGTCTACCAAAGAATCTCCTCCAAAGTAAGAAGTTTCTTGGGTCTCGTCCCCTTCAATAAGTCTTTGGATGTAATTTGCTTCTGCTTCTTTTATAGCCGTTTCTCTTTTTTGAAGTTCTATCAAGCTAAGTTGGTTCGTTTGGTTCCATAAAGCTGTTCTAGCGTCTAAATCTAATCTTCCAATTCCTAACTCTGTATCTAGGTTAAGTCTTTTTGTGTTTAATTGATTATTAAAATCATTTTGCCTTCTTGTGTATTCAATATTTTTATTTTGAAGATCTAATCTTTCGCCTTCTAGTTTTAGTAATTCTTGATCATTTGCTATTTCATGATCTAAACCTCGTGCTTCTAAATCAAGCTTTCTTTTGCTGATAGCTTCGTTAATACGCACCTGTGCGTTTTGTATATCTAAAGCTTCGCTTTCTAACTCAAGCTTTCTTTTGTTAAACTCCCTGTCGCTCTCAAATATCTGAATGTCTAGGTTATTTTTTCTATCGGCTATAATCCGATCAAGATCAAGCTTACCTTGTTGTATTTTATTTATTCCGTCTTGTATTTTTGTTTTTATCTTACCTTCTATTTGAATTTTTTCAATATTATGAAGTCGTTCAACACCTAACCTTTCTAAAACATCTTCTTGAACAGCTTCTTGCCGTGTTAACTCTAATTTTGCGTTAAGCTTTGCAAGTTCTTTATTTACCTTACCTTGTGCCTCTATACCCGCTAAACTGTTGTTTCCTTCTAAAACTTTTAATTCTTGGGATAACACGGCTTGTGCGTCTTGTAACGCTTTTTCGTGTTGTTGAGAACTAATATATTTTCCTTTTTCAAAATCAAACGTTTCTCGTTGCATAATTTTTTGTGCTTCAATTTCTTGGTTCTTAAGTTGTTGTGCTACAAAAGCGTCTGCTGCTCGATCCGACGCTGCTTGTGCCGCGGCTAAAGCCCCGACTTTAGCTTTTTGTTCGGCTTCTCTGACTCCAGCGGTAGCTTGAGCCGCCGCCGCTGGTAAATTAGCAGTCACTTGAGCTAATCTTTGAGCAGGCGACCCCGTTAAAGGAACACCTTCGGGCGAAACGCCGCCAGCAAAAGCAAGCCCCGCTTGCGCTATATTAAATAAAAGGTTTGATTTAGCCGCGTCTTTAGCCGCATCTAAATCAACTGCTTCTAGATAAGTAGGTAAAAAAGATTGATAACCCTCTTTTATGTTTTTTACCATGTCTCTTCCAAAAGGATTATTGGAGACCACCTCAGTACCTTGGTTAAAACGCTGTACTACGGGACCCCCTTGTCTAAAATTTTGGGTGAGCGGCTGCTCAACCCCCATCATCAAAGAACCAACGCCTTCAGCCATCGGAGTAGCTACCCCTTCAGCCGTTTCCATTTCAACGCCTTCTGTGATGTTCTGCATTAAATCGCCAATGCCTGAGTTTACAGCCCCCTCCTCGGTCATCATAATAGTAGGTTGCACCATCGTAAGAACCGAGAGCGGTGTAGCAAGGGCATCTTCCTCGCCCACATAATCAGCAAGCTCCTGATACCGTGATTCCAAAGGCATATCGTTGCCTCGAATAGCGTCAATCACTTCTTTTGGCTCTTCTGCACTTTCCAAAGCCGTAGCTACTTGATCAGCAAATAAAACTCCAATTCCCTCGCCTCCGGCATCTGCCATTTGTTCGGTTGCCATTAATTCCTGTGAAGGGTCTGGAGCGGGAGGTGCCATCATCGCTGGGTCCATTGGAGGGGGAGCCATCATCGCTGGGTCCATTGGAGGAGGAGCCATCGGCATTTCCCCCATCGGGCCTCCATTAGCCCTAAACTGCATGTTAAACATTGGTCTTTTGTATACGTTCATTAAAATAACCCCGCTGTTTTAGCAC
>CEQK01079292.1_pt1 | contig 11152 bp, 10 predicted proteins | sample 531051 | NCBI WGS metagenome assembly CEQK01 (sample SAMEA2621229, study PRJEB7988) | marine metagenome | biome: marine biome (ENVO:00000447); feature: deep chlorophyll maximum layer (ENVO:xxxxxxxx); material: "saline water (ENVO:00002010), including plankton (ENVO:xxxxxxxx)" | depth 150 m
GACGAACTGGTCGTGTTGGCCGACAAATGCACGGACGCGACCGCCGAGATCGCCCGCCGCTTCACCGACCGGGTGATCGAAGGCGCCTGGGACCCGGAAGGAACCCGCCGCAACGCGGCCATTGATGCCTGCACCGGCGATTGGGTGCTGGAGGTCGATGCCGACGAACGGGTGCCTGACGCCCTGGCCCGGGAAATCCGCGCCGTCATCGCAACCACCCCCCACGATTGGCATGAAATCCTGGTCGACAATTACATCGGTGATCGGCTGGTGCGCTGGGGTTGGGGGGCAAGCTTCGGCAAGGCCGCCTATCCGGGCCTGTTCAGGAAGGGCGTCAAGCGCTGGGGCCCGCAGCGCGTCCATCCCGCCCTGACCTGGACCGGTGCCAAGGGGGCCATGCTGACCAATCGCCTGGATCATTACGTGGACCGCAATGTGTCCGATATGCTCAAACGTCTCGACAGCTACACCACCGCGCGGGCGGCGGATCTGCGGGATACGGGCCAGATTGGCGGCTTCGCCAACAACCTGCGCCGCTTCTTCACCCGCTTCTTCAAATGCTACGTGCGGCGCAAGGGCTACCGCGAAGGCGGCTACGGGTTCCTGATCGCACTTTGTGCCGGGCTCTATCCGCTGATTTCACACCTCAAGGCGCGGCTTGAGGACGACAGCGGCAATCCGAAAAGCGGGGAGGCCTGAATGGCGCGTATCGTCCTGGCCGACGACGGCATTGAATTCGACGGCCGCACGCCCGAGGAGCGCCCCCTGGGCGGGGCGGAAAGCTCCCTCGTGTTTCTGATGGAAACCTTGGCGGCGCGCGGGCACGAGGTTTCTGTCCATAACAACTGTCAGGCCTCCCTGGTGCACAAGGGTGTGACCTGGGCCCCTCTGAAGGCGGGAATGCCGGACAAGGCGGACCTGTTCATCGCCAATCGGGGGGACAAGGTCCTGCCGCTCATGCCCAAGGCCGGGCGCACCGTGTTCTGGACCCATAATCCGGCGACCTACATGGTCAAGTGGCGATACCTCTCGAAACTTTGGAAGTACGCCGACGCCATCGTGTTCATCGGCGACTATCACGCGACGACCTATCCCCGTTGGTGCCCGGTCAAAAATCGCGTGGTCATTCCTTACGGTTTGCCCGACGATTTCTGCAATGCCCCGCCGGCCGCGGCCCCGCCGGGACCCCGCGCGGTGTTTTCCTCCAACCCGCTTCGCGGGCTTGATTGGCTGCTTGACCGCTGGTCCCGGGACATCCAACCCCGGGTGCCGGGGGCGGAATTGGTGCTGTTCACGGGGGCCGCCGTTTACGGCAGCGCCGGCGCGGCCAAGGCCGACCCCATGGCGAAAGTTCTCGACAAGGCTAAATCGTTGGAAGAAAAAGGGGTCCGATTGCCGGGTCCGGTGCCCAAGCAACGCCTCATCGACGAATTCCGACAGGCCAGATGCATGCTTTATCGTGGTGACATCAACGAGACCTTTTGCATGGCCGTGGGCGAGGCCCAGGCCATGGGCATGCCCGCCGTGGTGACCGACCTGGGCTCCATGCGCGAACGGGTGATCGACGGTGAAACGGGCTTCGTCGCCCGCGACGACCAGGCCTTCGCCGATGCCGCCGTGAAACTGCTGACCGACGATGCCCTGTGGTCGGCGCAACAGGCGGCGGCACTTGAAAAGCAACGGTCCTGGCGTTGGCCCGAGGCGGCCGAAGCCTGGGAAAGGTTGCTGCCGTGAAGGTGATGCAGGCCATGGCGGGGGCGGAATTCGGCGGTGCCGAAGCGTTCTTCGTCCGCCTTGTCCGCGCCCTGCACCGCGCCGGGCTGGAGCAGCGCGTGCTGATCCGTGAGAACAAGGCCCGCGCGAATTCCCTGCGCGACGCCGGGATCGAGCCCTTGGAACTGCCGTTCGGGGGCATGCTCGACCGTCGCACGCCGCGCGCCTTCAAACACGAGATCAAGACGTTCCAACCGCAGATCGTCATGACCTGGATGAACCGGGCCAGCAAGATGTGCCCCAAGGGCGATTTCGTCCAGGTCGGCCGATTGGGAGGTTATTACGACCTGAAATACTACCGCACCTGTGACCACCTGATCGGCAACACGGAAGACATCGTCAGCCATATCGTCGGCCAGGGGTGGGACAAAAGCCGGGCCCATTACCTGCCCAATTTCGTGTCCGAGGATCAGGCCGAGCCGCTCAGCCGCCGGTCCCTCTACACGCCTGAAAATGCCGTCCTGATCCTGGCCCTCGGCCGGCTGCACGAAAACAAGGGCTTCGACGTGCTGCTGCGCGCCATGGCGCGGGTGCCCAACACCTATCTGTGGCTGGCCGGTGACGGCCCCTTGCGGGAAAGCCTGGAAAAGCAGGCGGAAGACCTGGGCATCAAGCCGCGCGTGCGGTTCCTTGGATGGCGCGAAGACACGGCGGAACTGTTCGCCGCCTGCGACCTGTTCGTCTGCCCGTCACGGCACGAACCGCTGGGCAACGTGGTGCTGGAGGCCTGGGCCCAGGGGGTTCCGGTGATCGCGGCCGACAGCATGGGCCCGGGCACCCTGATCGATCATATGGACTCCGGCATTCTGGTGCCGGTCGACGATTCAGACGCCCTGGCCCGCGCCGTGCGTGCGGTGATCGACGATTACGAATTGGCGGACCATATCGCCCGACGCGGCCGCGAGGTTTATGAAGATAGATTCACGGAAGGCCAGGTCGTGCAGCGTTATCTGGACTTTTTTCAATCGATTGTTACCAATCGGGAAAACTGACGTAAGATCATCCCATGTGCGGTATCGCAGGCATCATGACACGAGACGGCTCCGCCCCGCCGGCGGGGGTTCTCGACGCGCTGGCCGTTGCCTTGGCCCATCGCGGGCCTGACGGCCACGGCCGTCATGTCGACGGCGATGTGGGCCTGGTCCAGACGCGGTTGGCGATCATTGACCTGGAAACGGGCGATCAACCGATCGCCGCCAAGGGGCCCGACGGCAACGAGGCGGTCCTGGTCGCCAACGGCGAAATCTATAATTACGTCGAGGTCAAGTTGGACCTGGGCCGGGTGCCGTTCAAAACGCGGTCCGACTGCGAGGTCCCGCTGCAGCTTTACCTGCGCGAGGAACTGGGCTTCACCGACCATCTGCGCGGCATGTACGCCATCGCCATTCACGACCGTGCGCGCGGCCGCCTGGTGCTGACCCGCGACCCGTTCGGGATCAAGCCGTTGTATTTCACCCAGTCGGGGTCGGCCTTCGCCTTCGCGTCGGAACCGCAGGCGCTGATCCGCGCCGGGCTGGCGACGGCGCGCCTCAATCCCATGGCGCGGGACGAGATGCTGCAGATGCAGTTCTCCTCCGGCCGGGAAACGCCCTTCGCCGGGATTGAACGGGTGTTGCCGGGGGAAACCCTGATCGTCGAGAAGGGCCGGGTGATTGGGCGCAACCGGATGTCGGCCCTGCCTGAAGGCCCGCCCAAGGGCCTGGGCCGGTCGGATGCCCTGATGCGGCTTGATGATCTGCTGGATGACGCGGTCGGGGTGCATCAGCGCTCTGATGTGCCTTACGGCATGTTTTTTTCCGGGGGCATCGATTCCACGGTCCTGTTGGCGATGATGTCGCGCCTGAACGAACGGCCCGTGACCGCCTTCACCGCCGGATTCTCGGGCACACAGGTCCATGACGAACGGGCCTTGGCCCGCGAGATCGCGGCCCATGTGGGCGCCGACCATCACGAGGTCGAATTCGGGGCCGCGGATTTCTGGGACCTGTTGCCGGAGATCGCCGCCGCCGTTGACGATCCGGCGGCCGATTATGCGGTGCTGCCGAGCTATAAACTGGCGCGCACGGCCCGCGCGGCGGGGATCAAGGTGATCCTGTCCGGTGAGGGCGGGGACGAGGTGTTCGCCGGCTACGGCCGCTATCGCCGGGCCACGCGCTGGCGCCTGCTGGGCGGCCGCCCCATGCGCGAACGGGGGGCGTTGGAGGGCCTGGGCGTCCTGCGCGAGGAATCCCGCGCCTGGCGGGGCGGTATCGAGATGGCCGGGGAAGAGGCCCAGGGCAAGGGCTGGACGCCCCTGCAGCGGGCCCAGGCCGTGGATATGGCCGACTGGCTGCCCAATGATCTTCTGACCAAGCTGGACCGCTGCCTGATGGCCCATGGGGTCGAGGGCCGGGTGCCGTTCCTGGACCCCAAGCTGGCGGCCTTCGGCTTCGGCCTGCCGGACGGGCTGAAAGTTCGGCGGGGGCGTGGCAAATGGCTGCTTCGCAAATGGTTGGAAAAGGTCGTGCCGATGGCCCGGCCGTTCGCCGCCAAGCGCGGCTTCACCGTGCCCGTGGGCGAATGGATCGTGGCCGAGGGCCGGCGTCTGGGGCCGCTTGTCGCGGCCCAGGCGGGGGTCGCCGAAATCTGCCGTCCGGACGCGGTCGCCAGCCTGTTCCGAAATGCCGGAAAGCGCGAAATGCAGGCCGCCTGGACGTTGTTATTTTACGCCGTCTGGCACCAACACCACATCCTGGGCGGGGTGCCCAAGGGCGGCGTCCTCGAAGTTTTGGGAGAGGCCGTCTAATCCGTGACTAACCAACAGACTCTGACCCTCCGCCGGCCCGACGACTGGCATGTGCATTTCCGCGACAGCGCCATGATGGCCGCCGTGGTGCCGTTCACGGCGCGCCAGATGGCCCGCGCCATCGTCATGCCCAACCTGGTGCCGCCGGTGACCACGGCGGCCCTGGCCGCAGCCTACCGCGACCGTATCCTGGCCGCCGTGCCGGACGGCGTCGACTTCACACCCTTGATGACGGCCTACCTGACCGATAACACGGACCCGGACGATCTGGCCGCCGGGTTCCGGGACGGCGTGCTGACGGCGGTGAAGTACTATCCCGCCGGGGCCACGACCAATTCGGACAGTGGTGTCACGTCCATCGACAATGTCTATCCCGTGTTGGAACGCATGGCCGAGATCGGCATGCCGCTATTGGTTCATGGCGAGGTCACGGATGCGGACGTCGACGTGTTCGACCGCGAGGCCGTGTTCATCGAGCGCACCCTGGCCCCCCTGGCGGCGCGCCTGCCGGGCCTCAAGATCGTGTTCGAACACATCACCACGGCGGACGCCGTGGCCTTCGTCGAAGGGGCGGGGGCAAACGTGGCGGCCACGGTCACGGCCCATCACCTGGTCATCAACCGCACGGACATCTTCCGGGGCGGCATCCGCCCACATCTCTACTGCCTGCCCATCGCAAAACGTGAGGCCCACCGCCAGGCCCTGGTCAAGGCCGCGACCTCGGGCAATGCCAAGTTCTTCTTAGGGACCGACACGGCGCCCCATGCGGCCCATGCCAAGGAAACGGCCTGCGGCTGCGCCGGTATCTTTTCCGCCCCGGCGGCGATCGAGGTCTATGCCGAAGTGTTCGACAAGGCGGGGGCGCTGGACAAGCTGGAAGCCTTTGCCTCCCTCAACGGCCCGGCCTTCTACGGCCTGCCCGTGAACGACGCGACGATTACCCTGGTGCGCCAGCCCTGGACCCAGCCTGAAGCCGTGGACCTGCCGGGCGGCGACCGCCTGGTTTCCTTCCGCGGCGGGGAAACGCTTTCCTGGCGGCTGGTGGCCTGACTCAAGACCCCGAAAAATACTTTCAACCAGCCTATTTTTTCCCTTAAAGTTGTGTCCCAAGAGGGTGCCAAGGGGATCAAACCATGCGGCGTACGTTGCGGATCGTACTCATCTGCGGCCTGCTGACCGGCTGCGCCGGTGCGGGACAATTGAACGATCTCCAATTTTGGGCGGGCCGTCCGGATTCCTTGTCCGAATGTTATCAGCGCGTTGACTCGCATTTTAATCCCTCCTTCGCTGAAACAATCCTGTTCGTCGGTGTGCTAGGGCTGGTGGGGCGCTCGATCCAGGAAGGCATGGGCGGCCGAGATTCCGCCTATGAAGATTGCCGGGCTGAATACGCGTCGGACGGATCGGCCCCAGCATCCCGCGCGAATGCGGCATCGGCCTTGACCACCGAAGATCGATCAGTGCCGACGATCGATCAGATGGAACGCCAGACCGCCCGGACCGGCGGTTATGGCCGTGCGGCACCCGAAGTCCGCTACGTTCCGCCGCCGCGTCCGGACTACGCAACGTCACCGGTGCGTGGGTCGGCCTTTTCCACGGTCCGGGGATTTGATTACGGTGACACGGGATGCCGGATGAAAGGCGCCATCTATTCCGTCTGCTAATTCCACCCGGCGGTTTCGCTCCCCCGTTGACCCGGGGCGGGGGCTTCTCTACACCCATTAACAACCCATCCATACCGAACCACCGATCCCGGGAGGCTCCCTCATGCCCACGTTCAAAGGACTCATGCTCGAAGAAACCGACGGCAAGGTTTCGTCGTCCCTTCAGGACATCGACGACGCCCGCCTGCCCGAAGGCGACGTCACCGTCGCCGTCAAATATTCCACCGTGAATTACAAGGACGGCATGGTCATCAACGGCCTGGGCCGCCTGGTGCGGGATTATCCGCATGTCTCCGGCATCGATTTTTCCGGCGTGGTCGAGGCTTCCGACAATCCAGACTACAAGCCGGGCGACGAGGTCATCCTGACCGGCTGGCGCGTGGGCGAGGTTCATTGGGGCGGCCATGCCCAGAAGGCCAGGGTCAAGGGCGATTGGCTGGTGCCGATGCCCAAGGGATTGGACCTCAAGCGCGCCATGGCCGTGGGCACGGCGGGCTTCACGGCCATGCTGGCGATCATGACGTTGGAAGACCACGGCCTGACGCCGGAAAACGACGGCGAGGTGCTGGTCACCGGCGGCTCCGGCGGGGTCGGCTCCGTCGCCACGTCGATCCTGGCCAATCTGGGATATCGGGTCGCGGCCTCCACCGGCAGCCCGGAGTCCCACGCCTATCTGAAGGACCTGGGCGCGACGACCATCGTCGACCGGGCCGAACTGGAAGAAGCGCCCAAGGGGCCGCTTGCCCGCGAACGCTGGTCCGGGGCCATCGACAACGTCGGCGGGGTGACCCTGCACACGGTGCTGGCGACCCTCAAGTACTGGGGCACCTGCGCGTCGGTCGGCAATGCCGGCTCGTTCAAGCTGGAAACCACGGTGCTGCCGTTCCTGTTGCGCGGCATCAACCTGTGCGGCATCGACAGCGCCACCTGCCCCAGGGACCGGCGCATCATCGCCTGGAACCGCATCGCCCGGGACCTGCCGCTCGACAAGCTGGACGCGCTGACGGAAACGGCCGGTTTGAGCGATCTGCCCGACCTTGCCGGCAAGATCCTCAAGGGTCAGCTGCGCGGGCGCACGGTGATCGACGTCAATTCCTGATTTCAGGCCGGGAGCACGGACATGGACCAGGCGGCCAAGGTCGCGGCGTTTCAAAAGCTGCATGCCGAGCCGGGATGTTTCATCATCCCCAACCCCTGGGACCTGGGCTCCGCCCGCATGCTTGAAGCCATGGGCTTTAAGGCGCTGGCGACGAGCAGTGCGGGATATAATCTGTCCCGGGGCCAAGTCGACGGCGACGCGACGGTTGAGGATCATTTCGCCCATTTCCGGGAGCTTTGCGCCGGCGTCGATGTGCCGATCAATGCGGATTTCGAGAACGCCTACGCCGACACCGCCGAGGGCGTGGCCGTTAACATCCGGCTTGCGGCCGGCACCGGGCTTGCCGGCGGCTCGCTCGAGGATTACGACGGCACGGCCATCTATGACATGGCCGAGGCGGTCGACCGGCTGGCCGCCGCGGTCGAGGCGGCGCGGGCGGTCAACCCGCCCTTCGTGCTGACCGCCCGGGCGGAGAACCTGATCCGCGGCAATCCCGATCTGGACGACACCATCAAGCGTCTCCAGGCCTATCAGGAAGCCGGCGCCGACGTTCTGTACGCACCGGGGCTCAAGACGGCGGACGAGGTGCGGGCCGTGGTCTCCTCCGTCGACCGGCCGGTCAACGTCCTGGGCGGCATTTCCGGCATGACGCTGACTTATCAGGAAATGGCGGAACTGGGCGTCAAGCGCATCAGCGTCGGCGGCTCCCTGTTTCGCTCGGCCTATGGCAAAGCCATGGCGGACGCCCGGGAAATGCTCGACGCCGGGACCTTCGGCTTCGCCACCAGCGCGCCGCCGGTGGCGGAATTCGTCAAGCTCTTCCGGCGGGGGTGACGGGCTGCTTGCGCGGCCCGATTAACCAATTGCTAACCATCGGCTGCCATCCTGACGTTGGACGAGTTTTTGACGCAGGATGGGATAGAACACCCATGAGAAAGATCATCGCAGCCCTTGCCTTTTCGGCCGTGCTGACCGCGTGCGGGTACGTGGACAAGTACGAAGAAGGCGTCGCCGATTACGAGCCAACCTATTGCTATGCGGCACTTGGCGGTGGCGTGGAATGCTACCGTGAGCCTATCGCCGGCGAGGACCGGCGGCTGGTCAATTATTACGGCAAGCATCCGTCGCGCTTTGACGCCCCGGCCAAACCGGCCCCGGCGCAGTATCAGGCGCCGCCCATGGTCAACGCCTGGGTCAAGGACCCGGAACCGGTGGTCCGCGTCCTGCCCAAGGGCGATCTGGCGGATCGGCCGTGGCTGGCCTCCGGCTATCAGGAGCCGGTCGCCCGCGAAGCCTCGCCGGTCGCCACCCAGGCCCTGCTGCGGCAGGCCCATGAACACCTCAGCCGGTCGATCCAACAGGATTCGCAGGACAAGCTGAACGGCTTGAACGGCTCGGCAGGCGAAGACGCGCCGCCCTTTCGTTAATACCAGCATCTGATTTTTAGGCTGAATGGCCGCCCCCGCTTCTGGAGGGCGATCATTCGATTTTGCGAATATTCCACAGCTTTTTGGACGCTTGTGATGCATATCACATGACTCTTTCTGTGGTATTTGCTACGAGTCGCCTTCCACAACCTGACAAAAACCTGACATGTTGACGGAGAGGTGCGGTGGACCAGGATAAGACCCGAAAGCCGGCCATCAAGCAGACCGAACTGCAGCGTTTGCAGAACGAAATGGTCGGCGGCGCGGCAGCGGATAAGGCGAAAAAGGCCCCGTCCGCCGCCAAGGCCCGCATGATGAAGGGGGCGCGCAACGCCTGTGGCCCGCTGAACGGCCGCGATTGGCGCTGGGGCGGCAACTAAGCCGGACGCCGGAACCGGCACCCGCTAAGCCATTTCGTCCGGCGTGCCGCCGGATGTCTTGTCATTGTTCGATGGAGTGATCCTTGATGCGGGCAGGTCTTTCTTGACACCTGCGCGACAGGGCCTTAAATCCCTCCACGCCGTTCAACGGGTCTCTGACCCGCGGCCGGCCCCAACACGGGGGCGGAGTAGCTCAGCTGGTTAGAGCAGCGGAATCATAATCCGCGTGTCGGGGGTTCGAGTCCCTCCTCCGCTACCAACTTTTCCATGGATACGGTCGGATCATCCGTCCCGGTCCAGGATGCACGGAGGCCTACACATGGCCGGCAAGAAATCCAAGGGTAAAGCGCCTCAGTTCCTCATGTTCAACGTAACCTATGGCGACGGGACAGTGACCTCGAACCGCCGGGTGTCGACGGATCTGCTCGACCAGTCCTACGGCGACGCCCTGGAAGACCTGGTCCGCGCCGCCATCGAACAGCAGGACAACGATATCGCCGAGCGCTCGGGCCAGACCCGCGCGCCGATCAAGTCCATCGCCAAGGCGTAAGCCGTCTGCGATCTGGAAAGTCAGGCGGTTTTGACGCGCCAGCTCGGAAACCGGATGGTGAACATTGCGCCGCCCAATGACGCATCGCTGATCGATACGATCCCTCCGTGCAGTTCCGTATAAGCCTTTACGATGCTAAGGCCGATCCCGGCCCCCGGTCTTGAGCGGCTTTCCACGCCCTCGATCTGGCTAAAGGGTTCGAAGATCAGCGCGCGGTATTTAGGATCGATGCCGGGCCCGGAATCCTCGACCTTGACCTCCAGGCTTTCCATCCGAGTCAGGTCGACCGTGATTTTGATGCTGCTGCCCGGCGGCGAGAATTTGACTGAATTGCTGAGCAGATTGATGAATATCTGGCGGAATGCCCTGGCGTCGCCCATGATCTGCACCGGGCCCGGGTTGAATGCCAATTCGATGGACTGTGAGTGCCGGGCCGCATGTTCGGATGCGATATTGATCGATGTCATGAGCTCTTTTCTGACATCGATCAGGGCTTCGTCGATTTGCAGGACGCCGCGCTCGATCTTTGAGATATCCAACAGACCTTCGACGAGGCCCAGCATTTGCCGGCCGGCATCCAGGACGGTCGCGGCATATTCCTTGGGCTTCTCGTCGTTCAATTCTTGCAGGACCGACGTCAGAAGTTCCGAATAGCCGATGATTGCGTTGAGCGGGGTTCGCAATTCGTGGCTCAGCCCTCCCAATATTTCCGTTCTGAAGGACGAATTGACTTCGTGTTGCCGGCGGGCCGCGTCAAGGGCCTCAATGATCCGCTGCCGTTCCGTTTCATCGTGCAGGTAAACAATGCCAAGGCCTTCGGCATGGCCGTCTTCATTGTGCCGGCAAATCAGATCGAGATTACGGATCCGCAGCATCCGCTGGCCTGAAACGGGTGAAATGAATTCAACGGTCTTCTCCTGGTTGGATTTCAGTTCCAGTATCGAACGCGGCAGGCCCAACAGTTCCAAGAGCGAGTCGACGTCGGTGTCCGTGGAATCGCGCCGGGTAACCCCTAGAAATTTATAGAACGCTGAATTCGCGAACCCGGTCATGGCCGTGTCGGAAGGTGAAATTCTGTAGGCGATGGTTGCAATGCCTTCAGGAACGAAATCGTCAATGACCGACCGGATGTCGCTTTTCGACGCATCGAAAATGATGTCCGCGAAGTTATGACTTATCGGGTTTTGTTCCGGTGTCGTCGCGTGAAGCACGTCATCGGGGAAGCCGGCCAATTCATCGGCGAGCCGTCGCAACATTTCGATTTCGATGTAATTCCATTCTTCGGCGACGTCGGTGACTTGCGTCGCCCATGCCTCGAAGGATTTTCGAGGGTTCAGGCGTTGGGTCTCCTTGTCGAGCGAAACCGCCTTGTCGGGATTTCCACCCCAGTAGATTTCACGCTTCATTTCGTTTCGGTACAGCAGGATGCCGATCTCCGGCCCGGAGTCGACCCGTGCATAGGCCACCCCCGCGG
>CEQK01063204.1_pt1 | contig 11147 bp, 6 predicted proteins | sample 531051 | NCBI WGS metagenome assembly CEQK01 (sample SAMEA2621229, study PRJEB7988) | marine metagenome | biome: marine biome (ENVO:00000447); feature: deep chlorophyll maximum layer (ENVO:xxxxxxxx); material: "saline water (ENVO:00002010), including plankton (ENVO:xxxxxxxx)" | depth 150 m
ATCAAATGCTCTTAATCCTGCTCCTTCAGCTAATGGTAAATGAACTATAACATCACTACCTTGTGAAACCTTTACATTAGATAATTTACAAGCAGAATAAAGTGAACCATTAACAGTACCACCTATATTTCTTGATGCACCCAATGTATATATATTTCCATTAGTTTGAAAAGAATCACTTAAAGCAGTAACTCCACCATCACCTGCACCTGACGCATTATCAAATGCACTAAATGCAACTGTTGTTGCTGAACCATCTACAGTATATGTAACAGATGATGTTGTAGGAAATTCTACAGAAATTGTATGTGGGTTTCCATCATTTATACTTGTACCACCAAACCTATCGCTAATAAATGTTGCATCATTTTCTTGCACATAAAGTCTTAATTGACCATCACCTGCTCCACTTGTAAATGTACTATATATTCCAATACCTGATGCAGCATAGTTACCACCTGTTCCACCTAATGAGCCTAACTCGATTATAGCATTATCTCCACCATCTATAGTTAGACCCTCAATGGTAAATTCTACTTTAGTACCTGCATCTATTTTTGTAAATCCTGTTGGAAACGTACCACCTGTAAAATCATTAGTACCATCATAGTTAGCCATACTAATACCTGTAAGAGTAGCATTAGTACCTTCAACATTAACTAATGTTTTACCATCTGTGGTTGGGGTCTTTAACCAAGTGTTTAAGTTATTTTGACTAGGCATTAAAGTGTTTCTAATGCTTCCAAAAGAACCAAACCCTGCACCTGTATGGATTCCGTCCATTAGATTTCGCCAAGTTCAACTACATTAACTGTTGCTGATGCAGATATACGTTCATTCTTTCTAATGATTGTAGTATAAGAACTTCCAAATGGAATAAACTTACCTGTTGCATCACCTGCAGTAGAAGTATCACTTCCTGCTACAGTTGTTACACCATTAGCTGTAATATTAACATAAGCGTCTGTACTTATTGGAGTTATTACTATTTGTCTATCTGAACCTGTGTCCCATACAGTAGAAGATGACAAATTAGTTGCACCTCTACCACCTGTTCCCACACAATTTATATGAGTAAATTGAAGATTATTTTGATAAACATCTTCTGCTATTTTTACCGCACACATACCTTACCTTACCTTTCTAGTTTATAATGTTATCATGTTTACTGCATGGATTGTTAATCCAAGTCTTAAATTACCTGCACCACCTATAGTTTTTGCATTAAACTTAAATAGTACACTTGTTTGACCTGCTGCTGCATTTACAGGAATATAGGTCATCATATTAATATTACTATATTGATTACCATCTACTTCCCTTCTCCAACCAATAGCTTCCATTCTATAATTTGTTGTATTTTGTGTAGCAATACCACTTGTGTGTCCTCTAGGCATAAAATATTCAATTTTTACTTGAGGATTATCATCATCAATAGCACCTGTATCAGTATGTGCATCTACTTGAAGTGAAGGTCTAACCCACATTCCAATAATTTTTGTAGAATTTATAGTCACACCTGAAACAGAACTTGATAATCCACTTAATGGTATTTCTAAAGTTTGATTAGTAATATGAGCAGCAGATGAATTACCTGATATTGTTACAGAATAATCTAAATAATCTCCACTTATTGCTCCTGTAATACTTGATGGATTATCTTGATTTCTTTTAGTAATTGTTCCACCACCTGCATCTTCACTTGCTGAAGTACCATCTGCTCTAGTACCTGATGTTTCGTAAGTTACTGTTCCACTTGTATCAGCTATTATTGCTCTAGGAATAACTTTAGCTGCTTCTGTTGCTACAAATGCTTTAATTGATTGTTGTGTTGCTAAAGCAGTATCACTATTAGATGCCATGTCATCTTCATCTTTTAAATCTAATTGTTCTACAACTCCATTACTAGCTGTAGTTCTGCCTAACACTTTATCAGTACCAATAAACTGTAATTTAGCTAACGTAACACCATCTGTTGTTGTTGTAGAGTTAGGTAGTTTAGCAGTTGTTAGAGCATTATCAGCAATAGCAGCAGTATCTACTGCATTATCAGCAAGTTCTACAGAAGTAATACCATCTGTAGCAACCTTTAATTTACCACTACCATCAAAATCAATATGGTCAGAGTCATTATTAACACTTATTGTTCCATCATTATTAGTAATACCATTACCACCTGCTATAGATGTTGAAGTACCTGTAGATAAAGTAGTAACTGTTAATGGTGAAATACTACCTGTAGCATCAAATCCAAGAACTTTACCTGCACGACTTGCTGCTGCTTCATCTACAGCATAAGATATTGTACTAGCATCTGTTGCAGGAAATGTTATGGCTTTAGAAATCTTATCATCTATTTGTTGTGATTGTGCTACTGTTCTATCAAAAGCTGTGTTTAAAGCTGTAGGGTCTATAGCTGCACCCTCTTTTAAATCATATTCTTGCGTTAAAGGAACAACACGTTCAACACTTGCAGTTTGTCCTGTAGCTAATGCAACACCTGCACTTGTTTTTATTGTAATAGTACCGCCTGCTGTTTTATCTGTAAAAGAAATACTAAACTGACCATTGCCATCAGTACCTGTGGTTAATGAGCCAAATGCTGTATCATCTGCTGCTTTTTCTAATTGTACAGGAGTTGATGTAGAAGTTAATTGAACTGAACATTTTAAGTCTGATGTAGCAAAAAATGGTATAGTAAAACTATATGAGTTACTACCATCTCCACTTATGTTTTGTATATTTACTGCATTTGATAAAGCCATAATTTCCCTCTTTTCAAGTTATATCCAATTTTTATTTTAATTGTCAAGTATTATTTCTTTCTTCTTTTGCTCTGATATTGCTTTTAACATTTGTTCTTCTTTATAATTTTCTATAAATTCTTTTCTATTATTATTTAACCATATACCCCAATAAGCTAAACTAGTAACTAATTTAGTAACATTACCAACACCATAACCTGCAAGCTTACTTCCACTATCTATTATATCTAAAATACTTTTTCCTACGTTACGTTTATGTTCTTTTTGTATTGGCATATCATTGTTACTTAATGCAATTAATACATAAATATCTTTAAGAGCATTTATTGAGTCTTCATATGTACTATTAAGCATATCTGCAGGTAAAAATTTCTTTGCATATGCCTTTATATCCATTTGTGTTGCACGTCTTAACCATTTATTACCTGCAAATCTTACTGCTTGAACTATTTGATTTATAATTAAACCATCTCCTGTTGTTCCATATTGCAATGCATTATTTTGAAAAGCTGTTATAAAATCGTCCATTTTTTCAATTTCAAGTTCATCAGGTGTAACACCTTGAGCATAAGCCCAACCACCTTTTTGAAAAACTGACCACACAGAATTATGAAGCGAAACAATAACAGGATTTGCAACTCTTGTTAAAATTGCTCTTTTAGCCCAATCTTGAGTTCTTTTTAATTTTGTTCTTTCATTTAAATTTTCTTTACCTTTTAATGTATTTAAGTATCTAATATCATTTTCAAAATTTATTGCTCTTAATTTATTACCTTGAGAACTAAACATAGTAATTTGTTGTAAAGCAACATCTCTACTTCTTGCTAAATAGGGTCTATCTATAGCTTCAAAGGTTGGCTGTGTTTTACGTACTATTTCATTCCATCTTTTTCCAACTTCAAATTGTAAAGCATCACCTTTAAGATTAGTGGTATCTCGAACCCAATACTCAATACTAGTCCATATTCTGCCTACACCTTGTCTATCTCCCCAACTAATATTACCCATAAGTTTTTTTGTAATTGCAGCGTTTCTACCTTCTAATGTTGCTTCTCCATATGCAATAGAAAATCTACCTTCTGCTCTTGCCCAAGCAAATGAACTATATTTACTCATTTTATCCCAAGACGCAGGGGGTATTAAATCAAAAAGTAACTTTCCATATTTTGCAGGCATATAATTTAAAGCAAGTATATAAGAAAGTCTTTGCATAGTTCCTACTTTATAATTTTGCATTAATATTGCTTGAGTTCCTGCTCTTTGTAATTTATCTAATCCTACTAATTGATAAGCTATATTAGGGTTTCTTGGATTTTGTAAATCTTTGACTAGTGATTCTAAACTTTTAAGATATAAATCTCCTGCTTTTGTTTGTACAAGATTTCTAAATTCATCATTTTTTAATAAGTTATTTGCTTGTTGTAATGGTTTAGCATACCCTGCATATGTAGAAATAGCATCAATCATTCTGTATGTATTTGCTATAGCATCACCTAAAATTATAGGTTGTTTAGCTTGTGATTTTCTTGTTTTTAAAAAGTTTTCTTGACCAATAAAAAAATCTTTAGATTGTTTAAATCCAATTCTTTCAGGTTGTAAAATATTTTCTATGCCTTTGTTTCCTACTTTTCCATAATATTTTGAAACATTAATTGGATAATATAATTCATCTTTTCCTAAAGTAACTATTTTGCCTTCTGTTTCCATTGTTGCTTTATCAATAGCAGGTTTACATACATCTTTGTAAACTTTTAAAATAGCATCTGCTATTCTAAATTCATCAGCAGTTAATTTATCTATAATTTTATTTACTTCATCTTTAGTTGGTTTAAATAATTTACCTTGCTTTTTACCAAAAGTTTCTTGAAAAACTGCACGACCTTGTTTACTTCGTTTTTTAGGATAAACAACATATCCACCATTTAATTGATGATTTTGATTTTGTCTTATTTGCGAGTCGATATACATTTGTATTCTCATTGCTTTAGAAATTTGAACTTCTTTTCCTTCCATTATAGCTTTTAAATTTCTTTTTTGCATTTGTTGCTTAACACCTTCTGTATTTGCAACTCTTAAAATTGTATATGCATCTTGCATTACTTTATATCTTACATCATCTCCTTTATAAATGTTTTGTACAAACACTTTTTGAACAACAGCATTTTTATCAACAACCTCAACTCCATTCACTATTTTATTTGGAAAACCATCTATAGCCCATGCTTGCATACTTGGAGTTAAATCTAAAAATCTTTTGCCACTTAAAAGTTTTTGAAATGTTTCAGCACCTTCACCTTTTTTAATAGTTTCGCTTATTAAACTTCTTTGATTTTTAAAATTATTTAGATTTCTTTGAGTTTGTTTTTCTAATTTAATATTTAATTGTTCTATTTTTCTATCTGCTTTTGTAAATATATCAGATATTTTAACTGCTAAAATGTCCAAAGTTGTAATATCCATTTTGCTTAATGGTTCTTTATCTAATCTTTCAATTTTTCTTTTAACAGATTCAGGTATAGGTTTGCCTGTACGTTCAAAATATTCTTTTGACCTTTTTATTGATTCTTCTGTTTTTTCTGTCATTTTAGTTTTGTCTATTGTTTTCTTTATTTTTTGATATTCTTCTTTAAGTTCTCCTGTAAGTTTTTTTTCTTTATTTAATTTATCTAGTTTAATTATTTCATTTTTAATACTTGATATAACTTTTTTCTTATCTGCATTTAATTTAATTTCATCAATTTTTTCTTTTAAAATATTACGATTATTTAAAGTAGGTTTTTGTAATCTTTCAATTCTAGCTTCTATAGCTTTGTAAGCATCTGTTCTATTTCCTAAAACTGATTTTGCATAATTTTTTACTTCGTCTTTTAATTTTTTCCAATTTGCTTCTTTTTCTTTTTGTATTTTTTGTTGTTCTTTTTTACCAATCTTAACACCTTTAGCTGTTGCTTTAGCTTCAAGCTTTAACTGTCTTTTTAATTCAACTGCTCTGTCTACTATTATTTTATCTTCAGGTTTTTTAAATTGTCCTTGTGTAATTTTAGCTTTATTATTAAGTTGTTCTACACGTCTAATATTAGCTTCTTCTCTATTAACTGTTCTTTTAGCATTATCATATATTCTATTTATTTGTTTATCAGTAAGTTTAAACTGACCTATTCTATTACCTTTTTCATCAAATCCTTGAAATTTTACCTCTTTAATCCATCTTAAATAATCTGATTTATTTGTAATTCTAAATCCTGTAAAACCAACATTAACATCTTTACCACGAATAGCATCTTTTACAGCTTCTGTTATTTGCACTTCTTGTCGTCTTATTTTATTTTCTGCTCTTTCTCTTGCACGACCTGTTTGTTGTGATAAAACAAAATCACTATATAGAATAGATTTATCAGGTAGAGGTATTTTTTCTTGACCTTTTTGTCTAGCTTGGTCTTTAGTTTGTCTTTCATTTCTGCGTTGAGCATCTTGATGTTGTTTTATTTCAAAATCTTTAAATGCTATTGTAAACTCAAACTTTTTTTGTATATCTGCTAAAGTTTTTTTACCTGTAATTTTTCTACCTTTATCACTATAAAAATCATTATCTTTATATGTATATGTTCTGTCGCCTAATTTAACTTGCAATGGTTGCTCATAAGGTTTTCCATTAACTTCTATTTGACGACTTTCAATTTGTTTAGATTCTATAGCAGCTTGTGATAATTGTAATTGTCTTGTTACTTCTTGACTTCCTAAATTTTGATACTTTAAAAATGTATCTCTTAATAATTGATTGCCTGCTTCATTTGGTTGAATTTTTATTGGGGTGTCAACTTTAGTTTCTGTAGCTTTTACTTCAGGTTTTACAGTTGGTTCAACTTTTACTTTAGGTTTTACAGTTGGTTCAACTTTTACTTCAGGTTTTATTGGTTCAGGTATAACTTTTTCATCAATTTTAACTTCTTTAGGTGTTCCAAACTGTTCAAGTTTAGGTTGAGTTTTTAGGTTTGCTTGCTTTTTAAATTTACTCATTTACAAACCCTCCTCTTGCTCTATAAATAATTTATTCATTTCTTTTTCTATAGCAATATCAGTTTCTTTTTTTATTTTTATTCCTTCATAAGCACCTGTTTTATTTATTATAAAATTATTTATATTTGCAGGTTCTACATTGTTCTTATCAAAAATATCTTTTTTTACTTGTGCAGTTACTGTTTCAAACATTAATTTATCTTCAATAGACATTGTTTTGTAATCAGGAGAATTTCTAAACGATTTAGTTAATGCAGAAAAATACACATCAGCAGTTGAGTTTTCTGCCGTCCACAACATTTTTTGATAAGTTGTTAAATCATCTCTTTTCCAAATTTCATATCCACTATTACCTTCTTTCCATAATGGGTGTGCTGTCCATGCAGTATTTAAAGCTAAATCTGCTATAAAAACTTGATAATTTTTATTTAACCAACCTGAAAATGCTCTAGTAGACATATATACCATAGAAACACCTGCAGCTTTTAATCTTTGCTCTTTAGTGCCACTTGATGATACAAAAGAATATGCTCCAATTCCTGTTGCACGTTTAAATGTTTCAATCATTTCTTGCATTTTTGTACTATTTACACCTTTATTTGAAAATGGTAACTTAATTCCTAATGCTTGTAATTGATTTAAACTTGCTTTTATATTTGTTAAAGAATATTGAACTTTATCTAATATACCTACTGTTACCCCTGTAATGCTGTCATCTCCACCATATTTGTTTACTAAATTATTATGATGTTCAGGTAACTCTGAATTTAATAAAGAATTGTAGCTATAAATTATATCAGAAAATCTTTTAACTTCGTTTCCTTCTACATCTTCTCCTTCAAAAGTTGGGTCAAAACCAAAAGATTCTGCAATATTTTCTACTAATTGAGTTACACCTCCTGCTAAATTTATTCCTACATTTGCAGTTGCTAACCACATATAAGCAGGTGTATATTGTATTGTTTCGGCTATACCTTCTACCATAGTTGGTTTATCATGAAATCTGTTAGCCGCATCTGATACCATTTTTCCTCTATCAGAACCTTCATCAAACATATCCCATGCTCTATAATATGCTTCTTCAGGGTCTAACCATTCTCCATCTTTAGCTGAATAAACAAGTGTTGCAACAGGTGTTACTATTGGACTCATATATTCTAATTTAAAAAATTCATTTACACCTTGTGCTAAAGTTCCTGCTCCTTTAAATACTATTCTTTTACCTTTATTTACAATATTTTTTTTCCACCAACTTTCTGTATCAACATTTTCTGTTTTTGCAAATTCAGTATAAACATCAACATCATTTGTTTCTTCATTAAATAAATGATTTTTATATGAAACGTAATTTACATCATTAATACTATTAGTAGGAATATCTAATGTTTTAGCAATATATGCTTTATTTGTTGCTACTAAATCTAATGTATCTAAATCAGGAGGATTTTCTTGAAATAAACTAGACATTGGTGTTTGATTTGTAGGAGTTTCCATTCTATTGTATTTCTTTTAAATATCTAGTTGCTTCATCAATTACATATGGTGTTTCATTAAAGTCCATTTGAATTGCACTTACTAAATCATCAATAGGCATATCCATAATAGATTCATACTCTATTTGTTCTTCTCCTACATTTGCTGTGACATAACCTGTACCATAATCTTTTTGTAATTTTTTAATAACATCATCATATGCATTACTGCTCATGTATGATAATAATTCATTTTCCATATATTTATTAATGTCATTTATAGTAGCTTTTTGTCCTTTTTCACTTTCAAAGGTTGCTAACCATTGAGCAAATGCAACTTGTTTATTTCCAATTTCTGTTGTTATTAAAGGAAAATCTTTTTTTTCTGCTGCAGAGTCAAAATATTTACCCATAGTTGTTGTAATTATATCTGAACCATATTCAAAAGAAGATATATAATTAGGATTATTTTGATGTCCATTTATTATTTCTTGTACAATTTGTTCATGTGTTTGAATAAATAACCTATTAAAAATAGGTTCACCTAGTTTTAAATCTTTTCTTTTATCAATAGTTTCTAAACCTGTTGGTGATTTTTGTTTTGTTTGACTTAACGCTTTATAAAATTCTTTTAATGAATCTGATGAAGGTCGACCATAATCGGAATTAGCAACTTCTTGTGCTATTTTTCTTATAGCATTTTGTACAGCTTTATATTCTGTAGGGCTTGCTGAAATTTGTGTATTAATATCTGATGTTAATTTTATATCAGCAACTTTCATTTGTTCCTCTGTTAATGGTTTAAATGTTTTTCCTAAAACTGTTTGTTCTTCATTTATTTCAGCTAATTCTTCATAATTTAATTCATCTTTTTTTATTGCTTCATTTACATCATCTGCTGTATCTGTTTTAATTTTTTCAATTTCATTATCTCGTTTAACTATTTGAGCTTGAATAATTTTTGTTGCTTGAATTTGTTGTTCTGCACTCATATCTAAATCATTTAATAATACTAATGCTTCATCAGGATTTATCATTGCTTCATTAATAACAGACATATAATTAGTTTTATAACCATATTCATTAATCATTGTAGCAGCTTGTTTATTATTAATTTCACCAAGTAATTGTAATTCTCTTACTGCATAATTATATGCTTTTTGTCTAGCAGATACAGGTTCTGTTTTACCACTTATTGATATTTCAGAAAATTCTTGTGTTTCTTCATTAAATTCATATTCTAATATTTCACTTTCAAAAGGTAATCCTGTTTTAGGATTAAATGGTATAGGTTTTCTTTTATCTTGTGCATCATGTATCATTCCATATAATACACCTGCATATTCTCTATCAACAAGTCCTTGTTTTGCAGTTTCATCTATTGCATCAATAGAAAGAATAGTTGATTGACCCATAGCACCTAATTGTTTTTTAGCTTTATTTCCATAAATGTTATTTTCATATTTTTCTTGAACTTTTTTAGTTCTATCAAGAACACCTTCTTTTAAGATTTCTAAATCTTCTTCTTTTGCTTGTTTTTCTGCTTCTTTAGGATATTCAGCTAAAATAGCTTCTAACTCTTTAGCTGCTAAAGCTCTTTGAGTATCATTATGAGTATCTCTTACTTTAAATGCTATTTCTGCACCAACTTTTGCAACACTAGCAAATCCACTTGCATATGCAGCATCAACAGCTCCTTCTGCTAATTCAGCTTGTGCTGTTAAATTTGGGTCACGTTTTAATGCTGTAGTATCTGCTACAGGTTTTAATTGTTGTTCATATTTTGGTAATTGTTTTGCCATAATTAAACCTCAAATTGTCCATATGCAGAACCTAATGTAGATAATGCTTGTGAATATCCTTGTACTTCTGCTGCTTTGCCTTTAGCCCTTGTTATTTGTGCATTAGTTTTTGCTTCCATTAAAATTTGTTCAGCTTCTTCTTCACCTGCTATAAGTGCAAGTTGACTTCTTCTTTGTGCTTCTATAGCATCAAGTTGCATTAAAATTGCTTGATTTCTTAAAGACATTGAATCTGTTCCTGCTTCTACACCACCACGACCTGCAACATTCATTCGCTGTTGTGCTTTGATTTCTCTTTGTGTTAAAGATAAAGTTTCAGCTTGTGAGCGTAAAGCATCAGAACTAGCTTGTGCATTTCGTCTAGCTACATTAGCATTATAACGACCCATAGCCATTCTTGCTCTTGCTGCTTTTTTAGCTGCTTTTTTTTGGCTTCTTCCACCAAAAATACTTGATATTGCACTTATACCCATTAGTGCCCAACCTATAGGGTGTGCCATTGCTACTGCTTGTGGTGCCATTACGCTCCCTCCACATTTATATTACTTGCTATACTTAACACAGTCATAGGATAAGGTAAATCCTGCCTAACTTCAACTAATTTTTCTCTTTCATAATCAGAACCTACAAAAAATCTAAATGAATCAGTTTTTAGTGGTACTACTTGTCCTGTAGTGTCTGTTGTTTTAACTACAGGAAAACTTGTTAATTGTCTTTCTGCTTCGCCTACTTGTGCACCTTTAGTATTAACAAAACGTACTACCATTTTTGCTACAGCTTTAACTCTAGATTGTGATATTTTTCCTGCTAATACAGGTTCTATAGGCATAGGTCTTAACGTAGAAATAAATTGTAATCCTGCTATTGCTGTTGAAGAATTAGTATTCCAATTACCTGAAGAAAATGCACCACCACTTGTAAATGCAGCTTTAGCATTATATACTGTGCCACTATGTATTACTGTTTCATCTTTATTATATGCTTTGTTTGCTTTCCATACAGGAAAATCATTACTTATAGTTACTGCACCGCTTGATACTGTAGCAGTAGAATGAAACGAACCATCAAATAAAATTTGTACTGTTTCTCCA
>CEQK01030506.1_pt1 | contig 11128 bp, 18 predicted proteins | sample 531051 | NCBI WGS metagenome assembly CEQK01 (sample SAMEA2621229, study PRJEB7988) | marine metagenome | biome: marine biome (ENVO:00000447); feature: deep chlorophyll maximum layer (ENVO:xxxxxxxx); material: "saline water (ENVO:00002010), including plankton (ENVO:xxxxxxxx)" | depth 150 m
GCAAGCTGAGTCAAGTGTGCCTGTGTATTTTAAATAAATAGATCTGCCCGGATCAGTAGAGCCGTCTGCAATAGTAGTGGTGTGGGTATCTGCGTTAGTAGTTATAGCCTCGGTGCCAAAACTAAACGCCTCAGCAATCAGCTCTAAATTGGTGTTAGTTTCTGTTCCCCAAGTACCGGAAGATTCACCAGTACCTATTTCTTTTAATCTTAAGTCATTTGTATAAGCTGCCATATTAAACTCTTCTCATATTTATGCCGCGTCCCTACCTGCTTTTATATTAGTATAGTTGGGAGATTGACTTGTCGCAACCTCTGAATAGCTAGCAGATTGAGTGGTTGAAACTTCGCTAAAGCTCGGTGTTTGCGATGTGCTAACCTCTGCATAGCTTGCAGTTTGCGTGGTGGAGATTTCTGCAAAGCTTGCATTTTGGTCAGTGTCTATCTCTCCGTATACTAAAATAAAGCCAGGATTAGTTGTTATATCAACTCCTGTAATATTTATATCAGCTGCTGCAGTTGGGCTAATTGCGCCAACGCCACTGTTAGATGCTTGGCCTGTAAGCTCTAAGGTAATACCAAAAGTAATAGTTGGTGCGCCTAGTAGCGATGTAGCAACTTGCGAATCAGGTGTTACATTGGCCGCAGCATTGGTGGTCACAGATCCGGAGCTTGCGGTCATTACACCAACCGTTGATATAGTTGTATTTGCATCAGCTGTAGGTGCTATAGATCCTACAGCACTGGTGGCTGCTTGACCTGTTGGTATGACGTTGGCTTTCCCAGTTATGGTTAGAGCGCCAGTGCTACCTGTGGCTGCAACTCCCGTAACTGAAACATCAGCTGCTGCGGTGACGCTTGGAACTCCTAGGCTAGTGGTTGCGGCTGTGCCACTGACTTGCACGATGGCTGCGGCAATGACAGACGGTGATCCAGTCGATGCTGTGATCGATTGACTTGCCGGGGTAACATTAGCTTTAGCGACTACACTGACTGAGCCAACCGCAGAAGTTATGACGCCAGCAGATGATATTTCTACTGGTAAGGGCGTTCCCCAAGCAGCTTCACCCCAAGACCCTCGACCCCAGCCTGTAAGAGTGGTGTTGCTCATTAGCTTAAGTTATCTCTTACTGCAACTAACAAGATCTTAATATTATTAAGATCTGCGCGCACCGGATCTGTCATAAAATCAAGTGTAAGCATGGAGTCAATAGTAGCTATGGCGCTAATAATTTTTTCTTTATCGGTCATCGTTTTTATCAAAAATATTAATTTGATTTGGGTTGTAGATTTTTGTAAATTTGTGTAAACTAGGGGTGATGGCAAAAGAAACTTTATTTTTTACATGGGAGGACGGTCCTGCGGTTGTCGATCCTGTTGGCATGGGATATGAAGGATACTTCATAGCGCCCGGTAAGTCTGACTGGACACTAGCTATGCCTAGCCAAGTAGCCGACTTTTTGATTGACGGTGAAAAAATGTCTAAGTCTGCATTTGCTGACAAGTTTGGCGTAATCGGTAAAGATTTGCCCGAGCTACCAGCTGAGACATAGCCACCCATAGCAAATTTTTTAACGTCTGGTTTATAAAAACTAGGATCTATTTGTTTTTTAGCAACGCCAAATGTAGCACTCATTTGTTTTTCAAGCTCCTCCCCTCTCCTTAAAATATCAGCATTAATTGCTTGACGCTCTGCTGCATCAGTTGGCATGCCTTTGGGAAATAAAGATCTAAACTCTTCAAAGGCCTTATGATTAGCGTCAGCTGCGCGCCACATAGGTTCAGTAATAGCAGATATTTCACCGACTATAGGCTCGCCTTTAGAGTTGGTAAATTTAATTAGTAGCTTACGATCGACAAAACCTTCAGGTTTCACTAATCTGCCTTTATCAAAAGTTTCAAAATTTTCTTTAATAAGACTAACCAAAGCCTCTTCCTCTGCTGGTGTAGAGACTAAAACTCTTGTTCTTATGGGATCGGTTAGCTTTGTTACATCACCTTCATACTTATCGACAGACTTTTCGATTGCTCTAGGCACTTGTTTTATTTTGCCAAAAGGCACTCCATAGCTATCAAACTTAAGTGTTTTGCTGGGCAAGCTGGTTGATAGATTTAAGCTTGCTGCTAATTCATCTATGCTCTGATTAAACTCAGGTGCGCTACGCACAGCTCGATCAAACATTTTATTGGCATCGCGTATCGTATTGCCTGAGTATAAATCCTCTTGATGTTTCATAACATCTGCTTTGGTGGTTGGTAAGCTAGCAATACCGCTTTTTAGCGCTTGTTTGCCTGGTCTAAATAAATCGCCAATCAGCGGTAAAGCACCAAGAGTTGAGAGTCCGGCGATACCTGCATACATTAGGCCAGGTTTTATATTGCCTTCTCTAAACTCTTCGATTGCATCGCGGCCGTATTTACCGCCAGCGACTAAGTCTGCTGCCATTCCGGGTGGTGTAAAACCAGCTGCTATTTGTGCGAGTAAAGGCACATTCTCTTCGTAGCCTTCAACCGCTCGATCTAAAAGATCTTTGTCAGCTGCTCCACCTTGTTGGAATATGTCAATATTTTGATACATTCCATGATTATAACTGAAACGCTAACTTTTTCTATTCGTGGTGCAGTCCTTGGAACTTACGTTTTAGGATCCTGTGGACCTTGTGATACGGAAAATCCTCATAGCCGGGATGAGAGCTTTGGATCTGTTTGGCTATTTTCCTTGCACCTAAGCCTTTTTCGCGTAACGCCCAAATATGTTTCAGCACTGCAAACTCCTCAGGTATGGGCACTAGCTTGGTTCTGCGTCTACTGCCAGAGTCGTCATACTCCTTGCGATAACCAAACGGCGTTTTACCGCCAATAGAATAGCCTTTTTCTGCGTAGACAAGTTTGCCGCCGTTGAGTCTTGACATAATCGTTTCTCTTTCAATCTCAGCAAACATGGCCATATTGGTGACCAGTTGTTGGTTAGCGATCCTTGTCATATCCATCTTTGCCTCTAGGCCTGTTTTGGCTTTTTCTTTAGGTAAAACCACAGGTATATCATTGAACATATCGCAGAAATACAGTGTGATACCGGTCTCCTCAAGCGTAGGTATCATGTTCAGCATTTCGAGAAAAGATCTTGCGAGCCTGTCTAATTTGGTTGCTACTATCACATCGTTGGCGTCCATAACGTCGGTCAGCTCCCTAGAGCCTGGTCGCTCTAATAATGGCTTCATGCCACTGATACCAGCGTCGGTAAAGAACTTGTCAACTTTCCTCCCACCATATTTGTTAGCGACAAACTCCTCAATCGATCTTTTTTGTTCTTCGAGTGAAGAGCCGTCTTTGACCTGTTGCTCAGACGATACTCTGATATAGCCGTAGATATGGTTTACTTGTTTTCTTGGCTCAATCATATTGCCTCCTTATCAATTACCTCAGATTCTAATTCTGTAAAAGTCTTGTAAGACCAACCAAATTTTTTCCTTGATTTTTTTACATTAGATATATTTAAGTCATCAGCTAGATTGCGAATGTGTAGTCTGTGTTGTTGTTCTTCTAATGGTCTAATGCACGCCTTGTCCCACTCGCTTCTTTTGATTCTTCTAAAAAGAGAGTTTTCAGATGTTCTATAACGCACCCACTTATATCCAATAGACTTGGTCTCAACAACCCTATAGCCGTTTATGTAAACCCACCATTTTTTCATATTGCCTTCTCCTCAAACTTAATCTCACCACGTTTAATCATTCTTAAAATGTTTCTAGTTTCAAACAGCCAGTCAGTAGCGCCAAGACCTAGACCGTGGTCAATATTCCAACATTTGCCACCGTCATCTAGTGTCTGTTTCATTCTCTCGTCATTTTTTGCATCATTATATAGTTCTGCAATTTCTTTAAGATCTTGTGTTCTGGCCCACTCTTTTACAATAAAAACAAGATTTTTCATAGTATCTTCTTTGACGTTCATACTGCTTCCTTAGTAATAATTTGATCTCTTTCAATGACAGATTGAAAAGTAAATGGTTCTCCATGCAGCTCAGAAGTCGTTTCGACAAGCACGCAGTCTAGGTGTGGTAGATCCTCGTGTTTATAGTTGTTGTCGATAATGATGCCCTCACAAACATCATTCCACTTATCAATAAATAAAACTTTTTTGTTTTTCATAGTCCCTCCATAAAAAATTTGTTACTCACGATACAATAATAACAAATGAGCAGATATTTGCAACTATTTATAAAATTTAGTATATTGTTTTTTGTAAGTTAATTTTGAGGGAAAATTATTATGAATAAACCAAAACATATCAAAGATACTTTGTATCCGATGTTAATAGAAATTTTTATTCGCTACTTGTCTAGGAAACATGACAAGCCATACAATCAGATAGCTATGTCTGAGATGGCGCCAGAGGATCTTAAGCTGTGGCAAGAGATTGAAGAAATGAATGGCCGCAAGGTTGGAGTGGTTTATAAAGACGATGCGGCGACAAGGGTGGTGCATTGATGGGAGCAGATATTTTTAAAGAGGATGACGGTTTTTGTTTAGACAGAGAAATTAAAGAAATGAAACTTAAAAAGGATTTGCAGTTTTTAAAAGAAAGATTTTTTAAGTCGGATGCAGCTCTAGGCAGAATGTTAGGCGTAACAGGCAAAGTTATGGGAGATTGGTTGAAAAGAAATCATAAAATGCATGACAGAACTTATAATCATGTCTTAGTGAGAGTAAATTTAATTAAAAGAGCAATTAAAGAGGTCGATAAGTACGATCCAGAAAAATTTTTTTTTGATAAAGAAAAAGAAGAATGATTAGAAGTATGATTAAACAAATAGAAGTAATAAGGCTTCATAAGGACATACAGTTTTTGACAAAACATTATTTTCACAATAATACAAGTATGGCAAAAGCTCTTGATATTCTGCCCAAAGTTTTGCGAGATTTTACAAAAAAGGGAGTTATGCCACAGGATAAAAAGTTTGAGAAGATGATAAAACGAGTTGAAGCTATAAAGCTAGAAATTAAAGCAGCAAATGAATACAAACCAGAGGATTTTTTCAGTAATTAAGAGTGATGCTTGATTGGTTTTGGAGCTTAATCGATAAATGCGTTGAGAAATCGTTGCAAAACCAGTCTAATAAATTATTTGAGAGGGAGGTAAAGCGCCATGAAGATGAAAGACGATAAAAAAGTTTATGAAGTTTTTATAGAAAAAAATGTACCAGTGCCATCAAAATATTGGAGTAAATGGGCAAAAATTGTAGATGACATGCAAATCAACGACTCTATAGTTTTACCTAATAGAACAACAGCAGACAGGTTTTGTCAGCATGGTAATAGAAGAGGTATGAAATTTACAGTTAGAAAACAAGATAAGGGTTTAAGAATATGGAGGATAAAATAACATGAAGATGAAAGACGAGATTGAGGGTGTAGCACGACATTTAAGGATTGTGTGTTCACAACAGATCGAAGATCTAGAAGATCAACTGCCACAAGTTACCAATCCGCTGGAACGAGAGGATCTACAAAAACGGATCGACACATTGCACGAGATGACGGATGAGGTGAATCGACGCGCTGAGGTTTTGATCCGGGAGTATAATAACAAGACATGAAAGTATTAAGTTTATTTGACGGTATGAGCTGTGGGCGGATTGCACTCGATCAGCTTGGGTTACCTGTAGAGAAGTATTACGCTAGTGAAATTGATAAATACGCTATGCAAGTTAGTGCAGCAAACTATCCAGATATAGAACAAGTTGGCGATATTTGTAATTTAGATCCAAAAGATTACAAAGATGTAGATTTGATCTTAGCAGGCAGTCCGTGTCAGGGTTTCTCATTTGCAGGTAAGCAGCTAGCTTTTGATGATCCTAGATCTGCATTGTTTTTTGAGTTCATACGCTTGCTCAAAGTAATTAAGCCAAAATATTTTTTACTTGAAAATGTAAGAATGAAAAAAGAATTCTTACAAGTTATATCCCAACAAGTATCGGAGTGTTATCCAGAGATACCGTTTGGTATTGAGCCTATTTTTATAAATAGTTCGCTTCTTAGCGCTCAATCCAGACAAAGATATTATTGGACTAATATACCAGGTATCAAGCAACCAGAGGATAGGGGTATAGTGTTGAGAGATATATTGGAAACAGAGCCAAATAATTTTACTAAGATGTCAGATAAGTTTGTTAAAAGAAATGGCGATAGAAATTGCATGATTGACCAAAACAAAGAAAAGGCTAGTAATTTATCTGCTATGGAATATGTTAAGAACGGCAGACAAGGTAATTACCTGGCCTGTGATGATAATGGTAAGCCGGTGCACAAGCCTGTGAAAAAAACAGAGCGCAATCGCAGACATCTCAAACAGTTAGATGAGAAGTCTTTGTGTATGACAGCGACTATGTACAAAGGTGCTGGGAATAATGGTATGGCCTTAGTTCCACAGAAACCTATCAAAGTAGGCATGAATGTAGAAGAAGTAAAGGTTAGAAAGCATGAGGTTGATATTTTGTTATTACAACAAGCGCTTCGTGCTTACAAACAAAATAGTAAAAAAACTAACAAACAAATTGCAGATGAAACAAATATGCCAATCACTAAAGTAGAGCATTGGTTTAGAACTGATAGTAGCTTTGCTATACCAAGTGATGATATATGGTTTAAGCTCAAAGAAGTTCTTGGGTTTACATCAAGCGTATTTGATAAACAGATTATGGAGTTTGAATATAGAGATGGTGTATTTGAAAGCACACAAAGGGTTTATAGCGATCAAGGAAAATCACCTACGCTTACTGCATCAAACAAAGAACAGATGATAGAGACGAGGCCTAGACAAGTAGGTGTTGCTGTAGATATTAGTGGCCATGATGTGCTGAAACGAGTGTATAGTCCAGAAGGTAAATCGCCAACGGTCAATACCTGTCAAGGTGGTAATAGAGAGCCAAAGGTTGTCACAGGTGGTGCGTTTCGTGGCAGAGCGTACGACAAAGATGGTAAAAGAAAAGATAGGGATGGTAGTTCAGTTGCAAAGCAAACTAAACAGATGTTAGAGCTACGCAAAGATAATAAATCAAACGCTATAACTACAGTTGGTAAAGATAGTGTGGTGGTTCAAGAGTCAAAACTGCGAGAAAAATCAAAAACAGTTAGAGCTGGTGGCAGAGGATCTTATGACAGACATGAATGGGATAGTGTTGATGAACTACACTGGCGTAAGCTTACACCGTTGGAATGTGAGCGCTTGCAGACAGTCCCGGATAATTACACGAACCATGTATCAAACACTCAGCGCTATAAAATGCTTGGCAACGGTTGGACAGTAGAGGTTATAAAACATATTTTACAAAATATGGAGGTTGAAAATGATAGCAAAAGCTAAATGTGAAAAATGTGGCAGGACTATTCCTGTTAATGAGATTTTAAAGCATAAATGTGAGGGTGAAGTGCCTAAACATTTGCGTGATGTACCAGAGGATACGGTGTCAACCTTGCGCGCTATGTTTGCGCCACGTTTTTAACGAAACGGCGGGCCTGTAAACCAAGCAACCACTACATAACGATTACCTTTGGTCACTGGTTTGACCTGGTGCGAGATAAATGAGCTAAAAGCCACGATCTCACCTACCTTGGGGCGCGTACAGCTAGGCTGGTCGCTGGTTCTAAAACAAAGTTCGCCGCCTTCATACTCTTCATTCAAGCAAAGTGTCATACTTATCTTACGCGTCGCAGCTGTGCCGTCAGGTCCAATGTCAATATGATAGCCATAACCGTTACTTGGAGCTTCATAGTGGATAATTTGTGCTGTTTCGATGCCAGTAATTTGATAATTAAAGTATTTATTAGCAGCAACAGCTATTTTATTAAGGATTCTGTAGAGCCGGTCTTGTTTTGCGTCAATATAATGGATCTGCGCATCCCTGATATCAGTATTTGCTGTCTCCTTAGCGTTTTTGTGCACTTTTGCTTGCACTGGTTCACTTTCAACCAAGTAATCTAAGAACAGATCTACTTCATCTTGGCTAATCGACAGTCCGGTGACGCCGTGATTAGGTTTTTTAATCTTGTTCGTCTGCATGGTAGTTCAAACTTAGCTCCTCGCCGTTTTTTATGGCAGCGATGGTGTACAAATGATACACACGATAGTCGTCCCAATCTAATAATTCAATTAAACAACAGTTTGGGCGCTCAGTGTGATTGAGGAAGCCACCTAAGGGAGTCCGTATATAGCCATCAATGATCGGCACCTTGAGGTGAGTCATGCCCAGATCAGATTGTGCAGGTATGTTTTCTGTTGCAAAGAGTCCCAAGCCTTCGATTTTACTTGGTCGCACAGTAAGATTATCAGGTAATGGTTTGTAATAAAATTTATTAAATTTATATTGCATCGCTAGCTTGCAAAGTGTTTGTCATATCTGCGCCAGTTCTTTTTAAGAACATCGAGCCAATGCTCCATGTCCATAACACATATTTTGTCGTTTTCATGTGGCCACTCAAGGTTCATAGCATGCAATGGCACGCACACGCGGATAGGTCTGCGGTTGAATTTGAAGATCAGGACAGGGATCCTGCCATCACTGGCACTGCAAACTTGGTCCCACCAGGCTTTTTTAAGCCATTCGCCTGCTTTGTAAAATTTACATTCAACCGCATGAAAGGGTATGTCGAGATCGCATAGATCTTTTTGTTGGTATTGATCTAGATTGCGTTTTGTTTGGAAATCAATATTGTTATCGGCAAAAAAGCCGTTGAGAATCTTAGCTACGTCGCGTTCAAATTGTGCGCCCTTATTTCTAGAATTAATAGGCATTGATAGAGTTTCTCAAAACATGCAAACAATTGCAAACTTAATTTACAGCGAGCCTAAACCTTTATCCTCATCCTCAGTATTTTTTTCGATTGACAGCGCAGCAACTCCACCAGCACCTGCAATCGGTGCAAAGGAGAACATTTGGTCTTGGAAGTATTGTTTCCGGGCGCCAGTTTTAAAAAAATCTTCGGTAAAGTCGTCATCGGTTTGTTTGATAACTTTCAAGCCGCGTTTTTGTAAGATATTAATAACATCTTGGCTGGTATCTTTGGGCACAATAGCACCTGCAAATTCATCAAAGCCAACAGCTCGGATTGGCTTGGCCTCAAAGTATTCGACATTGCGGGTAGCGTTTTTGATAAATAGATCTTCAAGATCATCCAAGAATCCTTTGGGTGGGTTGTCGTATTCAAACTTATTGCGCGTAAATTTTTCTAGATCGTCAAAGTCAATGTTTTGATTGTAAACATCTTTTAATAATTTTTGGTCAAATTTTTTGCCATCTTCAATAGCTATGCCGATGTCGTTAAGCATGTTACTGCCGACATTTTCATCGTAAAATGAACCTTTCGGAGTTAATTTTGCATCCAGAGTTGCAGGAAATTTGTATTTAGCTAACAGCTCATCTATTTGTATGCCTAAATCCATTGCGCTAGGTGGTTTATCAATAAGCCTCCCACGTTCGGCTTTTATATCAGGCAGATCTTTGAACTCCTTGGACATGAGTGCTTTCATTCTGGCTGGCGAATAACCACCAGCAAAGCCTTCGCCACCGCGTTGCGTTTCTTTTATCATGCTATTGACTGCGTTCTCGAGAGTGTAGGGTTTGGTAACCATGGTTTCTTCAAAGTCGTCAAAGTATTGCAGCACGCCGTTCTGGGAGAGATATTTGTTTTTCTCTTTTTTCATCCATTTATTAAAATCTCTTTGATATTTAAAAAATTCTTGATTTAGAGCTGGTCCAAAGAAATCATCTAAGTTTCCAACTTTTTCTTGCATAAATTTTATTTTTGCAAGGTTTGAGTCAAAAAACCTATCAAGTTCATCAAGTCTATTTTCTGGGTAATACATATTGTCTTTTTGCAAATTGCGTAAAGCATATTGGCCTTGTTCAAGCTGATCTAGTTCACCATACTCTTTTGCTAACGATTCGTACTCTTTGGTAAGTTTCGATTCAGCTCCTTCTTTGGCTAAACGAAGTTTCTTTGGCGCTCTGGGTGTGTAGGCGTCAGCTGAATATACTTTGTTGCGAGGATCTATGGCTGGATCAAACTTTTCCGGCTTGCCAATTAGTTGGATTTTACCAAAGCCTTTGAGGGGGATCTCGCTTTCGGTTACGGCTAGACTAGGTGAGGGTAAACCGCCCATAGCATCAAAGCTGCGGATTGCTTCCTCAGAAGTATTGTGAACGAACATTAGGTTTTTAGATTTCATAGCATCGGAAAAATTTTTGGTGGCTTGGTCAGGTATGGCGTCTATGCCTTTTTTGATAGCCGCTTTCGCTGGTGCGCCAGCTGCACCTAGAAAATCTAGTCCAGATAAAGCCACGCCAAGTTTATCGCCTTCAGCTTTAGCTAATTCACCACTGATAAACGGTAGGAATTGAGCTATACCTTTGAGGGTGTCGCGACGTCTAGACTTTGGCGATGGAACCATCGGTCTAGTGAGGTAGTCGATGACTGGTTTGGGTCGATTTATTTGTGGTGGCAAAACGCCGCCTACATTTGGAGCAGGATTTAATGCGTTGATGCCGTCGGTTTCCATGTAGTGATTGTAGCTTAGGAAATGTTGGCTAGTAAAGTTGAGGGGTAGGATTCATTTTTTCATGTGATTCAGTGTGTCAAACCTAGTTATAACTACAACTGTAAACGCGCTGGCCAATATTGGGGTGTAGGGGTCCCTAATATGTCTTTTTCCCTGTAAAAAAGCGGCTTCAAGGGACTCCTGTTACTATTGTGCTCACAATTTGCACTTATTTGCATTAAACAATACATGTTTGCAATAGGCTGAAAGCCTTGCTACATAAGGTTTTTAAAGGATATTGTTTTTTTTCTGAGATTTTTTGGTTTTGGATAAGTGCGCTCGTTCACACAGTTATACACCTACTTATCTTTGTGCGAATAGTCGTCAGTATTTGCGCCGAGTAATTGTCCCAATCTCTCCTTGATTTGCTCTCGGCTCATCTTCTCCAGGTTAGCGTTAATGTTGATGTTCTGAGATCTATTGATAGACAAACCAGCGAGTTGATTCAGCTCTTTAATCGCTGACACGGCCGCATTGTATTGTCCTTTCTCGTATGCGCTCTCCATCACCTTCCACAACATCGTGCCTGTCTT
>CEQK01024168.1_pt1 | contig 11118 bp, 9 predicted proteins | sample 531051 | NCBI WGS metagenome assembly CEQK01 (sample SAMEA2621229, study PRJEB7988) | marine metagenome | biome: marine biome (ENVO:00000447); feature: deep chlorophyll maximum layer (ENVO:xxxxxxxx); material: "saline water (ENVO:00002010), including plankton (ENVO:xxxxxxxx)" | depth 150 m
CGGCTGTCGAAGACGGTGCGGTGATGAATGGCGGTGATCGCCGTGTCGGGCGTGGGCATGGATGGTCCTCCGTTGTCGATTTTTTTTGTGGTCGGTTGTTTTTGTTGGCCATGCCCCCCGGCTGACCCGCCAACTGAACAAGACCTGCCCACCGGCTGTCAAGGCGGGCGCGGCCTACCGGTCACGCCGAATTGGCCCTGGGATGGAACCTTTCCCGTTGCCATGATCCCTGCGCAGACTCGAATATGCGGTGAACGATAGGAGAATCGACAAATATGACCACGAATACGCTGGGACAGCGGCTTTTCACCTATGCGGTGATTACCGACACGCATCTGAACCAGGGCGAGGCGGAATGCAATTCACCGTTCGAGGTCAACAAGCTGGCCAACGGCCGCATGCGCCATGTGGTGCGCGACCTGAACGCGCGCGACGTCGATTTCGTTCTCCACCTGGGTGACCTGCTGCACCCCGTACCCCACATCCCGCATCTCTATGAGCAGGCGGCGCAATGCTTCAAGGACCAGGTCAAGGACCTGCGCCACAAGCTCTACGTTATTCCCGGCAACCACGATGTCGGCGACAAGCCCGTGGACTGGTGTCCGGCGGGCATGGTGCGGCCCGAATTCCTGGAGCTGTGGGATCAGCATTTCGGCCCCAATTACCAGGCCTTCGACCACGGCAAGGTCCGCTTCATTCTGATCGACGCGCAGATCGTCAATTCGGGTCTGGCGGAGGAAGCCGAACAGAAAGCCTGGCTGGAGGCGGAACTGGCGGCGGCGGAAGCGGCGGGCCAGCGCGTCTTCCTCAACACCCACTACCCGCCCTACCTGACCTATCCGGACGAGGACGAGCATTACGACAACATCGGGGAGCCGGGCCGGTCGTGGCTGCTGGAGCTTCTGGAAAAGCACAAGGTCGAGGCCCTGTTCGCGGGCCATGTCCATAACTTCTGGTATCACCGGCATGGGGCGACGCAGTGCTGGCTGCTGCCGTCGACGGCCTTCGTGCGTCAGGATTATTCGGAAATGTACCGCGCCGCCCCGCCGCCCGAGTTCGAGGCCGGGCGCAACGATTGGAACAAGCTGGGCTATTTCATCGTCCATGTGCACGAGAACGGGCACCTCTGCGATATCGTGCGCACCTACGGCACCAGCGTGGAGCCGGGTGCCCCTGTGGCGGCCGTGCCCGATACCGTGACGCCGGTCCATCCGCTGATGAGCCCGGTCACGCGGTTCGGTTTCGACATGCGCCAGAACTGGTTGGAGGTCATCGAGATTCCCCCTTCGGGCGGCCTGGATGAATTCGACCGCAAGCGCACGCGCAACGATTATGCCCTGATGGCGCTGATGGAAATGGGCGTGCGCCGCCTGCGCATTCCCGCCCGCGACCTGCTCGATCCCGGCCATCGGGCGCGCCTGGACGTGCTGTCGGACCTGGGCTTCCTGTTCACGCTGTTTTCCTTCGACGCGCCCGATGCGGAACTGGCGGCCGCGGTGAAGGGCGCCAAGGGCCTGATCGATATCTGGGAGGTCGCGCAGAATCTTTCGGACCTGCACGACGTCGCCGCGGCGGCATTGCCGGTGGCCGAGGCCGCGGGCATCGACCTGTATCTTTCCAAACTGCGCTCCAAGGACGAGATGGAGCGGGGCGGCGAGAAGTACTTCCACATGATCAACCACGGCTTCACCCCGGACGAGGACGACCAGATCGCCCGCGCGGCGGCGATCCCGGGGGTCAAGGGCATCGTGTTCCGCGTCGCCGGGGAAACCCCGCCGGCGGAAGCCGTCGCGGCGGCGGTCAAGGCGGCGTCCTCCCACGGCCTCAAGGTCTCCCTGCATATCCGCATGTCGATCGGCAGCCCGGGCACGGCACAGGCCGACGAGCCCTGGGTCGCGGCGCGCGTGGCCGAGGCCCTGGCGGCGGCCCATGCCAACGCCGATGCCCATGTTTATTGCGACACCTTCTCCGACGTCGACCGCGGCTATTTCGCGCGTCAAGGCGTGGTCGACCGGCTGTACAACCCGCGCCCGGCCTTCCATGTCCTGCGCCATCTGACCGGCGCCCTGGCGGCGGCGGGTACGGATGCCTGGGCGGTCAAGACGGGGGCTACAACGGTCACCGGCGGCACGGCCACGGGGACAGGTACGCTCATCGATCTGGCGACCGGCCAGGTGCAGCCGGGCGGGGCCGACGCCCTTGCCAAGGCTTCCGGGCCGGCGGCCTGGGTCGCGGGCCAGTGACCAAGGGCGCCCTGCCGCTTTCGGGCGTGCGCGTTCTGGATGCCAGCCACGTCCTGGCCGGGCCCTTCGCGACCTATCAGCTCTGCCTCATGGGGGCGGACGCGATCCGGGTGGAACGCATCGGCGGCGACGATTTCGTGCGCCGCCATGGCGGCTCGGCGGACCTACGCGCGCAAGGCATGGGCGGGTCCTTCGCGGCCCAGAACGCGGGCAAGGCCTGCATCCTCATGGACCTCAAGGCGCCGGGCGGGCGGGATCTGTTTCTCAAGCTGGCGGCAACCTGTGACGTGGTCATGGAAAACTACCGCCCCGGCGTCATGGATCGCCTGGGCGTGGGCTATGACGACGTCCGGGCGGTGAAGCCCGACATCGTCTATTGCTCGCTCACCGGCTATGGGCCCGAAGGGCCGCTTTCCGGCGTGCCCGCCTACGACCATATCGTCCAGGGCATGTCCGGCCTGATGAGCATGACCGGGACGGAACAGTCCGGCCCGCAGCGGGTCGGACTGCCGATCACCGATTACATCGCCGGGCTGACGGCGGCCCTCGCCGTGTCCGGCGCCCTGCATCAGTTGCGCCAGACCGGGCAGGGGCAGCATCTGTATGTGCCCATGCTGTCTTCGGTCCTGGCCATGATGGGGTCCTTCGCCATCGACGTGCAGACCGACGGCCGTGAACGGGGCCTGATGGGCAACACGCCGTTCAGCGGCAGCCCCTTCGCCGGGCGTTTCGATACGGCTGAGGGCCACCTGGTCGTCACCGCCAATACCTCGGCCCAGGTCGTGCGCATGGTGGCGGCACTCGGCCTGGACGATCTGGCGTCGCTGGCCGGCAGCACCGCGCCCGATGCGCTCAACGACGCCGACCGCGCCCGGGTGGCGGCGGCGCTGGACCGCGTGTTCCGCACGCGGCCGGCCGTGGAATGGGAAACGATCCTGGCCGATGCCGCCGTGCCCGCGGGCAAGGTGCGGGGGCTGGGGGAAATTCTGGATCATCCGCAAACGGCGGCGTCGGGCTGCCTCGACGATCTGCCCTTGCCGGGGCTCGATGCGCCGGTGAAGGTGCCGGGCCTGGGCTTTACCTCGGACGCCTGGTCGCGCCGCCCCCTGACGCAGCCCGAAGGCGAGGGCGAAAGTACGCGCAGGGTGCTGGCGGGCCTGGGGCTTTCCGACAAGGAAATTGACGATCTTGCCCGCGCCGGCGCCGTCGCCGGACCGGAATTGCCGGCCAAAGACGGTTAATCAAACAGGCTGCGCCGCGCGCGCAGGATGGTCATCACCGCCCGGTCGCGCCAGGCGGCGCGGGCGTCCTTCTGATCAAGTGGCAGGGCGGCGCGCCGTTCCGCCGCGACCATGGCGACCATGTCGTCGGTCCAGGGATCGTTCTGGCCCCGCTCCGCCCCCAGCCGGGCATAGGACGGGCCCATGCGTTTGGCATGGGCCTCGATCCCGCCCTGGGCGTTGAGGTCGGCATTTTCGAACGGCCCGGTCACGGCCAGGCGAATGCCCATGCCGTCGCGCACGATGCGGTCGATGTCGCCTGCCGTGGTCACCCCGTCGCGGACCAGGCAATAGGCCTCGCGCAGAAGCGCGCCCTGCAGGCGGTTGAACACGAAGCCCTCGACCTCTTTGTTGACCGCGATCGGCGCCATGGCGGCGCGCTCCAGCAGGGCGTTGCAGCGGGCGACCGTGTCCGTTGCGGTGAAGGGAGCGGGCACGACCTCGACCACCCGGATCAGGAACGGCGGGTTGCCCGGATGCAGCACCAGGCAGCGTTCGCGGCCCTGGACATGGTCGAACAGGCGCGACGGTTCGATGAACGAGGTCGAACTGGCGATGGTGCATGTCGCGGGCGCGGTCTCGGCGATGCGGGCCAGCAGGTCGCGTTTGAGGGCCAGGTCCTCGGGCGCGTTTTCCTGTGCATGGTCGGCGCCATCCAGTGCGGCGCCCAATTCCGCCGCCGGTGCGATGCGGGTCACGATGGTGTCCACGTCGCCGTCGATCAGGCCGTACGCGGCGAGGTCGTTGAGCCGGGCCCGCGCCATGTCCAGGGCGGCGGGCAGGCGCGCGGCGTCGGCGTCATATAAACGTACCGACATGCCGGCGGCGGCGAACACCACGGCCCAGGCAGTGCCGATGGTACCGGCGCCGATCAACGCGATGGCGGGGGCTGGGGAAATATCTGTCGTCGTCATCTGTCACTCCGATGTGTTGGGGCGCGGGCGGTCGCTCGGTATGGTGCCTGCCTGTTCTGCACTGCGAAAATCAAAGAATGTCCTTTGATTTGACGAATGGGTGCTAGGGCACTAACAATTCTGTTCGGTGCATTCTTCGACTGATGCGCCCGATAAAAAAACTTGGTTTTCCAGGAAACATCCAGTCGAAGACATCTTTATCCTTTTGGGAGGACTCCAATGAAGAAATTTGTGAAAGTCGTGTTGCTCGCGGCGCCGCTGGTGTTGGCGGGGCATGTTTCGGCCAAGGCCGATGAATTCGTCCGCATCGTTTCCGGCCCGTCCGGCGGCAGCTGGTATCCGCTGGGCGCCAAGATGGCGGAAATCTTCGGCAAGATCGGCGGCCTGTCCGTGTCCAACGGCCCGGGCGGCGGCGTCAGCAACGTGCTCGACGTCAACAAGAAAGAAGCGGAACTGGGCTGGACCTACGGCCATACCGCGTTCGACGGCTACAAGGGCAACGCCCCGGTGTTCAAGTCGAAGAACCCGAACATCCGCCACATCGCGACCCTGTATCCCGCCGGTGTGCAGACCGCCGTTCCGGCCAATTCCAAGATCATGTCCTATGCCGATCTGAAGGATAAGAACCTCAGCCCCGGCAAGCTGAAATGGTCCGGCTATGCCGCGGCGCAGCTGATCTTCGGCAAATACGGCTTCACCGTCGACGACGTGAAGAAGAACGGTGGCACGGTCCACCACGTCGGTTATTCCGATTCCGTCTCGCTGATGAAGGACGGCCACATCGACGCCTTCACGGCGGTGACCAGCGTGCCGCAGGCGTCGTTCCTTGATCTGGAATTCTCGCCGGGCATCCGCTTCATCGGCGTCGACGACAAGATCCTGGCCGACATCCTTTCGGAAAACCCGGGCTACATCAAAATCACCATGACCAAGGACCACTACAAGAGCATCGAAAAGCCGACCCCGATCCTGGGCGCGGTGACGATCATGGTGGCCAACAAGGACGTGTCGGAAGACACGGTCTACAAGATGACCAAGGCGCTGTGGGAACATCATGGCGACCTGGTTCAGGTCAAGAAGGTGTGGGAGTCCGTGAAGCTGGAAAACGCGCTTCTCGGCGCGGCGCTTCCGATCCATCCGGGCGCCAAGAAGTATTACGACGAAAAAGGCGTTAAGTAACGGCCCCTAGGGGATAGTGGATGTCATCGGCGCGGCGGACTGGTTTCCGCCGCGCCAGCATTCATCGTGCGGCGGGTTTGCCTGTCTTCGTTCTTGCCGCGTGGTTTTATCCCCTAAGGCCCGTGCTGATCCGGCACCCCCATGACAGATAAACAAACCGATTCGCCCGAAGCCCTGCACTACGACGAAGTGCGGGAATTCTCCGTTCTTGAACATGCGTTGATGCGACGTGGCTACGATCTGGTGACCTGGGTCGCCCTGACCGTCGCGACCATCGCCATCGCGCTGGCCCTGTTTCATCTTTACGTCGCCGTTTTCGGCACGCCGCAATCACGGGCTTTCCGTTCCACGCATCTGACCGGAATGATGGTGCTGGCGGTGCTGCTGTTCCCGCTTGGTCGAAAATCCTGGCGCGACCGCCCGTCCACGCCCTTGCAATGGGGCGGCTTCGGGATCGATGCGCTGCTGGTGTTCGCGGTCCTTGCGGTGCAGGTCTACACGTTGTGGGACCTGGACGCGTTTTCCCAACGCGAAGGGGAATTGATCGATTCCGATCTGTGGATGGGCTTTTTGCTGATCTTCCTGGTCATGGAAACGACGCGCCGCTCCGTCGGTTTGCCCATGGTCATCGTGACCTCGTTCTTCGTCGTTCATTCGCTCTACGCGGATAAGTTCGGCGGCTTCCTTTACGGCCCGCCGACGTCGGTTACCAAATATATCGACATTCTGTTCATTCGTTCCGAAGGCATGTTCGGCATCCCGATATCCGTCGCCGCGACCTATATCGTGCTGTTCATCATTTTCGGCGCGATCCTGATCCGCACGGGTGCGGGGCGCATGCTCATCGACCTTGCCATCGCGCTGACCGGCCACCGCCGGGGCGGGCCGGCCAAGGCGTCGGTGGTGGCGAGTGCCTTCCTCGGCACCGTGTCCGGGTCCGCCGTCGCCAACGTTGTGACGACCGGATCGTTCACCATCCCCCTGATGCGCAAGCTCGGCTACCGGCCCAAGTTCGCGGCCGCGGTCGAGGCCTGTGCGTCGTCGGGCGGGCAGATCACGCCGCCGATCATGGGGGCCGCCGCCTTCATCATCGCCGAATTCATGCACGTCAGCTATCTCACGGTGATCATCGCCGCGATCATTCCGACGCTGCTGTATTTCGCGACCATCTATTTCATGGTCGATATCGAGGCCGAAAAGGACGGCATCAAACGCCTGGACAAGCGCACCCTGCCGCGCGCCATGAACGTGCTGAAGCACGGCTGGCATCAGTTGCTGACCCTCGGTGTCCTGGTCGGTCTGTTGGCCTGGGGCTATTCGCCCATGCTGTCGGCGTTCTGGGCCATCGTGACCCTGATCGTTCTCAGCTTCCGCGACCCGCTTACCCGGATGAGCCCCGTCGACCTGCTGTCGGCCCTGGAATCCGGCGTGCGCGCGGCGATGCCGGTGACCGTTGCCTGCGCCTGCGCCGGGATCATCATCGGCTCCATCTTCGTGTCGGGTCTGGGCCTCAAGTTCACCAACGAAGTGATCAACATGGCCGACGGCAGTCTGTTCGTTCTGCTGGCGTTGACCGGTGTTGCGGCCATCATCCTCGGCATGGGGATGACGACCACCGCCGTCTACATCACCGTGGCGGCGCTGATCGTGCCGTCGCTGATTCACCTCAAGGTGGAACCCATGGCGGCGCATATGTTCGCCTTCTATTACGGCGTGGTGTCGACCATCACGCCGCCGGTGGCGCTGGCGTCCTTCGCTGCGGCGGCCATTGCCGGGTCCAGCCCCATGGGAACGGCCGTTGAATCGGCGCGCATCGGCATCGCCAAGTATCTGGTGCCGTTTGCGTTCGTCTATAACCCGGCCCTGCTGTTCGAAGGTCCGCTTTGGCTGACCTGCCTGTCGGCGGTATCCGCCTTCATCAGCCTATGGGGCCTGTCGGTGGTGCTCGAAGGCTGGTTCAAGGGTCCGGTCAACCCCGCCATGCGGGCGGTCATCGGGGTGCTGTCGATATTGGCCTTGCTGCCGCCGATGGAACCGCTGATCGATGGGGTGTCCAGCTTCATTCTGCCCGTGGCGGGTGCACTTGGCATCGTTCTGTTCGCGGTCACGCGCCGCCGCCTTACTCCGGAGACCGCATAATGAAGATGTCCGATCTGTTCATCGGCCGGCCCGTCTATTGGGGGCTTGCCGCCGCCATTATCGGGGTGCTGGCGTTCTTGGGCCTGCGTCAGGAACACGTAAAGGATTTCGTGCCGTTCCAGTTCGCGGTCCTGGCGGTCGCCCTGATCGCCGTCGGGGCCGTCATGGTGTTCTATCGCCCTGGTGAACGGGTGACCCGCGATCCGCTCGATTTCGACGACGCGTCCTAAGGCCGGGACATCATGGCGACCATATTTGTCGAAGGCCCCATGCATGCGCGGGGGATGGAGTTGCTGTCCCTGCGCGATGATCTGGACGTACGCCTTGAACAGGGCCTGACCCCGGACAGCCTGGCGGCGGCCATCAAGGACGCCGACGCGGTCATCCTGCGGCTGACGCCGTTGACCGCCCAGGCCATCGCCGGGGCGGCCAACCTCAAGGTCGTCTCCCGCCTGGGCGTCGGTTACGACCATGTCGATGTGGCGGCGCTCAGCGGGCGGGGCATTCCGCTGGCCATCGTCGGGGACGCGCTGGCGGCTTCCGTGGCCGAGCACACGGTGCTGCTGATGCTGGGGCTCAGCCGCCAGATCGCGGTGATGGACCGCTACACCCGCACCGGCCGGTATGCGGAACGCTTCAAAAGCCAGACCCATGAGCTGCTGGATAAATCGGTGCTGATCGTCGGGCTTGGCGGCATCGGCGGCGAGGCGGCCAAACGCTGCGCCGCCTTCGGCATGCGGGTTGTCGCCTGCGGCCGGGAGGCGACGCGGAAAGAGGCACAGCGCCTGGGCTATGATTACGTCGCCGATTTCCACGACGCCTTGGGCGACGTCGATTTCGTCAGCCTGCATCTGCCGGCCAATGACGACGGCACGCCGCTTTTGGGGGCGGCCGAATTCGCCGCCATGAAACCCGGCGCCTATGTCATCAACACGGCCCGGGGATCGCTGATCGACGAGGATGCCCTTCATGCGGCCTTGGTTTCGGGCCATCTCGGCGGCGCGGGCCTTGACGTCACCAAGGACGAGCCGCCCAAGGAAGACTGTCCCCTGCTGGCCCTCGATAACGTTCTGTTCACGCCCCACAACTCGGCCCTGACGGTCGAGACGGGCCGCCGCGTCGCGGAAACCGCCGTGCGCAACGTCCTGGCTGGCCTGGACGGCAACCTCGACCCGGCCTTCGTTGTCAACAAGGAGGTTCTGTGAGCATGGGAGCGGATGCGGTGCGCATCGACGCCGGTGCCCTGACGGTTTTCCTTGCCGAGGTGTTTCATGCCGCCGGCTGTTCGCAAGCCGAGGGCCAGCGCGTCGCCGAAAACCTGGTCGGCGCCAATCTGTCGGGCCATGACAGCCATGGCGTGATCCGCACGCCGCGATATTTGGGTTGGTTGAAATCCGGCAACCTGGTCGCCGACCGCGACGTGTCCGTGGTCAGCGATACGGGGGCGCTGATGATCCTCGACGGTCAGTTCGGGTTCGGCCAGACCGTGGGGCCTCAGGCCGTGGCCCGGGGCATTGAGCGGGCCAAGGAATTGGGCGTCGCCGTGGTCGCCCTGCGCCATGCCGGACATTTGGGGCGCATCGGCGCCTTCGCCGAGACGGCAGCGGCGGAAAACCAGGTGTCGGTCCATTTCGTCAACGTCGCGGGCAGCGTCCTGGTCGCGCCCTTCGGCGGGGCGGAGCGGCGCATGTCCACGGCCCCGGTCGCGATCGGCGTGCCGGGGGCGGGTGGTGCGCCGGTGATCCTGGATTTCGCGACCTCCCTGGTCGCCGAGGGCAAGGTTCTGGTCGCCTCCAAGGGCGGCAAGCCCCTGCCGGAAGGCAGCCTGATCGGACCCGACGGCCGGCTCAGCGCCGACCCGGCCATGTTGTACGGCCCCAGCGACCCGGCGGTGCAGCCCAATTCGCGCAACGGTGCGGGTGCTTTGGTCGCCATGGGCGGGCATAAGGGGTCGGGTCTGGCCCTGATGTGCGAATTGCTGGCGGGGGCGCTCACGGGATCGGGTGCCACCGGGCCGGGTTACGACAAGATCTACAACGGCATGCTGTCGATCTATATGTCCCGCGACCGCTTCGGGGCGGAGGACGATTACGCCCGCGAACTCCGCCGCTACGTCGATTACGTGAAAAGCGCCAAGCCCGTCGCGGGCGGCGGCGAGGTTCTGGTGCCCGGCGAGCCCGAGGCCCGCATGCGGGGCGTGCGGCGCAAAGACGGCATTCCCCTGGCCCCCGATGCCTGGGATGCTATTGCCGGCGCCGGGCGGGACCTTGGGGTTACGCCGCCCGCTCCTCTTTCCTAGAGATTTCCGTCAGGAATCGGCGAGGTCTTCCAGCGTGTCCGGCTTGCGGATCACGATCATGCGGCCGCGGATCAGGATCACCTGATCCTTCTGCCAGCGGTCGAGGGTCGTCGTCACCCATTGCCGGGTCGATCCGACGATATCCGCCAACTGATCGTGGGTGACCCGGCGGTCGATCAGCACGCCCTCGGCGTCGTCCTTGCCATGGACCTGCCCCATGATCTTCAGCAACTGCGCCAGGCGCTGCGCGACGGAGCGGGTGCCCAGCATCTGCACCAATTGGGAATAGCATTTGCCCTTGGCGACCAGGGCGTCGATCAGGCAGAGCGCGAAGATCGGCATGCGTTCGATCAGGTCGCGGACCACGGCGCCCGACAGCGCCATGACGCGGGAATCCTCCATGGCCTCGCCGGACCACAGATGGATGCCGCCGCCGAACACCTCGGGCCCGCCGATGAAGTGGCCGGGGGTCCAATAGGCCAGGGTCAACTCGCGCCCCGACGGCCCGGTGCAGAAGGTGCGCACGCGCCCGCTTTCGATCAGATAGATGCCCTCGTGCTGGTCGCCCTGATGGAAGATGCCTTCGCCACGCTGTGCCTTGATGGTGGACCCGCGCGAGCGGATGAAGGTGACCTCTTCCATGCTCAAACGATCGAGAAAGGTCGCTCCCTCGTTCAGGTCCGACATGCTTTCCGACAGGAACAGGGCAGAAAGGGGTTCGTCCGTGGCCATATCCTTGGTCTCGATCACGCGCAGCCGGGGCGGGATTTTGGTCATCACACCCCTGTCCTAGTTTCTCGGCACGGCGGCGAGATAGCCGCCGACGGCCCGGATGTCCGAATCGCTCAATTTCGCCGCGACCCCGGCCATGACGCCGCCGGGATCGTTCGTGCGGGCGCCCGCGCGGAAATCCGTCAGTTGTTTTATCACATAGTCGGCGTGTTGCGCCTCAAGCCTGGGGGCGCCCGATTGCGCCACCATGTCCTTGCCGTGGCAGGACGCACAGGCGGGCAGACCGCGGGTCGGGTCGCCCGTGTGATAGAGGGCCTGACCGGCCGTGCGCT
>CEQK01017390.1_pt1 | contig 11110 bp, 24 predicted proteins | sample 531051 | NCBI WGS metagenome assembly CEQK01 (sample SAMEA2621229, study PRJEB7988) | marine metagenome | biome: marine biome (ENVO:00000447); feature: deep chlorophyll maximum layer (ENVO:xxxxxxxx); material: "saline water (ENVO:00002010), including plankton (ENVO:xxxxxxxx)" | depth 150 m
CTTTTGGACGAAAACCGTTTCAGCTACAGCTTGAACGCTTTGGCCTACGACCATCTGGGTAAAACCAAAGGTGAAAAGAACTTGAACGAGGCGGCCCAAGGGTTTGGGGTGGATGCTAAAGCCGAATTATGGAAGTTGCCTGCCCAATTTGTGGGGGCTTATGCAGAGACGGACGCGACATTGACCTTAGAGTTATGGAAGCATTTTCAAAATATGCTCAACAAGGAAGATTTGTGGGACATCTGGAAACTGGAAACCAGCCTTTTGCCCTGTCTGGTAGACATGACGGCCCGAGGTATTCGCGTGGACATTGATCGGGTGGAAAAGACCAAGCAATATTTAATCAAAAAAGAAAAAGAAACGATGGCTAAGATCAAAACTTTGGTGGGGGCGGATGTAGAAATCTGGGCCGCGCAATCTTTAGCCAAAGCGTTTGATAAACTCAACATTTTGTATGACCGCACAGAGAAAGGCGCACCGAGCTTTACCAAGGCGTTTTTGACGGAACACTCCCATGAGTTACCTCAATTGGTGGTGCAGGCCAGAAACTTGAATAAAACCCAAGGGACGTTTATCGGATCGATCCTAAAATTCATTTCAAAAGAAGGGCGGATTCATGCCCACATCAACCAATTGCGAGGCGATGATGGTGGAACGGTGTCGGGCCGAATCAGTATGAACAACCCGAATCTTCAACAAATCCCGTCGAGAGATCCCCAGTTGGGGCCAATGATCCGTAGTCTGTTTTTGCCCGAAGAAGGGGAGAAATGGGCGGCGATTGATTTTTCCCAACAAGAACCGCGCATCTTGGTTCACTATGCCAAAGCGTTTGGCGACTCCAAGAACACCGAATTAAAGGGCGTTGCCGAATTTGTCGAGGGGTATCGAGAAAACCCCGATATGGATTTCCACACGATGGTGGCAGAAATGGCAGACATCCCCCGAAAACAGGCCAAGGTGATAAATCTGGCGATGATGTACGGCATGGGAGTTAACAAGCTATCCGCTCAATTGGACATCACCGTAGACGAAGCACGATCCTTGACCCAGCAGTACCATGACAGGGTTCCGTTTGTGAAACTGTTGATGCAAGGGGTAAGCAAGAGATTGGACGATCCTCGATCTTCCGGCTCGATCCGTTCTTTGCGAGGCCGAAAATGCCGATTTGATCTTTGGGAACCGAACACCTTTGAAATGCACAAAGCGATGCCTTATGAGGAAGCTGTCGCGGCTCACGGGCCGACCACCCGATTGAAACGGGCTTATACCTACAAGGCATTAAACCGTTTGATTCAAGCTTCGGCGGCAGATATGACTAAACAAGCGATGGTCAATCTGCATAAGGAAGGTATTTTGCCCTTGTTGCAAGTTCACGATGAGTTAGCTTTCTCGGTTAAAACCAAAGAGCAGGCCGAAAAGTATGCTGAAATCATGTGCAATGCGGTTCCGTTAGAGGTTCCCAACAAATGTGACGTGGATATTGGCCCTAGCTGGGGCGAAGCGGTTGAAATGGAATAGAAAATCTTATACAATCTTAGAAAAGGAGTCGTTTATGGATACTAAAAAATGGAAATCTGTCCTCGTGCCACGGGACATTTACGAGGAGATCGTTACAATTGCCCGAGTGGAGGGCAGAACTATTTCAGGGCTGTTTCGCGTTGTTTTTGACACTTGGAAAACGCAAAATTTAACAAACAAGGATCTTGTTTATTTGCAAAAAGAACGAAAAACATACCAAAAAAAGATTGAGGAGCGAGAAGACGAGCTTCGTCGTAAGAGGATTCAAAATGTTCTCGCCGGAGAAATTCGAGAAATATGACAAAACGTAAGGAAGTAACTGCTGAAATTTTATCTCCATTTGGTCCCCGAATGTTGAAAACCAAGTTACCACGGGATTTGATTGCGCGGATGAACAAACACTGTGACTCTTTAATCAATAAAAAATCTTTTGACGCTTCGGATCAGTTGGTAGGACACGTTGAGCAGGAACTCCGTTGTGAGATTGGGAAGGTTGAAAACCTTGGAGAAATTTTGTTTGAAGCCGCTAATGGCTTGTACACTAATTTTATGAGTCAGTCTTTACAAAAGTTTCAGCCATCAAACCAAGTCCAAATTCATAATGCTTGGTTTGTTAGAAGTTTTGCAACGGACTATAATCCGGTTCACATTCATACCAGCGGACAATTTAGTTGTGTCCTGTACTTGAAAGTTCCCATTTCGATTGGAAAGAAAAACTGGAAGCACGCCAAGGAAAAATATGCCAGCGAAGGGTGGACCGATTTTTTATTTGGAAGCACTAATTTGTGCAGTGTTGGATCGTTTCGAGTTCAACCCGAAGTGGGAGACTTATACGTTTTTCCGGCTTACCTAAGTCACTGCGCCTATCCTTTTTTTGGCGAGGGAGAGCGTCGGAGTTTTTCAGCAAACTTATCGTTGAACACAATTAATTCTGATTCAAAAAATGAACCGCTTGAAAAGACCTAATTTTTTTACCGGAACGTCAAAAAAACAGGTGTTTTTTCACCCAGATAGGACCCCAAAACATTAAATTCAAAATACTCCACGGCTTCTTCTGGAGTAAGATCTTTGCGAAGTTGCTCTAAAATTTTGTCGCGATCATAAACCACCACAAGCTCCATTCCAATGCGTTCTGCCACCCCTACAATGCCGCAATCAAAATCTTTTGCTGGGTCCAAAAATAATAATTCCTCGTCGCCCCAATAATCCACTAACTCTTCTCGAATCGAATTTTTCAATTTAAACACCTTGTTGAATCAACACTACTACAAAAAATACCGCTACAATCAAATATTCCCAAAAATTACTCATTGTTTTTATCCTCGCTTAAAAATTGATTAATATCAACTTCTTCTCCCAAAAAACTTACGGCCAAAATCAAATGAACTAAAGCGGCCTCCACATTGTTCAACCCACGGCTTTCCGTAACTTCTAAAAACAATTTGCAGTTTTTTAAAATTTCTTTTTTATTCATTAATAAAGGAAAGATGCGTTTTTAAAATTGTTAATTTTTTGATCCCGTTTCTAAAAACCATATTTTTAGAAGCTTTTTTAAACTCGTCGTAAGCTTTTTCTTCTGAATCCGCTTCCACCAGAAAACGTTGTTTAACTCGCGTCGGTTTTACGTTCAAAATTATTTGAGTAGCTTGCACCGTATATTTCATCACTTTTTCCTTTTCTTAACCCGCCTTTGTCAAATGCTTTGGGCCTTCCCACCATTCGGCAACCTCTGCCGGCATAGGGCCAGACCTCTCGCGCAACTGCACTGCAATTTTAATCAACTCTTTTTCCTTACGGCGTTCTTCGGCGGCACTCAACGCGCCATCCTCCGACAAACCTTCAGGTGAAAAACGCGAACACAAATCTTCCCAAACTGCCAAATGATCTGCGGGATCGTCCAAGTCCATTTCTTTAGGGACAAACTTTCTCTTGCCATCCACTATTTTTACCTCACCTTCAGGTGAACTCGTTTTCAAAAAATCGTTCAACTCTCTATAAAGTTTTTTCATCACTTGTCTCCTCCACATCCATAATGCAATCTTTTAGACAAGACTCCCAAGAATAATCTTCAGATGCTTTTTGTTTAGCTTCATCTTCATTGGTAGCCTCAATATTTTTTATCAAATAACATTGTGTTATTCTTACATCATAAAGTTTTTTCACCACTCCTCTCCTATTCATCATCGTTGTATTCATCATCGTCGTCCCGAAAGTCTTCTCGGTACTCAGACCACTGCCTCGTCGTCATGGTCTCCATCAAAAATCTTATTAACTCCGGCCTGCTCATTTCATACAAAAAATCCCACGCCCGATGATCCAAGGAAGATTCACACTCTTTTTCAATCCGCTTTATCGTAACTTCATCCATTTTTTCTCTCCACTTATTTAAAGAAAAAAAGTTTATCTTATATAATCCCAGATGTCAAGGGTTAAGTTGACGAGGGAAGCGGCTAGAGGAATTGCGGCCCAAATCCAAAAGAAAATATGTTTAATCATTGATCCACAAACTGTTCGGGTTCAAACCTTGACATGCACCAATTGAAATAATCAATTTGGTGAAACACCGCATCCCGTTTTTTGTTTTGAATCCGGCACCGAAGCTTTTCCAAAAACTGAAGTTGTTCATTGGTCTCCTCTCCTGTTAAAAACTTGTTGGGGATCTTGGGCAAACAATGAATAATCTTTTGATTCCCAGCCCCCACATACTCTACTTGTTTCCAATTGTTAATCTGTTTCCAATGCAACACCAACATTTCTAATTTTGCTTGATACAAACATTGGTTAACCTTTTTATCCACTACCTCCTGCTCAATTTGATAACAATCAATTTTGTTACAAAAAGTAATTTCTTCGGCCTCACAAAAGTTGGCCGCACAAAAAACGGTTAAAAAAATTGTTACGTTAGTGCATTTCTTTTGAGGTATGCGGCGTTTCATATTTTTCTTTTAGCCCCAAATTCAATCTGCAAATTTCGTCAAAAAGACTAACGGCCTCTTTTCTGTCCGCATCGTCAAACACCAGCATCGCCGCGCCCGACAAAAGTAAAGCACCGGCCACATGCGGAGGATGCCCCTTTTTTTTCAAAAAAGCCAACAACTCCACCACCTCTTCCAAGTGCGCCATAAAAAACTCCTTCTCTTTCGTCAAGTCACTCATGCTCATCTCCCTTAATTTTTGCCAACGTCTGTTTCGTCCAAGACCGTTGATCCAAGGTCGGGGGCCTATCTCTCACGGCTACCCATCGCAACAAACCTTTTGAATGTGTCGGCTGGTTTTTCACCCATGTGGCTCTCTCCAGATAAAACCCAGTGGCCTTCAAGCTCGCACCACTCTCAAAAGGTCTCGTGTAGGTCACAATCACATTATAGCCCATGGCAAAGCAAGCATCCTTGACCTTGCCTATCAAAAAACTAGCCGTATTTTTTGGGGCATCAGGCTTGAGGCAAAGCCTCCTTAACTCAACATGGTCATGCCGTCTCGACCATGCACTACTGCACTGATCTATTGTCGCAACGCCCACAAGTTTGTTGCAATCGTCGTAGGCCCCCGTTGAAAACTTATGGCGTCTCAGGGGCGGGCTGTGCCGATGAAAAGACCTAACAAAATCCTGAGCCTCCTTGAGTTTCAAAATTTTGTGGTTCATTTTTTTGGCCTTGTGGTGGGCCGGATGGTTGACAGGGTCATCGCCTCGATTCATTCCAAACCTCTCCACTTAAAAAGGTTCAATTTTGTCCATATTCAGCCTCTAAACCTTGCCACGCACACTCGTATGCATGATCCCAGTTTGTGTGATAGCCTGTAACTATGTCCTCATCAGCAAGTCTTTTTGCCATATGATTTAGGCTGTCCTCTTGATCGAGGTTCAATTTTAATTGAATTTCCATTCATACCTCCATACTTATTTCATTACCTACGATTTTCGTTCCAAACACGTCGATATTGAGCCTCCAAAGCCCTCGCGTCAACGTCCCTGCCCAATTGATAACGCATCGCGATGCAATCCAAATAATCCCTGCGAGTGCCTCGCGTTTCTCGGGGCCAACTTGCTATGGCCTCTGCTAACGTAGTTTTTTTCATTTTATCTCCACTTAAAAAAAATGTTTCACATGAAACATTGACGTATCGTCAATGCTTATTTTTTTTGAACTCCCGATTTTTTGCTGGGAATTCTTAAAAAGAATTCTACCATAAATTCCCATACTTGTCAACCCCCTAATAAGTTGTTGATTTTAAAGGATAAATAAAATAGTTGACATATGGGACAGTATCTGATATAATAACTTTAGTCTTTAAACAAAGACTAAAGGGACATGAAGCACGTCCCACGTTCTTTAACAATGTGGAAAATTTTATTAACTCTATTTAAGTGGAGAGGTATTACCATGTATAAAGCATTAAATATTCATCCGGTCAATCACGGCACTCGCAAAGCCGACAAAAATGGGTTCTGTGGGCCAGCCGTGATTTCGGCTCTTACTGGTTTGACTACGATGGATTGCTCACGATTAATCCGAGCGTTCTCTCAAAGAGAAGCGGTCACCGGAACAACTACGCGAGAAGTCCAAAATGCCTTGGGAGCTTGTGGAATCCGAATGTCACAGTTGGCTGAGTCGAACGTGTCAGGGTTTGAGAGAAACATAACCCTAGCTCGATTTCTCAAAATAAGTTCACAGTGGAGACAATCTAGGGTTTTTTTGATTGATGCTGGAAACCACTGGCAACTTGTCCAAGGGCGCAGATTTGTTTGTTGTCAGACCGAAGCGGTCGTTGGATTCAAACATCCAAGGGTTCATCGGCGAAGTCGAGTCAGGGGTGTGTGGATGCTCACAGTTTCGGAAGGTTTGAGGATGCCAAAAGAATTGTTGGAAGCGAAGAAAACTCAAAAGAAGCGTGAAATGGAGCGCAAGAGTGCTTTGCAGAAGAAAAAGAAACTTTTAACTCTTTGCAACCAACACAATTTTGAAGTGGAATGCAGGGACGATCTGTGGGATCGGGAAGGAGAATCACACTATTCGCTCTATTTCGATCGCTCTTGTGAGAAGATTATTGGCGATCGTGAGGAGCGCGGTGAGAACAATTTTGAGCGATATGCATGGGGGCTTGACGAGGCTCTCAAAAAAGCTCTTGAAATGATCGAACTTAAAAAAACTTTGTGATCACCTTAGAGGGAACCACGGTTCCCTCTTTTTTTTTGCGAAGGGGGTTGACATGATATGCGAGTATATGCGATGATTTATTCACGCCTTGAGGGTGGGTGCAAACAGCAAACCTTAAAGCGGATGGGCCAAACAGCGAAAGCTAAAGCTGAAGTGAGTAGCTGTTAGAGTTCAGATTTTAACGGTCAAAAGGAGATACGAATGAAACACATGAAACGAGTTGAGTATCGTAAGTTGAAGCGAGAAGAAGCTGAAGCACGGCAGAAAGCTCACGACGCTTTAAGTCTTGAGCAAAAGATTGCCAAAGCTAAAAGTCGTCGGGGGCAGTCTGCTAAAGAACTTAAACGGTTGCAAGCGTAATTTGGTGCAGGGCCAACGGCCCTGCTTTTTTTAACTGAAGAGAGGAGATTCGAATGAAAGAAGTTAATAATTATCAAGCAATGAACGAAAAATTTCCTGTTGATCCGGCTTGGTCGGACGAAAAGAAACGAGAGTTTTTTGTGAGAGAAATTGCTGATCTAGCGTTTGGCGAGCAAGCCATTGAGCGAGGGTGGGACATGGAAGAAGTCCTAGAGCGTTTGAAAAAGTTTAGCGAGTTTTCATTGAAGTGGGAAGAACATTCTAGAGAGGAGTCCTTATGAGCGAAGAGAAAGAAGTGTCCGTGGAGACAGCCGTGTCAACCGCGATTGACCGTATTCGACAGGCTATTTTGAATCCGTACGTTGAGAGTGCCGTTGAGGAAGCAAAAATGTCAGAAAAATACTTGCTGGAATTGGGTCGGCAGGCCGATCTTTTTAAAAAAATGATGGGGGGTAAGTAATGCGTAAAATTTTTGTAAAGGTTTTAATGTCGCAAGGCAACCTTGAGGAAATCAAGGCGTTTGAAAGTGAGCCGTTTGTCACACAGGAACAGGAAGCGGACGACGACTGGTCGAACGGTTCCAAAGTTTTTGAGGTTGACTTGGATGAAGAAAAAACGTGGGACGTGGTTGTTACTCAAAAGAATGTTTTTCAAGTCAAGGCTGTCGATGAGACAGAAGCAAGGCGACAGGCCGAAATTGCGATTTGGGACGAGACCCTCGGAGATTACGATTTTAAAATCGACGTTAAGGAGAAAACGTGATGGACACAAACCAAAACCAAAACCAAACGTTGATTGCTTTTGCGGATCAAGAAAGGGAACGGTTAGAAGGGGTCGGATTGTCCGACGCTCTCGTTCAAATTTTTAACGAAATTTTAAAACGAAAGGATAAACAAATGGGTTATTTTAAAAACCTGAAGATTGATCAAATGGAGATGGAAAAAATGGAAAATGATAAATTTGAACCAAGAGATCAAGAACCAACGAGGAGCGATGACGAAATGCGGTTGATGGCTCGGAAATTTTTGGTGGCTGTCTGCGAGGCACGGCTCTCGGGGCACGAACCCATCAAGGATCGGATGGCGGACGATTTTGTGCGAGAGAAGGTTTTTGAGAGATTCAATCAATTTTCGGAAGAGGATTGGGAGGAGTTCAAGAGGTTTGTGCAGTTTGCTCTGTAGTATAGGGCATCACTAAAAAAAATCTGTTTTTTTAGCGAAAATAGGCGTGACCGGAGGGGAAATTGTGCCAATTCTCAAGGCCCTTTGTTTATGCGGTTTTTGGGGGGATTTTTTGGCACAGGGAGATTTGAACGGTTGGCTTTGTCTGCACAAACTAGTTTAAGGCAAAAATGCGTATACCCCTTCGTTAAAAAAAAAAATAAAAAAAATAATTTTGGAAATAGATTCTATATAGGAGAAAACAAATGTTTTGGTTATTAAATAAGTTAGTAGCATGGCTGGAGAGGCCAGTTGATCTGTCGGCAGAACTGAAGAGACGAGAGAGTTTGAAAAAGTGGGCTGAAGCGCGAGAGCGAAAAAAACGAAAAAGTTGACGCATATAATCTTATATGTTAACGTTCTTTTTGGTAGCATCTTTTTTAAATTTAAGTGGAGAGTTAAAAATGTCGGGATACGATCATTTTCAAGGAATGAGTAACAACGCTCTTTTGGCATACGAGGAAGGCCGAAAACCTATCTCAAGAATTACGACGATAGATCTAAAAAACCATCATATTGATATCAGTTTAAATTTTGCTAAATATTTGGCAGATCAAAATATTTGGAAAACAGAGGAATGGCATCACAGTTGCGGAGAATCTTTTCAAAAAATTAAATTTTATGATTTGAATGTTTTAAAAGATTTATTGGATGCCTTGTCTAAAGCAAAGTTAACTGAACATTTGAACAATTTTAAAAAGTCTAAAAAGACAAAAAATGTTGAAATTGTCGAGCAAAAAAAAGTTAGGGGAAAGTACACCACTTTTTACAAGTCTGGTCGTCGATGGAAACCTTGGGATCACGATTTTACTGGTGTACGAAAAGGTAATTGGATTTTTTTGGACTCAGGGGGCAAAAAAAAGGCCGATGGAAAAAATATTACGTTTGAGTATATTTGATTAATTTTTTAAGTTGCTTTCCAAGACCGCCCGATTGGGCGGTTTTTTTTGTTCAAAAAGATCGGGCGATCTTTTTATTGACAAGGTATGCAACTATATGCGAGTATTCGCTTGTGACATTTTTTTAACTTTTAGTGGAGATTAATACTATGTATGCATCCGATTTAATTACGACCAGAAAAAATGAGTTCTTGAATGAGGCCGATGTTTTCAAAAAGGCTCCAGCGGTTTTTAACACAGAAAAATTCTCGCAGACTAGTAGCAGATACAATGTTTTTAAAACGGTTGATGTTATTGAGGCTTTGTCCGATAACGGTTTTGGCATAACGGACGCGAAACAAGTTAGAGCTAGGAGAGTTGATCAACACCGATTCAAACAACACGTTGTTCGATTCACTCGTTTGGATCAAGATTTGACGGCTTCAGATCGGTCAGAAATTGTTCTGTATAATAGTGGAGACGCTAATAGCGCCTTAAAATTTTACAGCGGAAACTTTAGGATGGTCTGTTCTAATAATTTAGTCGATGGAACGGGTGAAAAGCACGTTCTACATCACACTCAAAGTGTCGAGGCTTTTAAAAATCTGTTGAAGAGGGTTTTTGAAAATCATTATCGAACATCCGAGCAAGTGACACACTTAAAAAATATTGCGTTAGATTCTGGTCAAGTATTGGAGATGGGTTTTCAGTTTGCAAAAAATAGGTGGGAATTGTTGGATCATAACAATCCAAAGGTAGGCCAATTTTTTGATCACAATACGGTTAAAACTTTAATTAAACCGACTCGGAACGAGGATTGTTCCAATGATGCCTACACGGTTATAAATCGGATCCAAGAAAATCTTTTAAAAAATCGCATGCCAGTATTTACTCAAACCGTTAATAGAGAAACTCAAGAATTTAATCTATTACAGCGTCGGTTTTCTAGGCCGATTACGAACATAAAAGACGATTTAAGAATTAACGCTAATCTTTGGAGGCAAGGCACTGAAATTGCTTTTTCTTAACCGCCTTTTTTAAACATTTTAGGGCCGTCCTTTGACGGCCTTTTTTTTATTTGACGTGTATGCGATTTTATACGATAATTAACCATCTTTTTAAATAGTGGAGTAATTATGAAAAAACCAAAGACACAAAAATTGTTGAATATTGACGCTAATGCAAAAACTGCAAAAGGCCGAAAACAGGGATACATGACTGGAATTCTTTATTTATTGCCTAGTGATCTTTCCGGTTATAACGTCTGCCCTAATGCAAGTCGAGGATGTATTGATTCCTGTTTAAATTTAGCCGGTAAGGGAAAATTTACAGCAACCCAAAACGCCCGATTAAAAAAAACATTGCGATTGTTTCAAGATCGTCGAGGTTTTATTGATCAATTGGAAAAAGAGATAAGAGCGTTAAAGAAACGGGCCGATAAAAAGGGATTGATTCCAGTTGTCAGGCTTAACGGTACGTCCGATTTCCCTTGGGTTGCTACCGGCATTTTTAAGAAGTTTCCTAAAATTCAATTTTACGACTACACAAAAACGTCTAAATATTTACGTCTAAATATTCCTAACTATTATTTGACTTTTAGTCGATCCGAAAAAAATCATCACGAGGTAGAAAAGGCCCTCCAAATGGGCCATAATGTGGCCGTCGTCTTTGAGAAATTCCTGCCCAAAACATACTTAGGTTATCGCGTGTTTAATGGCGATGAATCTGATTTACGTTTTCTTGATCCGGCTAGTGTAGTGGTCGGATTGAAAGCTAAAGGGCCAGCTAAACACGATACGAGCGGATTTGTAGTCTGCCAATAATTCCCTTTTTGTTTTCCCTTCAGGCCGTCGAATTGACGGCCTTTTTTCTACCCTGAAACATAGCGCCAAGGGCCGTGATCTTTCCCTTATAAAGTTTTTGGCCTTGGCCCGCTGGATCGCTGGATCGCTGGATCGCTGGATCGCTGGATCGCTGG
>CEQK01017400.1_pt1 | contig 11084 bp, 12 predicted proteins | sample 531051 | NCBI WGS metagenome assembly CEQK01 (sample SAMEA2621229, study PRJEB7988) | marine metagenome | biome: marine biome (ENVO:00000447); feature: deep chlorophyll maximum layer (ENVO:xxxxxxxx); material: "saline water (ENVO:00002010), including plankton (ENVO:xxxxxxxx)" | depth 150 m
TTTCTTCGCAGCAGCCTTCTTCACGGCGGGCTTCTTGGCAGCAGTTTTCTTCGCCGCGGGCTTCTTGGCAGCCGCCTTCTTCACCGCAGGTTTCTTGGCGGCGGTTTTCTTCACTGCCGGCTTTTTAGCAACCTTTTTCGCAGCGGGCTTTTTGGCCGTCGCGGGCTTGGCCGCCGGCTTCTTCGCCGCAGGCTTTTTCGAAACTGTTTTCTGAGGTCCGGCCATTGCATGCCCCCCTTAATCGTTGAACAAATGCGGCCCGAGTATTCGCGGGCCGCGCCACTAGTAAATATGACATTTTTATCCTTTACGATCCATGTACCATTTATTCAGGCAGCCAAAATGCTAGATTTTGCGTTCTAACTCGCTTATCAAGCCGCGCGACTTCCGCGCGAATCGACACGCCGAAACTGGACAATGAGGAAGAGCATTCATGCACAAGTCACTCGTTATTGCCCTCGCAACGGCCACTGCTTTCGGGCTCGCCGCATGCGGCAAGAAAGAGCCGAGCAATCTGACCTTCGATCAGGCCGCGCAGGAATTGGCGAAGGGTGCCGACAGCTTCAAGGCCTATGTGAAGGGCCTCGACAACAAGCTGGTGAAATGGACAGGCACGGTCACGGAAACCCGCAAGTGGCACGAAGACGATTACGCGCCCGCCGCCGGCATGCTGGTCGACATGGACGGCGCGCCGGGACCGGAACTGTTCGTCAACATCGGCGTCGACAACCTGGAGACCGCCAAGACCGGCGCCAAGGTATCCTTCACCGCGCGCCTCATGGAAAGCGTCGACGAGAAGGGCAAGCTTCTGATCAAGATGAAGGTCGAAGAATTCCACTAGGCGCCGACGGCGCCGGGGCACTCATGCCCGGCTGAGAATCAGCAACAGGATCGCCAGAATGATCAAGGCGATGCCGATCACTTCAAGGCGGGCCACCTTTTCTTTGAAAAAGAAAATCGACGCCGCGAAGGTAAAGACCAGTTCGATCTGTCCCAGGGCGCGGACATAGGCGGCGTTCTGCATGGTGAAGGCGAGGAACCAGGCGACGGACCCCGCCATGCCGACAGCCCCCACCGCCGCCGACCATTTCCAATGGACGAACACGGCCTTCAGGGTCGGCGCCTCTTTCCACGCCAGATAGGCGCCCATGGCGATCGTCTGGATGACCAGCGATACGGCCAGGGTATAGGCGACCGTCATTGCAAGGTCGTCCCATTTCAACGACAGCGCCGCCCCCCGGAAGAACACCACCGAAGCCCCCAAGAAGGCGCCGCAGACAAGCCCGATCACCGTCGGCCGTTCCGTCACCCCGGATATCAGCGCCTTCAGCGACACCTTCGACTGGCCCGCCGACAACACGACGACGCCGACACCCGCCAACGCGATGGCGGCGGCGGCGGGGGCGGTCACCGTGTCGCCGAGAATGAGGAACCCCAGGACGGCGACCTGGAACACCTCGGTCTTGGAAAAGGTCGTCCCGACGGCGAAGTTGCGGAACTGGAACAGGTACAGCAGCAGCACGGTGAAGATGATCTGGCTGGCGCCGCCCAGCACGCAGTACATCAGGAAGGTGGTATTGAACACGGGCAGATCCTTGCCCACGATTTCATGCAGCCCCCACAGATAGACCAGCGAAAAAGGCATAGCGTAAAGGAAGCGGACATAGGCCGCGCCCAGGGTCGAAAGACGCCCCTTCAGATGCTTCTGCAGCGCCGAACGCGCATTCTGAAGAAATGCCGCCAGAACGGTGATCGGTATCCAGAGTTCCATGTGTTGGGGGGCCTTCGCGGGGGTGGGGTGTCATCCATACCCCGTTCATCTCCACCAGGAAATGCAATTTTCCCACCCAGGGCCCACCATTGATATGGGCACCGCGACAACGTCATAATTATTTTATATTTTTTTGCATATAAAAATGTTGATAAGATACGCGTATATTGCGATTAATTAGCGCCAGTGCGTCTGAATACGCATCGTCGTATTCACGCAGACCAAACCGGCAGGCAATCGACGCTGCATTCGCCCTTGCCCATAACACCACCCTCGGCACCGCCCGCTGACCAGCGCGGCAACGCCTTGAAAAAAAGGGACGTGCCGTGGCCGACTCTGATTTGATTGTCTTGCGGTCAAAGACGGACCCATACCTTTTCATCATCACCCAGCGCAGCCGTTATCGCGTGGCCATGGATGCCTTCCATGCCAGCGATCCGAACGACAGTCTGATCCACGTGCCGCCCGACCGGGCCCAGACCCTGCTGCGCGGGATGACGGATTTGTCCTATGTCGTGGACGCCATTAACGCCAAAGGACTTTACCGCTACCAGACCAATTAACGCCGATCCCCACCCCTATTTCATCGCCGATCCAACCAGACACCTTTGAGGGAAGGGAGGGTACGATCGAGGATGTCTACACGTGAATTTCTACAAAAGCCTCGCCGTCGCCGGCGGCGTTACCGGAACCGTTCTGGGCGCTGTCTTGCTGACCGGGCTGATCACCAAGCAGAAAATAGAACTGGACCATGCGGAACGCAGTCGTCCCCAGACCCTGCGCATTCAGGCGATCCCTGTGCGCCTGGGCGGCTACAGCCTGAAATACAAGCAAGGAACCGGCGACATCGTCATGCTGTCCGTATCGGTCACGGTCCCGGGTCTAAAAGAAAAGGATCTGGTCTGTCGCTTGGCGCCGCGCCTGGTTTCGACCGTCACCAACGACGTTACCATTCGCTATTCCGACATTGATGCCCTGCGCGCCGATCTGACCAAGACCCTGCCCGAACATCTGCGCCGGCGATTCAATCTTGCCCTGGGCGGAAAGCTGATCCAGAGCGTGATTGTCGACAAGGTCGAAACCGGGCAACTTCCGCCGCGATCGACCTGCAACAACGCCTCCTGAGGCACCGCGCGTCAGGCCACCCCCTTTGCGGGACGGCGACCCGATGGTATCTGTTGGGCCGACAATCGTGCCAACAACAGTTAACAAACGGGGGAGCACCTCACCCGTGAGCAGGGCGAACAACATCTTCGAGACGGACCTGGGCCCCACCCCAGCCAACCATCAGCCGCAAACGCCGCTGAGCTTTCTGACCTGGGCGGCGGCGGTCTATCCCGATCAGGTCGCGGCGGTCCACGGCGCCCGGCGCATCACCTATGGCGACATGCTGATCCGCTGCCGCCGACTGGCCGGGGCACTCGCCGCGCGCGGCATCGGCCAAGGCGACGCGGTGTCCGTCATGGGCGCCAACACGCCGGAATTGCTCGAAGCGCACTTCGGCATTCCCATGGCGGGGGCCGTGCTGAACGCGCTGAACACGCGGCTCGACGCCCCGACCATCGCCTTTATTCTCGATCATGCGGAAAGCAAGCTGCTGATCACCGACCGGGAACATGCGCCGGTGATCAAGGACGCCCTCGCCCGCCTGGGCCGCAAGATCCCCGTCATCGACATCGACGACCCGGAAACCGAGGCCCAAGGCGGCACCCGGGGCGCGCATCTGGGTGAAATGGACTACGAAGCCTTTCTGTTGACGGGCGACCCAGAATTCCCGGTCCGGCCGCCGGAAGACGAATGGCAGGCGATTTCGCTCAATTATACATCCGGCACCACGGGCAATCCGAAGGGTGTCGTTTATCACCACCGGGGCGCCTTCGTGACTGCCATGGGCGGCGCCCTGGTTTCGCGCCTCGACCGCCAGTCGCGCTATCTGTGGACCTTGCCCATGTTCCACTGCAACGGCTGGAGCTATCCCTGGTCGATCACCGCGGCGGCGGGCACGCATATCTGCCTGCGCCGGGTCGATCCGGCCTTGATCTTTCCCATGATCGCCGAACATCGCGTGACCCATATGTGCGGCGCTCCGATCGTGCTCAACATGCTGATCCACGCGCCGGACGCGGTGAAGACCGCCTTCGACCAGGAAGTCCAGGTGTTCACCGGCGGCGCGGCCCCGCCCTCGGCGGTGATATCGGGCATGGAGAAAATGGGCTTTCGCGTCACCCATCTGTACGGCCTCACGGAATCCTACGGCCCCTCGACCTATTGCGCCTGGCAGGACTCTTGGGATGACTTGGACCGTGACGCCCAGGCCCAGAAGATCAGCCGTGCCGGCGTACGTTATCCGACCGTGTTCGACCAGACCGTGATGAACCCGGAGACCATGGAACCCGTGCCCGCCGACGGCCAAACCATGGGCGAGATCATGCTGCGCGGGAACACCATCATGAAGGGCTACTTGAAGAACCCACAAGCGACCGAGGCCGCGTTCCGCGGCGGCTGGTTCCATACGGGCGACCTCGCCGTGCTGCACGCGGATGGTTATGTGGAAATCAAGGACCGGTCGAAAGACGTCATCATTTCCGGTGGCGAGAATATTTCGTCGCTGGAGGTCGAGGAATGCCTTTACCGCCATGCGGATGTGATGGAGGCCGCCGTGGTCGCCAGGGCCGACGCCAAATGGGGTGAAACGCCTTGCGCCTTCGTAACCCTGAAACCAGGGACCGAAGGCCGCACCGATGCCGCGGCCATCATCGACTGGTGCCGAACCAACATGGCCCACTTCAAGGCGCCGCGACATGTCGTGTTCGGCCCTCTGCCCAAGACGTCCACGGGCAAGATCCAAAAATTCGTACTGCGCGACCGCGCCAACGACACCGACCAGGAGACCAAATCATGAGCCGTTTCTTCCGCGATGACCTTTTGGCCGACCGGGTGGCGCTGGTCACCGGGGCGTCCTCCGGCCTGGGCCGCCGTTTCGCCGAGGCGCTGGCCGCCCACGGCGCCGCTGTCGCCTGTTGTGCCCGCCGGCCGGAGAAACTTGCCGAGACGGTCGATACGATCACCGCCGCTGGCGGACAGGCCCTCGCCGTGGAAATGGACGTGACCGACCGGGAGTCCGTCGCCGACGCATTCGAAACCGCCGACCGGGCGCTCGGCCAGGTCACGATCCTGATCAACAACGCGGGCCTTGCTTCCACGGACCGCGCCATCGACCTGGATCCCGCGACTTGGAATCAAATCATGGCGACCAATCTGACCGGCGCCTGGACCGTCGCCCAGCGCGCCGCCAAGGACATGATCGCCGCCGGCAGGCCCGGCACCATCGTCAACGTCGCCTCGGTCCTGGGCCTGCGTCAGGCGGGTGGCGTCATGCCTTATGCCGTGTCGAAGGCGGGAATTGTGCAGATGACCAAGTCACTGGCCCTGGAATGGGCGCGGCATAATATCCGGGTCAACGCCATCGCCCCTGGCTATATCGAGACGGACCTGAACCGGGATTTCCTGGAAAGCGAGGGGGGCCAGACCCTCATGAAGCGCATTCCCCAGCGCCGCTTCGGCAAGCCGGAAGACCTGGAAGGCACTCTATTACTGTTGGCCTCGGACGCGTCGGATTTCATGACCGGCGAAGTCGTCGCCGTCGACGGCGGTCATTTGATCAATACGCTTTAAGGTTTTTTAGCCCTTGATGAAGGGCTCAGCTGCCTCGGGAATTCGGGAAGCGATCGCGGGCAATATCCAGGGACCAGTCGAATTGCACGGCGAATCCCCCGTCGAATACGCGGGCAACACGGCCCGGCACATGGGCACGGCCGCGAATGACCAGCAGGATCTCGTCATCGACCTGAACCGGGCCGTCCTGAGGTTCGCTGCCTTCGGGATAGATGATCGCCGCCCCACCGACGGACATGTCATACAGCTTCCCGCCCCGGTAAGGGCTGCCACCGTTGACTTCCACGTCCCCGTACACGACGGAACGAGGGCTTCTGCGTGCGTCTTGTTGTTCGTTGAAGTCCATGGCGGTCATCCTTGGCGACAAAGACCCCGCCCTCAAAAGCTATTCTTTTTATGACGGGGGGAAATTTAGGCCATAACCCTGATCTTTCCCTGACAAGATTAAAAATCAGACAAGAATTCGCGCCCCATTTCCGATTTTTCCCGCAAATCTGATAGTCTCGCCGCCCGCCGTCTGGTGAACATGACCCGACCTACGACGCAGTAAAGACAGGAACCCGCCTTCATGGATTTCAAACTGACCCCGGAAGTGGACGAAACCCGGCAGGCCATCCGCCGATTCGTCGCCGATCACATCCTGCCGCTGGAAGCCGACCCGTCCAGTTACGACGACCACGAGAACATTCGCCTGGATCTGCTGGACGAATTGCGCGCCAAGGCGAAAAGTGAAGGGCTTTGGGCCCTGTCCATGCCGACGGCGCGCGGCGGACGTGGCTTCGACACGGTCGGCATGGCTGCCTGCTACGAGGAAATGAACCGCTCCATCTTCGGGCCCGTGGTGTTCAACGCCGCCGCGCCGGATGACGGCAACATGTTCGTTCTCAACAAGGTCGCAACGGACGCGCAGAAGGAGAAATGGCTGCAGCCGATCATCGACGGCGCCGTTCGGTCGTCCATCATCATGACCGAACCGGCGCCGGGGGCCGGCTCCGACCCGTCGGGCATGATGCGCACGCGGGCGGAAAAGAAGGACGACACATGGGTCGTCCACGGCCGCAAATGGTTCATCACCGGGGCCGGCGTGGCGTCCCACTTTATCCTTCTCGCCCGCACCTCCGACGACGAACGGCGCAATTTGACCGCCTTCCTGTTCCACAAAGACCAGCCGGGCTGGGAAATCGTGCGCCGGATTCCGATCATGGGACCGGAAGAACATGGCGGCCATTGCGAACTCAACTTCGACGGCCTGGAAATCCCCGATGAAAACCGCCTGATGGGCGTCGGGGAAGGCATGAAATGCGTGCAGATCCGCCTCGGCACCGCGCGCCTGACCCATTGCATGCGCTGGCTGGGCCTGGCCAAGCGGTCGTTGGAGATCGCCGATGAATACATCTCCGAACGGGAAGCCTTCGGCACCCGCCTGGCCGACCGGGAAAGCGTGCAACTGCTTTTGGGCGAAGCGGCCAAGGAAATCCAGATCGGCCGCCTGTTGAGCATGCATGCCGCCTGGACCCTGGATCAAGGCAGCCGCGCGCGGGCCGAGGTTTCGACCGCCAAGGTCCAGGTCGCCGACACCCTGCACAAATGCGTCGATACGGCGGTGCAGCTGTGCGGCGCCAAGGGCTATTCCAAGGACACGGTCCTGGAATGGATTTATCGCTATGCCCGCCAGGCGCGCCTGGTCGATGGGGCGTCCGAGGTCCACAAGATGGTCCTGGCCGGCCAGTTCCGCGAACAGGGCCTTGATTACTGGCATTGGGGCTGAGGCTGCCCGTGGCCGGAAACCTGACATCCGATGAGTGTGCCCGCCTAACCGACTGGCTCGCGCAACAGGCAGACGCACCAGTCCGCATCCTGGCAACGGAACGGCTGTCCGGCGGGGCGATCCAGGAAAACCACCGGCTGGAAATTGACGTCGCGGGTGGCGCCTGGCCGGGACGACACGATCTGGTGCTGCGCCGGGACGCGGCCTCCGCCGTCGCCACCAGCCATTCCCGGGCCGAGGAATTCGCGCTGCTGAAGGCCGCCCACACCGCCGGAGTCACCGTCCCGGCCCCCTGCGTGCTGTGCGAAGACGAAAGCCTGCTCGGCGGGCCGTTCTTCCTGATGCATTGCGTTGCCGGCGAGGCGCGCGGCGGGCGGCTGGTCAAGAACGCCCCCGATGCGGCCCTGGTCCGTGACCTGGGGGCCAATTTGGCGCATATCCACAGCATCACACCGCCCCGCAATGGATTGGGTTTTCTGGGCACCCCGCCGACGGACCCGGCCCGCGCCGCCGTGGCCGAATACCGCGCCTTTCTCGACGCCCTGCCCGACCCGCACCCCGCCGTGGAATGGGGCTTGGCCTGGCTGGCCGATCATGCCCCGGCACCCGGCGGCATTGTGCTGTGCCACCGCGACTACCGTGTCGGCAATTTGATGATCGAGGACGGCAAATTGTCCGCGACCCTGGATTGGGAATTCGCCGGCTGGTCCGACCCGCTGGAGGATATCGGCTGGTTCCTCGCCAAATGTTGGCGGTTCGGGCGCTGGGAGCAGGAGGCCGGCGGTCTGGGCCCGCGGGATGCCTTCCTCGCGGGTTATGAAGATGCCTTGGGCCGCACGGTCGACCCCGCCGCCGTCACCTATTGGGAGGTCATGGCCCATGTGCGCTGGGCCGTGATCGCCCTGCAGCAGGCCTGGCGGCATGTATCGGGGGAGGAACCATCCCTCGAACTGGCGCTGACCGCCCATGTCGTGCCGGAACTTGAGGCCGAAATCCTCGCCATGACGGGAGAAACCCTTTGAGAAAGAAGCCGAGTGGACCCGCCCTCACCGAAATCGCCGACGCCACGGAGGCGACCGCCGACCCCAATGCCGGCAACGCCAAATACGTCGCGGCGATGATCCGCAACGCCCGTGCCATTGCGGAACGTCAGGCCGCCGCCGGGGATGCGCCGGAACGGGCCGAGACGGCGGCTCTCAAGACACTTCTGGGCGCGGACGGCAGCCTTCAAGACCTCAACCGCGCCCTCGCCCAAGCCATCCGCGACGGCAATGCTCCCAAGGGAACCCATGGCCATTTGACCGCCGTCACGCAGGCGGAATTGGGTGAGAGCAACCCCCGCTATCTGGCACGGCTTAAAGAAACCGGCTGATCATGTCAGACGTTGACGATGGCAGGCTGACCAGCCAGCTCTACGACCTTGCGACCGGCGACGAGGACGCCCGCCTGTGCCGCGACATCCCGGAAGACCAGTGCCGCGAACAGCCCGTCAATTTTCTTGCCCAGACGGCGGCCCAGGCCCTCAGCAAGACCGGCGACGCATTGGCCGACACCAAGGTCGTCCTGCCCTGGCTTCTGGGCACGATGGGCGCGCCCGCCGCCTTCGCGGGCCTGCTTGTTCCGATCCGGGAATCGCTGGCGTTGATGCCGCAAATACTGGTCGGCGGCGTCATCCGGCAGTTCCCCCGGCGCAAGGCGTTCTGGGCTATCGCCTCGATCGCGCAGGGAGCATGCATCCTGGCCATGGCCGGCGCTGCCGTGGCGGGTCTTGAGGGCACGGCGGCGGGATGGACGGTGACCGCGCTGGTGGTGCTGTTCAGCCTGGCGCGCGGCGTCGCGTCCATCGCCGCCAAGGACGTTCTGGGCAAGACCGTGTCCAAGGGCCGTCGCGGGCGCGTCAGCGGACATGCCGCCACGATTGCCGGGCTCGCGGCCGGGGCCGTGGGCACCTACCTGATGCTGAGCCCCGCCGCGACCCGGCCCGACTGGCTGCTCTATGCCCTTGTCGCCGGCGCCGGAGCCTGCTGGTTCGTCGCGGCGGCGGTCTATCTTCGGATTGTCGAATATCCCGGCGCCGTCAGTGGCGGGCGCGGCATCAACGATCTGGTGCGCGAACAGGTCTCGATCCTGGCCAAGGACCGGCAATTACAGCGGTTTCTGGCGACCCGGGCGTTGATGATTTCGACGGCATTGGTGGGCCCGCTTTACGTGACCCTGGCACAGCGGCAAACGGGCCTGGGGCTTGATGGCCTGGGCTGGCTGATCATCGCTTCGGGCTTGTCCGCGGCACTTAGTTCGTCGTTCTGGGGCATTCTCTCCGATCGTTCCTCCCGCGCGACCATGGCCTTGGCGGCGGCGATCGCGGGCGCGCTCGGCCCCGTGGCGCTGCTGGTCCTCACGCATATGCCCGGTCTTGCCGGCTCGATCATCTTTTACGCCGCCATTCTGTTCGTGCTGGGCGTCGCCCATGCCGGCGTGCGTATCGGGCGCAAAACCCACGTCGTCGATCTTGCGGGCGGTGACCGCAAGGCCGAATACGTCGCGCTGAGCAACACCGTGATCGGCATACTGTTGCTGGGAACCGGCGCGCTGACGGGAGCCTTGATGGGGGTCAGCATCACGGCGGCGATCGGAACGCTGTCGGCGCTTGCGCTGTTGGGCGCGGGCCTGGCCATGACCATGACCAACGTCCAGGAATGATGCCGCGGGCTGCACAGACAACATAATGTGATGGGCTGTGATTTCACGGCCCTCCGGCCAACAACGATAATCCCGCAATGACGACAATTCTGCTGGTCGATGATGACGCGGAGCTGCGCGGGACGCTGTGCGAAACCCTGGAAGATGCCGGGTTTCGGGTGCTGGCCGCGTCGGGCGGCCATGCGGCGCTTGAGATCGTCACGCGTGAGGCCGTCGATACCGCCGTCACCGACATCGTCATGGCCGACGGCGAAGGGATCGAGTTCATCCTGAAAGCAAAGGCGGCCCGGCCCGGCCTGCCCGTGATCGCCATGTCGGCCAAGGCCATGTATCTCACGGACGCGGCCCGCCTGGGCGCCGACCACACGTTGCTGAAGCCGTTTCGCCTGCGCCAACTACTGGACTTGCTGGGTCCCGCCGCCTGAGCCGCGCGGACGTGCGTTTCGCGAATTTAGGCGTTATATAACTTCAGAGACAAAAACAGCCGCGCCCACCGGGCAGCGGCCGCCACCGAGGAGACGCCACCCCCATGTCCATCGTATTGGGATGCATTGCCGACGATTTCACCGGCGCCACGGACCTTGCCAACACCCTGGTCAAGAACGGCATGCGCACGGTGCAGGTCAACGGCGTGCCCTCGGGCGCCAGCCTGAAGGACCTGGGCGACGCGGAAGCCGTGGTCGTGGCCTTGAAATCACGCACCTGCCCGGTGCACGAAGCCGTCACCGAATCGCTCGCCGCCCTGGCCTGGCTCAAGGGTCTGGGCACCCGGCAGATCTTCTTCAAGTACTGTTCGACCTTCGATTCCACGGACATCGGCAACATCGGCCCCGTCGCCGACGCCCTGTTGGACGCGCTCGACGCCGATTTCGCCATCGCCTGCCCGGCCTTTCCGACCACCGGGCGGACCATCTACAAGGGCTATCTGTTCGTGAACGATGTTCTGTTATCGGAATCGAGCCTCAAGGATCATCCCCTGACCCCCATGCGCGACGCCAACCTTGTCCGCGTGTTGTCGCGCCAGACGGACGAGATGGTCGGCCTGGTCGAACACAAGACCGTGCGCAAGGGCCCGGCTGAGGTAAAGGCCGCCTTCGCGTCCCTGAAAATGAACGGCAACCGCTATGCCATCGTCGATGCCCTGGACGACGCCGATCTGGGCGTGATCGG
>CEQK01076055.1_pt1 | contig 11063 bp, 11 predicted proteins | sample 531051 | NCBI WGS metagenome assembly CEQK01 (sample SAMEA2621229, study PRJEB7988) | marine metagenome | biome: marine biome (ENVO:00000447); feature: deep chlorophyll maximum layer (ENVO:xxxxxxxx); material: "saline water (ENVO:00002010), including plankton (ENVO:xxxxxxxx)" | depth 150 m
CCTGGTCCGTCGGGAACACCACGTCTTTCAGGTTTTCCGCGATGGTCTTGCCGGTCACGGTCATGCAGTCGCCGTGCAGATAGCCGCCGTCCAACAGTGCCTTCATCAGCACCGGCACGCCGCCGATGTCGAACATGTCCTTGGCCACGTACTTGCCGCCCGGCTTCAGGTCGGCGATGTAGGGCGTGGTCTTGAATATCTCGCAGACGTCTTCCAGGGTGAAATCGATGCCGCATTCATGGGCCATGGCCGGCAGGTGCAGCCCGGCGTTGGTCGATCCGCCCGACGCCGCGACGATGCGGGCCGCGTTCTCGAACGATTTGCGGGTCACGATGTCGCGCGGGCGCAGGTTCTTTTCGATCAGGTCCATGACCGCCTTGCCCGACGCCACGGCGTATTCGTCGCGGGTCTCATAGGGGGCCGGGGCGCCGGCCGATCCGGGCAGGGCCAGGCCGATGGCTTCCGACACGCAGGCCATGGTGTTGGCCGTGAACTGGCCGCCGCAGGACCCGGCCGACGGACAGGCCACGCATTCCAGTTCGTGCAGGTCTTCGTCCGACATTTCGCCCGAGGCATTGGTGCCCACGGCTTCGAACACGTCGATCACGGTCACGTCCTTGCCCTTGAACTTGCCGGGCAGGATGGAGCCGCCGTACATGAACACGGATGGCACGTTGAGGCGCAGCATGACCATCATCATGCCGGGCAGGGATTTGTCGCAGCCGGCCAGGCAGACCATGGCGTCATAGCAATGGCCGCGCATGGTCAGCTCGACCGAGTCGGCGATCACGTCGCGCGATGCCAGCGACGACTTCATGCCCTGGTGGCCCATGGCGATGCCGTCGGTCACGGTGATGGTGGTGAATTCGCGGGGCGTGCCCTGGGCTTCCTTGACGCCGGTCTTCACGGCCTGGGCCTGGCGGCTCAGGGCGATGTTGCAGGGGGCGGCCTCGTTCCAGCAGGTCGCGACGCCGACGAAGGGCTGGTCGATCTCTTCCTCGGTCATCCCCATGGCGTAATAGTAGGACCGGTGCGGCGCGCTGGACGGGCCCTGAGTGGTGTAGCGCGAGGGCAGTTTGGACTTGTCGAACTTTTTGGCCATGGGGCTCTCCCTGGAACGGCTGGATATCCTGAATTCGGGACCGTTGGTTTAATGCCGTAAGGCCCCGCAAGGCAAGGGTGCTTGCGGGAAAAGGTTTTGTGCCGGGCGTATCGGCAGGATCAGGCGGCGCCCAATTCCTTGCGCACGATCGCCGCCCCGGCGGCCAGGGCCTTCAGCTTGCCCTCGGCCACATGCCGGGGGAAGGGGGCGAGGCCGCAGTTGGTGCAGGGGTAGATGCGCTCCGCATCGACATAGCGCATGGCGGATCGGATGACCTCGGCGACCTGTTCCGGCGTCTCCACGTTGAGGTTGGCGACGTCGATGGAGCCGACCATCACTTCCTTGTCCTTCAGCAGGCTCATCAGCGAATGGGGCACGTGGGAGCCGGCGCATTCCAGCGACACTTGGTCGACCACGCTGTCGTTCAGGGCCGGGAAGGTTTCCTCGTACTGGCGCCATTCGTTGCCCAGCGTTTCCTTCCACTGGTTGTTGGCGTCGATGCCGTAGCCGTAACAGATATGCACGGCCTTCTTGGTGGTGATGCCCTGGAACGCCCGGTTCAGGCAGGCCACCCCCCATTCCTTGACGTCGTCCAGGAACACGTTGAAGGCGGGCTCGTCGAACTGGATCACGTCGACGCCCAGCGCCTGCAACTCCAGCGCCTCTTCATTCAGGATTTCCGCGAAGGCCCAGGCCATGTCGGCGCGCTTGCCATAAACCTCGTCGGCGATGGTGTCGCAGATGGTCATGGGGCCGGGCATGGTAATCTTCAGGCCGCCGTTGGCGTGTTCGCGGCAGAAGGCGGTGGATTTGCCATGGGCACTTTCGCGGCGGCTGATCTTGGCCGTCACCGTCGGCACGTCGGCGTCATAGCGGTTGTCGCGGATGCCCATGGTGGTCATCTTGGCCCAGTCGATGCCGTCGACGAACTCCAGAAAACCGTGGACGAAATGCTTCCGGAACTGCTCGCCGTCGGAAACGATGTCGATCCCGGCGTCTTCCTGGGTCTTGATCCAGATAAGGGCGGCGTCGCATTGCCCCTGCCATAACTCCTCGCCCTCCAATTTCCAAGGCGCCCAGAGCTTTTCCGGCTCGGCCAGCCAACTGGGTTTGGGCAAACTTCCGGCGACGGTTGTTTTCAGCATGGATCAACTCCCAAGGATGCGTTTGTTTAGAATTTCAATCGTTATAGCCGGTTTGGCCCGCTCCCGCATCCGCGACTTGCCGACCCCGTCTTGCCGAGGCGAGGCGGCGGGGATAAGGTTCCGGGCTCACGAAGCCTGAAGACCAACATGCCCTTACCGGAGCAGATCAAGACATGAAAACCAAAGCCGCCGTCGTCTACGAACTGGGTGCCAAGCGCCCCTATGCTATGTCCCTGCCCATGAAGATCGAGGAAGTGGACCTGGATCCGCCGCAGGCGAACGAGGTTCTGGTCAAGGTCGCGGCGGCCGGGGTGTGTCATTCGGACCTGTCCGTGGTCGCCGGCGTGCGCGAACGGCCCCTGCCCATGGTGCTGGGCCATGAAGCGTCGGGCGTGGTGCAGGAATTGGGGCCGGGCGTCGAGGGCCTGGAAGTGGGCGACCATGTGGTGTTCGCCTTCCTGCCGTCCTGCGGCCAGTGCCTGCCCTGCAAGGAAGGCCGTCCGTCGATCTGCGAAAAGGGGGCGGCGGCCAACGGGGCCGGGACCCTCATGGGCGGCGGCATGCGCCTGCATAAGGACGGCAAGAAACTCTATCACCAGGCGGGGGTCAGTTGTTTCTCCGAATACGTGGTGGCGCACCGGTCCTCGGTCGTGAAGATCGACAAGGACCTGCCGCTGGACATCGCCTGCACCTTTTCCTGCGCCGTCATCACCGGCGTCGGCGCGGTCCTGAACACGGCCAAGGTGCCGGCGGGGGCGTCGGTCGGCGTGGTCGGCCTGGGCGGCACGGGCTTGGCCGCCGTCATGGGGGCCAAGATGGCGGGGGCCCGGCATATCGTCGGCATCGACGCGCTCGACGACAAGCTGGAATGGGGCACCAAATTGGGCTGCGACGCGGTGTTCAACGCGCTCGACAACGACGTGGTCGAAAAGGTCCGGGACGCCACCGGCGGCGGGCTGGAATACATGTTCGAATGCGTCGGCCGGGTCGAGGCCATGGATTTGGCCTACAAGGTCACCAAGCGCGGCGGCACGACGACGTCGAGCGGCCTGAGCCACCCCGCCACCAACATGACCGTGCAGCACGTCAACCTGGTGACCGAGGAACGCACCATCAAGGGCAGCTACCTCGGCAGCTGCATTCCCGAGCGCGACATCCCCCATTACATCGAGATGTACAAGCGCGGCGCCCTGCCGGTTGACAAGCTGATTTGCGAGAAAATCCCCCTGGACGACATCAACGCCGCCTTCGACCATCTGGCCGAGGGCCATACGGTGCGTCAGGTCATCACGTTCTGATCGCGGCCGGATAGATGGTCGACTTCAACGAGATCTACAAGAACACGGCACCTCCCGTGCGCGTCGGGCTGGTCGGCGCCGGGGAATTCGGCGCCAGCCTGATCACTCAGTCGTTGAGCCATCCGGGCATCGACGTTCCGGTGGTGGCCGACATCGATCCGGACCGGGCGGTCAACGTGCTGCTGCGCTGCGGCGTGGCCGGGGACGGCATTGAGATCTGCCGCGACGCGGCCACGGCGCGGGACGCCATGACGGCCGGGAAGGTCGCCGTGGTGCCGGACGGGCTTCTTCTGGTCGATACGGACATCGACCTGGTGGTCGAGGCCACGGGGGCGCCGGAGGCCGCGGCGGCGGTGTCCGAAGCGGCGATCCTGGCCGGCAAGCATCTGGTCCTGGCGTCCAAGGAAATGGCGTCGGTCTGCGGGCCCTGGCTGGCCAAGCTGGCGGCGGGTAAGGGCGTCGTATACACCCTGCCGGACGGCGACCAGCCGAGCCTGCTGATCGGCCTGATTTCGCGGGCCGAGTTGTTGGGGCTTGAGGTCGTGATGGCCGGCAAGGCGAGCGAGTACGATGTGGTCTGGCATCGCGCCAAGGGCGAGCTCAGCTACCACGGTCAGACCTTCGCCGTGCCCGATTTCGCCGACAACTGGCAATTGGACGGCGCTGATATTCCCGAGGTTCTGGCCGACCGGGCCGCCCCCTTGGGGCCGACGGCGCTGAAATCCGTGCCCGACCTGTGCGAAATGATGCTGGTGTGCAACGCCACGGGCCTGCGCCCGGATTTCGACGCCTTTCATGCGCCGCTGGCGCGCACGGTGGAACTGCCCGACGTGTTCCGGCCGGAAACCGAGGGCGGCATCCTGATGGAAGCGGGCGGCGGCGTGGTCGATATCGTCAACTGCCTGCGCCGGTTCGATGAACTGAGCCTGGCCGGCGGCGTGTTCGTGATCGTGCGCTGTTCGGACCGCGAGACCTGGCAGGTTCTCAAGGCCAAGGGCATTCCGGTAAGTTCCTGCGGCAATTACGGTTTGCTGCACAACCCGGTGCATTTACTGGGGATCGAGGCGGCGGCCTCGATCATCGCCGCGGCACAGGGCGGCATGCCGACCAGCGGGCGCACGCCCCGGCCGGCGTTCGACCTGGTCGGCCGCGCGACCCGCGAATTCAAGGCGGGCGAGGTTCTGGACATGGGCGGCCATCACCATACCATCGCCGGGTTGGAGCCCTTGGTGCGCCCCGCCGAGGCGGCCATTCCCGGCGGGCCGGTGCCGTATTACATGGCGGCCAATAATCGGCTGGTGGCCGATGTCCGGCCCGGGGAAATTCTGACGGTCGAGATGGTGGCGGCGCCTCAGGACTCCGCGCTGTGGCGGCTTCGCGCGGCCCAGGACGAGGCGTTCCCGGTCTCGGCCGGGAGCGGCGCCGCATCGGGCTGAGCATCCAGGCGGTCGGACCGGTAGACATACATCGACAGCACATGGGCGCGGGCGCCGTCGTCGTCCGCCAACGGCAGGTCGATCGCCTCATAGGTTGCGAGGTTGGGTTGGGGGTAGGCGGTCACGCCCCAGCGGCGCACGGGCGTATCGCTTTCCAGGGCAAGGCGTTGGGAGGCCAACATGGCGGCGCGCGCGTGCTGCGGGAAATATTCCGAAATTCGCTGGCCCGTGCCGTCGAAACCAAGCCAGTTTCTAAGCTCGCTACCCCAGAACCGATTGACGAAATCGCGGCCCCCGTCGATGGCGTCGCGCACGATGATCTTCGGTGCCTGGCGCACGATGGCCGGCAGGCCGACGTCAATCAGCCGGGGACAATTCGGGCCGTCGCACAGGCCCTGCCAGTAATCCAGAAGCCAGCGGAGTTCCCAGGCGTCAAAGGACTGGGTTGGTTCAAAAAAGAATGGTGCGCCTTGCCGCGGGTGTTCACAGCGCAATTTCGACATTGAAGAGCCTCCCACCTGGGCTCTCCTCCAATCCCCAATGTCGCGATTTTAGACCTATTGAAGAACGTCCGACAACCCATTGGATAGCGACCGCCGTTGGCTGGGCATTCAAGTGCCGGGTTGGGCGGGCGCCGTCGATGGATCGGTATCGATTATCCGGTAAAGGCTCATGGAGATGATATGGGCGCGTTCGCCCGCGTCGTTGGCCAGGGGCAGGGTGATGTTTTCGAACCCGACATAGCTGCGTTCCGGGTAGATGCTGATGCCCCAGCGGCGGACCGGCATATCGCCGGTCAAGGCCTGACGGTGCGCCTCCAGAATGCGTTCCCGCCCGTTTGCGGGGAAATATTCGCTCAGCAGCTTGCCCGTCGCGTCGATCCGCAGCCATTCCGTGACGGCCGTACCCCAAAATCGGACCCGGAAGTCACGGCCGCCGTCGACGGCGTCCTTGACGACGATGTTGGGCGCATACTTGTACATGGAGGGCAGGTCGATGTCGCGCCAGCGCGGGCAATCCCGATCGCCCCGCTTTTCCAGCCAATGATCAAGCAGCCAGCGCAGGGCGGGGGGCGTGAAATCCCATGTCTGTTCGGCAAACGGTCCCTCGACCGCACTCATCGCCGGACCGTGGCTGATGGCCATCGGCACCTCTCCCATATCACCTCCTCCAAGGCACTTTCCGGGACAGAGTAGTGGATTATCTGGCATACCACCAAGCGAACACCACACAGGGGTATGATTATTTGGTCTGTTTTCCATTTCTGGAACCGGTGGGCAGCGGAATGATATAGTTTGGAAAAACGCAACGGAGGCCCATTCATGACGATTAAGATCGAACCCCTGGACGCCCCCATGGGCGCCGTAATCCACGGTCTGGATTCACGCAAACCCCTGAGCGATGACGATTTCCGCGCCGTGGAACAGGCGATGCTTGAGCACATCGCCATTGTCATTCCGGATCTGGAGGAAAACGTGCCCTGGCTGCGTGATTTCGGCAGCCGGTTCGGCCCGCTGGTTCCGCACATTCTGAACCAGTACCACCACCCGGACGGGTTCGAGGTGTCGATCATCGCCAAGAACATGGGCACGGCCGAAAGCCGCACCACGCCCAAGCCGGCGGGGGCTTTCTGGCATTCGGATCTGTCCTACGAGGTCAATCCGTCCGACGCCATCTTCCTGTATTCCACGCATCTGCCGTCCACGGGCGGCGACACCATGGTCGCCAACATGCGGGCCGCCTATGCGACCCTGCCGGACAAGACCAAGGCGCGCCTGGACGGGCTGACCTGCACCCATCGTTGGGGCTGGAACACCCTGGGCGCCACGCCGACCCTGACGCCGGAACAGCAGGCGGCCCATCCGGACGTGATCCATCCCGTGGTCCGCCCGCACCCCAAGACCGGCGTGCCGATCCTTTACGTCAATCCCGGCTATTCCATGCGCATCAATGAACTGGAGCAGGCGGAAAGCGACGATCTGCTGGCCGAACTGTTCGAACATTCCCTGAAACCCGAATTCCAGTACCGTCACAAATGGACCCTGAACAGCCTGGTCGGGATCGACAACCGGTCGTCCATGCATTGTGCCGTCGACGACTACACCGAGCCCCGGCGCATGCTGCGCATGATCGTCGGCTGCACGGACGGGCGGAAAGGGCAAGTCGCCGCATGACGAAGGTCCTGTTCGTCAACGGCACCCTGATGCGCGGATTGGCCTTGAACGGCAATCTCGAGGGAGCGGCTTTCCTGGGCGAAGCCCGGACCGTGCCCGAATACCGGCTTCATTCCATCGGCGACATCCATCCCGGCATGTACAGGGTGGGCGAGGGCGGGATTTCCGTCCCCGGCGAGATTTATGAAATGAGCGACGAGATTTGGGCCAAGGTCGAAGCCGGGGAACCGCCGGGGCTGTACTGCGGCCCGGTGGAACTGGACGACGGGCGGATTTTGGATGGAATCCTCTATCCCCGCGAGATGGCGGAAGGCATACACAGGGACATTTCCGAATTCGGCGGGTGGCGGGAATACGCGGCGACGCTCGGTTCCTGAGGCCGTTGGAAATTCCGCGGCCAAAGCCCTTGCGGCGGCCGCCCGGCAGCCTAGATATCTTCCAGAATTTCGGCGTTCCCATGGGGGTGCGCCTTTTCTTGGGCTAAGGACAAATCGATGCTGCGGATTCTGCTGTTTCTCGGCACCAACCTGGCGATCGTCGCACTGATCAGCCTGACCTTTCGCCTGCTCGGGCTGGATGGCTTGCTGCAGGCCAATGGCGTCGACCTGAACATCAACGCCTTGGTCGTCTATTCGGCCGTCATCGGTTTTTCCGGGGCGCTGATCTCCCTGTTCCTGTCCAAGACCATGGCCAAGGCGGGGATGGGCGTGAAGGTCATCACCCGGCCCGCCAACCCGACGGAACAATGGTTGGTCGATACGGTCACCCGGCAGGCCAAACAGGCCGGCATCGGCATGCCCGAGGTCGGCATCTTCGATCATGCCTCGCCCAATGCCTTCGCCACGGGCTGGAACCGCAACAACGCCCTGGTCGCCGTCTCGACGGGACTGCTCAACACCATGGACCGGAAAGAGGTCGAGGCCGTGCTGGGCCACGAAGTCGCCCATGTCGCCAATGGCGACATGGTGACCCTGACCCTGATCCAGGGCGTGGTGAATACCTTCGTCATCTTCCTGTCGCGCATCGTCGGCCATCTGGTCGACCGCCTGGTGTTCAAGGTCGAGCGCGGCCATGGCCCGGCGTTCTGGATCGTCTCGATGATCGCCCAGTTCGTGTTCGGCATTGCCGCCATGATGATCGTCATGTGGTTCTCGCGCTGGCGCGAATTCCGCGCCGACAAGGGCGGGGCGGAACTGGCCGGCCGGCGCAACATGATCAACGCCCTGAAGGCCCTGCAGGCGGCCCATGACACCCCGCCCATGCCCGACGAGATGAGGGCCTTCGCCATCAACGCCGGGCGCATGCAGGCGGCGTTTTCCAGCCACCCGCCGCTGGCCGACCGCATCCGGGCGCTGGAACAGATGGGCGGCGCCGACGCCCAACCGGCACGGCCCCGGCGGCCCTGGCGGTGATGCAATAAGACCGTGATCTCTGTTAACGGTCACTCATTGCATTATTGTGGGTACTTGTTTTTTAGATTGGCTTGAAGCACGAATAATTCTTCGACGCTTTTACGGACCATCGCTTTCGTACCGTCATTGCATGTAATATTCGGCGTCGACTTAATCTTGTCCTGCACCATCCCCACAACGTTGTTCGCTTGAGGTAGCTTTTCCTTCACTACCATCATCACGAAAACATCACCCCAGGCTTCTTTCGCTTTTTTTCTTATTTCTTCCGGGGCTTCCGCCATATGTTCGCATTTGCCTTCAACCCCCAAGTACCACCACGCAATCAGCGCAAAGATTTCAAGATTCCGCTTTCGGTCTGACTCGACCGGATCGTAAGTTTGTCCGGTCAGCTCCTTCGTCATTGCCCGGGCGCGTTCGAACCCTTCAGTAACTATCTTTTGGGAGCCGGATGGGCACCCCGAATATTTTTTGTCGACGTGCTGTTTCGCGGTTTTCTGCAGAGCGTCGAGTGTGCGCGGTTTTCCCGTCCTCTTTGCGATAGCGAGGCTTATTTCCGATATATGCCAGGCGAACTCCCTTTTTTGATCGTCTGATAGAAATCGGCATTCGGTATCCAGCCACCATGCGCCCGCGAGACCCGAATACCGGTTCAACAGCGTACCGGGCGCCAAGTCCTCTTTGGTGACCGTTTCCGCTATCGCAGCTGTTGCAGAAAAAAGGCCGGCAGCCACGAGGAAAATGCCTAGCTTGATTTGGCACATCGTCCGCATGTTGGCCCCCCTCAAAGAGATATAATAAAATCGAGGAGACCGACGATGCCGGTCTCCTCGATCATAATCAGTTATAGTCAGCCTTTGGAATTACTTTCCAAACGATTTCTCGTCGCCTGGTTGCATGACCACGACCTCGGTTTTGCCGCCCATGTCGGCGAGCAGCTTTTTCAACTCGTCCGGCGTGCCCTTCAGCGGCGGGAAGGTGCCGTAGTGCATGGGCATCGCGGTCGCGGGCTTGAGGAACTTACTGAGCGCATAGGCCGCGTGGCGGGGGTCCATGGTGAACCAGCCGCCGATGCAGATCAGAACCAGATCCGGCTTGTAGAGATCCTGGATCAACTCCATGTCCTTGAACACGCCGCTGTCGCCCGTGTGATAGATGGTGTAGCCGTCCTCCAGCTTGATCACGTAGCCCGCGGGCTCGCCGCCCGGATAGATCATTTCCTTGCCGTCGGCGCCCTTGTTGACGATCTCCGACGAATGTTCGGCATGGGTCATGGTCACCGTGATGTCCGGGCCGATGGGGGTGATCGGGCCGGATTTGTTGAAGCGGACCAGCTGCTTGCCGTCGACCATGCCGAGGATGCGCAGGGTATGGCCCATGTCGGCGTTCACGCCGACCTTGGCGCCGGTCATCTTGGCCAGTTCGGCCGTGTCGCCCAGATGGTCGCCGTGACCGTGGGTGACCAGGATCAGGTCGACCTTGCCGACTTTCCCCAGGTCCTTGTCGTCGGCTGGGGTCTTCGGGTTCTTGGTGATGAAGGGATCGATCACGATCACCTTGCCGCCCGGCGTCTTGATGCGGAAAGCGGCCTGGCCGTACCATTTGACCTCGGCGGCCTGGGCCTCCTTGGCCGGGGTGGCGGCCCAGGCGAACCCGGCGATCAACGCGCCGATCACGGTCGTCGTCAGTAAGCGTTTCATGACTGAATGTTCTCCCGAAAGGGCAGGGGATATCCCCGCGTGAGGCAGAGCCTGCCATAGAACCGGAACGCGGCAAAGGCCCCTTCATAAGGCTTGACGAATACGGAACATAATGCGAACACATGAGGCGTAACGGAGGAGGCATCCATGACGGTAACGGGTGAAGACGGACGCAAGCGCTGCCGCTGGGTCGGCCAGGGCAAGGACTTCTACGAGGCCTATCACGACACGGAATGGGGCGTGCCCGTGCACGACGACCGCCATCATTTCGAGATGCTCAATCTGGAGGGCGCCCAGGCCGGATTGAGTTGGGAAACGATCTTAAAAAAGCGCGATAACTACAAGAAATTGTTTCATGATTTCGATATCGATAAATGCGCCAAGCTGACCGACTCCAAACTAGAAAAGATCCTCACCGACCCCGGCATCATCCGCAACCGGCTGAAGGTCTACGGCGTGCGCAAGAACGCCCTGGCGTTCCTCAAGGTGCAACAGGAGTTCGGCTCCTTCGACGCCTACGTCTGGGCCTTCGTCGGTGGCAGGCCGGTCGACGGTCGGCGCAAGGCCATGAGCGACGTGCCCGGCAAGACGGAGATTTCAGACGCGCTGTCCAAGGACCTGAAAAAGCGCGGCTTCACCTTCGTCGGCTCCACCATCGTCTACGCCTACATGCAGGCGGCCGGGCTGGTGAACGACCATGTGGCGGACTGCTTCCGCTATCGGCCGTGCAAGGCGCTGGTGGATTAGGGCCCGTCAGCCGTCATGGCGGTGGCTGCCGGGCAGGACCGGCAGGGACGGG
>CEQK01009734.1_pt1 | contig 11004 bp, 10 predicted proteins | sample 531051 | NCBI WGS metagenome assembly CEQK01 (sample SAMEA2621229, study PRJEB7988) | marine metagenome | biome: marine biome (ENVO:00000447); feature: deep chlorophyll maximum layer (ENVO:xxxxxxxx); material: "saline water (ENVO:00002010), including plankton (ENVO:xxxxxxxx)" | depth 150 m
GCCAGCGGCGTTTGCGTTGCGCGCCTGACCAGAAGGGCCGCCCCGATGAGCAGGAGCGGATAGATCAGCCCGTCTCCGGCGTAGAGCGCCAGACCGGCGACGATCATCAGCGAGATAAGGCCGAAAGCCTTCTCGATCGTCGTACGCCCCAGCTTGACGAGCGCAAGCGCAGACATGCCGTAGATGAGGAAGAAGTTCTGCCCCGCACTCGCAATCAGCGAGCCGATATCGACGACGCCGAACTTGTCGGCGACCAGAACCGCCAGAAACACTGCGCAATTGGCGATTATAGCCCCAGCCGGCACGCCGTTGCGCGTGTTGGCCAGGGCTGTCGGCAATGCTCCTTCACGAGCCACGGACATGACCATTCGCGACACTGCCCAGAAGGCGGCGAAGAGATTGGCGGCAATCAGCAGAAGCACGCCTATCGAAAGGGCCAGGCCCGCGTTTTCACCCAGAGCCGGTGTGAGGATCTCGACGAACGGCGCAGCGGTGAAGGCCGCCGGACCTGCCGCGACCACAGTCGCTGCGCAGAGCATATAGAAGCCCACCGCAATGACGAAGGAAACAGCGACCGCGATGGGCACATTCCGCTTGGGATTTGCGAACTCTTCAGTGGTCGAGAGAGCGACTTCCCAGCCGGTAAAGGCGAAGAAGACCAGCATGAAGGGGGCAAAGACCAGCGCCGGGCTGAACTCCGCCGCCGTCCAGGCTGCTCCGAGCGTCTCGCTAACCGGCTCTCCGTGGGTGACCGTGACGAAGGATAGCGCCACCAGCACGAAGAGAAAGATCATCACCGCGCCCGCGGCCAGCGAGCCGATGCGGGCCGCGAGCCTGGGCACGGTGAGATTGGCAGCACTCGCCAGCACCACCAGCACCGCAGCTGTGAGGCCCGCCGGCGTGCCCGTTGCCGCTTCGAAGTAGTTGCCGCCGGTGAGCGCGATCGACGGCAGGCCCAGGAACACGGCGCCGAGAAACAGGAATGAGGTGATGAGCGAAGCCGTGCGTCCGAAGGCGCGGCCTGCGATATGGGCCACCCCGCCAGCTTCCGGAAAGCGGCTTGCGAGGATTGCGAAGACCGCCAGCAGCGGAATGTTGGCCGCGGCACAGACGAGCCATGTCCATACAGCCGAAGGTCCGGCGGCGGCTGCCGCAAGTCCGGGTAGCGTGAGGATGCCGACACCGAGCACAGTGTTGAGCATCATCGCCGTTCCGGACACCGGGCCGAGCGATTTTTCAAGCGTCGACATTCTTGGCTCCCTCGATCGTGTGAGGTTCCATGGAGATGAGGTAGACGCAACCGTCTTGGAGGGCGATCGAACCATGCCGCTTGAAAGCGGGGAGATGGATGATCTCGCCCGAGGTGCAGATGCGCTCGCCGCCCTCGAAATAGAAGCGGACGGACCCTTCCAGAATGACCAGCGTCTCGTCGGTCGGATGGGTATGCCAGGCGTGTTCCTTGCCCGGCTGGTCGTGCTGGACCTCGATGCAGCCCTGTTTCGGCAGAAGCTGCGAGATGATGCCTGCCGCATCCTTCAGGGGGGTGGCTGGCAGGGCCGAGAAGCGGATGTCTTCGGTGGTTATCTGGGACATGTGTGCGGTCATCGGATCAATCCTTGAGCTTGTGGAACGGGCAGGCGAGGGGGGTGTTGGTATCGTCGAGGAAGTACTGCTCGGCTTCGCGAATACCGGCGTCGCCGTATTTGCCGAGCACCGGCGACGGTTTGACGAAGTCGTAGTCGGCGAGGCGCGTGCGCACCACCGAGAAGCTTTTCGACGCCGCTTTCTCGGTGCCGAGTATCCGGTCGAACACCCAGCGCGGCTGAAAGGTCATCATGAAGGTCGACGAGCGCCGGCTCTGACGAAGCACGTGTGCCGGCGTGGTGCAAACCACGAAGATGGGTTCGCCGGCGTAGCAGAATTCCCACATCGGGGCGTCGGTCGCTTCGGGTATCTCGGAAGGCCATGGCGCCTTGTCGATTTCGGCCACGCCCTTGAGCAATGACCAGAATCGGTCGAAATAGTCGTTCATCGTCGAGATGTCCGACGGCGCTTCGAAGAGGGCGAGCGACGTGTTGGCACCGAAATCCCGTGAATGGGGAAGGTAGGCATCCAGGGCTGCCGCAATGGCTTCAGCCGTCAGCGTTTCGGCAAATCCGTAACGGATCTGGCCAGCCTTGTGGCCGGCTACACCGTAGATGCAGGGGAAGGGTCTGGCGTCGGACCGGAGTGCGGAATCGAGTTCGGAGAATACCTTGCGTTGCCAAGTATCCTTCGCGAAACGACTTTCGACTTCTTCATTGGTGAAAATGTCGCCGCGGCCAAGTGAAGTCATAAGCATAGAGAAACTCCCGGTTTTTGCCGGGCAAATCTAAATGGTGGGGTATTTCAGGAACAGGTTTCGGAATGAGCAGAATATGTCATATTGCAACCTAGGGGCTGCAAATGGTTAAGCGTTGACCGGAAATGGAACAGGCATGGCTGACAGGAAGCTGAGCGAAAAGGACATCAAGCTTCTCAACCTCCTCAAGGAGGATGGGAGAATGACGTGGACGCAACTTGCGGTAGAGATGGGTGTTTCCCGCGTGGCCGTCCAGAACCGTGTCGAAGCGCTCAAGAAAAAGGGGATTATCGACGGGTTCACGGTTGTGACCCGCGGGACGGTCGAGGACGATCCCCACCTCACAATCTTCCTGCGCATCCGCTTTGCCAAGGGTATGGATTGCACACGGCTGATGGCCAATATCGGGGCGCAACGCAACGTCGTCGCCGCATGGTCCGTGACCGGAAGCTGGGACTGCATTCTCGAGACCCGGGCAGCCAACCTCGAAGAGACCGCGGATTTCCGCGAACTGATCATCACCTTCGGTGGAATCGAGGAGATCGAAACCGAGTGCGTGCTCAAAGTCCTCAAATCCAACGGAATATGATGCGTCCAGTCGACGCGTGTCCTGGGGATGTCAGACAATCCGCTTGACGCCAGACGATGGGGCGGCGAAGAGTGATGTGGAGCGCGATCGCGTTGCTCGATCCTCATTCAGTGCATCTATGCGGAGATTTCGATGATCATCGAACACCCCTATCTTATTTTCCTCGGTGACGTCCCGGACGCGCTTGCCGCCAAGACCGGACTCGGTATCGTCGACTGGCGTCCTGAGTGGTGCCTCGGTCAGTTCAGGCTGGACGGCTGCCAGGCCGACGCCAACATTCCCGATCTGACGATCGCCGAAGCCAAGGAGAAGGGCGTGAAGACGATGGTCGTCGGTGCGGTCAATGCCGGCGGCGTGCTCCCCGAGCACTGGGTCAAGCCGATCGTCGAGGCGCTGGAAGCAGGCCTCAACGTGGCGACCGGTCTGCATTCCCGTCTTTCGTCCATTCCCGAGATCGCAACGGCCGCCGAAAAGAGCGGTGGCAAGCTGCACGACGTGCGCTTCTCGGATGAGCGTTTCGCGACCGGCAAGGGCGACAAGCGCCCGGGCAAGCGCATGCTCGCCGTCGGCACCGACTGCTCGGTCGGCAAGAAGTACACCGCACTTGCGCTGGAGCGCGAGATGCGTGAGCGCGGCATGGATGCCGATTTCCGCGCCACCGGCCAGACGGGTGTTTTCATCTCGGGTCGCGGTGTGGCGATCGACGCCGTGGTTGCCGATTTCATCTCCGGCGCCGTCGAGTGGATTTCGCCTGCTGCCGATCCCAATCACTGGGATCTGATCGAGGGCCAGGGTTCGCTCTTCCACCCGAGCTTTGCGGGCGTTTCGCTCGGCCTCCTGCACGGCGCGCAGCCGGATGCGTTCGTGGTCTGCCACGAGCCGACACGCACCAATATGCGCGGCGTCAAGCATCCGCTGCCGTCGATACAGGAAGTGATCGACATGACGATCGCGCTCGGCTCGCGCACAAATCCGGCAATCAAGTGCACCGGCATCGCGGTCAATACCGCCAAGCTCGGTGAGGAGGAGGCCAAGGCGCTTCTCGCCGACCTCTCGAAGGAATACGGCGTTCCGGCAACCGACCCGATCCGCTTCGGTGTGAAGGAACTGGTGGATGCATTGGCCGATATCTGATCCGGCCTGACATTCCAGACACAAAAAAGCCCGCTGCGGACAAGTGCACCGGGCTTTTTCTATTCCGTCGCCGAAGCGATCAGAAACGATATGTGAGACCGGTACCGATCAGCCACGGATCGAGCTTGGCCTTGCCGGTGAGCGTACCGCCGTTTGCCGACCAGTCGGGCCGCAGGAAGATCTTCTTGACGTCGAAGTTCACGCCCCAATGGTCGTCGAGCATGTAGTCGAAACCGACCTGGAGAGCCGCACCGAAGGTGTCTTCGACGTCGATGTCGGTAAGGACTCCGGTCGCGTCCTGATTGAAGAACATGGTGTAGTTCACGCCTGCGCCGACATAGGGCTTGAAGGCGCCGAAGTTGGTGAAGTGGTACTGCAGGGTCACAGTGGGCGGCAGGATCCAGGTCTTGCCGACCTGACCGTTCGCGCCACCGGCATTCTCGGCGTAGATCTTCGACGAGGTGGTGCCGAGAATAAGCTCGGCGGCCAGGTTTTCGGTGAAGAAGTAGGAGATGTCGAGTTCCGGTGTCACCGAGTTGGAGTAGGCAAGATTAGAACCCGCGATCTGATCGATGTTGCCGTCGTCTTCGGGCACCACGCCGAGCGCACGAACGCGGACCTGCCAGGGGCTCTTTTCAACAAACATGCGGTCGTTGAGGTCGGCGGCAGAAGCTACCGACTGAAATGCGATGACGCCGAAGGCAACGGCTGAAGCGCCGGCCAGCAGCGCTTTGAAATTGGTTTTCATGATTGGCCCCCTAGGGATAGTAGTTCTACAGAGGCCCGCAACCTACGCCCGCTCCGTTCACCAAACTTGATCCAGATCAAATTCTTAAAGGAAATTTGAATGTGCAAATGAGCTGTTGCCAAAGTGACACAACGGCGCACATCCATGCGAGCTAATATATGGGATAATCTCAAAGGTTGTCCTTGCGGATGGCATGAAATCCGCTATTATTAAACGATCGTTCAATTAATTGGGTGTGTCGAATCGGCGTGATTCGGTGCTGGGAGGCCAATGGCGAGAACGGCCGGATCGACAGGGACGGAAACGCTTGAGCGGCTGCAGGATGCGGCGCTCGAACTGTTCGCGCGTGAAGGCTATGCGGCCGTTTCGATGCGGGCGATAGCCGCCCGGACCGGCGTGCAGGCCGGCGCGATCTACAAATATTTCCCGACCAAGCAGGACATTCTCTTCGATCTCCTCGCCGGGCATATGCTGGCGCTGGAGGCGGCTTGGCGCGAGGGTGCCGGGAGTGAACTCTCGGACTTCGTCCGTTTTCATGTCCGCTATCACCTGACGCGACCGCGGGAGATGTTCATATCCTACATGGAACTGCGAAGTCTGGAACCTGAGAATTTCCGGCGGATCCGTGAGCTCAGGCGTGGATATGAGGCGATACCGCGCCAGATGATTGAAGAGGGTATCGCCAAAGGCGCATTCAATGTCGTCGATACGGAAGTGACGACGCGCGCCATCATTGCGCTGCTCAACGGTCTGACGACCTGGTACCGCGAAGACGGTCGGTTGTCGCTCGATGAGATCGAGACTGTCTACATCACGCTGGTGAACCGCATGGTCGGCGCCGGTGAGGAGGAGGAAGAGAATGTTTGAAACCGGCATGAATTTCGGTCTCGGCGAGGATGTCGATGCGCTGAGAGACATGGTCTCCAAATTCGCGCGTGATCGCATCGCTCCGGTGGCGGCGGATACCGATCGTGACAATGCGTTTCCGATGCATTTGTGGAAGGAGATGGGCGATCTCGGCCTTCTCGGGATGACCGCCGACCCCGATTACGGCGGCACGGGCATGGGCTATGTCGCCCACTGCGTGGCGATGGAGGAGATTTCCCGGGCTTCGGCTTCCGTGGGGTTGTCGTATGGCGCGCACTCCAATCTCTGCGTTAACCAGATCAACCGTTGGGGCAGTGATGCGCAGAAGGAAAAATATCTGCCGAAACTCTGTTCGGGCGAGCACGTCGGCGCGCTGGCAATGAGCGAGCCCAATGCCGGCTCCGATGTGGTTTCAATGAAGCTCAGGGCGGAGAAGAAGAACGATCGATACGTGCTCAACGGCGCCAAGATGTGGATCACCAACGGCCCGGATGCCGATACGCTGGTGGTCTATGCGAAGACCGATCCGGAGGCCAGGTCCAAGGGCATCACGGCTTTCCTCGTCGAGAAGGGCATGAAAGGCTTCTCCACCGGGCAGAAGCTCGACAAGCTCGGCATGCGCGGTTCGAACACCGCCGAACTCGTCTTCGAGGATTGCGAAGTGCCTTACGAGAACGTGCTGGGCGAGGAAGGGCAGGGCGTGAAGATCCTGATGTCCGGGCTCGATTACGAGCGCGTGGTGCTTTCGGGCGGGCCACTTGGCATCATGGCGGCGGCTATGGACGTGGTCGTGCCCTACGTCCACGAGCGCAAGCAGTTCGGCCAGCCGATCGGCGAATTCCAGCTCATGCAGGGCAAGCTTGCCGACATGTATACGACGATGAATGTCTGTCGGGCTTATGTCTATGCGGTGGCCGCCGCCTGCGACCGTGGAGAGACCACCCGCAAGGATGCTGCCGGCTGTATTCTCTATTCGGCGGAAAAAGCGACGCAGGTGGCGCTGGAAGCCATCCAGGCGCTCGGCGGCAACGGCTACACGACGGATTTTCCCACCGGACGGCTTTTGCGCGACGCCAAGCTTTACGAAATCGGTGCCGGCACCAGCGAAATCCGCCGCATGCTGATCGGTCGCGAGATCATGGCGGAGACCCGCTGATCGATGGCCAGCCTCAATACAACGCGCGATAGACAAGCGGGCCGGTGATGCAGAGCCAGACGACGCCCGCGGCAACGAGCGAGAGGAAGACTGCGGCGCTGCCCATGTCTTTCGCCTTGCGCACGCTCGGATCGTCTTCGAGCGTGATGCGATCCAGCGTCACTTCAAGCGCGGTGTTGAGAAGCTCGACGATGAGTACGAGGAAGATGCTGGCAAGGAGTGCCGCCCGTTCGGCGGGCGTGACTTTGAGGACAAAAGCCGCCACGGCGAAAAGTGCCCCGATGGCGAACTCCTGCCGAAACGCTGCCTCGCAGCGAAATGCGTCGCGTAAGCCGGAAAGGGAAACCGCAAGCGCTTTCGACATCCGGCCTATGCCGACGCCGTGGCGTTTGCCATGTGATTTGTCGATGTCATCCTGCATGGCCGTCGTCATCGTTCATCCGCTTTCGCAAGGCAAGCCTCTATTCCGGCAATTCCAGGAGACCCGAAGCCAGGCGCCGCTTCATGTGCCGGGCAAGCGACAGCCTGTCGGCGCAGAGCTGGACTTCGCCCTTGCAGCGATCCCGCAAGGCGGCGAGGTCAGCATAGGCAGGCGAGAGCGGGATTTTGGCTGCTTCCAGGAGGCTGACGCCGAGATAGCTGATGGCCAGCGGTTTCGTCGTGTCCGCTTTTATCGCGGCATCGATGCCGTAGCCGTTAAGCGTGTAATAGGTGAGGAAGGCCGGCGACGCGAGGTCGGAGATGCCGCCGCCATTGGCGATTTCATCGGACAGTGGCCGGGTGGCCGAGGACTGATGGTCTCCGAATTCGAGAACCAGCGAAGGATGTGTGCCGCTTTCCGCCGCCCGGCTTTCGAGAAAGCTTGTTACGTCCTTCTGTGCGACGAGAATGCGCTTGATGTATTCGTCGGTATCCGCGTCTCCGGTCCATTCGCCGGCCGGTTCCGCCATCACCGGATGAGCGCGCTCATCGTAGGGCGAGTGAGCGAACATGGACTGGATTTCCATGAACAAGGGCCGCCCGTCGCTCTTGCGGTGCTCGCGAATGAAAGTCTCGGCAGCGTCGAAATAGAAGCTGTCTTTGTGAGCATATTCGGTTGCGCCGATCGCATCGTGATCGAGGATCGTCTCGAAGCCGATCGATTTGAGGAACGGTCCTTCATTGACGAAATGGTAGCCCATCGGCATCTGCACGACCGTCCGGTAGCCGCAATTCGCCAACACGGTGGCCAGGGATTCGTGAACCCGGTCGGTAAGGGCCAGCGTCAGATACGGGGCCTGCCAGCCGAAATCGATGCTGGAAAGGCCAGTCATCAGCGACAGGTTCGAAACCCATGTGCCGCCCGCATAGGTTTCGACACGCAATGGATAGCGCTTTCGCTCGCTGTTGGAGAACGTCTCCTGAACCCAGTTGTTGGTCCTGAGCTGGGGGAAAATGGAGAGATCCGTGGAACTTTCCGACAGAACCACAAAAATATCGGGACGCGCCTCGTCCGCGGAACATTCGGCGGCTGCAGGGAAGGAAGCCACGTCCGGCAGTCTGTCGAGCTCTACCCTGATCGGCGGCTCACCAGTCATAAAGGGCAGGTCGAGAAGCGAGATGTAGAAGGCAGAAGCGTTGAAGCCGGACAGATAATAGAAATAGCGCGGCTCGTCCTTCGCCACAGGGTAGAAGGCGGGCAGCAAGGCGACGCAGCAGATGGGAGAGGTGCTGCGCAGAAGCAGCCGCAGGTTTCGAGGCCTTTCAATTCGAAAGATCATCGCCAGCGCGAGGGTAAGCACTGCAAGTACCACAATGACCGGATAGATCAGCGTCCCGAACTCGGCGAGCAGGAAGCTCAGCGCATCGCCATCGCGACCGGTGAAGACGATGTCGTAGACATGCAGATCGAAGCCCTTGGCGCGGTATTTGACGACGGAGATCAACGCCGTGATGCAGACGACCGTCATCGCGGTATAGGCGGAGAAAGCGAGGCGTGCGGACACAAGGAAGAGGATCGTTGCGATCGACAGAACCACCATTGCGACGAAGGGCATGTGGGTGAGTTGTCCCTCGACCACATAAAGGGCCACGAAACCGATCGCCATCGCAGCTATCACGGTTGCCGGATGGAGAAGAATATCTCCGATTTTCGCCACAGGCGCAGTCATCTTCATGACGCCTATCCCTCCCATTCCGGGCAATCTGCGCGCACTTTTCTTCGCCTCAAAGTGCATATTTTACAAATGGTTAATTGCGACGCCTCCCGTTATGATTCTGGTTTAATTCGGCGCAGGCTTCCCATTTCCAGACAGCCTGACATGCGGTGTGCATGGGCTTGGGACAGCTCTGAGGCATTGGGTTCCAACGGGGCGATGAGAGAGGTCGGGTCATGAGCAGCCAGACGGAATTGGTCGGTTTCTTCGGAGAGGCCGCGCCGTGGCTCGAACAGCTTGCGGGTTTGATCGACCTTCTTTCGATCGGCGTGTTGCTGATCGGTGCTGCCCGGTTTTCGCTTAAAATGGTGAGGGGCGAATTCTCGGGGGACCGCGAGCGGCGCGTCGCAATCATGAATGACGCGCGCCGCGAACTCGGAAGCTATATTCTGGCCGGCCTGGAATTGCTGATCGTCTCCGACGTGATCCATACCGCGATCACGCTAGACCTCGACGGCATTCTGTTCCTCGGCGGACTTGTCATCATCCGCTCGGTCATCAGTTTCTTCCTCGAGCGGGAAATCAGAGACCTTTCGCCGGCCGAACAGCGTCAGGCAAAGACATGATACGGGATACACAATCATGAGTATCATTCAGTCGAAAATCTCCACTGCCGCGCAGGACTTTCGCGACAATGCCGCGCGAATGGAGGAGCTGACCCTGCAGATCGGCGACATCGCCGGCACGATTGCGCAGGGCGGTCCGGAGCCTGCGCGCGAACGCCACGTCGGCCGTGGAAAGCTCCTGCCGCGCGATCGGGTGCGCGGGCTGCTCGATGCCGGCTCTCCGTTTCTGGAAGTCGGCCAGTTTGCCGCCCACGGACTGTACGGCGGAGAGATCGCAGCAGCCGGTGTGATCGCCGGTGTCGGCCGGGTCGAGGGCCGTGACGTCATGGTGGTGTGCAACGATGCCACTGTGAAGGGTGGCACCTATTACCCGATGACGGTGAAGAAGCACCTGCGCGCCCAGGAGATCGCTGCGGAGAACAATCTGCCTTGCGTCTATCTGGTCGATTCAGGCGGGGCGAACCTGCCCAACCAGGATGAGGTGTTTCCGGACCGGGACCATTTCGGCCGCATCTTCTTCAACCAGGCAAACATGTCGGCACGCGGCATTCCGCAAATCGCGGTGGTGATGGGCTCGTGCACGGCGGGCGGCGCCTATGTGCCGGCGATGAGCGACGAGACCATTATCGTCAAGGATCAGGGCACGATTTTCCTCGCGGGTCCGCCGCTGGTGAAGGCCGCGACGGGGGAGGTGGTGAGTGCGGAGGATCTCGGTGGCGGCGATGTGCATACACGGCTCTCGGGTGTTGCCGATCATCTGGCCGAGGATGACGCGCATGCGCTGGAACTGGCGCGTCAGGCTGTTGCCAATCTCAACATTTCGGGCCGGTTTGGCTTGTCGCAGCTTGATCTTCAGTCGCCCGAAGCGCCGCTCTACGATCCCGCCGAGATCGCGGGCATCGTCCCGCAGGACGCGCGCCAGCCCTATGACATCCGCGAGGTAATCGCGCGTATCGTCGACGGCTCGCGCTTTCACGAATTCAAGGCGCGCTACGGAACCACGATCGTCTGCGGTTTCGCCCATGTGATGGGCATGCCGGTGGGCATCATCGCCAATAATGGCGTGCTGTTTTCGGAAAGTGCCGTGAAGGCAGCGCATTTCGTCGAACTGTGCTCGCAACGCAAGATCCCGCTCGTCTTCCTGCAGAACATCACCGGCTTCATGGTCGGGCAGAAATACGAGGCGGGCGGCATCGCCAAGGACGGCGCCAAGCTGGTGACGGCGGTCGCCACGACGAAAGTGCCGAAGATCACGATGATCGTCGGCGGCTCCTTCGGCGCGGGCAATTACGGCATGTGCGGCCGGGCCTATTCGCCGCGCTTCCTGTGGACCTGGCCCAACAGCCGTATCGCGGTGATGGGCGGCGAGCAGGCGGCGGGTGTGCTGGCGACCGTCCGGCGCGACGCG